>Ga0164241_10000314_pt1 | contig 102053 bp, 85 predicted proteins | sample OricomyardsoilBY_FD_108780 | JGI IMG/M metagenome (GOLD analysis project Ga0164241, IMG submission 108780) | Backyard soil microbial communities from Emeryville, California, USA - Original compost - Back yard soil (BY) | ecosystem: Environmental > Terrestrial > Soil > Unclassified | place... | reverse complement strand
GGACGTCGCCGTCATAATTCTTGCACGCCCAGACGAATTCGCCGCTCCACTTCAGCGCCGAGGCGACCATGTCGTCGATCAGGCGGTGCTCGTAGTGGATGCCCTTGGCCTTGAACTGGTCGGCGTATTCGGCGTCGAAGATCTCCTGGAAGATGTCCTTGAAGCGGCCGTCATAGGCTTTCAGGATCGTGTTCTTCGTGGAGAGATAGACCGGATAGCCGCGGCCCAGGCCGTAGGCGAACGAGGCGCGGGCGAAGTCGCGGATCGAGTCGTCGAGGTTGTACATGCCCATGGCCACGCCGGCCGACGGGCTCTTGAACACTTCGTGCTCGATGGTCTCGCCGTCTTCGCCGACGAACTTGATCGACAGCGTGCCCTTGCCCGGGAACAGGAAGTCGGTGGCCTTGTACTGGTCGCCGAAGGCGTGACGGCCGACGATGATCGGCTGGGTCCAGCCCGGCACCAGGCGCGGCACGTTCTGGCAGATGATCGGCTCGCGGAAGATCACGCCGCCCAGGATGTTGCGGATCGTGCCGTTCGGCGACTTCCACATCTTCTTGAGATTGAACTCGGTGACGCGTTGCTCGTCCGGGGTGATGGTGGCGCACTTGACGGCGACGCCGTGCTTCTTGGTCGCCTCGGCGGCGTCGATCGTCACCTGGTCGTTGGTGGCGTCGCGGTTCTCGACCGACAGGTCGTAGTAGTCGAGTTCCAGGTCCAGGTACGGGAAGATCAGCTTGTCCTTGATGAGCTTCCAGATGATGCGGGTCATTTCATCGCCGTCCATGTCGACGACGGGATTGGCGACTTTGATCTTGGCCATGTTCGGGGGTGTTCCTCTGGCGGTGGCGCGCCTGCGGCGTTCTGGCGCACAGGGCCAGCACGCGGCGCGGACCGGGAGGCTATAGACTGTTGCGTCGCGGGGGAAAAGCGGATCGGTTGGACCGCGTGATCAAGTTCAGTTTTCAAGCGTAAGGTTTTGGGGATAGCGGCCCAGGGGCGCGGGCCAGGGAGAACTTTTGAACAGCAGTCCTGGATCGGTCACGAGCGTGACGACGCCGCTGGCGCGTCGGCTCCTGACCATGGTGGCGATCCTGTCGATCGCGGTGACGGGCGTCGCGACCGCGGCGGCCTTCGTCTTCGTGCGCAAGAGCGCCGCCGACACCCAGACGCGGCACCTGGCCGAATATGTCGGCGAGCGGGTCAAGACCGAGGACCGCCTGTTCTCCGACCTGGTCAAGGTGCACGACGCGGCGGGCGAGGCCCTGACGCGCCGCCTGGCCATGGGCGACGATCCCGAGGTGCACGCCCAGTTCGATCGGCTGTTCCCGGAGAAGGGCGACGGCACCCGGCGCTCCGTCGACGGCTTGTTCAACGGCGCGCGGATCGGCAACCGCTATGTCTACGGCATCGGCGGCTACCTGCCGGACGCCAACACGATGAGCCTGCCTGAGCGGCAGCTGTTCGTCGCCGCCACCGACGTCGTGGCGGCCACCGGCGAGACCGAGATCCGCCACTACGACAACTTCTACTTCTTCACGCCCAAGACGCGGCTGGTGATGTTCGGGCCCAACCGGCCGGACAAGCTGCTCTATTACCGCCACGACGCCCCGGCGCATCTGAGCATCGCCAAGGAGGAGATGACCCTCCTGACCCTGCCGGAGAACAATCCCGAGCGGGTGATGAAGTGCACCAAGCTGCGGCGGCTGATCTCCGATCCCAGCGGCCGGGGCCTGAACGCGGCCTGCCTGACGCCCTTCTACTACAAGGGCCAGTTCATGGGCGCGTTCGGCACCAGCCTGTCGCTGGACAGCTACCTATTGCGCGCCGTGGCCGACGCCTTGCCGGGCGGTCAAAACCTGATCGTGGCCGACGACGGCGAGCTGGTCGGGGCCCAGGGCCTGTCGCGCAACGGCGCGGTCGATGCGGGTCTGCTGCGCAAGTTCGAGGCCCAGAACGACCTGAAGGGGCTGGTCGCCACGGTCCGCGCGCAGAAGCGCGACGTCGGCACCATCCTGACGCCCAAGGGCGACCGCCTGGTGGCCTATGGCCGCCTGGTCGAGCCGGGCTGGTGGTTCCTGATGACCTTCCCGTCGGGCGACATCGTCTGGTCGTCGCTGAAGACGGCCTCGTGGGTGCTGCTGTTCGGCTTCATCGGCGTGGCCCTGCAGGTGCTGCTGCTCTACCGCCTGACCAACCAGATGGTGGCCGCGCCGCTGGAGGCCCTGGCCGAGGCCCAGCGCCGGGGCGATCCAGCCGCTGCCGAGCGGATCGAGGTCCGCACCGACGAGATCGGCTCCCTGGCCCGGGCCCTGCGCCGTCAGCGCGAGCGCAACGAGGAACTGCGTCGCTCGCTGGAGGACCGCGTGGCCGAGCGCACAGCCGAGCTGGAGCGCGCCAACCAGGCCAAGTCGGTGTTCCTGGCCAACATGTCCCACGAGCTGCGCACGCCGTTGAATGGGGTCATCGCCATCGGCGACCGCCTGGCCGACGAGGAGGACCCGATCGCCCGCCGCGAGCTGGCGGCCCTGGTCTCGTCGTCGGGGCGTCTGCTGGAGCAGGTGCTGGGCGACATCCTGGACGTTTCCAAGATCGAGGCCGGCGAGTTCCAGCTGACCACCGGGCCGTTCGACTTGGCCCAGCTGGTGCGCGGCATGGCCGAGCTGCACGCCGCCGCCGCCGAGGCCAAGCACCTGGTGTTCCGCTGGTCGGTCGCGCCGGACGCCGAAGGGACCTACGAGGGCGACTCCGGGCGGATCAGCCAAATCCTCTCCAACCTCCTGGCAAACGCCGTGAAGTTCACCGGCGAGGGCGGGGTCTCGCTGGAGGTCGATCGCGTGGACGACAAGGTCCGCTTCGTGGTCAGCGACACGGGCGTCGGCTTCGACGAGGGCGTGCGCGACCGGCTGTTCAAGCGCTTCGTCCAGGCCGACCAGTCGATCACCCGCCAGTTCGGCGGCACGGGCCTGGGCCTCTCCATCTGCGCGGCCCTGGCCGAGATGATGGGCGGCGGCATCCGCGCCGACGCCACGCCGGGGCAGGGCGCGCGCTTCGAGGTGCTGCTGCCGCTGAGCCGCTGCGAGAACATGGCCGAGGCCGCGATCGAGGAGGATCGCGAGATCTCGCTGGAGGGCATGCGGGTGCTGGTCGCCGAGGACCATCCGACTAACCGCAAGGTCGTCGAGATCGTGCTGGAGCCGTTCGGCGTCGACCTGACCATGGTCGGCGACGGCGAGGCGGCGCTGAAGGCGCTGGACGAGGCCAGCTTCGACGCCGTGCTGATGGACATGCAGATGCCGATCATGGACGGCCTGTCGGCCACCCGCGCCATCCGGGCTCGGGAAGCCGCCTCGGGCGCGCCGCCGATCCTGGTGGTCATGCTGACGGCCAACGCCATGGAAGAGCACGTCGCCGCCGCCGAGGCCGCCGGCGCCAACCTGCACCTGGCCAAGCCGCTGCACCCGGCCCAGCTGCTGGAAGCCCTGGCGCGGGCGCGCCGCAGCTAGAACTCCTTCAGCACCGCTCGGCCGACATCGGTGATGATCGCTTCACGCGCTTTCGCGTCGGCGGTCGAGGCGGTCAGGAAGATGACGAAGCTGATCCGGCGGCCGTCCTTCAGCTCGACGAAGGCCACGGCGTGGTTGGTCGGCTGGACGCCGAGGTCCGGCTGGGCCGCGCCGGCCGACTGGATGATCCTGGCGCCGCTGGGCAGGGCGTTAGCCAAGTAACCCGGATCGCGGCCGAGCAGCCGGGCCGGGTCGGGCTTGTAGAACAGCTCGCGACTTGTGAAGGCCTCCAGCAGGCGGCTCAGGCCCACTGGCGTCGCGGTGTCGCGCGGGTCGGTGGCGCGTTCGCGGGCCGCCTTGGCGCGCTCACTGGCCGGCACGGCGTCGACCGCCTTGCGCCAGGCGGCTTCGCCCTTCCAGTCGGCGCGGAACGAGGCCAGGCCCCGGGCGTCGGTGGCGATCTGGCGGCGATAGCGGTCGACGCTGACGTGCTCGATCCGCTTGACGTCCAGCCAGCCGTTGACCGCGCCCGGCCCGCCGACCCGGTCGATCAAGAGATCGAGCGCGGTGTTGTCGCCGGCGCGGGCCAGGGTCTCCAGCTCCGCGATGCTCCAGGTCTGACGGCCTGGCCAAGCGTCAGCGACGGCGCTGGGCGGCGGGGAGAGATCGACGTCGCGGACGGACATGATTTCGCTGAGCGGCAGGCGTCCTTCCTCGGTCTCGGCCATCACCGCCGCCAGGATCGGGATGCGGGCCGCGCCGCCCAGGGGGAACGGCCGGTCGCCGTTGAAGGTCCATAGCTGGCGGGTGCCCAGGTCCTCGACCGCCACGCCCAGCACGGCCGGGGCGGCGCGTTCGGCGATGGCCGCGATGCGCTTCTGCACGGCCTTGGGCTTCATGGCCGGCTCTTCTTGGCCCAGCATCGGCTCCTCGTGGCAAGCGGCCAGCACGGGCAGGGCGAGGAGGGCGGTCAGGAGGGCGCGGCGTGACATCCCCGCTAAACGCGGCTGTGACAGCTTGGCTGCGCTGCCTCTTGCATCCGGCGCCATCTCGGCGGCAAAGGGTGCGGATGACCGAAGACTTCAAGCCTGTCCCGCCCTGCGTGATCCTCAACGAGCCCCAGCTGGCCGAGAACATCGGCGCGGTGGCCCGGGTGATGGCCAATTTCGGGCTCTACGACCTGCGCCTGGTGCGGCCGCGCGATGGCTGGCCGCAGGAGCGGGCCTGGGCCAGCGCCTCGGGCGCCAGCTGGCCGCTGGACGAGGCCAAGGTGTTCGACACCCTGGAGGCGGCGATCGGCGACCTGAAGCTGGTCTACGCCACCACGGCCCGCCCGCGCGAGACGCGCCTGCCGATCTACACGCCGCGTGAGAGCGCCGGCCATCTGGCGGATGAAGTGGCGCAAGGCCGCAATGTCGGCCTGCTGTTCGGCGGCGAGCGCGCGGGCCTGGAGACCCACGACATCGCTTTGTGCCAGGCCATCGTCTCGATCCCGATCGACGAGCGCTTCCGCTCGCTGAACCTGGCCCAGGCGGTGTCGATCAACGCCTACGAATGGAAGATGACCCAGGACGACCGGCCCTGGAAGAAGTTCGAGCAGAACGTCGAGGAGCCCGCCGACCAGGCGACGCTGCTGGGCCTGTACGAGCACCTCGAGGACGAGCTCGACAAGGCCGGCTTCTACCATCCGCCCGAGAAGAAGCCGTCGATGGTCCGCAACCTGCGCGTCCCGCTGGCCCGCGCCCGCCTGACCGATCAGGAGGTCCGTACCTTCCGCGGCGTGATCACCGCGCTCAGCAAGGGCCGTGGCCGTGTCCTGGCCAAGCTGGCCGCGGCGAAGGCGGCCAAGGAAGCCAAGGAAGACTGACGACGGCGCACGGTTCGCACCAGGCGCGGCCGTAACGTCCAAGCGGGAACCTGCGTCCCGAGGCGATCCTGGCGGCATCACACAGGAGATGCCCCATGCGCCGCCTCGGAACCTTGATCGTCAGCCTGCTGCTGCTGGCCAGCCCGACCTTCGCTCAAGCCGCTGACACCAATGGCGGGCAGCTGCGCCTGACGCCGGCCGAGATCACGGCCCTGGCCACCACCAGCGCCAAGGCCGGCACGTCCGGCGTCACCGGCATCCAGACGCGCGTGCTGTCGGGCGACCCCAGCCAGCCCGGGCTCTACACGATCGAGATCCGCGTGCCGGCCAACACCCGTATCCAGGCCCACACCCACAAGGACCCGCGCACGGCGACGGTGATCTCCGGGACGTGGTTCTTCGGCTATGGCGAGGTCGCTGGCGACGCGCTGGTCAAGGCGCTGCCGCCCGGCAGCTTCTATCGCGAGCCCCAGGACGCGCCGCACTTCGCCCTGACCCGTCAGGAACCCGCCGTGGTCCAGATCACCGGCTGGGGCCCGACCGACACAGTCTATGTCGACCCGGCGAAGGCCCCCAAGCCCTGAAGGCTCTTGCCGCCGCCGGCGATCGCGCGTTCACTCCGCTCAAACAAATGTTCGGGGAGGGCGTGATGAACCGTCGGGAACTGCTGGCCGTGGCCGGCGTGCTGGGCCTCGCGCCGACCTTGGCGCAGGCCGCGGATGGCGACGCCACAGCCGCGCGGGACGCCTGGCTCTACGCCCTGCCGCTGATCGAGATGGCCACGACGCGGGCGCGGCTGCTCAAGGCCCCGGGCGCGGCGATCAACACGCTGGCCCACACCCGCACCCTGTCGGACGACAAGGCCCGCTGGGTCACCACGCCCAACAACGACACCCTCTATTCGTCGGCCTTCCTGGACCTCTCCAAGGGGCCGGTGACCCTGACCATCCCGCCGCTGGGGCAGCGCTACTTCTCGGTGGCGGTGATGGACATGTTCACCAACAACAACGTGGTGCTGGGCACGCGGACAATCGGCGGCGAGGGCGGGACCTTCACCTTCGTCGGCCCGGGCCAGGCCTCGAGCGGTGCCAATCCCGTCCGCATCGCCACGCCGCACGCCTGGATGCTGATCCGCACGCTGACCGACGGCGGCGACGACCTGGCGGCCACCCACAAGCTCCAGGACGCCTTCGTGCTGAAGGGCCCGGCCGGCGGTGCGGTCGCCGCCTACGCCGCCCGCGACGCCAAGCCGGCCGACTACTTCGCCACCGCCCGCAGCCTGCTGGCCAGCGACCCGGCCCCGCCGACCGACCAGAAGATCCTGCGCCGCACCAAGGCCTTCCTGGGCGCGGGACCGTTCGACGAGGCCACGGCCGCCGCCGGCGTCGAGCAGGCGCGGATGATCACCATCTTCGCCAAGGGCCGGCAGGTGTTCACCGGCGGCTGGTCGTATCCGCGTCCCAATCTCGGCGACTACGGCCAGGACTACATCTACCGCGCCATCGTCGCCCTGCAGGGCCTCGGGGCGCTGCCAGTGGCCGAGGCCATGTACCTGAAGGCGGCCGGCGACGATGGGGCGGGGACCTTCACGGGCGATGGCCCTTACCGCCTGAGCCTGCCGGCCCAGCTGCCGCTGGACGGCTTCTGGTCGCTGTCGATGTACGAGGCCACGAGCGACGGCCAGTTCTTCTTCACCGACAACCCGATCAAGCGCTACGCCATCGGCGACCGCACCCCGGGCCTGAAGCGCAATGCTGACGGGACCCTGGACCTGTGGATCGGCCGCGCCGACCCCGGCGGCGACAAGAGCGCCAACTGGCTTCCCGCGCCCAAGACCGGCCCGTTCGCCCTGTACCTGCGCGCCTACCTGCCTCGCGCCGAACTGCTGGACGGCCGCTTCCGCCTGCCGGCGGTGGTCAAGGTCTAGGCGTCACTCGCACCACAGCGCGCCGCGCACCAGATGCGGCTTGGGGCAGGCGCGGGCGGGCAGGGGCATTGGAGCGCCCGGCTTCCACAGGCCCAGGCGCTGGGCCATGTTCGGCATTTCGGAGTCGATCACCGCCAGCGGATTGCCGTCGCCGTAGCGGGTGGCGCTGCGGTAGCGCAGCACTTCCTTGAAGCCGCCATTTGCAGGTGCGTTGACCACGACCCAGAAGCCATACGGCGCGTCCTGGGTCGGTTCGACCGAGACGATGTCGCCCTTCAGCGGACCCGCCGCGATGTAGCGGACATCCTGATTGTTGTTGTGGCCGGTCACGTGCTCGTAGACGCGCTCGAACCGGTCGCCGTCGGCGCGGTAGGCCAGCACCTGGGTGCGGACCAACTGGTCGCCGTTGCCGCTGTGGACGCTGCCGGCCTGGACGAACAGCAGCGGCTGGCCGGAAGGACCGTGGACGATCTCGGCCTTGGCCAGGTCATGCGGGGCGAGGAAGACGTCGTTGTCCGACGGATTGGCGACCGTGGCCTTCAGGGCTGGATCGCACGGCGCCGAGGGGGCCTTGCGCAGGCACAGATGGACGGGGCCGTCGACCTTGTCGTCCTGGAAGCCGGTCGGGTCCGGGACCGGCGGGTCCTGGGTGGCCGTGAAGCGCCAGGCCGATCGCGTGGCGAAGGGCTTGGCGAGGTCGAGGGTCTTGAGGACGGTCGTCGGTTCGGCGGCCAGCAGGGCGACCGCCAGGCCCACGACGATCATCACAGCGTCAGCTCACGGCGTTCCTCGGCGCTACGCATGGCCAGGTCCATGACGGTCATGGTCGCCAGGGCGTCCTCGGCGTTCGACGGGTTCGGACCCGCGCCGTTCAGGGCGTCGCGCAGGGCGGCGTAGAAGGCCAGGTAGTCGCCGGGCAGGTTCGTATAGTCGCAGCCGCCCTCGACGCGGGTCAGGGCGCCGGGGCGCGGATCGACGCCCCAGCCTTCGCCGCCGGGCTTCGCACCGGAAGCCAGGGCGGCCTCCTGCGGGTCCAGGCCGTGCTTGACGAAGCTGCCGCCCGTGCCGTGGACCACGAAGCGCAGGTCGTTGACCGGGGCCAGCTGGCAGGCGTGCAGGATCACCCGCAGGCGGGGATAGCGCAGCAGCACGTGGCAGTAGTCGACCGCCTGGCCGCCATCCTTCTGCACCGCGAAGTCGGCATAGACGGCGGTGGGCAGGCCGAACAGCTGCAGGACCTGATCGACGAGGTGAGGACCCAGGCCGTACCAGGTGCCCGCGCCGGCCTTCTCCTTCCACTGGTCGATGACCACGGGACGGAAGCGGTCGTAGCGGGACTCGAACTGCGTGACCTCGCCCAGGGCGCCGTCGGCGATCAGCTGCTTGATGGTGAGAAAGTCGCTGTCCCAGCGGCGGTTGTGGAACACGCTGAGCAATTGGCCGGCGTGCTGGGCCTGCTGCGCCAGCGCCTGGGCGTCGGCCAGGCTGGTGGCGAACGGCTTGTCGATCAGCACCGCCTTGCCGGCCGCCAGGGCCGCGCGGCCATGCTCGGCGTGGACGGCGTCCGGCGTGGCGACGACGACGAGATCGATCTCGGGATCGGCCAGGGCCGTGGCGATGTCGGCGACCACGGTCGCACCCGGATGGTCGGTGGCGACCTGATCGGCGCGCGAAGTGACCACGGTCTTCAGCGTCAGGCCTGGCGTGGCGGCGATCAGCGGGGCGTGGAACACCTTGCCCGCCATGCCATAGCCCAGCAGGGCGACGTTCAACGGCTTGGTCATGGGCGGTCTCCGATAAAACTGCGCCGGACCCTAGTTGTTCGCTGAACTTCGGTCACGACGCCGGACAAAAAATGGGTGTCCATCAAGGCTCGACCCAGCGCCGCTTCGACGGCAGATTGCGCGCGTTCGCCTTTCTGGAGACTCGATATGAAGACCCGCGCCGCCGTCGCTTTCGCCGCCAAGCAGCCGCTGGAGATCGTCGAGGTCGATCTCGAAGGGCCGAAGTTCGGCGAGGTGATGGTCGAGATCAAGGCGACGGGCGTCTGCCACACCGACGCCTACACGCTCGACGGCCTGGACAGCGAAGGCATCTTCCCCTCGATCCTGGGCCACGAGGGCGCGGGCGTGGTGGTCGAGGTCGGCCCGGGCGTCACCTCGGTGGCCGTCGGCGACCACGTGATCCCGCTCTACACGCCCGAATGCCGCCAGTGCAAAAGCTGCCTCAGCGGCAAGACCAACCTCTGCACGGCGATCCGCGCCACCCAGGGCAAGGGCCTGATGCCGGACGGCACCAGCCGCTTCTCGTACAAGGGCCAGGCCATCGCCCACTACATGGGCTGCTCGACCTTCTCGAACTACACGGTGCTGCCTGAGATCGCGGTCGCCAAGATCCGCCGCGACGCGCCGTTCAAGACCGCCTGCTACTGCGGTTGCGGCGTGACCACGGGCGTGGGCGCCGTCACCAACACTGCCAAGGTCGAGCCGGGCGCCAACGCCATCGTCTTCGGCCTGGGCGGCATCGGCCTGAACGTCATCCAGGGCCTGAAGCTGGTCGGCGCCAACATGATCGTCGGGGTCGATCTCAACCCGGACCGCGAGGAATGGGGCCGCAAGTTCGGCATGACCCACTTCGTCAATCCGAAGACCATCGATGGCGATCTGGTCGCGCACCTAGTGGCCCTGACCGACGGCGGCGCGGACTACACCTTCGACGCCACGGGCAACACCACGGTCATGCGCCAGGCGCTGGAGGCCTGCCACCGCGGCTGGGGCGAGAGCATCATCATCGGGGTGGCCGAGGCGGGGAAGGAAATCTCGACCCGCCCGTTCCAGCTGGTCACCGGCCGGGTCTGGAAGGGCACGGCCTTCGGCGGTGCGCGCGGCCGCACCGATACGCCGAAGATCGTCGACTGGTACATGGACGGCAAGATCCAGATCGACCCGATGATCACCCACGTCCTGCCGCTGGAAGACATCAACAAGGCCTTCGACCTGATGCACGCTGGCGAGAGCATCCGCACCGTCGTGACGTTCTAGGCCGATGACCGTCGAGATCCTGAACACCCACCGCGTCGCCGGCGGCACGCTGCGCTATTGCCGGCATGCCTCGACCAGCACCGGCACGCCGATGAAGTTCACGGTGTGGGTTCCGGACGGGGAGGGGCCGTTCCCCTATCTCGTCTGGCTGTCGGGACTGACCTGCACCGAGGACAATTTCACGGTGAAGTCGGGCGTTTACGCCCATGCCGCCAAGCACGGCGTGGCGATCGTCGCGCCCGACACCTCGCCGCGCGGCGAGGGCGTGGCGGACGATCCTGCCTATGACCTGGGGCAGGGCGCGGGCTTCTATGTCGACGCCACCCAGGCCCCGTGGGCGCCGCACTTCAAGATGTACGCCTATGTCACCGGCGACCTGCTGATGGCCGTCGACGGCGCCTTCCCGCTGGATCCGGCGCGTCGGGGCGTCTTCGGTCACTCGATGGGCGGCCACGGCGCGCTGACCGTCGCGCTGCGCAACCCGGACCTCTTCAAGTCGGTCAGCGCCTTCGCGCCGATCGTCTCGCCGCTGAACTGCCCGTGGGGCGACAAGGCGATGACCGCCTATCTCGGCGAGGATCGTGCGCTGTGGCGCGCCCATGACGCCTGCGCGCTGATCGAGGATGGGGCGAGCGAGAGCTTCGACGAGATCCTGATCGACCAGGGCCTGGCCGACAGCTTCCTGGAAAACCAGCTGAAGCCCGAACTGATCGAAGCCGCCGCCGCCAAGGCCGGCCGCAAGGTCACGGTCCGCCGCCAGGACGGCTACGATCACAGCTTCTTCTTCATCACCACCTTCATCGGCGAGCACGTGGAGTGGCACGCGCAAAGATTGTGATTCCTGACTTCTGACCGTTGAGGGCGCATGGCGATCTGCTATGCTGCCCTCATGGTTCCCGAGCCCTCCATCTTCGAGATCGACGAGGAAGCCGAAGCGACCGCCGATGCCGAAGGCATGGCTGACATCGCCGCCGGCCGCGTGGTGCCGCACGAAGAGGTGGCGGCCTGGCTCGACACCTGGGGAACCTCGGACGAGCAGAAATTTACGAGGCTTTTGTGGACAGCGAAGAGATCAGTTTCTTTTTTCCGCTGATAAAGCCATGGCGGGTAGAGCATTTTCCGCTTCTTGAGAGAGAGTTTGACCTTCTAAAAGAGATGTCTGAGGTTAAGCTGGAATCAGATTTCGATAGTGATCGTGTAGAGATTGAATTTTCTGAAGTTGAGACACGTTCTGATATTGAAAGTGTCATCTCCGCTGCCGAGTGGTCGACGTGGCCTGGAATTTCCTGGGGTTACGATAGCTACGCTAGGGTTACCTTCAGGGCAATCTATCCCGGAGATGAGGTTTTTCGATCTAAGATCGATCATCTTCCCGAAAATATGAATCTTCGAGAGATCTGGTGTCATCTTCTAAAGTCGCATGCAGAGACCGAACTCTTTGTCATTCAATTAGCATCCCATCTAGCCTATCCTGGCGGTGCAATTTCTGGTGCGGCTATCTGCGAAGTAGATGGTCGACTTAGTATCTCTAAGGGGCGTTATTCCCCGATCGGCGATTCATATGAATGCGCGATGGAGCTCGGTAAGCCCCAGCTAGATCGGATTCCTCTTGCCGTAGTGTGGACTTGGCTCGCCAAGCGAAACGGATTGAGGTTTGGCGGCGTAGGCGATGCGCCCGCAGCAAAAGCATTATGTTATTTAACTCACGTTTTTGACGAGAGCTTTCACGATAGAAGATTTCTAGGGGCCGTTTGGGCTTGTGCTGGTTTAGAGGCCTTCTATGGGGAGGATCAAAGTGCAAGAGCTGCGCAATTAAGCCAGAAAGTGCCCGCCTTCTTGGGTGTCGACGAAGACGTCTGTAGAAAAGATGTCCAGGCTATCTACAAGGTTCGATCGTCGATCATTCATGGAAATAAAGCCATATCAAGTGCGATCGCAGGTGATGATGGGATGCCGGATAAGCATCGCGACGAAGAGTATGATGCTATGAATTTCGGAATATATTACCTGAATGAAACGATCCGGGCTTGTATTGTCCGCGATATAGATGCCGCGAAATTCTCGACCGTTTATCAGGGGTGATGGCCTGCGACATTGACTCCCCGGCCTCTCTCCCCCATAAGCCACCCCTTCACGCCGCCGGCTTGCCGGACGGTGCGGAAAACTTATGACGGATTGACCCGAAGCCGCCGTTGCGATCGCACCTCTTTCGAGGGGAGCCGGCCCGGATCGTTTTGAAAGACTGACCATGTCGAAGCGCCATAGCGCCAAGTACAAAATCGACCGCCGCATGGGTGAAAACCTGTGGGGCCGTCCGAAGTCCCCGGTCAACCAACGCTCGTATGGTCCTGGCCAGCACGGCCAACGCCGCAAGCAGAAGGTTTCGGACTTCGGCCTGCAGCTGCGCGCCAAGCAAAAGCTGAAGGGCTACTACGGCAACCTGACTGAGAAGCAATTCTCGCGCACCTACGAGGAAGCTGCCCGCCGCAAGGGCAACACCTCGGAGAACCTGATCTCGCTGCTCGAATCGCGTCTGGACGCCATCGTCTATCGCGCCAAGTTCGTGCCGACCGTGTTCGCCGCCCGCCAGTTCGTGAACCACGGCCACGTGACCGTGAACGGCAAGCGCGTGAACATCCCGTCGTACCGCTGCAAGCCGGGCGACGTGATCGCGGTCCGCGAAAAGTCGCGCAACATGGCTCTGGTCCTGGAAGCGGTCGCCTCGAACGAGCGTGACTTCGCCGAGTACGTCTCGGTCGACGCCAAGGGCCTGTCGGCTACCTTCGTCCGCGCTCCGGAACTGTCGGAAGTTCCGTATCCGGTGAAGATGGAACCGAACCTGGTCGTCGAATTCTACGCTTCGTAAGCGTCGGATCCGAACCAACGGAAAAGGCCCCGGAGCGATCCGGGGCCTTTTTTGTTGCCTCCTTAAGGGCCGGGCCGCCCTTGAAAGCGCCTTGCGACCATCCCAGGTTAGTTGGGCGGGACCGGGCCCCTCTGGCGAGTGATGCAAGCACTCGTGATGTCGGACCGCATCGGGTGTTCTCGATGTTCTGGGTCCGGCCGCCACCGCCCCTCCCCCAAAGGCGCCGCCTGTCATCGAGGACACCCGATCCATCCTTTGGACCGGAGGTTCGACCATGCCCCTTCTGATGTGCCCCAACTGCGACGGCTCCATGCAAGCCGTGCAGCGCGCCAGCGTCGAGTTCGACATGTGCCCGCGCTGCCGTGGCGTCTGGCTGGACCGGGGCGAGCTTGAGAAGCTGATGTCCCTGGAGCGCGAGGAGACCCAGGCCGTCTACGGCCAGCCGCGCCCCTATACGCGCCCCGACCATCACCACGACCACCACAAGCGTGACCACGACGATGACGACGGCCGTTATCGCCGCCAGGGCTCGTACGGCCACAAGAAGAAACGCTTCGACCTCTTCGACATCTTCGACTGACGATCATGAACCACTTCAAGACCTACCTGCTGCTGGCTGGCCTGACGGCGCTGTTCATGGGCGCGGGCTATCTGATCGGCGGTCCCACCGGGATGCTGATCGCCCTGGCTCTCGCCGTGGCGCTGAACGCCTTCTCGTACTGGAACGCCGACAAGATCGTGCTGCGGACCTATGGCGCTCAGGAAGTGGATGAGAGCCACCCCGAGCCGCTGATCCGCAACTACGCGATCGACGTGGCGGAGATGGCGGCCAAGGCCGGCCTGCCGCGTCCGCGCGTGACGGTGATCCAGAGCGACCAGCCCAACGCCTTCGCCACCGGCCGTGACCCGACCCACGCCGCCGTCGCCGCGACCACGGGGCTGCTCAGCCTGCTGACCCGCGACGAGATCCGGGGCGTGATGGCGCACGAGCTGGCCCACGTGAAGAACCGCGACACCCTGGTCATGACCGTGACGGCGACCATCGCCGGCGCGATCTCGGCCCTGGCCAATTTCGCGTTCTTCTTCGGCGGCTCGCGCGACGAGGACAATCGCGGCGGCCTGATCGGCGCGATCGCCATCGCCATCCTGGCCCCCATCGCCGCCATGCTGGTGCAGATGGCCATCAGCCGGGCCCGCGAATACGAGGCCGACCGCATCGGCGCCGAGATCGGCGGCGACCCGGCCGCCCTGGCCCGCGCGCTGGAGAAGATCGAGGCCTATGCCCGTGGCGGCTATGTGAACTACGAGGCCGAGCGCAATCCGGCCACGGCCCACATGTTCATCATCAACCCGCTGAACGGGAAGGGCGCCGACAACCTGTTCTCGACCCACCCCTCGACCCGCAACCGCGTCGAAGCTCTGATGAAGCTGGGCGTGGGGCAGGGGACTATTGCGCGGCGTCCGACGCCGACCCTGGTCCCGCCCAGCGGGGGGCGGAACGCGGGCCCCTGGGGCTAGGGCGCGATCGGCAGCTGCCGATTGTATTCCCAAACCCAGGGCGTCCCCAGGTCGCCGAGCACCATCTTGGCGATCGTCGGGTAGAGCCGCTGGCCGACGCCGCTGTTGCTGAACAGCACGACGCAGCGCTTGCCCTTCTCGACGCAGCCGACGTGGTTGTCGGTGATGTCGTTGTGGCCGCCTTTGAAGAAGGCGTGGCCTTGCGGGCCGTCATAGACCACCACGCCGATGCCGGCGGCCAGGCCGATCTTGGCGTTGGCGGGGTTGTCCTTGATCAGGAACGGCGGGAACTGGCTCTCGCTGACGATCGGGAAGCTCGCCTTGTCCAGCTCGGCGCGGGTCTTGGCCGACAGGCCCCAGCCCGAGACCAGGGCCGCCGCCAGCTTGCTCATGTCGGCGATGGTGGTGTCCAGCGAGCCAGCCGCCTTCACGCTTGAGCGGTCGTCGTGCTCGACCCACTTGCCGTCTTCCTGGATTCCGTCGGCCAGATTGCCCTTGAAGTCGTCGCGCCAGATCATGCTGGAGCGAGTCATGCCTAGTGGCTGGAAGATCCGGCGATTCATCTCGTCGCCGACCTTCAGGCCCAGGCTCTCTTCGATGACGAACTGGGCCAGGTTGATGCCTTCGTTGGAGTAGGCGTAGCGGGTCCCCGGCTCGAGGTTGAAGCGGAACTTGTTTTCCGGATCATAGAAGCGCTGGTCCGCCAGGCCCGAGCTGTGGCTCAGCAGGCGGCGGATGGTGATGGTCTTCCAGCGCTCGTCGACGCCGAGGTCGGCGTATTTCGGATAGGCGGGCAGGGGCTTGGGCAGATAGTCGGCGATCGACTTGTCCAGGTCGATCTTACCGTCGTTGACCAGCATCAGGACATAGTACGAGAAGGTCAGCTTGGTGACCGAGGCCGCGTACATGATCGTGTCGGTCTGCAGCGGATCGCCCTTCGCGTTGCGCACGCCCTTGGCGACCACGTGGGCGACTTTGCCATTGTCGATCACGGCGACGGCCAGGCCCGGGACCTTGCTGACGGCCAGCAGCCGGTCGATCTCGGCGTCTAGTTTCTTGTAGTCGGCGGCGGCATGGGCGGGGGCGGCTAGGACGCTGGCCAGCGACGCGGCCAGGACAACAGAACGAAGACGCACGATACTCTCCCCAAGGACTGGCCATGTCGCCAGCGGTGGGCGATCTTCACCGCAATTCGGGCGGCTCGTACAGAGGTCGATGAACGTCGTTTTCTCGCGCAGAGGTTTTGTGCTTACCGGGACGGCCCTGACGCTGGCCGGCTGCGCGACGACGCCTGCTCTGCTGGCCGCCGCGCCGGGCGAGGCCTTTCCAGAGCTGGAGCCGCTGCTGGCGGCGCACGCCGGGCCGGACGCCCTGACGATCCGTGTGACCTCGAAGGGCTGCGCGACCAAGGCCGACTTCGTGTTCCGCGTCGATCGCCAGGACGGCCACGCGGTGGTCGCCTTCGCGCGTAGGCGGGTGGAGACGTGCAAGGGGCCGGCAGGTTCGGCCGAGTTGCGGTTCACCTATGACGAGCTGGGCCTGACGCATGCGGATCGCATCGTCATCGCCAACAGGGTGGAGTCTCCTCCCTCGTGAAACGGGGGAGGTGGCCCGGAGGGCCGGAGGGGGCGCTTGCTGAGATGGCCGTGTGCGCCCCCTCCGTCGCGCCGCGTATCCGCATCGCGCCACCTCCCCCGCAAGCGAGGGAGGAGACGAGATATCAGCCCTTCGGCGTGAAGCGCTCGATCATCCAGGGCAGCACGCGCGCTGGGCGCTTGGCGGCGACGTCGAGCAGGACCCAGTCGGTGCGGCTCTGGGCGCACATCTCGCCGTCGGGGCCGTCGATGCGGACATAGCGTTCGAAGCGCGGACCCTTCAGCTCGCCGACCCAGGTGTAGCCCGTGGCGATCTCGCCCGGCAGCAGCTCGCGGCGGTAGTCGATCTCGTGGCGGCGCGCGATCCAGCTCCAGGGCGCGCGCTGCTCTTCGCTGGCCCAGGCTTCCCAGTGGGCGATGGCCAGGTCCTGGGCCCAGCCCAGATAGACCACGTTGTTGACGTGGCCGTTGGCGTCGATGTCCGACGCTTTGGGCTCGAAGGTCAGGGAATAGGCGTCGGAAGGCGGGACGAAGACCCGGCTCAAGCCGCGATGACGCCTTGCTCGGTGAAGAAGGTCTTCAGTTCGCCCGACTGGAACATCTCGCGGATGATGTCGCTGCCGCCGACGAATTCGCCCTTCACGTACAGTTGCGGGATGGTCGGCCAGTCGGTGAAGGTCTTGATGCCCTGACGCAGATCGTCGTCTTGCAGGACGTCGACGCCGATGAACTCGACGCCCAGGTGATCCAGGATCTGGACGACCACCGACGAGAAGCCGCAGCGCGGTTGATCCGGCACGCCCTTCATGAACACCACGACCGGATTTTCGGCCACGGTCTTGGCGATGAAGTCGATGGCGGGGGAGGAGGCGACGTCGGTCATGGCGGTGGTCCTGGAACTCAAGCCTTTCAGCTAGGCGCCGTGTGCCTCCGGGTCAAGTGCGGCTGGCTGCCTTCTCGCGTTCCTGGGCCGAGAAGCGGGCCATCTCGATCTGGGCGCAGACGCCGTTGGGCAGGTCGCGCTCGACCACGGCGGCCAGGCGCTCGACGTCGGCGCGGGTGTCGGCGGTGATGCGCACGGTCGACAGCGACGGCTCGGTCAGGGCGTACCCCAGGCAGATGTCTTCACCGCCCCAGCCTTGGGTGGCGTGCAGGAAGTCGTAGCCGCCGATGTCGGCCAGCGGGTCGGACCGGCGCCGCCACAGGGACGGTTTCGGGCCGGCGATCTCGCCGCCCTCGCGCAGGGCCTGGGGCCAGAAGTCCTCGCCGATCACCGCGAAGTCGTGGGTCGAGGCGTGACGGATGCGGTGGCGCTCGGCCCAGCCGGACGACAGGTTGAACGGCGAGGAGATGGTCGTGACCAGGCCGTTCTTCAGCAGGCGCGGATCGATGTCGCCGCGGCTGGCGACGCCCAGGCCGCGCAGGGCGTCGCCCTCGACCAGGGTGCGCACGCCGGCCTCGAAGGCCGTCGGCAGGGCCGGGGCCAGCGGGTCGTTGATCAGGACGAGGTCCAGATAGTCCAGCGCCAGGCTGTCGAAGGCCGACTGCAGCAGGCTGTCGACCGCCTGCTGGCCCAGGGCCGCCGCGTCGCCGCGCACGCGCCAGGTCAGGAACAGCAGTCGCCGCTCGACGCTGGCGAAGGCCTCGGCGGCGCCCTTCAGCAGCTCGGGCGAGTCACCCTCGACCTGGAAGCTGTTGATGCCGTTTTCCAGCGCCGTGAAGATCAGGGCGCGCCATTCGTTGGCCCGGAGACGCGAGCTTTCGGCCAGGCGCAGGGTGAGCGCCGAGACCGCCATGCCCGTGGTTCCGAAGGGACGATAGCGCACCGGGGCTGCCTATTCCGCCGGGGCGGCGGTTTCGAGGGCCAGGGCGTGCAGCGTGCCGCCCAGCACGTCAGCCAGAGCCTTGTTGACCAGCTGGTGCTGGCGCACGCGGTTCAGGCCGGTGAAGGCGGGCGAGACGATGCGGGCCTTCCAATGGTCGTTGTCGCCGGCCAGGTCGGTCAGCACGATCTCGGAATCGGGGAAGGCCGTGGTGAGGCGGGCCTCGAGTTCGGCGTGGGACATGGGCACTGGGGAAGGCTCCGGTCTCTGAAGGGCTTATGTGGCCGGGAATCCTTAATAACGCGCCTAAGCTGACAGCGTTGGTCACGAGGGTCCACGGCGATATGCGCGAGATTTAATTGAATTCGCGCCGTCGCGCACGGCATGTAGGCGCCATGATCCGTCTTTCTGCGCTGATCGCCGCCGCGATCCTCTCCGCCGCCGCTGCGCCGGCCTTCGCTGCTCCCGGCGATAAGGCCATCGACGACATCCGCATCCTGTCGGCCGACGACATGCAGGGCAGGGCCCCCGGCACGCCGGGTTCGGAGAAGGCCCGGGCCTATATCCTGGGCCGCTTCGCCGAGATCGGCCTCTCGCCGATCGGCGACAAGTTCGAGCAGTCGTTCGAGTTCGCCAAGCGCGACGGGACCAAGCTGCAGGGGATCAACCTAGTGGCGCGCATCAAGGGGACCAAGCCGGGCAAGGCCATGGTCGTCTCGGCCCACTACGATCACCTGGGCGTCCGCAACGGCGAGATCTACAACGGGGCCGACGACAACGCCTCAGGCGTGGCGGGCCTGCTGGCCGTGGCCGAGGCCTTCAAGGCCAAGCCGCCCAAGCACGACGTGATCTTCGCGGTGGTCGACGCCGAGGAGAGCGGCCTGCGCGGGGCCAAGGCCTTCGCCGCCGCCCCGCCGGTTCCGCTCGACACCATCGCGCTGGACGTCAATTTCGACATGCTGAGCAAGAACCCCAAGAACGAGCTCTATGTCTCGGGGACCTCGCCGTTCCCCTATCTGAAGCCGATCCTGGTCAAGGTGGCCACGACCGCGCCGGTGACCCTGAAGCTGGGCCACGACACCGATGCGGACGGCAAGGAGAACAACTGGACCAACCAGTCCGACCACTACGCCTTCGGCGAGAAGGGCGTGCCGTGGGTCTATTTCGGGGTCGAGGACCATCCCGAATATCATAAGCCTACGGACGATTTCGCGACCGTGCCGCAGGACTTTTTCAAGCGTTCGGTGGCGACCGTGGTCCAGGCCAGCCTGGCGCTGGAAAAGGACCTCGACGACGTGGCCAAGGCGTCAGGCCGCTAAACCTCGGGTTTTGTTTGGAATTCCCGCGCGGCGATTTGTCGCCGCGACTGGCGAAGCTAGGCAATCTTTCCTTATTCTGGCGAGGTCCACCGTGATTCAAGCCAGAACCAGGAGCGCGAGATCAGCCCGGCTGTCCTGAGAGATCGGATCTTCAAGACCGCCCCGACGGTGGCCCTCATCGTGGGCGCGGCCATGGCGATGGACTATCTGATCAACATCATCGTGCTGAATGCGCCGCAGGCCTATACGCCGCTGGCCACCCTGCTGATCTCATTGGTGGTGGCCACGCCCTTGGCCTACTGGCTGACCAGCCAGCGCCTGCGGGTCGAGCGGATGCGCGACGACCTGACCGCCAGCGTCGCGGCCAAGCAGAAGGCCATAGACGAGGTCCAGGCGGCCCTGGCCAAGGCCAGCGAGGCCGAGCGCCTCTACCGCCTGCTGGGCGACAACCTGACCGACCACGTGGCCCTGTGGTCGCCGAAGGGCGAGCGGGTCTACAGCTCGCCCAGCATCGAACGCATCACCGGCTACACCCACGACGAGTTCATGGCCCTGCCGCCCCAGGCCATGGTCAGCGACGCCGACTTCAAGCGTGTGCAGGGCGTGATCCGCGGCCTGATCCCCGGCGGTCCGCCGGTCCACGCCGACTACGAGTCCATCCGCAAGGACGGCCGGGTCATCTGGCTGGAAAGCTCCTATTCGCGGCTGGGCGACGGCTCGAACATCCTGCTGGTCACCTCGCGCGACATCACCGAGCGCAAGCATCTGGAGATCGATCTCGCCAAGGCCCTGGAGCTGGCCGAGACGGCCTCGGCGGCCAAGTCCGACTTCCTGGCCAACATGACCCACGAGCTGCGTACGCCGCTCACCGCCATCATCGGCTTCGCCGAGGTGCTGCGCCGCTCGCGCGATCTCTCCAAGACCGCCGCCCGCCAGGTCGGCCACATCCTGGACGCCAGCAACACCCTGCTCAGCGTCGTCAACGACGTGCTGGACTTTTCGCGGCTGGAGGCCGGCGGGCTGGAGCTGGACCCCGCGCCGTTCGACCCGGCGGCCATGGCCTCGTCCTGCGCGGCCCTGGTGGAGGAGCGCGCCGTTGCCAAGGGCCTGGTCATCAAGGTCAAGACCAGCAAGGGCCTGAAGCCCATGAACCTGGACGGGCCGCGCCTGTCGCAGGTGCTGCTGAATTTCCTGTCCAACGCCGTGAAGTTCACGGCCCACGGGTCGATCACGGTGGCGCTTCGCCAGACGGTGGAGGGCGACGCAGCCGTGCTGCGCGGCGAGGTGATCGACACCGGCATCGGCATCGCGCCCGAGCATCTGGACAACATCTTCGACCGCTTCTCGCAGGCCGATGCGGCGGTCTCGCGCCGGTTCGGCGGCACGGGCCTGGGCCTGGCCATCTCGCGCCGCATCGTCGAGCGCATGGACGGCCGGATCGGCGTCGACAGCATCGAAGGGCAGGGCTCGACCTTCTGGTTCGAGGTCCGCGGGCCGCTGGCCGAGCTGGCCGCGCCCGAGGAGGTCGCCATCCCGCTGCTGGAAGGCGACGCGGGCGTGCGGCTGTTGCTGGTCGAGGACAATGCGGTCAATCGCGAGCTGATCAAGATCATGCTGGAGCCGTTCGGCGTCGACGTGGAGACCGCCCATGACGGCGTCGCCGGCGTCGAGGCCATGCGTCAGGGCCATTTCGATCTCGTGCTGATGGACGTGCAGATGCCGGTCATGGACGGCCTGACCGCCACCCGCGAGATCCGAGCCATGGAAGGCGCGCGCGGCGCGGCCACGCCGATCGTGGCGATGACGGCGAACGTCCTGCCCGAACAGATCGCCACCTGCCTGGCGGCGGGCATGGACGACCACCTCGGCAAGCCGATCAATCCGACGAAGCTGCTGGAGACGGTGGCGCGGTGGTCAGGCCGGACGCACGCGGCCTGATTCCTGGACTCGGTTGCATATCGGCGTTATTCCATCATGGATTGCGATCCATTTTGGGGAGGATACGCCAATGCCCGCCGACACCGCCGAACCGCTCGCGCCCGCCACCGAGGTCGCCGCGCCGAGCCTGACCGCCGAACTAGGTGACGCCCGCGCCGCGGCGGTCGCCGAGGAGCGCGGGGGTCATGAGATCAAGCTGAACTTCATCAACCAGTCGAACGATCGCAACAACAGCAGTGTCGTGATCTTCGGGAAGAACGTCGCGACGTCTTTCGACGAGCTCGCGGTGGCCTGGCAGGTCATCAAGAACTGCGGCCAGGGCTGGAACCACCCCTTCACCTACCCGATGGACAACCAGGTCTCGGTGTCCGACAGCCATGGAAACCATGCGCCCCGGCTGTTGGCGACGTCCGGCCAGTCGTTTTCGGCGCAGAGCTCGGTCTCGGGCGATGCGCTTCAGCTCTCCGGCGTGAGCAACAGTCCGGCCGAGGTCCAGGTGCGCAATGATCTGCTCCAGGGCGCGATCAACGCCAACATCTACAAGGCCGGCAAGCTGCTCGCGACCCGGACCAGCGTCGCGCCGGGCCAGAAGGCCGTCTTCCAGTTCAAGCCCACGATCTGGATCGGCGTGGCCTCGCAGGTCGAGGAGGGCGAGGTGCTGAACTCGGCGATCATCTCGGACATCAACACCGAGATTTCGCTGCTGGGCATCGCCAGCGCCGACATCATCATGACCGGCGGCGGGCCAGGGCCGAACTCCACGCCCTTCCAGTTCAATCTGCAGAACGTCGTCTATGCCTAGGCAGGTTCCCGGGGCGAAGGCCCCGGGCGACCGTCAGTCCCTTAGTCGACGCAGATCGCGCCGGTCGACTTGCCGTTCACGACCTTGGCGTAGCAGCCGAACTGGCGGTTGGTCTTCTGGCATTGGCCGGTGACGTCGCCCGTGGCTTCGATATTGCCTTCGAGGATGCAGTTCCCCTCGCACTGGCTCTTGTCGGTGCAGGCCTTGCCGGCGTCGGCATAGGGCGTGACGCAGGTCGGGATCTGGGCCTTGCCGACGGGCTGGATCGAACCGCCCTTGGCCGAGCACTGGGCCGCTAGGTTGTCCGCCGACGGGGCGGCGGGCTGGGCGGTCGGGGCGCAGGCGCTCAGCAGGAGAGCGGCGACGGCGGTAAGGGCGAGGATACGCATGGGACTCGAAGCTTTCTCTTAGGCCTTGGGGGCGTTCATGTAGCCCGGCAGCCAGGCTTCGTGAGCCGTGCGCAGGGCGTCGAGCGAGACGCTGAAAAGGTCCTTCGACGCGAAGTCGTTCCCACCGGCGACGCCGGCCAGGTTGGCGTGGACGCCGGCTTCCTTGGCCGCTTCCAGCACCGCGTCCGGGTCCGGGGTGGCGATCAGGTAGCGGGCCTGGTCCTCGCCCAGCAGGTAGGGGTGGGCGTGGGCGGCGCTGGTGGCGTTCAGGGTGACGCCGACCTTGCTGGCCAAGGCGATGTCGGCCGCGGCGATCAGCAGGCCGCCGTCCGACAGGTCGTGGACGCCGGCGACGAGGCCCGAGCTGATCAGGCCGCGCACGAAGTCGCCGTTCTTGCGCTCCAGGGCCAGGTCGACCGGCGGCGGGGCGCCGTCCTCGCGGCCCAGGATTTCGCGCAGATAGATCGAGGCCCCCAGTTCGCCGTGGGTCTCGCCGATCAGGACGAGCGTGTCGCCCTCGGTGACGCCGCCGAAGCCGGTGCGCAGGTCGTAGTCTTCCAGCAGGCCCACGGCGCCGACGGTCGGGGTCGGCGGAATGGCGACGCCGTTGGTCTCGTTGTAGAGGCTGACGTTGCCCGACACGACCGGGAAGTCCAGCACGCGGCAGGCCTCGGCCATGCCGTCGGTGGCGCGGACGATCTGGCCCATGGTCTCGGGCTTTTCGGGGCTGCCGAAGTTGAGGTTGTCGGTGATGGCGATCGGCAGGGCGCCGGCGGCCGTCAGGTTGCGCCAGGCTTCCGCCACGGCCTGCTTGCCGCCTTCATAGGGGTCGGCCTGGACGTAGCGCGGGGTGCAGTCGCTGGTCACGGCGATGGCCTTGCCGGTGCCGTGGATGCGCACGATGCCGGCGTCGCAGCCGGTGGCGCTGTCTTCCAGGGTGTCGGCCATCACGTGGCGGTCGTACTGCTCCCACAGCCAGCGCTTGGAGGCCATGTCGGGGCTGCCGACGATCTTCAGGACGGCTTCGTTCCAGTCGATCGGGGCGGGGATCTTGGCCGGGTCGAGGCGGGCGTCCAGCTTGGGCTGCACCCACGGACGGTCATACAGCGGCGCGTCGTCGAACAGCGGGGCCAGCGGCACGTCGCAGACCGTCTCGCCGTGATGCTTCAGCACCAGGCGGCCGGTGTCGGTGGTGTAGCCGATGACGGCGGCGTCCAGGCCCCACTTCTCGAAGATGGCGTGGCCGTCCTGCTCGCGGCCGGGCTTCAGGACCGCCAGCATGCGCTCCTGGCTTTCCGACAGCATCATCTCGTAGGCCGACATGCCCTCTTCGCGCTGCGGGACCATGTCCATGTTCAGCTCGATGCCGACGCCGCCCTTGCCGGCCATCTCGACCGACGACGAGGTCAGGCCCGCCGCGCCCATGTCCTGGATGGCGGCGACCGCGCCGGTGGCCATCAGTTCCAGGGTGGCTTCGATCAGCAGCTTCTCGGCGAAGGGGTCGCCGACCTGCACGGTGGGGCGCTTCTCTTCCGAGTCCTCGGAGAATTCGGCCGAGGACATGGTCGCGCCGTGGATGCCGTCGCGGCCGGTCTTGGAGCCGAAATAGACGACCGCCAGGTTCGGGCCCGGAGCGGCCGAGTAGAAGATGCTGTCGGCCTTGGCCAGGCCCACGCACATGGCGTTGACCAGGATGTTGCCGTTGTAGCCCTTGTGGAAGTTGGTCTCGCCGGCGACCGTGGGCACGCCCACGCAGTTGCCGTAGCCGGCGATGCCGGCGACCACGCCGTCCACCAGGCGCTTGGTCTTGGGGTGGTCGGGCTCGCCGAAGCGCAGGGCGTTCAGCAGGGCGATCGGTCGCGCGCCCATCGTGAAGACGTCGCGCATGATGCCGCCCACGCCCGTCGCCGCGCCCTGATAGGGCTCGATGTACGAGGGGTGGTTGTGGCTCTCCATCTTGAAGATGATCGCGTCGCCGTCGCCGATGTCGATGACGCCGGCGTTCTCGCCCGGACCGCAGATCACGCGCGGCCCGTCGATCGGGAACTTCTTCAGCTGGTTCTTGGACGACTTGTACGAGCAGTGCTCGGACCACATCACCGAGAAGACGCCCAGCTCCACGAGGTTGGGCTCTCGGCCCAGTCGGGCCAGGACGACGTCATATTCGGCGGGTTTAAGACCGAACTCGGCGGCCAATTCGGCCATGGGCTTTTGGGGCGTGCTCATGGGCGCGCCTTCTAACCTGACCGTCCAGATTCCGCTACATCGACTTGATGAGCCGCTCCAGGTGGGCGCCGCCTTCGCCGAGCCAATAGTCGATCACCACGCCGCCCTTTTCGACCGAGCCCATGCGCAGCGAGACGCCGATGACCACGGCGCCGAACAGGGCCAGCACGATCAGCATCAGGTTCAGAAGGGGATGCACGCCCGAGCGCTTGCGGCGTTTGGCCCAGACGGGCACGCCGCTGACATAGGTTTCGGGGAACCGAACTTCGGGGTCGGCCATGGTGATGTTAACTCTGTGGATCTTGGAAGGCTCCGCCGACGCCTTCGCATTTCAATGTTCTGCAGACGTTGCGCGACCCGAAACGGGGATTCCAGTTCTCTCCCCCATACGGTGCGGCTTAACCTTAATTCTCTAGCTCTGGGCGAAAGCTTTGCCTTAGGGGCGGCGAGGACGGGGTTGATCCTTGCGGAACCGCCGTAGCGCCTGGGCTTTGGGATGAATCTCTGAGAAATCCGCAGCTTAGCTGGAAATAAGGCGGCTCCGCCGTAGGAACGGCGCGAGTCCGGGATCGTTCTCTAACCGTGCGTCACGAGCGCGCTGTGTAGAAGGAGTAAGCCCGATGGCTGACAACAACCGCAATACACCGCAGCAGCAGAACGACCAGCAGCGCCGAGCGCCTGGCCAGCAACAGCAGCAGGGCCAGCCCAGGCAAGACGAGGCCAGGCCGAACGAGCAGGGCCGCAACCCTGGCGGCCAGGCCAACCAGCAGGATGACAATGTCAGGCGCGGCGACCGCTGACCCGATCGACACCCTCTCCGTAGAAGGAAGGCCGGCGGTGACCCCGCCGGCCTTTCTCGTTTCTATTTCTCGACGACCGGCAGCGAGATGAAGCTGGCCGCGTCGCCGCTGTGGAACACCCGCTGGGTGGCCTTCACATAGTCGGCCGGCTTGGCGAAGAAGATGTTCGGCACGAAGGTCTGCGGGTTGCGGTCATAGAGCGGGAACCAGCTGGACTGGACCTGCACCATGATCCGATGGCCCGGCTTGAACACGTGGTTCGTGGTCGGCAGGCCGAAGCGGTAGGGCAGGGGCTTGTCCGGCGTGATCGCCTTGGGATCGCTGTAGCTCTCGCGATAGCGGCCGCGGAAGATGTCCATCGACACCGCCAGCTGGTAGCCGCCCATCTCGGGCTGGGCCGGGACCATGTCGGGATAGACGTCGATCAGCTTGACGACCCAGTCGCTGTCCGTGCCGCTGGTCGAGGCGATCAGGTTGACGAGCGGCTCGCCCGAAATCTGCACCGGGGCTGTCAGCACGTCGGTGGTGAAGGTCAGGACGTCGGTGCGGCCCGAGGCCTCGCGCTGATCGTCGACCAGCCACTGGATCCAGGTGAACGGCGGATCGTAGCCGACCGGCTGGCTGGGCCGGGCGCGGTTCGGCACGGGCTTGGCGGGATCGGAGACGTACTCATCATAGGCCGCGCCGGCCGTCGGCGGCGAGAACGACAGCTTGCCGCCAGCTTGCAGATAGAGCGCCTTGGGCTTGGCCGCGCAGGTCTCGCACGAGACCGGCCACGAGCTCAGCTTGCGCCAGGTGTTGGTCCCGGTTTCGAAGGCGTTGACGGTGGCGATGTCAGCGGCCGGGGCGTCGTCCTTCAGGTAGCGGGCCAGGAACGGGGCCAGCACCTCATGGCGGAACTGCTTGGCGGTATCAGCGTCCCACTTGACCGCGCCCAGGGCCGAGCCGTCCTCGATCTGCTGGCCGTGGAACCACGGACCCATGGTCAGGAAGACCTTGTCGCCGGCCGTATCGAGGGGCTTCAGCGCCTTGTAGACCGCCGGCGCGCCGTAGATGTCCTCCTGGTCCCACAGGCCGTGGACCAGCATCACCGGCACCTTCAGCGGCTGCTTGGCCAGGACCTTGTCCATGGCCTGCTCCTGCCAGAAGGCGTCATAGGCCGGGTGCTCGGTGATCTTCTTCCAGAAGCCGACCTGATCCAGGCCGCGCTGACGACCCAGCTCACCCGCCGAGCCGGCGCGCAGATAGAGGTCGTAATCATCCTTGCTGTTGCTCCACCACTTGGCGCTGTTGTCGCGCGTGGCCTGCTGTTCCCAGATGTAGGGCAGGTTCTGCTGGCGGAAGGCGCCGTGGTGGAACCAGTCGTCGCCCATCCAGCCGTCGACCATCGGGTTCATCGGCACCGAGACCTTGAGGGCCGGGTGCGGATTGACCAGCGCCATCAGCGGCAGGAAGCCGTCGTACGAGATGCCCAGTATGCCGACCTTGCCGTTGGTCTCGGCGATGTTCTTCACCAGCCAGTCGATGGTGTCCCAGGTGTCGGTGGCGTGGTCGACCTTGGTCGGGTTCAGCGGCCCTTGCAGGGGCCGGTTCATGACGTAGTCGCCTTCCGAGCCGTACTTGCCGCGCACGTCCTGGACGACGCGGATATAGCCGCCCTCGACGATGACGTCGGCGGCGTTGTCGTAGCCTTGCAGCACGGCGGCGAGCGTGCCGCTGGCGGCGTGGCTGGTCAGCTCGGTGGCGTTGTAGGGTGTGCGGGTCAGCAGGATGGGCGCGCGCTTGGCGCCCTTGGGGACCAGGATGATGGTGTGCAGCTTCACCCCGTCGCGCATCGGGATCATCACCTCGCGCCGCTCGAAATCGAAGCCCTCGGTGGACTCGACCAGCTTGGCGGGGGTTTCGTTATAGGCGCCCGGCTTGGGGGCCTTCTGCGCGTGGACGGCGCTGGTCAGCAGCAACGCCGCGAGGCTCGCGGCGCCAAAAGTCTTTCCGATGTGCATGTGTTGGTCCCTCTCCCGGCCGGACGTTGGCGCGTCCGACCGGGGTTGGCAACCAGCGCGGGGGCTACTTGGCGTCCACCACCGGCAGTTCGATGAAGCTAGCGTCAGCGCCGCTGTGGAACACCCGCTGGGTGGCCTTCACGTAGTCGGCCGGCTTGGCGAAGAAGATGTTCGGCACGAAGGTCTGCGGGTTGCGATCGTAGAGCGGGAACCAGCTGGACTGCACCTGCACCATGATCCGGTGACCCGGCTGGAAGGTGTAGTTCGCGGTCGGCAGGATGAACTGGTACTTCAGCGGGGTATTGGCCTTGATCGGCTTGCCCTCGGTGAAGCCCTCGCGATAGCGGCCGCGGAAGATGTCCATGCCGACGGCCAGCTGGTAGCCGCCCAGTTCGGGCTGGCTGGGGACCTCGTCGGGATAGACGTCGATCAGCTTCACGACCCAGTCGCTGTCCGTGCCGCTGGTCGAGGCGGTCAGGTTGACCTTGGGCACGCCGGCGATCTTCAGCGGCTCCTTCAGCGGCTCGGAAGTGTAGGTCAGGACGTCCGGACGGCCGTCGACGCCACGCTGGTCGGTGACCAGCCACTGGGTCCAGCGGCTGCGATCGCCGAACTGCATCGGGCGCGGGATGTAGGGCACCGGCTTGGCGGGATCGGAGACATACTCGTCATAGGCCGCCGCGCCCTTGGCCGCCGCCGGGGCGTCGAAGCCCAGGCCGCCCTTGGCTTCCAGATAGAGGTTCTTGGTCTTGCCCTGCGGCCAGCTGGCGTAGCGGTTCCACTTGTTCTGGCCCGGGTCGTAGATCAGCACCGGCGGCGTGTCGGCCTTGGCCGCGCCCTTCAGGTGCTGGTCGAAGAAGGGCTTGAGCACATCGCGGCGGAACTGCAGGGCGGTGTCGCCGTCCCACTTGAACGGGCCCAGGTTCGTCGCGTCGTAGTTCACCTGGCTGTGCCGCCACGGGCCCAGCACCAGGTAGTTCATGTCGTTGTTGGAATCCTTGGACTCCAGCGCCGGATACGAGTGCACCGCGCCCCACATGTCCTCCTGGTCCCACAGGCCCTGGATCCACATGGTCGGCACCTTCAGCGGCGTCTTCTCCATGGTCTTGTCGAGGGCCTGCTCGCTCCAGAAGCTGTCATAGGCTGGGTGCTCGCTGATCTTCTTCCAGAAGGGCAGGGCGTCCAGGCCGTGGTTCTTGGCGTAGTCGCCGGCCGAACCCTCGTTCAGGAAGTTGGCGTAGTCGTCATAGCCCTGGCGCTGCACGCCGTCGCCGGCGCCGCGCACCGTGGTCTGGCCGGTGATGTAGTCGAAGTTCGGCTGGCGGAAGGCGCCGTGATGGAACCAGTCGTCGCCCATCCAGCCGTCGACCATCGGGCTCATCGGCGCCGCGGCCTTCAGGGCCGGGTGCGGATTGACCAGGGCCATGACGACCGTGAAGCCCTCGTACGAGGACCCCAGCATGCCGACATTGCCGTTGGTCTCCGGCACGTTCTTCACCAGCCAGTCGATGGTGTCGTAGGCGTCGGTGGAGTGGTCGACCTCAGACGAGTTAAGCGGCCCCTTCAGCGGGCGCGTCATCACGTAGTCGCCCTCCGAGCCGTACTTGCCGCGGATGTCCTGGAAGACGCGGATATAGCCGCCGTCGGCCACGAACACCTCGTCGCCCTGGGCCAGGGTCGAGACCATCTTGGAGCTGTCGTTGCGGGCCGCGCGCTTGGCGGCGTTGTAGGGCGTACGGGTCAGCAGGATGGGCAGGTTCTTGCCGCCCTTGGGGATGACGATGACGGTGTAGAGCTTGGTCCCGTCGCGCATCGGGATCATCACGACGCGCTTTTCGTAGTCGTAGTTGATCTTGGCGGCGACGTACTTGCCGGCGATGTCCGGCGCCATCGGGGACGTCTGGGCGTGCGCGGTGACGGCGACAGCCGAAATGGCCACGGCGGCCATCAGGCCGGCGCGCAAGGTGGAGACGAGACTCATGGTTGGCCCTCCTGCAGAGGCGGGCACCTTAAGCCTGGGATTTTGGGGCTGCTACACTGTAACAGCGCCGCTCAGCCCACTTTTTGCTCTGTGGGCGGAGGTGCGCGTCAGGCGCTCTGGAAGATGCTGCGGAACAGCACCGCGCCGTCGTCCGAGCCCAGGTCCGGGTCGAACGAGCGGTCGGGGTGGGGCATCAGGCCCAGGACGTTGCCGCCCTTGTTGACGATGCCCGCGATGCCGCGCGCCGAGCCGTTCGGGTTCTGCTTGTAGCGGAACACCACCTGACCCTCGCCCTCGATCCGGTCGAGGGTCTCTTCGTCGGCGTAGTAGTTGCCCTCGCCGTTGCCGACGGTCATGACCGCGTCGCGCTGCTCGCCGTAGCCGGCGGTGAAGCGGGTCTGGCCGTTGACGATGTCCAGGTCGATGGCCTTGCAGACGTACTTGAGGCCGGCGTTGCGCAGCAGCGCGCCGGGCAGCAGGCCGACTTCCGTCAGCACCTGGAAGCCGTTGCAGATGCCGACCACGGCGACGCCCTTTTCGGCGGTCGAGACGACTTCCTTCATGACCGGGCTCTGGGCCGCCATGGCGCCGCAGCGCAGGTAGTCGCCGTACGAGAAGCCGCCGGGCAGGACGATCAGGTCCAGGTCGTCCGGCAGCGCCGTCTCCTGGTGCCAGACCATCTCGACACGGGCGCCCGCGGAGCGCTCGATGGCGACCTTGCAGTCGCGGTCACAGTTCGAACCGGGGAATACGACGACGGCGGCTTTCATGGCGCGGGCCTGTAGCACCGTTCGGACGGGATGTCAGCGTCCTGAAGGCTCAAAAGCGCCCCCTCCGTCACGTCGCCTATCGGCGCCGCGCCACCTCCCCCGCAAGCGGGGCAGGAGAAGGATCTCCTCACCCGTGAAACGGGGGAGGTGGCGCGATGCGCAGCATCGTGACGGAGGGGGCGCTCAGGCGCACTCATCCAACTCAGGCGCCACCGGCTCGCCTGTCGGCGCGGGGAACGGCGTCCTGAACGTGAAGGCCGCCGGCGTCGGGCCGTGCGCTTTCAACAGCGCCAGCTTCTCCAGCGCCTCTTCCACCGTCGGTTCGTGACCCATGGGCACCCACCAGAGGGCCATGTAGGTCTCCATGTCCTCGAACCATTCCTTGCGGCGGCGCATGATCTCGATGTGGCCGCTGCGGTAGACGAACGCGCCCAGGGACGGGATGTCCTCCCACACCGACAGGTTCGGGATGAATAGCGGATCGCCCTCGATCGACAGGTCCGTGGCGTTGTTGCCGTCGCCCTTCAGCCGCCAGACGAAGCCGGGCGAGCGCTCGGCCAGGGCGTTGATGCGGTCGAGATTGTCGGCGAAGTCCTTGATCATCGGATGGTCGATCGGGGCCTTCAGGCGTCCGACATTGACCTGCGCCAGTTGCCACATGTTCCGTGCTCCTGTCCTTGCGGGCGTGTCCGGGAGTTGGGCCCGGTCACGCTGATCCGCAAGAACCGAAGATCACTGTTCGTTGTCGGAAGCCGGCTGTCCGTTATCGTTGACCTTGCGCTTCTTGCCAGAGCCGGCGGGGACCGTGGCCGGCCAGCGCGCCTGCAGCAGCCGCTCTGGCGTCAGCCAGGCGTAGCTCACCGAGTCTTTCTGGTTGCCGCCCAGGATGAGGTATCCCTTGGTGCTGTGCTCGCCGGCATAGAAGCCGACATGGCCTTGCCAGCCATTCTGCTCGCCTCGCCAGAAGACCATCACGGCGCCGGGTTGCGGATCGCATCGCGCCCCGAACTTGACCCAGTTGCGGGCCCCGAGCGGGTTGGCGGGCAGCGCCTCGTCGGTCAGCGTCGAGCCGATGCAGTGGGCGACGAACAGGCCGCACCAGGGAATGTCATCACCCGTGTAGGTGATGTTCAGGTCGTCCGCCCATTTCATGATGTCGCCGTTGTTGTCGTCACCGGCGCCTTCCCGCACGCCGAGGAGGCGTCGCGCCTCGGTCAGCCAGGGGAAGGCGGGGTCCTTCACAGCGTCCAGGGCCGGACTGGCGTCAAGGCCGAGGGCGGCAAGGGTCTTGGGGCCGACAATCCCATCGACGATCAAGTGTTCGTCCGACTGGAAGGCGCGGACGGCGTTGGCTGTCCTTCGCCCCCAGATCCCGTCGATATTGCCCGGGTCATAGCCTCGGGCGGCAAGCGCCTTCTGGATTTCGGCAATCGTCACGTTGTCCCCTCCGATAACGCAGTTATCGGAGAGTGCTCGCGAAACGTGTCTCTGTCCAGAATTCTTGCTAGGCGATATCGATGCGGTAGCTTTCGATGACCGTGTTGGCCAGCAGCTTGTCGCACATGGTCTTGACCTCGGCCTTGGCGGCTTCGGCGTCCGTGGCGTCGAGGTCGAATTCGATGACGCGGCCCACGCGGGCCTCCTTGACCGACGGCCAGCCCAGGCCATGCAGGGCGTTCTCGACAGCCTTGCCCTGGACGTCGAGCACGCCGGGCTTCAGGAACACGTGGACGGTGGCTTTCACTGACAGGTTCTCCCGCGCGGCCTTCAGGCTTCGCGCTGCTCTTGATCGAAGGGTTTAGTGCACGCCGCCTTGGATGACGGTCGGCATTTCCTTCATGATCCCCAGGCGGCGGGCCACCTCGGTATAGCTTTCGATGACGTTGCCCAGGTCGCGGCGGAAGCGGTCCTTGTCCAGCTTCTCGCTGGTGACCGAGTCCCACAGGCGGCAGCTGTCGGGGCTGATCTCGTCGGCCAGGATGATCCGCGAGAAGTCGCCTTCGTAGATGCGGCCGAACTCGACCTTGAAGTCGACCAGCGTGATGCCAACGGCGCTGAACAGGCCCGACAGGTAGTCGTTCACCCGCAGGGCCGTGGCCATCATGTCGTCGATCTCCTGGGTCGCAGCCCAGTTGAACGCGGTGATGTGCTCCTCGGAGACCATCGGGTCACCGAGCTTGTCGTCCTTGTAGTAGAACTCGATGATCGAGCGGGGCAGGGGCTGACCCTCGGTCAGGCCCAGGCGCGTGGCGATCGAGCCGGCGGCGATGTTGCGCACCACGACCTCGAGCGGGACGATCTCGACTTCCTTGATCAGCTGCTCGCGCAGGTTCAGGCGGCGGATGAAGTGGTTCTGGACGCCGATCGAGTTCAGGCGAGTCATGATGTACTCGCTGATCCGGTTGTTGATGACGCCCTTGCCTTCCAAGATCGCCTTCTTCTGAGCGTTGAAGGCCGTCGCGTCGTCCTTGAAGTACTGGATCAGGGTGCCGGGCTCGGGGCCCTCGTACAAGATCTTGGCCTTGCCTTCGTAGATCTTCTTGCGACGGGTCGTCATGGCTCTCGTCGAGGCCCTTCTGTAAGCGCGCGCCGCTCCTCGAGGCCGGAAAGTTCCGGAGAAAACGAAAAGCGCGCGCGGCGGATAGCTGCGCGCGGCATTCGACTCAAGGCCGCTCACTGGAAATATCGTACGGAACCTACCTGAATCAGCACGCCCGCGCAAACGAAGGACAGCTTTCCGCGAGGGTTTCGGTCTATGCTCTCAAGCTGGAAACATCACCTGCGGCTTATCCGCCGATTGCGGTGAAGACCGCCGCAGGATATGCAGCCGGCTCAGACGACTTTGGGGCCTTCATGACCACCTTCGACGACCGCGAACGGGCTTTCGAAAACAAGTTCGCTCACGACCAGGAGCTTGAATTCAAGGCGACCGCGCGCCGCAACCGCCTGCTGGGCGAATGGGCCGCTGGTCTCATGGGTCTGGCGACGGTCGAGGAATACGCGCGCGCTGTCGTGAAGTCCGACTTCGAACAGCCGGGCGACGAGGACGTGCTGCGCAAGGTCTTCCAGGACCTGTCGGGCTCGGGCGTCTCCGCCTCGGAAGGCGAAGTCCGCATGAAGATGGACGAGCTGCTGGCGGTGGCCCGCGAGCAGATCAAGGCCGGCGAGTAAGCTTCGCCGCAGTCGATCTCTCGGGATCGATTCGATTTATTCTAAAAGCCCGGCGCAGGTCCCTGACCTCGCCGGGCTTTGTCGTTCAAGGGGTTCCGCTGGGTCAGTCGGGCGTATGCGGACCGTATACACTTTTTAGTTGTTAGAAATTCAAATTTCCGCCCAGGTTTTATCTGGCGCTGAAAAGGGGATGGATCAATGTGCCCGCCGGGCGGTCGTCGGGACCGCCAGAACGGGAGCACGTCCTATGAGCGCTGAAGCCGGAACTCTCCACACCCAGAAGACCGCCAGCGATGTGATCGGTCTCTATTTCGTCAAGGCCGTGGTCGGGAACACGGGCCTGCCGGGCGCGCCCGTCGTCAATCTGGCCCTGTCGGTTCAGGCCGCCTCGGGGCATGTCGCCGGCATCGCCGAGATCAGCCAGGCCATCCCGGGCGGCACCCACCGCTTCCCGGTGACCGGCCAGATCTATCAGACGGGCTTTGGGCCGAACCACCAGCTGGTCTCGCTGAACGGCGAGTTCGTCTACAGCGTGCCGCCGCCCGCCATCGGCTCGTTCATCGCCAAGTTCACCGCCGCCCTGTCGGTCGATCAGGAGTGGAACGGTTCGGGCGGCTTCAACTACGTGACCACCCACGTCGAGAACGTGCCGGTGAAGAAGATCTCCTAAATCCGATCGTTTCGGATCCCCCACCCACCCCCTTCCGGGATTACTCGGAAAACCCAACTGCCCGCGCCGTCTTACAAGACGGCGCGGGCTTTCTCTTTGGGGCCTACCAGATGCGCGAGCGCTTCTCCGGCGGGAGGTAGAACTTGTCGCCCGGCTTGACGCCGAAGGCCGCGTACCAGGCGTCGACATTGCGCGTCGGGCCGATGACCCGGAAGTTCGACGGCGAATGCGGGTCCGAGGCCATCTGCTGCTTCAGCGAGTCCGGACGCGACTTGTCCTGCCAGGCCTGGGCGAAGGCCAGGAAGAAGCGCTGGTCGCCGGTCATGCCGGCCACGACCGGGGCGGGCTTGCCCTTCAGCGAGGCGTGGTAGGCGTCATAGGCCACTTGCAGGCCGGCCAGGTCGGCGATGTTCTCGCCCATGGTCAGCTTGCCGTTGATGAACATGCCGGGCACGGCTTCGTAAGCGTCGTACTGCTTGCCCAGCACGTCGGCCTGGGTCTCGAAGCGCTTGGCGTCCTCGGCCGTCCACCAGTCGCGCAGCTTGCCGGTGTCGTCGATCTTGCGGCCCTGGTCGTCGAAGCCGTGGCTGATCTCGTGACCGATCACCGCGCCGATCGCGCCGTAGTTCACCGCCGCATCGGCGGCCGGATCGAAATAGGGCGCTTGAAGGATGCCGGCCGGGAACACGATCTTGTTCTCCAGCCCGCCGTTGTAGGCATTCACCGTCTGTGGGGTCATCCCCCACTTGGCGTGGTCCACCGGCTGGCCAAGGTCTGACAGGGCGTAGGCCCACTCGAAGGCGCCGCTGCGGCGGACGTTGCCGTACAGGTCGCCGGCGTCGAGCTTCAGGGCCGAATAGTCGCGCCACTTGTCGGGATAGCCGACCATGACGGTCATCTTCTTCAGCTTGGTCAGGGCCGCCTGCTTGGTGGCCGGGGCCATCCACGGGGCCTTCTCGATGCGCTCGGCCATGGCGACCTTCAGATTGGCGATCAGGTCGACCATCTGGGCCTTGGACGAGGGCGGGAAATACTTGGCGACATAGGTCTGGCCGACCACCTCGCCCAGGCTGCCGTCCACCAGGGTCACGCCGCGCTTCCAGCGCGGGCGCAGGGTGGTCTGACCGCTCAGCACCTTCACATACTCGAAGCGGCTGTCGACGAAGCGCTTGGAGAGGTAGGGCGACATCTCCTGCACGCCCTGGACGGTCTGCCAGGCCTTGAGGGTCTCCAGCGGCGTGGCGGCGAACAGCTTGGCGATGTCGCGGACGGCGGTCTTCTCACCCAGCACCACCTGACTGCGGCCGGTGATGCCCGCGGCGGCCAGATAGTCCGCCCACGGAACCTCGGGCGCATAGGCCTGCAGCTCGGTCAGCGAGACGGGGTTGTAGACCTTGTCGATGTCGCGGCGGTCGGCGACCGGCCAGCTGGCCTTGGCGATGGCCGTCTCGAAGGCGATGACGTCGGCGGCCGACTTGGCCGGGTCGGCATAGCCGGCCATCTTCAGCGCCCGCTCGGCGAAGGCCTTGTAGGCGTCCAGCTGCGGCTTGAAGCCGTCGGTCAGGTAGTAGTCGCGGTCGGGCAAGCCCAGGCCCGACTGGCCAATATAGAGCGTGTTGATCTCGGGGGTCTTGGCGTCGGCGAAGATGTCCAGCGAGAACAGGTCGGGGCCGAAGCCGCCATGGGCGGCGCCCAGGGCCTTGGCCATGTCGGCCTTGGACGAGATCGCCTGGATCTTCGCCAAGTCGGCCTTCAGCGGCGCGTCGTCGACCTGCTCGACCTTGGCCTCGTCGGTGAAGCTCTTGTACAGCGCGCCGATCTGGGTCGAGGCGTCGGCGGTCTCGATCAGGGTGCGCAGCTGGTCCTGCGAGCGGTTGAAGACGTCGTAGCCGACGCCGGCCGAGGGCTGGTCGGCGGGAATCGTCGTGCGCTTCTCCCAGCCGCCGTTGGCGTATTTGTTGAAGTCGTTGCCCGGCTTCACCGCCAGGTCGCGCGACGTCAGGTCGACGCCCCACGCGCCGTACATCGGCTTTTCGGCGGCCAAGGCCGCGCCGGAGATGGCAGCTGCGGAAACGGCGGCCAGCAGGAAGATGCGCATGTGTTGGATTCCCCTCTAAGCGGCGGAGCCTGCCCCAAGCGCGGCCGGCGTGCAGATGAATTTCCCGTAATGTGCCGCCGGCTCGTCCTCCGGACGTCCATCGGCGCGCCTACGACCAAGAAGGTATTTCCTCGGTCGCGTTTTAGTGGTCTGATCTCTTCCTATAAGAGGTCAGGCAAGCTGGCGAACGGAGAGGAATAAACACGATGGACGATCTCGCGAGCCGCCGGGCGTTTCTGTTGGCGGCTGGACTGGGCGGCATGGCCGTGGCCAGCGACGCCTTCGCACAGGAGGTCGCGGCGCCGGGGCCGACCCTGACCGCCAAGCACAAGATCAAGTTCGCGGTGATCGGCCTCGACCACTATCACATCATGAGCATGACCGCCGCGATCAAGCGGGGCGGGGGCGAGTGCGCCTGGGTCTACGCCTACGGCAATGACGAGAAGCAGCTGGCCGACTTCAAGAAGCAGCACGGCGACGTGCCGGTGGCCACGAGCATCGATCAGGTGCTGAACGACAAGTCGATCCAGCTGGTCGCCGCCGCCCCGATCCCCGACCAGCGCGTGCCGCTGGGCCTGAAGGTGATGGCGGCGGGCAAGGACTATCTGGCCGACAAGCCGGGGATCATCAGCCTGGCGCAGCTGGCCCAGGTCCGCGCGGCGGTGAAGTCCACCGGCCGCAAGTACGCGATCATGTATTCCGAGCGCCTGGAAGTGCCCTCGGCGATCAAGGCCGGCGAACTGGTCCAGGCCGGCGCGATCGGCAAGGTCGTGCAGACCATCAACATCGCCCCGCACCGCATCGGCTCGCCGCGTCCGGACTGGTTCTTCGACAAGGCCCGCTACGGCGGCATCCTGACCGACATCGGCTCGCACCAGGCTGACCAGTTCCTGTTCTACACCGGCAGCAAGACCGCCAAGGTCGTCGCCAGCCAGACCGGCAACCTCAACAACGCCGCCCATCCCAAGTTCGAGGACTTCGGCGACATGACCGTCGTCGGTGATGGCGGCACGGGCTATGTGCGGGTCGACTGGTTCACGCCCGATGGCCTGGGCGTCTGGGGCGACGGGCGGCTCTTCATCCTCGGCACCGAGGGCTATATCGAGCTGCGCAAGTACGTCGATCCGACGGGACGGCCTGGCGCCAATCACCTGATCGTCGTCGACCAGAAATCGGCCCGCTACATCGACTGTAGCCAGGTCCAGCTGCCATTCGGCCCGCAGTTCGTCGGCGACATCGTCGAGCGCACCTCGGTCGCCCAGGACCAGACCCAGGCGCTGCTGGCCGCCGAACTGGTGCTGACCGCCCAGAAGAACGCCACCAAGCCGAAGCTGGGTTGAGGGAGATGACGATGAGCAACCTCACCCGTCGCGGCGTGCTGGCCGCGGGCATCGCCTTCCCGACCATCGTGCCGGCCACGGTATTCGGCCAGAACGCGCCGTCGAACCGCATCAATATCGGTGTCATCGGCGTGGGCCGCATCGCCCGCGGCCACGACATGGCCGAGACCTTCAAGTACGACCACGCCCAGATCCTGGCGGTCTGCGATCTGGACTCCAAGCGCGTGGAGTCGGGCAAGCAACTGGTCAACGAGACCTACAGCAAGAAGTACGGCCGCACCTGGGACAGCGCCCGGGGCTATGCCGACTATCACGAGGTGCTGGCCGCCAAGGACCTGGACGCGGTCATCATCGCCACGCCGGACCACCAGCACGCCATCCTGGCCGTGCACGCGGTCAAGGCCGGCAAGGACGTCTATCTGCAGAAGCCGGCCTCGCTGACCATCGCCGAGGGCCGGACCATGGCCGACGCGGTCGCCAAGTCTGGCCGCATCCTGCAGATCGGCTCGCAGCAGCGGTCGGACAATCCCTGGCCGCAGTTCCGCCGCGCCTGCGAGCTGGTCCGCAACGGCCGCATCGGCCAGCTCAAGCATGTCGAGGTCGGGCTGCCGGGCGACCCGTCCGGCCCCGAGGCGCCGGAGCAGCCGATCCCGGCCAACCTGAACTACGACGCCTGGCTCGGCTCGACGCCTGAGGCCTACTACACCGAGATGCGCGTCCATCCGCAGGCCGACTTCGGCCGGCCGGGCTGGCTGCGCTGCGAGCAGTTCGGCGCGGGCATGATCACCGGCTGGGGCGCGCACCACATCGACACCGCCCACTGGGGCATGGACATGGAGCACTCCGGTCCGGTCGAGATCTGGGGCTCGGCCGAGTTCCCCAAGAGCGGCCTGTGGAACGTGCACGGCAAGTTCCTGACCCACGCCCGCTACGCCAACGGCGTGACCATGGACATCTCGGGCGACTTTCCGAACGGGGTGAAGTTCATCGGCACGGAGGGCTGGATCTTCGTCGCCCGCGACGCGGCCGTGACCTCCAGCGATCCCAGCTTCGGCCAGAAGCCGACGCCGGCCCTGTCGGCCAGCAATCCGAAGATCCTGGACAGCGTGATCGGCCCCAACGAGATCCACCTGCGCAAGTCGGTCGAGCAGCACGGCGACTGGCTGACCTCGATCAAGACCCGGGCGGCGCCCTCGGCCCCGGCCGAGATCGGCCACCGCGCCTGCTCGACGTGCCTGCTGCACCACGCGGCCATGAAGACTGGCCGTCGCCTGCATTGGGATCCCAAGGCCGAGCGCTTCATCAATGACGACGCCGCGAATGCGCTGCTCAGCCGTCCGCAGCGCAAGCCGTACACGTTCTAGGGAGATGGCGATGATGTTCACGAAACGAGACCTCGCCATCGCCGCCGGCGCGGTGGTCCTCACCCTGGCCGGGGTCGCCGTCGCCCAGGCCCCCAAGCCCGCCCTGATCGGCCCCATGGTCTGGCGCTGGGACGAGATGAAGCCCCACGACACCGACGTCGGGACCTACGCCCAGTTGGCCAAAGGCCCGACCGCGACGCTGGACGAGCTGGAGATGCACGTCACGACCCTCAAACCCGGGACCAGCTCGCACCCGCCGCACACCCATCCAAACGAGGAGCTGGTCATCATCAAGGAAGGCCAGGTCGAGACCTTGTCGGGCGGCAAGTGGGAGAAGCTGGGTCCGGGCGGCGTGATCTTCAACGCCTCGAACAGCCCGCATGCGCTGAAGAACATCGGCACAACCAACGCAGTCTACCACGTGATCAACTTCAAGACCGACAAGACGCACTAGGCGAAGAATTTTCCGGCCGCCGGGAATAACCGCGCGGCCGGTCCCGTCTTGCTCCCTGAGACCCCAAGTCCAAGGAGCCAAGATGGACGACCATGACCACCACGAAGACCGGCGCGGATTCCTCAAGTGCATGGCCTGGGCCGGCACGGGGGCGCTGTTCACGATGAGCGGCGGGCTGGCCAGTTCGATCAGCCTCGACCAGGCTGCGGCCGCGCCCTACGGGACCGCCAAGGGCTTCTCGTTCCTGCAGATCAGCGACAGTCACATCGGCTTCAACAAGGCGGCGAACCCTGACACCAAGGCCACCTTCCGCGAGGCGGTGGGCAAGGTCCTGGCCCTGCCGGTCAAGCCGGACTTCATCCTCCACACCGGCGACATCACTCAGCTGTCGCGCGACGAGGAGTTCGACGACGCCGACCAGATCCTGAAGGAGGCCGGCCTCACCGTGTTCCACGTGCCGGGCGAGCACGACATGCTAGACGAGGGCGCCGGCAAGGCCTTCCTCGACCGCTACGGCAAGGGGACCAAGGGCGCGGGCTGGTACAGCTTCGACCATCACGGCGTGCACTTCGTGGCTCTGGTCAATGTCGTGAACCTCAAGGCCGGCGGCATGGGCAGCCTGGGCGCCGACCAGCTGGAATGGCTGGAGAAGGACTTGGCCGGCCGCTCGTCCTCGACCCCGATCGTGGTCTTCGCCCACATCCCGCTGTGGACGGTCTATGCCGATTGGGGCTGGGGCACCGACGACGCGGCCCAGGCGCTGGGCTATCTCAAGCGCTTCGGCTCGGTGACCGTGCTGAACGGCCACATCCACCAGATCACCCAGAAGGTGGAGGGCAACATCGCCTTCCACACCGCCCGCTCGACCGCCTTCCCGCAGCCGGTGGGCGGCGAGGGGCCGTCGCCGGGGCCGCTGAAGGTCCCGCCCGAGCAGCTGCGGTCGATGCTGGGGATCACCAGCGCGACCTTCGTGCGCGGCCAGGAGCGCATCGCCCTGATCGACGGCACGCTCGCTTAAACGCTCAAATCACAAGGCTTTTCATGACCCGTCTTCCCGCTCTCGCCGGCGCCCTGGCGCTCGCCTTCTTTTCGGTCGGCCCCGCCGTCGTCACGCCCGTCGCCGCCGCCGTCGCGCCGGTCCCGCAGACCGTCCGCATCGGCAACTTCACCTTCGGTCCGACGGTGCTCAGCGTGCCGGTCGGGACCACCGTCACCTGGATCAACGAGGACGACATCCCCCACACGGTCGTGGCCGACGACAAGACCCTGTTCAGGTCCAAGGTCCTGGACACGGGCGACCGCTTCTCGTTCACCTTCACCAAGCCCGGGGAATTCGGCTATTTCTGCTCCCTGCACCCCCACATGGTGGGCAAGGTGGTGGTGAAGCCGAGCTGAGATGCAGACGCTGTCGATGACCGCTCCGGCGATCCGCCCGAGGCCCATGCTGGGCCAGCGCCTCCTGGTGCTGGTGCTCGGCCCGCTGCTGGCCGCCGCTCATGGGGGCGGGCGCGCCTGGTGGAGCCGGCGGGCGCGGTCGTCGACGGCTGCTGGACCGGGCGACTTCGACGGGGTGATCCTCGTCCATATCGACGCGGCCTATAACCTGGCGCGCTACCTGACCGGTGACGTCGAGCTGGCCGAGGACATCGTCCAGGAGGCGCTGCTGAAGGCCTATCGCGGGTTCGCGGCGTATCGCGGCGACAACGCCAAGGCTTGGCTGCTGACCATCGTTCGGCGCGGCTTTATCGACTGGGCCAACGCCCGTCGCGCCAGCCGTTCGGTGTTCGCCGAGGACGAGGCCGCCGAAGATGTCGCCGATCCGGCCGAGACCGCTGAGGCGCTGCTGTCGCGGGCGGCGGACGTCGCCACGGTCCAGCGCGCCTTGCAGGCTTTGCCCGAGCCGTTCCGCGAGAGCCTGATCCTGCGCGAGATCGAAGGCCTGTCCTATCGCGAGGTGGCCGAGATGACCGGCGTGCCGCAGGGCACGGTGATGTCCCGCCTGGCGCGGGGCCGCGAACTGCTGGCGCGGGCGCTGCGAACGGAGGCCGCCCGATGAGCGATTGCGACACCTGCCGGCTGCTGTTGCAGGCGATGATGGACGGCGAGCTTGACGCCGCCGGGACCTTGCGCGTCGAGGAGCACCTGAAGACCTGCGCCGCCTGCGCCCAGGCGTTGGAGGACCTGAAGCTTGTGCGTGGAGCCATGGCCGCGCCCGGTGTGGCCTATGCCGCGCCCGAGGCCCTGAAGCGACGTGTGGCCATCGCGATCGATGCCGAGGCGACCGCTCAGAAGCGGAGCGGCAAGCGGCCGCGCGCCAGTCTGGGCATGATCCCCAGCTTCGCGGCGCTCGCCCTGGCCGTAACGCTGGGCGTGACAGGCGTCGGCCAGTGGCGGACCGGGCTGGCGGACGAGCTCGTCGCCGACCATGTCCGTTCGCTGCAGGCCAACCACCTAGTCGATGTCGAGACGTCCAGTCGGCACGTCGTCAAGCCGTGGTTCGACGGCAAGGTGGCCTTCGCGCCAACGGTGGTGGACTTCGCCGACAAGGGGTTCCCGCTGGCGGGCGGACGGCTGGACTATGTGAAGAACCAGCCCGCCGCGGCGCTGGTCTATCGGCGCGGGCTGCACGTCATCAACGTGTTCGTCTGGCCGGGAGACGGGGCCGATCGCCTCGGGACCGTCGGTCAACGCAACGGCTACCGGCTGGAACACTGGCAGGCTGGCGGGCTGACCTACTGGGCGGTGTCGGACCTGGATCCGGCCGAGCTGAAGCGGTTCCGGGACCTCTACGTCGCGGCGCTCAAATAGGGTCTCAGCGCGCTCCAGGCTTTCGCCTTCTCAGCGAAGGTCATCGCCGCGTGGGCCGGGCTGGAGGAGGGCAGGGCGAGGGTCGCGACGCGGTCGCCGACCAGCCGCGCGCCGAGCTTGGCGGCCGTGCCGCCGTTGAAGGCGACGCACCGCAGCGCGGGCAGTGTCTCGATCAGCGCCAACAGGTCGTTGGCGGCGGGGTCGCGAATGGCGGCGTCGAGGCTGCCGGCCCGCGTGGCTTCGGCGATCACGTCCCACAGACCGACGCCGTGAGTCCGCAAGGTCGCCAGCCGCTCCTCATAGGCTAGCGGCACGAGCGGCGCGTCGATCACGCCCTCGATCAGCCGCCAGAAGGCGTTCCTCGGATTGCCGTAGTACTGGCTGACCGCCAGCGAGGCCTCGCCGGGCAGGCTGCCCAGCACCAGCACCCGCGTGTTGGCGTCGACGACCGGCGGGAAGCCGCGCTTAGCCGCCGGCGCCATTGGGCGGATCGTTGCGCAGCCAGCCGGTGACGGTCAGGCGCAGCGCTCCGGCATAGGGCGCGACCGGGGCCACCGAGTGCTGCTGGGGCACCTTGAACAGGGTCAGCACGTTGAACGCCGGCGCGAAGCCGCGGGCCACGTCGCCGTTGGCGTCATGGAACAGCAACTGGCCGCCCCAGTCGGGCCGCCACTGCCGGGTCAGGCCCAGGGTGTAAGCGGCGAGACGCTCGCCGACGCCGGTGTCGTCGTGTTGGGTCAGGAAGTCGCCCGGTCGGTAGCAGGTCGCCTGGCCGTCGATCTTGGTGATCCCCGGCTCGCCGGTGACCGCCGCGCCGAAGGCGATGAACTCGGGACTGTTGAGGAACGCCGTCAGGGCGTGGATCGGATGACCCGGGTCGCGGCCTTCGACGAAGGCGTTGATCATCGGATAGCCGAGATAGGCATAGGCAAAACCGCTGCGGGCCCGCACCGTGGCCGCGTGCAGCTTGCCGGCCACCACCTGGTCGCCCAGCTGCGCGCGGCGCTCGCGGGTGATGACCTCGGCCCCGCCGCGCTCGTTCGAGCAGATGATGTCCCAGTCGATGGTCTGTTCCAGGATGCCGGCCAGGCGATCGACGACCGCCGGCTCGAACACCTCGGGGATGCGCACGAGGCCATCGCGCGCATAGGCCTGTGCGAAGACCGCCGGATCCAGCGCCGGATTGAGGCGGAGAACCGGCGGTTCGCTCATGCTTAGCCTTGCTCGCCGAAGACGCGCTTGAAGATCACGTCGACGTTCTTGGTGTGGTAGCCGTAGTCGAACAGCTCCTCGAGCACGCTGTCCGACAGCGCCTTGGAGACCACTGGGTCGGCCTTCAGGAAGTCGATGAACCGACCCTCGCCGCGCCACACCTTCATCGAATTGCCCTGCACGGCGGCATAGGCGTCCTCGCGGCTGACGCCTTCCTGGGTCAGGGCCAGCATGACCCGCTGCGAGAAGACCAGGCCACCCAGCTTGTCCAGGTTCTTGGCCATGTTGTCGGGATAGATGTTGAAGCGCTCGATGACGCCGGCCAGGCGGCGCAGGGCGAAGTCGAGGTGGATGGTGGCGTCGGGGCCGATGCCGCGCTCGACCGACGAGTGGCTGATGTCGCGCTCGTGCCAGAGGGCGACGTTCTCCATCGCCGGGATCACGGCCGAGCGGACCAGGCGGGCCAGGCCCGTCAGGTTCTCGGTCAGGATCGGGTTGCGCTTGTGCGGCATGGCCGACGAGCCCTTCTGGCCCGGATCGAACGGCTCTTCGGCTTCCAGGACCTCGGTGCGCTGCAGGTGGCGGATCTCGGTGGCCAGGCGCTCGACCGACGAGGCCACGACGCCCAGGGCGGCGAAATAAGCGGCGTGGCGGTCGCGCGGGATCACCTGGGTCGAGACCGGCTCGACGGCCAGGCCCATCTTGTCGGCCACGTGCTGTTCGACGCGCGGGTCGACATTGGCGAAGGTGCCGACGGCGCCCGAGATCGCGCAGGTGGCGATCTCGAACTTGGCCATCGCCAGGCGCTCCTTGGCGCGCTGGAACTCGGCGTAGTAGCTGGCCAGCTTCAGGCCGAAGGTCAGCGGCTCGGCGTGGATGCCGTGGCTGCGGCCGACGCAGACGGTCATCTTGTGCTCGAGCGCGCGGCGCTTCAGGGCGGCCAGGACCAGGTCGACGTCTTCAAGGAGAAGGTCGGTGGCCTTGCTGAGCTGCACGGCGAAGCAGGTGTCCAGCACGTCGCTGCTGGTCATGCCCTGGTGCAGGAAGCGGGCTTCCGGACCGACGATCTCGGCGACGTGGGTCAGGAAGGCGATGACGTCATGCTTGGTGACGCGCTCGATCTCGTCGATGCGGTCGCTGTCCCAGACGGCGTCCTTGCCTTTTTCCCAGATCGTCTCGGCGGCGAGCTTCGGGATGGTCCCGATCTCGGCCATGGCGTCGGCGGCGTGGGCCTCGATCTCGAACCAGATCTTGTACTTGGTCTGGCTGGACCAGATGGCGGCGGCTTCGGGGCGGGCGTAGCGGCTGATCATGGGCGGGCGTTTCGGCCGGGTAGGCCGGTGAGTCAAGGGAAGAGACTTATTACTTAGTACGGAATGGATCCTCCCCCGCATCGCGGGGGAGGATCTGGACCTTACGCTGCTTCGCGCGACTTCATGTGCTTGACCATACCGATCGCGGCCAGGGCGTAGTGGACGCCGGCCCAGGCGTAGAAGCACAGCGAGACGATGATGCCCTGCTGGCTGGAGAGGGCCAGGGTCGTACGGCACTGCGCCGCCAGTTCGGGCGCCGAGCCCTTGGGCGCGATGCCGCCGGGGCAGGTCGCCGCGAAGCTCTGGCCGCCTTCGACGCCGAACGAGGCCAGCACGCTGTGGATCACGCCGCCCGCGTCCGGGACGTTGAAGTGGTACTGGGCCAGGTGGTCGATCAGCCAGCCGGTGAAGACCGGCCCGCCGCCCAGGGCGATCAGGTTCAGGAAGAAGAACAGCAGGGCCGTGGCGGTGGCCCGGCGGCGCGGCTCCACCGAGTTCTGGACCACGGCGAAGGTCGGGGCCAGGTACACGTAGTGGAAGATGCCGGGCACCAGCAGGATCATCGCCGTCGCCTGCCACTCGCTCTGCATGTAGGCGAGGATGTAGATCGGCGTGCAGATGATCAGGCCGATGGCGGGCACCCAGGCGTACCACTTGACGCTGCGCTTGCCGGCCCAGTCGCTGAGGAAGCCGCCGACCAGGGTGCCGATGCCGGCCGAGAAGCCGCCGATCAGGCCGGTGATCAGACCGACCTGCGCCAGACCAAGGCCAAAGGCGCGCACGAAGTAGGACGGCACGAAGGCGCCAGAGCCGTACGAGCCGAACGAGGCGATGGTCACGCCCAGCACCATGTTCAGCACCGGCCACTTGAAGAACAGGACCTTGAAGACGGCCCACAGCTCGGAGAACTCGGTAGCCAGGGAGAAGGCCGGCTTGGGCGCGGGTTCGACCACGAGGTTCTCGGCTTCGAGCGGGCGCTCGACGATCTCGGAATGGCCGCGCGGCGGTTCCTTGACCACCAGCTTGACGATCAGGGCCAGGATCACGCCGGGCAGGCCGACGATGACGAAGGCCACGCGCCAGCTGAACTCCTGGGCCAGCCAGCCGCCGGCCACCGCGCCGAACATGGTGCCCAGCGGGATGCCGAACGAATAGATCGACAGGGCCGTGGCGCGCTTCTTGGGCTCGTAATAGTCGCTGATCAGCGAGTGGCTGGGCGGCGAGCAGCCGGCCTCGCCGACCCCGACGCCGAAGCGGAACAGGGCCAGCTGGGCGAAGCTGGTCGCCGCGCCGCACAGGGCGGTGAAGCCCGACCAGACGACCAGCGACACCGAGATGATCGTCACCCGGTTCCAGCGCTCGTCCAGGCGGGCGATCGGGATGCCGAGCAGCGTGTAGAGCAGGGCGCAGTAGAGACCACCCAGCAAGCCCAGCTGGGTGTCGGTCAGCTTCAGGTCGACCTTGATGGCCTGACCGATGGTGGCGATGATCGTCCGGTCGATGAAGTTGAAGGTGTAGGTGGCAAGCAGAAGCCCCAGCACCGCAGCCTTGTAGCCATTGGTATAAAGCGGCCGATCGCCGCCGGACGCACGCGCGTCGGCCATACTGACTCTCTCCCTTCAAACATTTGTTCTAATTCTTTGAGGGGACTGTGACGGAGCGGAAGCCAAAGCGCCAGAGGGGAAATGGAGATCCTCCCCCGCGTCGCGGGGGAGGTGGCCCAGAGGGCCGGAGGGGGCTAGCTCGGCCTATGCAGCACTCGCCCCCTCAGTCGCTCCGCGACAGCTCCCCCGCGTCGCGGGGGGGCATCTAGACCTAGGCCACCATCTCCTCGCGGATGCTGTTCCGCGCCGCCCAGAACAGGCCGAATGCCGCCAGGCCGAGGGTGGAGGAGACGATCAGGGCCCAGCGGACACCTTGCGCTTCGCCGAGCCCCATATGGCCGGCCAGCACGTCGCTGAGCAGGCCCACGGCGACGGGGCCGAGGCCCAGGCCGATCAGGTTGATGATCAGCAGCAGCACGGCCGAGGCCGTCGCCCGCAGGGCCGGATCGACGATGCTCTGGGCGGTGGCGTAGACCGGGCCGTACCACAGCGTCCCCAGCAGGGCGTTGATGGCCAGCAGGCCGATGGCGGTCATCGGCGCGTCCAGGCTGACGGCGGTGATGTAGATCGGGATGGTGATCAGCGAGGCGATGGCCGGCACGGTGACGTAGGCCCGCAGGTCCTTGGCCCCCAGGCGGTCGGCGAAGACCCCGCCCAGCCAGGCGCCGATGACGCCCGCCGTGCCGCCGATCAGGCCTAGGGCCAGGCCCAGGAAGCCGGCCGACTTCAGGCCGAACATGGCCGCCAGCTCGGCGATCTCGGCGCCGTGGTTGCGGAAGAAGAACGAGGCGGTGAACGGCGCGTGGCCGTAGCCGATGAAGGCCTTGATCGAGGCGGCCAGGGCCACCAGCCAGAAGGTCTTCTTGGTCGCCAGCACCGCAATGGCGGCGGCGAAGCTGATCTGCGAACTGGCGCGGGCGGCCATCTCGGCGGCCAGCTGTTTGCGCGGCTCGACCAGGGTGAAGGCGGCGATGAGCGCGAAGATCACGCCCGGCGCGCCGGCGACCATGAAAGCCGCCCGCCAGCCATAGGCGTCGGCGATCAGCCCGCCCATGGCCATGCCGGCCAGCGTGCCCAACGGCGTGCCGATCGAATAGAAGGCGATGGCGCTGGCCCGTTTCTCCTTGGGCACATAGTCGGTGATCAGCGAGTGTGCCGGCGGCGTGCAGCCGGCCTCGCCGACGCCCACGCCGATGCGCATCAGGATCAGCTGCCAGAAGTTCTGGGTGAAGCCGCACAGCACCGTGAAGGCGCTCCAGGCGGCCACCGAGGCGCCGATGATGTAGGGGCGGTTCTTGGTCTCGGCGATGCGGGCGATCGGGATGCCCAGCACGGTGTAGAAGATGGCGAAGGCCAGGCCGGTCATCATGCCCAGCTGCCAGTCGGCGAGGTTGAGGTCGCGCTTGATCGGCTCGGCCAGGATGTTGACCACCTGCCGGTCCAGGAAGTTCAGCGTGTAGATGATCAGCAGGACCCAGAGGGCGTATCGTCGGTAGGCCGTCGATACAGGCGCGACAACGGGCGACGGCGTGGCGGCTTCCGCCATGGACTCTCTCCCTCGAACATTTGTTCTAATCGTTGAGGCGACCTTAGACGCAAGGTAAGCCGGGCGGCAATCGCATCAGGGAGAGGGCGCGCCATGGAACTCGTGATCGGCACTAAGAACTGGTCCAGCTGGTCGTTGCGGCCGTGGCTGGCGCTCAAGCGCACCGGCGCGCCGTTCCTGGAGATCGAGATCCAGCTGCGCCAGGGCGAGGTCACCGACGCGGCCATCGCCGCGCACTCGCCCAGCCGCCAGGTGCCGGTGCTGAAGGACGGCGACCTGACCGTCTGGGACTCGCTGGCGATCTGCGAGTACCTGGCCGAGAAGTTCCCGGACGCAAAGCTGTGGCCAGCTGATCCGACCCTGCGCGCCCTGGGCCGCTCGGCGGCGGCCGAGATGCACGGCGGCTTCCAGGCCCTGCGCGGCGAGTGCCCGATGGCGCTGGACACCCGCACGATGCCGGAAATCTCCGAGGCCACCCAGAAGAACGTCCGCACGATCGTCGGGCGCTGGACTCAACTGTTGGAGCGTTCGGGCGGGCCGTTCCTGGTCGGCGAGTGGTCGATCGCCGACGCCTTCTACGCGCCGGTGGCGACGCGCTTCCGCACCTACGGGATCAAGCTGGCCGACTACGGCGACACCGGCGCGGCGCAGGCCTATGCCGACCGCCTGCTGGCGACGCCGGAGTTCCTGGATTGGGAGCGGGCCGCGCTGGCCTAGCCTTCGCGCCTGCGGGCGAGTTCGGCGCGGATCAGCGCCTGGATGTCCATGCCGAAGATCGTCAGCCCGTCGATCTTGGCGTCGTCGATCGTGACGCCGCTGAGATTGACGTTGTTGAAGCTGGCCTTTGACAGGTCGACATCCTCGAACGTCGCGCTGGACAGGCGGCAGTCGAAGAAGGCCGCGCCCGCCATGTTGCGGGTCTTGAAGCGCGGCGCTTCGGCTTCAAGCGGCTGGCCGACGTCGATGCGGTTGCCGTCCGGGTCGGCGAAGACGAAGGCCCGCAGGCCGTAGTCCTTGTCAGCCAGCGACTTGATGATCCGCACGCCGGCGGCGACCAGGTGGTCGTGCAGGGCGTCGACCTTGTCGACCATCAGGTGGGCGATGTTGGTGGTCGAGGGCTTGTGGTCCTTGACCAGGCTCAGGTGCAGTTCGGCGCCGTCCTTTTCCAGGATCATGAAGCCGACCGGCTGGCCGTTCTCGAAGGTTTTCGAAAAGCCCAAGACGTCACGGTAGAAGGCGCTGGACGCCTGGATGTCGCGCGTGAAGGCGGATGCGGCCAGACGGCCGAACCGGATGGTCGAGGTCGATGAGGTCATCGCTCGCGGTTTCCCTGTGGAAGAAGGCAGGGGCGGCGGTGCGCGTGCCCGATGTGGAGCGGTGTCCGGCTCCGCTTCTGCCACAGGGAAATTGCGAGAACTAGAGGCCGGCGGGAACGCCGTTATTGACCGGCGGCGGCTTGCAGCGGCCGGCGCGGGCCTGGACCACGTAGAACAGCGCGCGGCCCTGGGCGAAGCTGCTGTGCTCGGCCAGCGGGTTGGTCGGCTGGCCGGTGGTCAGGCTCAAGGCTTGCTCGCTGCTGCTAGCGGCCTGGCCCAGCGAGGCCTGGTTCCAGCGGCTCAGCACCGGGGCGCAGGCGGCCACGACCGCTTCGGCCACGACCTCGGCGCCGTCCTTGGAGCCGGCCAGGCTGTAGGCCCAGCGGCGCGTGCACTCGTCGACGGGCGTCGACGGGTCCGAGGCCGCCGTGGCCCCGGGGCCGGTGTTGTTGCGGAAGTCGGCGCAGATCTTCGGGTTGGACATGGCCTCATGCCCGTTTTCGCAGGCGGCCAGGGCGAGGGTGGCGAGGGCCAGGGCGGCCATCACGGGCTTGCGGATCATCGTTCTGATTTCCGTGTGTTCTTAGCGGGGGCAGATCTGGACGGGGCGCTGCGAGAGGCGGCCGCGCTCGTCGTAGTAGGAGATCGTCGCGTTGCGGCACGTCCCGCCCGCCCCGGTATTGGCCGAGACCTGCTGGAAGGTCCCGTTGCGGACCTCGCCCGTGGCGACCGGATTGCCCATGTGGTCGTAATAGACCTGACGGACCGGCGCGGGCTGGGCCGGCGCCGAATACGACGCGCTGCGCGAGCCGGAGCTGTAATAGGCCGTGCGGGTGCGGCAGCCGCTCTTGCCGATCTCGCGGCCGACCAGGGCGCCGCCGACGCCGCCGATCAGCAGACCGCCGCCGCCCTTGGAGATGGCGTTGCCGACCAGTGCGCCGCCCAGGCCGCCGATCACGGTCCCGGTGGCCTTGCGGCTGCGGCAGGTGGCGGCGTCGGCGTCCGTGGGCGCCAGCGTCGCGGGAAGGGCGATGGCGCCGATGGCCAAGCCGATGATGACGAGACGGGTCATGTATCCACGCCTTACTTGGTGAAGGTCCCTCGGGCTTCACAACGCGTCTCGTCGGCAGAAGGATGCGCGCAACGGCGGGAGGTCGACTTAACGTCCCGCCGTTCGCGCGTCTTCGACTAGGCCTTGCGAGCCTCGCGACCGGCCTTCACGGCGGCCGCCAACTGGTCGAGCAGGGTCACCGAGGTGTCCCAGTCGACGCAGGCGTCGGTGACCGACTGACCGTAGGTCAGGGGCTGGCCGGGGACGATGTCCTGGCGGCCGGCGACGAGGTTGCTCTCGATCATCACGCCCATGATCGGCGAGGTCCCGGTCGACAGCTGGGCGGCGATGTCGGCGACGACGGCCGGCTGGTTCTCGTGGTTCTTGCCGCTGTTGGCGTGGCTGACATCGACCATGATCCGCGCGGGCATGCCGGCCTTGGCCACGGCCTCAGCCGCCGCCACGACGCTGGCGGCGTCGTAGTTCGGCGTCTTGCCGCCGCGCAGCACGACGTGGCAGTCGCCGTTGCCGGTCGTGGTGGCGATGGCGGCGCGGCCTTCCTTGGTCACGGCCAGGAAATGGTGCGGCTGGCTGGCGGCCGTCACTGCGTCCACGGCCACCTTCACGTCGCCGTTGGTGCCGTTCTTGAAGCCGACGGGGCAGGAGAGGCCCGAGGCCATCTCGCGGTGGATCTGGCTCTCGGTCGTGCGGGCGCCGATCGCGCCCCAGGCCACCAGGTCGGCGATGTACTGCGGGGTGGTGACGTCCAGGAACTCGCAGGCGGTCGGCAGGCCCTGGGCGCTGACGTCCAGCAGCACCCGGCGCGCCAGGCGCAGGCCTTCATTGATGCGGAAGCCGCCGTCCAGGTCCGGGTCGTTGATCAGCCCCTTCCAGCCGACGGTGGTGCGGGGCTTCTCGAAATAGACCCGCATGATCACCTCCAGCTCGCCGGCGTGGCGCTCGCGTTCGGCGGCCAGGCGCTGGGCGTAGTCGAGGGCGGCCTTCGGGTCGTGGATCGAGCAGGGGCCGATCACCACCACCAGGCGGTCGTCGCGACCGTGCAGGATCTCGTGGACCGCCGCGCGGGCGTCGCCGACGACCTCGGCGACCGACGAACTGGCGGGGGCCTCGCCGATCACCTGGGCGGGCGGGCTGAGAGTCTGGAGTTTCTCGATGCGCAGGTCGTCGGTCGGGACGGGCAGCGAGACGAGGTTGGCGGTGGAAGGCATGGCGTACTCCGGAAATCTGGTGAGGTCCGGCGGCCATTAAAAAAGCCGCCCGGGGGACCCCTGGCGGCTGGTGAAGGTGTTCTTTGTGGCCCTGATGTCAGGCCGAACGAAACCCTCCCGGCGCCAGAGGCGTCGGATAGCTAAAATACCAAAACAGCGTGTGGCTGGCGGCGAGGGTCATCACGGCAAACCTAGCGTCGCCTTTGCCGCCTGTCACCCCCTTAGCTTCGGTTGCGGCCGATCGTCCCGGATTCACGATTAATCGGGATTCACCAAGCCTCGCGACCCGGCCTTAACCATCCCACGCCAATCTGTACTGAAATGGGATCGGAGGGGCGGATGGCCCAGCACGTGGAAACCTTGGTGATCGGCGCCGGCCCGGCCGGCTTGACGACCGCCTACACCCTGGCCAAGGCCGGTCGCGGCGTGACCGTGCTGGAGATGGATCCGACCTATGTCGGCGGCATCAGCCGGACCGTGGACTACAAGGGCTTCAAGTTCGACATCGGCGGGCACCGCTTCTTCTCGAAGAGCAAGGAGATCGTCGATCTCTGGAACGAGATCCTGCCCGACGACTTCATCGACCGCCCGCGCCTGTCGCGCATCTACTACCGCGAGAAGTTCTACGCCTATCCGCTGAAGGCCTTCGAGGCGCTGGCGAACCTGGGCGTCTGGACGGCCGCCAAGTGCATGGCCTCGTTCGGCTGGGCCAAGGTCAAGCCGATCGAGAACCCGACGACCTTCCACCAGTGGGTCCGCAACCAGTTCGGCGAGAAGCTGTTCTCGATCTTCTTCAAGACCTACACCGAGAAGGTGTGGGGCATGAGCTGCGACGAGATCTCGGCCGACTGGGCCAGCCAGCGCATCAAGGGCCTGGACCTGGCCTCTGCGATCATCGACGGCCTCAAGCGTTCGCTGGGCGTCAAGGCCAAGACCGGCGAGGGCTCGCCCAAGACCCTGATCGAGAGCTTCCGCTACCCCCGCAAGGGCCCCGGCATGATGTGGGAGGCCTGCGCCCAGAAGGTCACCGCCCTGGGCGGCAAGGTCCATATGGGCCGCAAGGTCGACGGTCTGCACTACGACAAGCTGGCCAAGATCTGGACCGTCAGCGTCTCGTGCGCCGACGGCAAGAAAGAGATCTACACGGCCGACGACGTCGTTTCGTCCGCGCCGATCCGCGAGCTGATGCAGTCGGTTTCGCCGACCCCGATCAGCGTCTTCCACGCCGGCGAGCTGATGTACCGCGACTTCCTGACCGTGGTGCTGATCGGCAAGCCGCAGAAGGAACTGCCGGACAACTGGATCTACATCCACGATCCGTCGGTGAAGGTCGGTCGCGTGCAGAACTTCCGCTCGTGGTCGCCGGAGATGATCCCGGACGGCGTCTCGACGTGCCTGGGCTTGGAATATTTCTGCTTCGAGGGCGACGGCCTCTGGACCACCTCGGACGAGGACCTGGTCGCCCAGGCCAAGCGCGAGATCGCCAAGATCGGCCTGATGGACCCGGCGGACGTCTACGACGCCTGCGTGGTGCGCCAGCACAAGGCCTATCCGGTCTATGACGACGCCTATGCCGAGCACATCAAGATGATCCGCCTGGACCTGAAGATGCACTTCCCGGGCCTGCACCTCGTGGGCCGCAACGGCATGCACAAGTACAACAACCAGGACCACGCCATGATGACCGGCCTGCTGACGGCCGAGAACATCATCGCCGGCGAGACCATTCACGACGTCTGGGAAGTCAACGAGGACGCCGAGTACGGCGAGGCCGGCGTCTCCGGCGCCCGCGAGGCCCTGCGCAGCGAGCGCATGGTCCCGAGCAAGGTCGCCGCCTGATCATGACTATCCTCGTGCAGCTCTGGCGGCGTTTGCCCGAGGGGCTGCGCGAGCTGATGCTCTACGGCTTCGCCAGCGCCCTGGCGCTCGGCCTAGACTGGGGCCTGCTGCTGGCGTTGACGGCGCTGGGCGTGAACTACCTGATCGCTTCGGGGACGGGTTTCGTCAGCGGCATGGCCATCACCTATTGGCTGTCGGTCTCGGTGGTGTTCCGCCACCGGCCCGTCGCCGATCGCCGGCGCGAGTTCTTCGGCTTCATTGGTGTCGGCCTGGCCGGCCTGATCCTGACCCAGGGCCTGATGGCGCTGTGGGTCGAGGTGCTGCACCTGTATCCGGGCGTGGCCAAGATCCCGACTGCGGGGATCGTCTTCGTGTTCAACTTCACCGTCCGCCGGGCGCTGCTGTTCAAGGCTCCAAAGAGCCTTGGGGGCGCCGCCGCCCAGCCGTGAGCCGGCGCGACCAGATTGTCGGCTGGCTGGCCGCCTTCGGGCTGTTCCTGCTGAGCCGGCCCTATATGGGCATCCATCATGACGGCCGGCTCTATGTGGCCGACGCGCTGGCCAAGCTCGATCCGGGCGGGGTAGGGCGCGACCTGATGTTCGTCCACGATGGGCAGTTCGGGTTCAGTCTCTACACGCCGATGCTGTCGCGGCTGATCGCGGTGCTGGGCCCGTCCGGTGCGACCATGGCCATCGTGGCCGTCACCCTGGCGCTGTGGTTCGCGGGCGCGGCGCTGATGGTCGAGCGCCTGTTGGCCGATCGATCGCCGGCCGTGCGTTGGGCCGCGCTGGTCTTCGTCGCCGCGCTGCCGGCGCTGTACGGCCCCCTGAACATCATCGGCTTCGGCGAGCCCTACGCCACGCCGCGTGGCCTGGTCGAGGCCGCGGGCCTGGCGGGCATGGCCGCCTATCTGTCCGGACGACGCTGGCTGGGCCTTGGACTCTGCGTCGTCGGCATGCTGTTCCACCCGATCATGGGCCTGTGCTCGGCCGCCGCGATCGGCGTGGCGCTGTGCTTCGAGGATCGCCGCTGGCTGTGGGCCGGCCTGGCGGGTGTCGCCGTCGTCGCCGTGGCGGGCCTGGCGCATCTGCCGGTCGCCGACCGCCTGGTCACCGTCATGGACCCCGCCTGGCGGGCGGTGGTCGAGACGCGCAGCCCGATCCTGTTCCCGTCGCTCTGGCCCGTGGAGACCTGGAGCCGCCTGACCGCGCAGGCCTGCACGGTCGCGGCGGGCGCCTTCATGCTGCAAGGCGCGTCGCGTCGCCTGGCCCTGGGCGCGCTGATCGCCGGCCTAGTCGGCGTGGCCATCGTCGCCGTGCTGGGCGACCGGCTGTCGCTGATCCTGTTCCTGCAGGTCCAGAGCTGGCGCACCCTGCAGCCGCTGGCCGTGCTGTCGCTGGCGTGTCTGGCGCTGCTGGTCGTCGAGCTGCCCCGGCGCGGACCGACTGGCCTGCTGGGTCTGGTCCTGATCGGCGTGGCCTGGCTGTTCCGCGATGTCGGCGGGCTGAGCCTGGTGGCGGCCCCGTTTGGCCTGCTGTTCGTCGCGGTGGGTGACAAGGCGGACCTGGCGCGGCCAAGGCTCTTCACGGCGGTGGCGCTCACCCTGCTGGTCGTGGCGGTGGTCGGCTATGTCGGCCTGGCCGGAACGGGCCTGGCGCACAAGCTGGCGCGGGCGGGGCGCTACAGCGAGGCGATCGTCTGGTTCAGCGACCTGCCGGCCCTGGCGATCGTGCTGGCGCTCGGCGTCTGGTTCGCACGCGGCTGGCCGGCGCCGTCGGGCGCGGTGCGCGTCGTCGGCGTGGCGGCCATCGCCCTGCTGGCGATCATCCTGTGGGACGATCGCTCCGCCTATGTCCGCACCCGCGACCAGGGCAGGGACCCGACGCTGGTCGCCATGACCGCCGCGCGGCCGGGACCGGTGCTGTGGCTGGTCGGCGACATGGAGCCGTGGCTGCTGCTGGGCCGGCCCAGCTGGTCCGCGCGCGTGCAGGGCGCCGGCGTGGTGTTCTCCGAAAACCTTGCCCTGGAAATCCGTCACCGCGCCGACCGCCTGACGAAGCTGGGTCTGGTGGGCGAGGACTTCATCCGGCCGCTGACCGCGCCGGAACGGCGCTTGTCGCCGCCGAGCCCGGCGCAGGTCCGGACCTTCTGTGCGGCTCCGGACGCGCCCGCCTGGATCATCTGGCCGCGCTGGGACGACGCGCCGCACCTGGCCGCCGAGCTGGCGGCGCGGGACTGGACGCCCAAGGCGCCGTTCGTCCACGACCAGGAAGACGGGGGCGAGCTTCGCGCCCTGAAGGCCAGCCGCTACGCCGTGATTCCCTGCGCCGGCGGCTGAACCGCATCGCGCGGGGCCTTCAGCCGGCCGATGCTCCAGATCACGAAGTGCACCAGCGCGTCGGCCAGCCCGACCATCGCCGCCAGCACGAAGAAGCTGGAAATCAGAAGCACCATCAGAGCCGACATGAGAAACTCCCGTTTCTAATCTCAAGCGACGGGCGGGCGCTGCGGTTCCCCTGGTAGCGCTATCAAATAACGAAAAATCCCGAGCTCTGTTGACAACGTTGTCAGGCTTCCTGTGAATGTCGCGTCCGCGCAAAGACGGATTCACAAACTTAAGCGTCACTAGGGAGCTTCAGGGCATGGCGGGTATGGGCGGCGGTGTCGCGCCTTCGGGCGCAACCGGCAAAGCGGGCGGCGTGCTGCTGCCCTTCGTGATTCTGCTGTTCTTCGCCTGGGGCTTCTCGACTTGCTTGGTCGACCTGGTGGCGCCGGCGCTGAAGTCGCTGTTCAAGCTGAACAACTTCCAGACCGCCCTGACCCAGACCTGTTTCTTCGGCGCCTATTTCCTGATGTCGCTGCCGTCCAGCTGGCTGCTGAGCCGCCTGGGCTATCTGCGCGCCGTCGTGGTGGGCCTGGTCGTGATGATGATCGGCTGCCTGCTGTTCGCCCCGGCCGCCAACACCGGCGTCTATTACGGCTTCCTCGGCGCGCTGTTCATCCTGGCCTCGGGCATCACCCTGCTGCAGGTCGCCGCCAACCCGCTGGTCGCCCTGCTGGGCAAGAGCGAGACGGCGTCCAGCCGCCTGACCTTCGCCCAGTTCCTGAACTCGTTCGGCACCTATCTGGCCCCGTTCGTGGGCTCGGCCCTGATCCTCAAGCACATCGAGAAGGCGCCCGATCCGGCGACCCTGACCCCGGCCGCGCTGGAGGCCCTGCGCCACACGCAAGCCCACGCCGTCCAGGCCCCGTACATGATCATCGCCGGCGGCCTGCTGGTGCTGGCCCTGCTGTTCTGGTTCCTGCGCAACAACGACAAGGCTCCGCAGGCCGAGGCCGCCACGGGCCTCGGCGAAATGCTGGGCATGATGAAGCACAAGCGCCTGGCCTTCGCCGTGCTGTGCATCTTCGTCTATGTCGGCGCCGAGGTCGCGATCGGCACCTTCATGACCAACTACCTGGCCCAGCCCAGCACCCTGGGCCTGCCGCTGTCGGCGGCCGGGGCCATGCTGTCCTGGTACTGGGGCGGCGCCATGGTCGGCCGCTTCATCGGCGCGTTCGTGCTGGCGCGGGTCTCGCCGGGCAAGGTGCTAACCGTCTGCGCCCTGATCGTGATCGCCCTGATCTCCACCTCGGCCATGACGTCGGGCGTGACGGCCGGCTACAGCCTGCTGGCGATCGGCCTGTTCAACTCGATCATGTTCCCGACCATCTTCACCCTGGGCATCGAGGGCATGGGCAAGAAGACCCCGGCCGCCTCGGGCCTGCTGTGCATGGGCATCGTCGGCGGCGCGGTGATCCCGCCGCTGACCGGCTTCGTCGCCGACCACATCGGCAGCCTGGGCCTGGCCATGTTCGTGCCGGCCGTCTGCTACCTGATCATCGCCGCCTTCGGCTGGTCGGCCCGCAAGCCGGCCGAGGCCGTCGACCCGACCGAGGCGCTGGAAGCGGCTCCGGCCGCCTAACCGGTTCAACCCAACTACCTGCAAGCGCACCCCGGGAGGCCCGTCCTCCCGGGGATTTTTTATGCCTGGCTAGTGGGCGTCCGGCGGCGGCTTGGCGCCGGCCAGGGGCGGGGGCTTGCAGAACGGGGCCATGACCAGGGCCAGCAGGAACAGGCCCGCCATCACCCGGAAGACATCGTTGAAGGCAAGCGTCAGGGCCTCGCGGCCGACCACCTTGGCCAGTTCGCCTTGCAGCAACAGCGCGGCCTGGGCGGCGTCGGGCGTGCGCTCGGCGATGCGGGCGGCCAGGGCCCCGAGCGCCGCGTTGCCCGAGCGGCCGGCCTCGCCCAGGGCCTCGCCGAAGCGGGCCACGTGGATGCGGGCGTTGTCGCCCAGCCAGGTGTTGACGACGGCGATGCCGATGGCCCCGCCCAGGTTGCGCATCAGGTTGAACAGGCCCGAGGCGTAGCGCAGCTCGGCCATCTCGAACCCGCCCAGGGCCAGGGTCACGCTGGGCACGATGCACAGCATGATCGCAAAGCCCCGCAGCGCCTGCGGAGCCAGCAGCGCCGAGAAGCCCCACTCGCTGGTCATGTGCGAGGTCAGCCACAGGGCCGCGGCGAACAGGGTCAGGCCGGCGCTGACGGTGATGCGTGGATCGAGCTTCGTCGACAGCCGCGCGGCGATCACGGTCGACAGGATTTGGGCGATGCCGGTGACGAACACCGTCGTGCCGATCTCCAGGCTGTCATAGCCGCGCACCCGGCCCAGGAAGACCGGGATCAGATAGGTAGACGAATAGAGCCCGAAGCCGATCACCAGGTTGAACAGGCACGCGAAGGCGAAAGTCGGTTTACGGAAGGGCGACAGCTTGACGACCGGCCCGCCCGACCGCAGCGACCGCTCGATGAACAGGCCCAGCGCCACCACCGTCACCCAGGCGACGAGGGCGATGCCGGTGTCCTCGAACCACTGCTTGCGGGGGCCTTCCTCCAGCACATATTCCAGCCCGCCCAGGAACACGGCCATGGCGGCCAGGTGCGAATAGTCGATGGTCTTCAGCATCGACAGGTTGGGGCGGTCGACCTTGATGACGTTGATGGCCAGGATGGTCACCAGGGCGCCCGGCACGATGTTGATGTAGAAGATCGACCGCCAGCCGACCGCCTCGGTCAGCCAGCCGCCGACTGTCGGGCCTAGCGTCGGGGCCAGCACCGAGACCATGCCGAGGATCGCCGGGATCATCGCCCGCTGCGGTCCGGAGAACATGGCGAAGCCCGTGGCGAAGACGGTCGGCACCATGGCCCCGCCGGTGAAGCCTTGCAGCACCCGGAACAGGATCATCGAGTCGATGTCCCAGGCCATGCCGCACAGGGCCGAGGAGATGGTGAACAGGCCGGCCGACAGGGCGAACAGCCACCGCGTCGACAGGCTCTGCGCCAGGAAGGCCGCGAACGGGATCATCACCAGCTCGGCCATCAGGTAGCCGGTCTGCACCCAGCTGATCTCGTCAGGCCCGGCGGAGAGGCCCGCCTGCACGTCGTTCAGCGAGGCGGCGACGATCTGGATGTCGATCAGCGCCATGAACTGGCCGAACGCCATGACCGCGAAGATCAGGAACTTGGTCGGGGTGGGCAGGGCGCCCGGATCGATCGGCGGCTTGGCGACGGCTGAGCTCACGGGAGCGCCCCTTGAAAGTATGATGGACATAATATTATATGGATCATGCAATCGAGGACGCAAGCATGCGCTACGACGCAGAGCACAAGCAGAAGACCCGCCTGCGGGTCCTGGACGAGGCCGCCAAGGCCATTCGCGAGGAAGGCCCGCACCGTCTGGGGGTGGCCGGGGTCATGGCCCGCGCCGGCCTGACGCACGGCGGCTTCTACGCCCACTTCCCGTCGAAGGAGGCGTTCGTCGCCGAGGCCATCGCCCACATGTTCGAGGGCGGGCCGATCTCGACGCTGAAGAAGGTGAAGGACCTGCCGCCGCGCGAGGCGCTGACAGGCTTCATCGACTTCTATCTTTCCGCCCGCCACCGCGACAGCCGCAACGGCGGCTGCCCGCTGCCCTATCTGGCCGGCGACGCGCCGCGCCTGGCCGACGCCTCCCGCGAACGATACGCCCAGGGGACGGCCAGCCTGACCCAGGTCATCGCCGACCGCCTGGTCGAGCTGGGCCGGCCCCATCCCGAGGACGAGGCCAGCTCGATGCTGTCGGAACTGGTCGGGGCCGTGACCCTGGCCCGGGCCGAGGCCGATCCCGACCGCTCCGACGCCATTCTCGAACGCTCGCGCGCGCACCTGAAGCGCCGCCTTGGCCTGGAGGCCGCCCAATGACCGACGCCACCTTTAAGGACGGGCTCGTCGAAGCCCCCGCCGCTCAAACCAAGGCCAAGAAGGCCCCGTTCTCGCGCAAGACCGTGCTGGCGGTCGGCACGGCGCTGGTCGTCGCGGTCGGCGGCGGCCTGTTGATCGCCGCGCCCAAGGGCTCGGTCTCGACCGACGCGGCCTATATCCAGGCCGACAGCTCGGCGATCGCGCCGAAGGTCCGGGGCCTGGTCTCGCAGGTGCTGGTCGGCCACAATCAGACGGTCCATCGCGGTGACGCCCTGTTGCGTATCGACCCGGAAGAGTTCGACGCCCGCGTCGCCTCGGCCGAGGCCGATGTCGGCAACGCCGAGGCCGCCGCCGCCAGCGCCCGCGCCGCCCTGATCTCGCTGGACGCCGAGCAGCGCCTGGCCGGCTCCAACATCCGCGCCGCCCAGACCTCGATCGCCGCCGCCGACGCCGAGAACGTCCGCGCCCAGGCCGACCGCAAGCGCTACGAGGACCTCGCCGACAGCGGCGCGGTGGCCAAGCGCGACGTCGAGCGCTTCCGCGCCGCCGCCGTCGGGGCCCAGTCGGACGCCGACCGCAGCCGCGCCCAGCTGTCCGTCAGCCAGGACCAGGCCGCCGTGACCGCCGCCAAGCGCGCCACCCTGACCGCCAACCTCGACCAGGCCGATGCCGCCGTGGCCCGCGCCAAGGCCGCCCTGATCCTGGCTCGCCAGGACCAGAGCCACACGGTGATCGTCTCGCCGATCGACGGCGTCGTGGGCGACCGCCAGGCCGAGCCCGGCGACTACGTCCAGCCCGGCACCCGGCTGATGACCATCGTGCCGATCAAGGCGCTCTACGTGGTCGCCAACTTCAAGGAGACCCAGGTCGAGAGGATGCTCCCCGGCCAGGAAGCGACGATCAAGGTCGACGCCCTGGGCGGCAAGGCGCTGAAGGGCCATGTCGAGAGCTTCGCCCCGGGCTCGGGCTCGCAGTTCTCGCTGCTGCCGTTCGAGCCGGGCACGGGCAACTTCACCAAGATCGTCCAGCGCGTGCCGGTCCGTATCCGCCTTGACCCGAACCAGGCCGAGGTCGCGCGGCTTCGGCCGGGCCTGTCGACGACGGTGAAGGTGCGGCTGAAGAGCTAGCGCCTAGCCAGCACCCGATCGCGCAGTTTCAGGAACGGCCGCTCGACGAGGTGGTGCAGGGCCAGGGCGGCGACCAGCACGGTGCAGGCGTAGAGCGCCAGGGCGGGCCAGCCTGCCAGCGCTTCCGCGCCCAGCCAGGCCTTGTCCAGCGTGTAGACCGGCTTGTGGACCAGGTAGAGGCTGTAGGACAGCGTCGCCAGGCCCGCGACGCCGGGCAGGGGGATGCGCGACAGCCACGGCTCGGCGTCGAGCGAGGCTGACAGCAGCAGGGCGCAGGCCAACGAGAACAACGGGAAGCCGAAGGTCGAGCCGACGAAGTCCAAGAGCGGGCCGTTGTCCTTGATCACCGCGACCGACGCGGCCAGGGCGATGAGGCCAGTGAGCAGGGCGACCCAGCCGGGCAGCCAGCGGCTCATCATCTGAGGCTGGAACGTGCGCCCGGCGGCGAGCAGGACGCCGAGCAGCAAGCCGTCCAGGCGGACCCAGGTCGGATAGTAGAGCCTGGCCATGTAGAGGTTCCAGGGCAGGTCCGGCGTGTCCGTGAACAGCTTGGCCCGCAGCGCCATGCCGCCGAGCAGGATCGCGCCGGCCAGGGCCAGGCCGACCCACTTGGCGCGGCCGCGCAGGGCCAGCAGCGTCAGCGGCGCCAGCAGGTAGAAGTACTCCTCGACGCACAGCGACCACGCCGAGCTGAACGTGCCGGTCGCCTTCGGATCGAGGTTCCAGTTCATGCTGAAGGTCAGGAACCGCCAGGCCGGCAGCATCGCCTTGCCCTCGTTCATGCTCGGGATCAGCAGGTACAGCGCCAGCACCACCAGGAACGCCGGCAGGATGCGGAAGGCGCGGCGCAGGTAGAAGTCGGCGAAGTCGACGCCCTGGCCCTTGGCGATACGCGCCATCAGCTGGCCGCCGATCAGGTAGCCTGACAGCACGAAGAACACATCGACGCCCAGCCAGCCCCAGGGCCAGACCTCAGGCAGCACGCCGACGCGGGCGGGCTTGGCTAGGTGCCAGAGCATGACCATCAGCACGGCGACGGCGCGCATCAGGTCGGGGCCGACGGCGCGGGCGGACCTTGGCGGGTGCGCCTCGGCAATCGCCGACGCGCTCGCATAGTCCGTCACCCGCATGATCGCCCCCGAAGCCTTGTGAGACAGGCAGTTGCGGCGGTCGGTGCGACGCTGTCGAGGGCCTCACGAGAAGTTGTGAGGGGTTAAGGCCTCAACCGTTTTTGCGGCTGCGCGGGCTGCTCCCGGTCCAGCGTTTGAAGGCCCGCGAGAAGGCGCTCGTTTCCGAGAAGCCGACCAGGTAGGCGGTCTCGTTGACCGACAGCTTTTCGAGATAGGTTTCAGCCATCCGGCGGCGCAGGTCGTCCAGCACCTGGTCGAAGCTGACGCCCTCGGCCTTCAGGTGGCGATAGAGGGTCTGGCGCGACAGGCCCAGAGCCTTGGCGACCGCATCCATGGCCAGTTCGCCGGTGTGCAGCAACGGGATCAGCAGGGCCTCGACCCGGCCGCGCGTGGTCTTGGACTCCTCCAGGCTCTTCAGCAGCGCGTCGGCGTGGCCGTTGAACATCCCGAAGGCGTAGCGGTTGGGCCGGTGGATCGCCAGGTTCAGCCACGAGGGTTCGATCTTCAGCGCGTTCCAGGTCGCGCCGAAGGTCACCGGGGCGCGCAGGATCGGCTCGTACTCGGCGGCATGAGCCGGGCGTGGGCGGGTCAGGTGGACGGCCAGCACGAACACGAAGTCCGGATAATGCCGGGCCATCTCGCAGGTGAAGCGGGCCAGGGCCGCCTCGACCAGTTCGGGGAAGTCCTCGACCGCGCAGCGATCCTGCAGCCACAGGCCGTCCTCGCGCGGGGTGAGCTGGAAGCGGGGGCCGTCCGAGACGCCCTCGACCTCGACCACCAGCCGCGAGAAGCGGTTCAGCTGCTTCAGGGCGCCGCCCATGGTGTCGGCCGCCTGGCAGATCAGGCCGACGATCGAGATCTGCTCGAAGCGGGTGGCTTCCGGGAATTTCAGGGGCAGGGCGGGTTCGCCGGTCATCGCTTCGCCGGCGCGGTAGAGGGCCTTGTAGCGCTCCAGCGGGATGCGGGCGTCCTGGTCGGCGAAGTCGGCCTCGGCCACGCCGGTGGCGGCCAACAGCGCCGTCCTGTCCGCGCCCAGCGACACGGCGAACTCCAGCAGGCCCTTGAAGAACCCACCCGAAACCGTTGCCTGAACCACACTGACCATGGCCCGAGCGGTAGCAGGGTGATCGCCAGGGTCAAGTTCGTGGCGCCCCGCGTCATGGCTCCGGTTCGCCTTGCTGCCTAAGCCTGCGGACGAGGGATGCGTTGGTGAGTTCGCACACATGGAGAAGTTGGCTGGCCGGGCGCTGAGCGTCTCGGCGACGGCGTGGTTCGTGGCCCTGGTCGCGGGGCTGTGGGCGTTCGGAATCTATATCGTCGGGCTGTACGGCCTCGGCGCCGTGACCGGGAACTGGGAGCGCTGGAACGCGGTGCTGCCGGCCGGGCACGGCTACAATCGCGGCGATACGGCCGGGAACCTGGCGTTGGGCGTGCACCTACTGATGGCGGTGTTCGTGACCTTCGCCGGATCGCTGCAGCTGGTCCCGGCGATCCGGGCCAGGGCGCCGAGGTTTCATCGCTGGAACGGGCGCGTGTTCATCGCCGTGGCCTTCGCCATCGCGTTGTCGGGGCTGTTCATCGCCTTCACGCGCGGCGCGGTGGCCGGGACCTATATGGCGATCGGCAATACGCTGAACGCGGTGCTGCTGATGCTGTGCGCCGGCCAGGCGCTGCGGTTCGCCTTGAAGCGGCGGTTCGACGTCCATCGGCGCTGGGCGCTGCGGGCCTTCGTGCTGATGCTGGGGGTGTTCTTCTATCGCCTGGGCATGATGCTGTGGTTCGTCGCCAACCAAGCCCCGGTCGGCCACACCGACGCCTTCGACGGGCCGTTCGACATCTTCCTGGCCTTCGCCCACGTGCTGGGACCGCTGGCGATCCTGGAGCTGTACCTGCTGGCGCGGGACCGGGGCGGGGCAGGGGTCAAGCTGGCCATGGCCGGCGGCATGGTCGTCGTGACCTTGGCGACGGCGGCCGGCGGGCTTTTCGCCATCGTGGGGATGTGGCTGCCGCGTCTTTAGGCACAGAGGCCGTTTCAGTTTTCCTGAAGCCGGCTTCTGAAAAAGCGCGGTCGTAAATCCCACCGCCAAGCACGACATTAAATGCCTCACTTGTCCGAGGATCGCGCATGGCCGTCGCCCAGCCGAAGAGCAGCCGTTTCATCAGCGGGTTCGGAGTCCAGGTCCTGGTCGCCATGACCCTGGGTCTGGGCCTGGGCCTGCTGGCCCGCAATCTGGGTCCGGCCGAAGGCCAGGCGGGCTACGCTCTGGCCGAGACGCTGCATCAGGTCGGCGCGATCTTCATTCAGCTGCTGCGGGTGCTGGTGCCGCCGCTGGTGTTCACGGCCATCGTCGCCTCGATCGCCAACATCGCCCAGCTGCAGAACGCCGCCCGCCTGGTCTGGCGGACCCTGTTCTGGTTCGCGGTCACGGCCCTGATCGCGGTGCTGATCGGCATCGCCCTGGGCCTGATCCTGCAGCCCGGCCTGCACACCAGCGTCGCGGCGGCCGCCGCCAAGGCGCCCAAGACCCACGGCTCGTGGCTGGACTTCCTGACCGGCCTCGTTCCCAGCAACATCCTGGGCCTGGCCGCCTCGACCAAGATCACGGACGGCGCGGCCACGACCGGCCTGTCGTTCAACGTCCTGCAGATCGTGGTGATCTCGCTGGTCACCGGCATCGCGGCGCTGAAGGTCGGCGAGGCGGGCGAGGCCTTCCTGAAGTTCAACGCCTCGGCCCTGGCGATCGTGCGCAAGGTGCTGTGGTGGGTGATCCGCCTGACCCCGATCGGCACCGTCGGCCTGTTCGGCAACGCCGTGGCCCAGTACGGCTGGACCACCCTGGGCCAGCTGGGCGCCTTCACCGGCGCGATCTATATTGGCCTGGCCCTCGTGCTGCTGGTCGTCTACCCGACGATCCTGGCGCTGAATGGCCTGAACCCCATCAAGTTCTTCCAGGGCGCCTGGCCGGCGATCCAACTGGGCTTCGTCTCGCGCTCGTCGATCGGCACCCTGCCGGTGACCGAAGCCGTGACCGAGACCAGCCTGGGCGTACCGCGCGCCTATGCCGCCTTCGCCGTGCCGTTCGGCGCGACCACCAAGATGGACGGCTGTGCGGCCATCTATCCGGCGATCGCGGCGATCTTCGTGGCCCAGTTCTTCGGCGTGCATCTGGTGTGGTCGGACTACTTCCTGATCGTCTTCGTCTCGGTGATCGGTTCAGCCGCCACGGCGGGCCTGACCGGCGCGACGGTGATGCTGACCCTGACGCTCTCGACCCTGGGCCTGCCGCTGGAAGGCGCGGGCCTGCTGCTGGCCATCGACCCGATCCTGGACATGGGTCGCACCGCCGTGAACGTCGCCGGCCAGGCCCTCATCCCGACCATCGTGGCCAAGCGCGAAGGGATCCTGGATCTCGAGGTCTACAACACCGCTCGCGTCCCGGCCGAGGCCGTGCTGCACGCCGCCGAATAGGCGAGGGCGGTTGCGCGGGGGCGCTTAAACGGCAATTTTGCCGGCCTGTTGAAGCGTCCCCGGGGGATTCCATGGCTTTGAAGACGACGAACGGCGGCCCGCAGGGGGCCAGCCGGCGCGCCTTCCTATCCGGCGCCATGGCCCTGGCGGGCCTGGCCGTCACCGCCCCCCGCGCCTTCGCCCGGGCCTCGGATCGCATCGAGGGCCTGCTGGCCCAGATGACCATCGAGGAGAAGGCCGGCCAGCTGTCGTGCTTCGCCGACATGATCCGGCCGCCGATCGGCGACATGAACCCGCTGGTCAATATCCGCAACGCCCAGACCCTGCTGGCCGAGGTCAAGGCGGGGCGGATCGGCGCTCTGTTCAACGGCGTCGGCGCCCAGGCCGCGCGCGACACCCAGAAGGCCGCGATCGAAGGCTCGCGCCTGAAGATCCCGCTGCTGTTCGCCGCCGATGTGATCCACGGCTTCCGCACCGTGTTCCCGATCCCGCTGGGCGAGACCGCCAGCTTCGACCCGCACCTGGCCGAGCGCACCGCCCGCGCCACCGCTCTAGAGGCCACGGCCTCGGGCCTGCACTGGACCTTCGCGCCGATGGTCGACGTGGCCCGCGACCAGCGGTGGGGCCGGGTGGCCGAGGGCTCGGGCGAGGACGTGTTCCTGGGCGAGATGATGGCCGCCGCCCGCGTGCGCGGCTTCCAGGGCAGGGACCTGAAGGCCGATGACAGCATGCTGGCCACGCCCAAGCACTTCGCCGCCTATGGCGCGGTGACGGCGGGGCTGGAGTACAACTCCGTCGAACTGTCGGACGCCACCCTGCGCGAGGTGCACCTGCCGCCGTTCCAGGCGGCGTTCGCGGCCGGCGCCCTGACCACCATGTCGGCCTTCAACGACGTCAACGGCGTGCCGGCCACGGCCAACAAGATGCTGCTGACCGACATCCTGCGCGGGGAGTGGGGTTTCAAGGGCGTGGTGGTCTCAGACTACACGGCCGACCAGGAACTGGTGGCCCACGGCTTCGCCGCCGACGACCGCGACGCCGCCCGCCTGGCGATCCTGGCCGGGGTCGACATGAGCATGCAGAGCGGCCTCTACAACCGCTACCTGCCGGAGCTGGTCGCTTCGGGCGCGGTGCCGATGGCGGTGGTCGACGCTTCGGTGCGCCGGGTGCTGGCCCTGAAGGAGGCGATCGGCCTTTTCGACAACCCCTACCGTTCGCTGGACCCGCGCGACGAGGCCGAGCGCACCGCCACGCCGGCCATGCGCGCGCTGAGCCGCGAAGCCGGCGCGCGCTCGATCGTGCTGCTGAAGAACGACCGCGCCCTGCTGCCGCTGCCCAAGGCCGGCAAGCGTTTCGCCCTGATCGGTCCGTTCGCCGACGACCGCGAGAACGTGCTGGGCGCCTGGGGCGGCTTCTTCGCCGACCGCCGCCTGAACGTCGATCTGGCCACCGGCCTGCGTGCGCAGATGGCCGATCCAGGAAGCCTGATCGTCGAGCGCGGCTGCGAGGTCGAGACCACCATCGCCGGCGGCTTCGAGCGCGCCGTCGCGGCGGCGCAAGCGGCCGACATCGTCCTGCTGGCCATCGGCGAGAGCCAGGACATGACGGGCGAAGCCAAGTCCCGCACCGACATCCGCATCCCGCCCGTCCAGCAGCGCCTGGCCGAGGCCATCGCCGCCACGGGCAAGCCGGTCATCGTCCTGCTGCGCCACGGCCGCGCCATCCAGCTGGAGGGCGTGGTCCGCGACGCTCCGGCGATCCTGGCGACCTGGTTCCTGGGCAGCGAGATGGGCAACGCCGTGGCCGACGTGCTGTTCGGCGTGGTGAACCCCTCGGGCAAGCTGCCGGTCAGCTTCCCGATCGACAGCGGCCAGGAGCCGTTCTTCTACAACGGCCGCACCACCGGCCGGCCGGCGCCGGCCGATCCGAACGGCCAGGAGTACAAGGCCCGCTGGCGGTCGATCCGCAACGACGCGCTCTATCCGTTCGGTTTCGGCCTCAGCTACACGCGCTTCGACGTCACCGACATGAAGCTCAGCACCGCCCGCCTGGCCTGGAACGACACGCTGCACGTCAGCGCCAAGGTCAGGAACAGCGGCAACCTGCACGGCGACCACGTCCTGCAGCTCTACATCCGCGACCGGGTCGCCAGCCGCACCCGGCCGGTGCGCGAGCTGAAGGGCTTCCAGCGCGTCTCCCTGGCCCCCGGCGCCGAGCGCGAGGTCCGGTTCGAGCTGAAGCGCGAGAACCTGATGTTCGTCGGCGACAACGACTACTGGATCGCCGAGCCGGGCATGTTCGACGTCTGGTTGGCCAATTCGTCCGTGGACGGTCTGGTTTCCAGCTTCGAGCTGCTGGCCGCCGGGCAGGGGTGACCCGAATCGGGTGCGTTAGGATTTGGGGCTCGAATGTGGCCTCCGAGCCCTTCCGGCCCGTTTCGATTCATTCCCCGCTAAGCATAATCATGCTCGGAGAGCGGACGTGCCCAGACGATCCAGGTGAAGGCTAGGGCCTTGTCCTGAAAGGATTAAAGGCATTTCTGGCGGCGCGAAAAACAGGTCGCGCGCAGCGGTCGTTCGGCAAGTCAAACGCTGCGTCCGCATGTCTCGTTGAAAGGACTTGGAAAGGAAATATGGTTACCGCGAATTAGCCATAGTCGGGCTAGTTGCGGGACGCTTTGAGTTTGGGGGGCGTCTCCATGGTTGCTTGGGCGCTCGCAGGGGCGGCGTCCACCCAGCAAGGATGGATGTATGTCGATCTCGAGCCTTTCTGCCGCGCAGATCTCGAACCTCTCGATCACGGCGATCCAGGGGCTGTCCACGACGGACATCCAGTCGCTCAACGGCTCTCAGATCGCCGCGATCAGCGCGACGGGTATCGGTGCGCTCGCCGACACCCAGGTCGCCGCGCTCAGCACCACCCAGGTCAAGGCGCTGGCCACGACCCAGATCCCGAAGTTCGCGACTTCGGTGGTCTTCGACGTGACCCAGCTGGCGCAGCTGTCGACCAACCAGGTCTCGGCGCTGACCTCGACCCAGCTGGCCGCGCTCGACACCTCGCACATCGCCGTCCTCACCTCGACCCAGCTGGGCGCGCTGTCGTCGACCAGCTTCTCGGGCCTGGTCGGCACCCAGATCGCCACCCTCAGCCAAGACCAGATGAAGGGCGTCAGCGTCGTCCAGGCCAAGGGCTTGAGCCTGGCCGACATGGGCGAGCTGGCCACCACCCAGATCAGCGCCCTGGGCGCGGACCGCATTGCGGCGCTGTCGGCCGCCAACCTGTCGGCGCTCGACGCCAGCCAGATGAGCGCGCTGACCACGACGCAGGTCACTGCCCTGACCGCCGCCCAGATCAAGGGCCTGACGGCCACCGACATCGGCGAGATGGCGACGACCCAGCTTCAGGTCATGTCGGCCGCCCAGGTGGGCGCGCTGGCGCCCGCCAGCTTCTCGGCCCTGGACGACACCCAGATGGCGGTGCTGTCGCAGGCCCAGATGAAGGGCGTCACGGTCGATCAGATCAAGGGGATGACCACCGCCGACATCGGTGAGCTGGCCACCACCCAGCTCCAGGCGCTGAGCACCGCGCAACTGGGCGCCCTGGCCACGACCCAGGCCGCCCAGCTGTCGACCGAGCAGCTCTCCGCCCTGGCCTCGACGCAGGTCGGCGCCCTGAGCGCCAGCGCCTTCTCGGCCCTGAACGCCAGCCAGATCGGCGTCCTGACCACCGACCAGATCAAGGGCCTGAGCAACGTCCAGGTTGGCGCCCTGACCGCCGGCGACATCGGCGAGCTGGCCACCACCCAGATCAGCGCCCTGAGCACGCTCCAGATCGGCGCGCTGAGCACGACCGCCGTCTCGGCGCTCGACGCCACCCAGATGGCGGCGATCACGACCACGCAGATCAAGGGCCTGACGGCCAGCCAGCTGAAGAACCTGACGACCACCGACGTCGGCGAGCTGACCACCGCCCAGATTTCGAACCTGACCAACGTCCAGCTGGCGGCCATCAGCTCGACCAACATCTCGAACCTGAACGCCACCCAGATGGCGGCGATCACGACCAGCCAGATCAAGGGTCTGACGGTCGATCAGATGAAGGGCCTGAGCGCGGCCGACGTCGCCGACCTGTCCACCGACCAGATCACCGCCCTGCTGCCGAGCCAGGTGGGCGCGCTGTCGGCGGCGGCCTTCTCGGCCCTGGTCGACACCCAGGTCGGCGCGCTGACCAGCAGCCAGATCGCCGGCATCTCCGCGACCCAGGTCAAGGGCATGACGACCGCCGACATCGCCGAGCTGTCGGCGAGCCAGGTCGGCGCCATGACCACGGCGCAAGTGGCCGTCATGGCCTCGACGCAGGTCCTGCAGCTGTCGACCACGCAGATCGGCGGCCTGACCCCCAGCCTGCTGGGCGCGATCACCCCGACCAACCTGACCCTGATGGATGCCACGCAGCTGGGCGCCCTGACCACGGACCAGGTCAAGGGCCTGACCGCCCCGCAGATGACGGCCCTGTCCGTCACCAATGTCGCCAACCTGGCCGACACGCAGATCGGCGCCCTGTCCTCGACCCAGCTGGGCGCGATGGCGTCGGCCAGCTTCTCGTCGCTGAACTCCACCCAGATCGCGCTGATCAACGAGACCCAGATCAAGGGTCTGACGGCCAACCAGATCAAGGGCCTGACGACCGGCGACATCGGCGAGTTCTCGACCACCCAGATCCGCTCGCTGACGCCGGCCCAGCTGGGGTCGATGTCGACGACCAACCTGTCGTCGATGAACACCACCCAGATGGCCGCGCTGACCGAGAGCCAGATCAAGGGCCTGACGGTCGACCAGCTGAAGAACCTGACGACCACCGACATCGGCGAGCTGACCACCGACCAGGTCAAGGCGCTGAACCCGGCCCAGGTCGGCTCCCTGTCGGCCGCCGCCTTCTCGGCCCTGGCCGACACCCAGGTCGCCGTCCTGACGACCAGCCAGATGAAGGGCCTGACCGCGGCCCAGCTGCAGGCCCTGACGGCCTCGGACATGGCCGAACTGGCCGACACCCAAATCGGCGCCCTGACGAACGCGCAGATCACCTCGCTCAACCTGACCAACGTCAAGAGCCTGTCGACTACCCAGCTCGGCCAGCTCACGTCCGCCCAGCTCGGCGCCCTGACGCCGACGAACTTCGCGGCGCTGGACGCCACCCAGGTCGGCGCCTTGACCACGGACCAGGTGAAGGGCCTGACCGTCGCGCAACTGGGCGCCCTGACGGCCACCGACATCGGCGAACTGGCCACCACCCAGGTCGGCGCCCTGAGCGCGACCCAGCTCGGCGGCCTGTCGGCGTCGGCCTTCGTGGCCCTGGACGCCGACCAGACGGCGGTCCTGACGACCAGCCAGATGAAGGGCCTGACCAGCGTCCAGCTGAAGGCCCTGTCGGTCACCGACATCGCCGACTTTGCCGACACCCAGATCGGCGCCCTGACGCCGGCCCAGCTGGGCATGATGACCGCGACGGGCTTCTCGGCGCTGAACAGCACCCAGATGGCGCAGGTCTCGGCCGCGCAGATCAAGGGCCTGACCGCCGACCAGATGAAGAACCTGACGGCGACCGACATCGCCGAGTTCTCCACGACCCAGATTCAGGCCCTGACGGCCGACCAGATCAAGAATATCTCGGCGGCCAACTTCTCGGCCCTGGTCGACACCCAGATCGCCGTCCTGGTCACCACCCAGATCCAGGCCCTGAACACGACGCAGCTGAAGGGCCTGACGGTCGCCGACATCGACGAGCTGTCGGCCGCCCAGGTCGGCGCGCTGTCGGCCGGTCAACTGACCGCCCTGGCCTCGACCCAGCTGCAGGAACTGACGACCACGCAGCTGGGCACGCTGACCGCCGCCCAGGTGGGCGCGATCACGGCGACCAACCTCAGCCTGATGGCCGACACCCAGCTGGCCGCGCTGACCACGTCCCAGCTCAAGGGCCTGACCACCCAGCAGGTGGCGGCCCTGACGGTCACCAACGTGGCCGCGATGGCCGACACCCAGATCGGCGCGCTGTCGGCGGCCCAGCTGGGCGCCCTGTCGGCGGCCAGCTTCTCGTCGCTCGACTCGACGAAGATGGCGCAGATCACGCCCGACCAGATCAAGGGCGTGACAGCGACGCAGCTGAAGGGCCTGACGACCTCCGACATCGGCGAACTGTCCACGACCCAGCTCAAGGCCCTGTCGGCCGCCCAGCTGGGCGCGCTGTCGGGCAGCAACTTCTCGGCCCTGGCCGACACCCAGATCGCGGTCCTGACGACCAGCCAGATCAAGGGCCTGACGTCGACCCAGATCTCGAGCCTGACGGCCAGCGACGTGGGCGAGCTGTCGGCGGACCAGATCGGCGCCCTGGGCGCCGACCAGATCAAGTTCCTGTCGCCCGCCAACCTCTCGGCCCTGGACGCGACCCAGACCGCAGCGCTGACGACCAGCCAGATGAAGGGTCTGACCAACACCCAGATCGCCGGCCTCAGCGGCACCGATATCGGTGAGCTGTCCGCGAACCAGCTGGGCGCCCTGTCCAGCGGCCAGATCGCGGCGCTGGACGTCTCCGACCTGAGCACCACCCAGATCTCGGGCCTCAGCGGGGCAGTGATCGGTGCGCTGGGCGCGACCAAGTTCACCGCCTGGGACGCCACCCAGATCAGCGTGCTGAACGACACCCAGATCAAGGGCCTGACGGCGGCGCAGCTGGTGGCGATGAGCCCCACCGACATCGGCGAATTCTCGACGACCCAGATCAAGGCCCTGACGGCGGTCCAGTTGGGCCAGCTGTCGACCTCGGGCTTCTCGGCCCTGGACGCCGACCAGATGGCGGCGCTGACGACGACCCAGATCAAGGGTGCGTCGGTCGCTCAGCTGAAGGCGCTGACGACCACCGACATCGGTGAGCTGGCCACCACCCAGATCGCCGCCTTCTCGGCGGCCCAGGTCGGCGCGCTGACGGCCGCGAACTTCTCGGCCCTGGACGCCGACCAGATGGCGGCCCTGACGGCCGACCAGATCAAGGGCCTGACGGCCGACCAGCTGAAGAACATGACGGCCACCGACATCGGTGAGCTGGCCACGACCCAGATCAAGGCCCTGACGGCCGTGCAGATCGGCCAACTGTCGGCCGCCGGCGTCTCGGCCCTGGCCGACACCCAGGTCGCCGTCCTGGCCAACACCCAGATCGCGGCCCTGACGACGACCCAGCTGAAGGGCCTGTCGGTCTCCGACATCGACGAGCTGTCGGCGGCCCAGATCGGCCAGCTCACGGCCTTGCAGGTCGGCGCCCTGGCCGACACCCAGGTCCATGAACTGTCGACGACCCAGCTGGGCGGCCTGACCCCGGCCCAGATGGGCGCGCTCAGCACCACCGCCTTCCTGGCGATGGACTCGACCCAGATCGGGGCCCTGAACGCCAGCCAGGTCAAAGGTCTGACGGCGACCCAACTGAAGGCGCTGGACGGCTCCAACGCCCTCGAGTTCTCGACGCAGGTGTCCAATCTGACGGCCGCCCAGCTGGGCGCGCTGACGACCACCGCCCTGAACAACCTCAACTCGACCCAGGTCGCGTCCCTGACGACCACCCAGTTGGGCGGCCTGGTGGCGACCCAAGCCAAGGACATGTCGGGCAGCCTGCTAGCCTATATCGATGAGACGCAGGCGGCGGCCCTCTCGACGGGCCTGTTGTCGGCTCTCTCCCCGAGCCTGCTGGAGAGCCTGTCGGAGACCAAGACCCAGGCCCTGACCGCGACCCAACTGAAGTCGCTGACGGTGGCCCAGATGGGCGCGGTCGGCGGCGGCATGCTGAACGAGCTGACGGGCGCGCAGCTGCAGAACCTGACGACGGCCCAGATCGGCGCGCTCTCCGCGACCAACATCACCTCGCTGGACGCGACGGCGATGAAGTCGCTGACCACCGGCCAGATCGGTGCGATCAAGAAGGAAGCCATCAACAACTTCGCCACCGCCTTCTATGACGACCTGGAAGCCACCCAGGTCGTGGGCCTGACTGCGGTCCAGATGGGCGCGCTGCCCCCGGGCATCCTGACTGCTTTCAGCGACACCAACCTCGCCGCCCTGACCGCGACCCAGATCGGCGGCTTGACGACGACCAACCTGAAGTCGCTGAACGACACCCAGACCGCCGCCCTGACGACCGGCCAGATCAAGGGCCTGACGGCGGTGCAGTTGGGCGGCATGGGCATGGACGCCACCGCGCTGAGCGAGACGGCGCTGGCTTCGCTGACCACGACCCAGCTCGGCGGCTTCGATCCTGGGGCGCTGAACAGCCTGGACGACACCCACTTCGCCGCGATTAGCTCGTCCCAGATCAAGGGCCTGACCGCCACCCAGCTGAAGGCCTTCGCGTCTGGCGGCGCCCTGACCCGGCTCGCCGACACCCAGATCTCGGGGCTGACGGCGGTGCAGGTCGGCGCGCTGAGCACCACGGGCTTCTCGGCTCTGAACCAGACCCAGGTCGCGGCGCTGAACGCCACCCAGATCAAGGGCATCGCGGTCAGCCAGCTGCAGAACCTGACCACGACCGACATCGCCGAGTTCTCGACGGACCAGATCAAGGCCCTGACCGCCGACCAGATCAAGCAGCTGTCGGTGGCCAACATCTCGGCCCTGGCCGACACCCAGGTCGCCGTCCTGGCCAACACCCAGATCGCGGCCCTGACCACGGCCCAGCTGAAGGGCCTGACGGTCGACGACATCGACGAACTGACCGCGACCCAGATCGGTCAGCTCGCGGCCGCCCAGGTCAGCGCCCTGGCCTCGACCCAGCTGCAGGAGCTGACCACCACCCAGATCGGCGGCCTGACGGCGGCCCAGCTGGGCGCGCTTTCGCCGACCAACGTCTCCCTGCTGGCCACCACCCAGCTGGCCGCGCTGACGACGAACCAGGTCAAGGGCCTGACGGCCGGGCAGATGGCCGGCCTGAACACCACCAACATCGCCGCCCTGGCCGATACGCAGGTGGAGGCGTTGAACTCGACCCAGCTGGGCGGCCTGACGGCCACCGGCTTCTCGAACCTGAACGCCACCCAGATGGCGAAGCTGACGGACGTGCAGCTGAAGGGGCTGACGGCGGGCCAGATGAAGGGCCTGACGACCACCGACGTCGGCGAGTTCAACGAGACCCAGATCCGCGCGCTGTCGGCGGCCCAGATCGGGGCCATGAACGCCACCGCCTTCTCGGCCCTGGACGCGACCCAGATGGGCGTGCTGACCACGGTCCAGATCAAGGGCCTGGTGGCCGAGCAGCTGAAGGGCCTGACGACCTCCGACATCGGCGAGCTGTCGACGACCCAGATCTCGAACCTGGCGCCGACCCAGCTGGCGTTGATCTCGGCGACCAACATCTCGGCCTTCAGCGAGACCCAGATGGCGGCCCTGACGACGGCCCAGATCAAGGGCCTGACCCTCGACCAGGTGAAGGGCCTGAGCACCGTCGACATCGGCGAGCTGGCCGACACCCAGGTCCAGGCCATGACCCTGCAACAGCTGGGCGCCCTGGCCTCGACCCAGGCGGCCAAGCTGTCGACGGTCCAGATCGCCCTGATGGCCTCGACCCAGGTCGGCGCCCTGTCGGCCACGGCCTTCTCGGCCCTGGACGACACGCAGATGGGCGCGCTGACGACCGCCCAGGTGAAGGGCATCGTCGCCAGCCAGATGGCGGGACTGAGCACGGCGGATATCGGCCAGTTCGCCGACACCCAGATCGCGGCCCTGACGATCCTGCAATTGGCGGCCCTGTCGGGAACCAACGTCTCGGCCCTGGACGCCACCCAGACCGCGGCGCTGACGACCAGCCAGATGAAGGGCCTGACGGCGACGCAGCTGAAGGCGCTGACTGTGGCCGACGTGGGCGACCTGGCGGACACCCAGCTGGCCGCCCTGACCAGCACCCAGCTGGGCGCGCTGGGCACGACGGTGATCGATGCGCTGACCACGACCCAGATCGGCCAGCTGCAGTCCACGCAGCTGCCGGGCCTGACCGTCACCCAGCTGGACTTCCTGTCGACCACCAACATCGCCGCGCTGACCCCGACCCAGGCCAACGCCCTGTCGCCCGCTCAGGTGCAAAGCCTGAACGACGCCCAGATCGCGGTGTACCTGACGGTGAGCTGATCCCGGCCGTCGCCCGCGTCTTCTTGAGGCGCGGGCGATGGACCGCCTCTCGGCCTTGGTCGAGTTCCCAACCCCATGCCATGATCGCGTCGCGCTGACTCGCGCGCCGCCCTCGCGCGCGGCTGCCCGCCGCCCATCGGTTTCAGGAAGACAATGGCCGACGTCGACACGCTGAACCTGCTCAGCACGCTGACCGCCGAAGGTTGCTCGCTCGGCGACTTGATCACGCTCACCGCACATCTGGGGGCAGGGGGCCAGCCAGCCCTGGCCGACCAGGCCTACAAGGTCTGGATCAAGTTCAACGACCAGCACCCGCAGCTGTGCGTGGCGCTGTTCAACCGCTCGATCCTGCAATCGGCCCTGGGCGACAACGCCGGCGCGGCGGCGTCGCTGGAGCACGCCATCAGGATCAACCCCGACTTCATGCCGGCCTATGTGAACCTGGGCGGCATCCAGGAGCGGGCGGGCCTGAACGAGCTGGCCATCGCCACCTGGGAAACGGGCGCCAACCGCGTGGTCATCGCCACGGGCGCCGGCGTCGGCTACGCCTTCACCTGCCTCAAGCAGATCGCCCGCCTGCTGGGCGACATGCACCAGTCGGCTCGGGCCGAACTGGCCCTGCAACGCGCCGCCGAGCTCGATCCCTCCGCCATGGACGTGATCGGCCAGCTGGTCGCCACCCGCCTGTCGCAGTGCAAGTGGCCCGCCCTGCAGCCGACCGACCGCCTCAGCCGCGAGACCCTGCTGGAAGGCGTCAATCCGCTGTCCGTCGGCGCCTATACCGACGACCCGCTGCTGCTGCTGGCCGCCGGCAACAAGTTCATCGAGCGCGAGGCTAAGGTCACGCCCGAGCAGGTCCGCGCCGACCGCCGCGACGCGCCCATCGACGTCGCCGGCCGCCGCCCGCGTATCGGCTACATCTCGTCGGACCTGCGCGACCACGCCGTCGGCTATCTGATGGCTGAGCTGTTCGAGGTGCACGACAAGGAGAAGGTCGAGGTCTTCGCCTACTACTGCGGGCCGGAGTCCAGCGACGGCCTCAACACCCGTATCCGCGCGTCGGTCGAGCACTTCACCGACATCCGCCCGATGACCGACGACGAGGCCGCCCAGCGCATCGCCGACGACGGCATCGACATCCTGGTCGACGTCAACGGCCACACCCGCGACGCCCGGACCTCGGTCTTCGCCCACCGCCCGGCCCCGATCATCGTCAACTGGCTGGGCTATCCGGGCACGATGGGCAGCGACTACCACCACTACATCGTCGCCGACCCGTGGATCATCCCGCCGGAGATGGAGCTCTACTACTCCGAGGCCGTGCGCCGGATCCCTTGCTATCAGCCCAACGACCGCCGCCGGAAGGTGCACGACGTCGCGCCGACGCGGGCCGAGGTCGGCCTGCCCGACGACGCCTTCGTGTTCTGCTGCTTCAATGGCCCGCAGAAGATCACCCCGCACGTCTTCGACCGCTGGATGGAGATCCTCAAGCGCACCTCCGGCAGCGTGCTGTGGCTGCTGGACAGCAACCCCGAGACCAACGCCCGCCTGCGCGACGCGGCCGAAGCTAGGGGCGTCGACCGCACCCGCTTGGTGTTCGCCCAGAAGCTCCAGAACGCCCACCACCTGGCCCGCTATCCGCTGGCGGACCTGTTCCTGGACACCACGCCCTACGGCGCCCACACCACGGCCTCGGACGCGCTGTGGATGGCCGTGCCGGTGCTGACCTGGTCGGGTCGCTGCTTCGCCTCGCGGGTCTGCGGCAGCCTGGTGCGCAGCGCCGGCCTGCCCGAACTGGTGGTCGACAGCGCCGAGGCCTATGTCGAGAAGGCCGTCGAGATCGGCTCCGACCGCGAGAAAGCCCAGGCCCTGCGCGCGACGCTGGAGGCGGGCCGCGACACCTGCGTGCTGTTCGACATGGACCTCTTGGCCGGCAAGCTGGAAGACCTCTACGGCGAGATGATCGTGGAGTACCAAGCCGGCCAGCGGCCGCGCCCGAACCTGGCCAACCTGCCGACCTATCTCGCCATCGGCCTCTCCCTGGACCGCGACGACCGCGAGATGCAGGCCGAGCCTGACCTGCACGGCCTCTACCGCCACGAGCTGGCGCGGCGGGACCAGGTCAAGACCATGCCGGCCGACGGCCGGCTGTGGGAAGGCCATCCCGCGTGAACGACCTGATGCCGGACGGGCTGTTCGCGCGACGCGCCACGCGGCCGTTCCAGGTCGCCACGTTCGCGCGGCTGAACGACCTCTCCGGCCTGATCGAGCAGCTCCAGCGCTGCAAGGCGCAGGACCCGGACTTCCGCATCCTGCTGGTCGGCGGCATCCCGCCGGGCTGGCCGCAGGACCTGCGCGACACGACCCTGGGCGGGGCGGGGGCCGACTTCCCGTGCGACCTCTGCGAGCCCGAAGCCTATAGCGCCGTGCTGGCCCATGTGGCGCGGGCGGGGCGCTTCGACGGCGTGGTGGTCACCCATGTGATCCAGACCCTGGCCCGGCCGTCGGTGCTGCTGGAGCGCCTGCCGCTGCTCGCCGAGGCCGGCTGGATCACCACGCCTTCGCGCTATCTGGAGGCCCTCAAGCCCGAAGGGGCCTATCGCGGTTTCGCCCACCATCGCTGGGCCGCCGACCATGTCGACGGCGCCTTGATCCTGGCCCCCAAGACCCCGCTGCTGGAGCACCTGACCTTCCCCGGTGAGGCCGTCTGGGCCCAGGCCACGGAACGGTTCGAGCTGCAGGTCGGCTGGCGTGGGGGCCTGCACTTCGCGGTGCTGCTGGGCGAGGGGGCCCTGCCGCGCGGCGAGCAAGCCCTGGCCCTGCTGGGCCGCTTCTTCGAGGGCGTGCCGACCGAGGCCCCGCCCGCCGCCGCTCCGCCGATCGAGCCGGCGCTGGATGTCCCCGGCGAGCTGGCCAAGGCCATCGCCACCGCGCGCGACCTGCAGTCGGGCCTGCACCCGCTGGGGCGGATGAAGTTCTACCACGACGCCGTCAGCCTGATCCTGTGCGAGCCCCTGACCCGCGAGCGCATCGACCTGTTCGAGCTGCTGCTGGCCGAGGGCGCGGCCATGGGCATGGAGTCGCCGGGGCCGGAATGGGTCGACTGGGTCAACCACTACCGCGTCGTGATGGAGGCCCTGACCGACGTCCACCTGGAGGACCCGACCCCGGCCGCGCCGGACGACGGCCCGCAGACCTTCCTGACCGGCGACGGCCGCACCTTGGACGGCGAGGGGCTGAAGGCCCACGCCGACGCCCTGGGCGCGAAGGTCGTGTTCTTCGCCGCCGCCGACGCCCGCTATGTCGAGCTCTACGGCCGCTGGCTGGCGCTATCGGTGCTCAAGCACAGCGACGTGCCGTTCCTGGTGGTGATCCACGTGATCGGCGGGGCTGGCAAGCTGGCCGAAGCCGCAGCGACCGTGCGGATCGACGACCCGCGCGTGGTGTTCGTCGGCGACGACTTCGACGCCTCGGCGGTGACGACCCAGTGCTTCGAGGCCCCGCCCAAGGGCCTGATCGAGATCCCGGTCGCCCACTACCAGTCGGTGCGCTTCCAGCGCCTGGGCGGTTTGCTGGACCTGCTGGGCCGGCCGGTGTTCGTGTCGGACATCGACCTGCTGCTGCAACGCGGCGTCGCCGACCTGCTGGAGCAGTGGGCCGACGCCGATCTGGTGCTGAACCTCAACGACAAGAACTACCAGGCCGGCTCGCGGATCACCGCCAACCTGGTGTTGGCCCGGCCGACGGCGGAGACGGCGATCCTGCTGCGCTGGCTGCGGGCCTATCTGGACGAGCGCCTGTCGCGCCCGACCGTCACCCGCTGGATCGACCAGATCGCCCTGAACCTGGCCCGCCATCACCTGGAACTGCACGCCCCCGGCGCCCGGATCGGCGGCTTCGACACCCAGAGCGACATCAACAACGTGATGTTCAAGGAATATGTCGCCGGCCACCCGTTCCGGTTCCTGTCGCTGTACCACGGCTTCGATACGTCGACCCTGGAGGAGTAGGGCGGCCTAGAACTCCGCCCTGGCCTTCATCAGCAACGCGCCATCCGTCTCGGCCCACAGCTCCGCGCCGCCGTCGGTAAGGCGTCCCTTGGCTGTGATCGTCTCGCCGGCGAAGGCGGGTTTCAGCGCGCGGAACGCGAAGCGCGTCACCGGCCGCTTGGGCATGGCCTCCAGCAGCAGCAGGGCGATCAGCGGGCCGTGGACGACGAGGCCGGGATAGCCTTCGACGTCCTTCGCGTAGGGCAGGTCGTAGTGGATGCGGTGGGTGTTACTCGTCGCCGCCGAGAAGGCCGCCAGCAGGACGGGATCGGTGGCGGTCTCAACGGTCCATTCGGCGGTTGCGGGGAGTGCGTCGGGCGTGCGCGGGGCAGGCGCGGCGGCGGTGTAGACGATGGTCTGGCGCTCGCTGATCCGGACTTCGCCGGCTTGGCTGAAGGTGCGGTCCAGGGTGACGAAGGTGAGCGGGCCGCTGGTCCCGGCCTTTTCCTCGACGGCGGCGATGGTCTCGACGCGTTCGGTTTCCACGCCCGGCAGCAACGGCCCTGCGAAGGTGATATCCGACGCCGCGAACATCCGCCGGGGCGGCAGAGACGGATCGCGTTTCGGATGGCCGTCGAGGCCAAGGTCCGAACGCCGGACGGGCTTGGCCAGGCAGGCCCAGTGCCAGGCCGGCGGGACCTCCGCCGGCGCCTCGGGTCGGTCGAGCACCGCCGCCAGCCGCGCCAGGTCCGAGGCCGCCAGGATCATCAGTAGGATCGCGGCAGGCCGAGCACGTGCTCGGCGACATAGGCCAGGATCAGGTTCGTCGAGATCGGGGCCACCTGGTAGAGGCGCGTCTCGCGGAACTTGCGCTCGATGTCGTACTCCTCGGCGAAGCCGAAGCCGCCGTGGGTCTGCAGGCACATGTCGGCGGCCGCCCACGAGGCCTCCGAGGCCAGCATCTTGCCGATATTGGCCTGTTCGCCGCACGGCTGGCCGGCGTCGTAGCGCGCCGCGGCGTCATAGATCGTCAGCCGCGCGGCGTGGGCCTGGGCGTAGGCGCGGGCGATCGGGAACTGCACGCCCTGGTTCTGGCCGATCGGCCGGCCGAACACCACGCGGCTGTTGGCGTAGTCGCGGGCCTTGCCGATCAGCCAGGCGGCGTCGCCCAGGCACTCGGCCCCGATCAGGATGCGCTCGGCGTTCATGCCGTCGAGGATGTAGCGGAAGCCCTTGCCCTCCTCGCCGATCAGGCTGTCGGCGGGGATCACCAGGTTGTCGAAGAACACCTCGGTGGTGGCGTGGTTCAGCATGGTGGCGATCGGCTTGATCGTCAGGCCGTTCCCCTTGGCCGCCCGCATGTCGACCAGGAACACCGACAGGCCGTCGGCCTTGCGGGCGACCTGGTCTTTGGGCGCGGTGCGGGCCAGCAGCACCATCAGGTCGGAGTGCTCGGCGCGGCTGGTCCAGACCTTCTGGCCGTTGATGACATAGGTGTCGCCCTCGCGGCGGGCGAAGGTCGAGATCGACGTGGTGTCGGTGCCGGCCGTCGGCTCGGTGACGCCGAAGGCCTGCAGGCGGATCGAGCCGTCGGCGATCCTCGGCAGCCAGGCCTCTTTCTGCGCGGTCGAGCCGTGCCGCAGGACGGTGCCCATGGTGTACATCTGGGCGTGCAGGGCGGCTGCGTTGCCGCCGCTGGCGTGGACCTCCTCCAGGATCGCCGCCGCAGCAGTCAGGCCCAGGCCGCCGCCGCCGTATTCCTCGGGGATCAGCACGCCCAGCAGGCCGGCCTTGGTCATCGCCGCCACGAAGTCGGTCGGATAGGCCTTCTCGCGATCCAGGGCGCGCCAGTAGGATGGCGGGAAGTCGCGGCACAGGGCCCGCACCGTCTGGCGCAGGGCCTCGATGAGTTCGGCGTCGGCCACTAGACGCGCTCGAACGCCAGCGCCGCGCCCTGGCCGACACCGATGCAGAGGGTGGCCAGGCCGCGCTTGCCGCCGGTGGCCTCCAGCTGGCGCAGCGCCGTCAGTACGAGCCGTGCTCCCGAAGCGCCGAGCGGGTGCCCAAGCGCGATCGCGCCGCCGTTGGCGTTCACGTGGGCGCCGTCGTCGGGCAGACCGAGTTGGCGCAGGACCGCAAGGCCCTGCGCGGCGAAGGCCTCGTTGAGCTCGACGGCATCGAAGTCGCCGATGGCGAGGCCCGTCTTGGCCAGCAGTTTCCGGACCGCCGGGACCGGCCCGATACCCATCACCCGCGGCGCGACGCCGGCGGTGGCGTAGCCGGTGATGCGGGCGCGGGGCGTCAGGCCATGGCGCTTCACGGCGTCCTCGGAGGCGACGATCAGCGCCACCGCGCCGTCATTGACGCCGGATGCGTTGCCGGCCGTCACCGTGCCGCCCTCGCGAACGACGGGCTTCAGCTTGGCGAGGGCCTCGATCGTGGTCTCGCGCGGATGCTCATCGCGATCGACGATGGTCGGACCGGCCTTGCCGGGGATCTCGACCGGGGTGATCTCGCCGGCCAGGAAGCCGCTCGCCTGGGCTGCCGCCGCCCGCTGCTGGCTGCGCAGGGCGAAGGCGTCCTGGTCCTCGCGATTGACGCCATAGTCGGCGGCGACGTTCTCGGCGGTCTCGGGCATGGAGTCGACGCCATAGGCCTTGCGCATGGCGGGGTTCACGAACCGCCAGCCAATCGTGGTGTCGAAGATCTCGGCGTTGCGCGAGAAGGCGCTGTCGGCCTTGCCCATCACGAACGGCGCGCGGCTCATGCTCTCGACGCCGCCGGCGATGACGAGGTCGTTGTGGCCCGACAGGATGGCGCGGGCGGCGTAGCCGATGGCCTCCAGGCCCGAGGCGCACAGGCGGTTGACGGTCACGCCCGGCACACCGATCGGATAGCCGGCCAGCAGCAGGCCCATGCGCGCGACGTTGCGATTGTCCTCGCCGGCCTGGTTGGCGCAGCCCAGCACCACCTCGTCGAGGGCTTCGAGATCGAGGCCGGCGTTGCGCGCGGCCAGGGCCTTCAGCGGGATCGCCGCCAAGTCGTCGGCGCGGACCTTGGAGAGCGCGCCGCCGTAGCGACCGATCGGGGTGCGGATGCCGTCACAGAGATAGGCGGTGGTCATGCGAAGGCTCCCGGATCGACGCGCTCAAACAAGTGTTAGAGTCGCGAAGCCGGGGCCTCAACAAGTTTTCAGCGCCAGCCGCCGCCCAGGGCCTGGACCAGCGCCACCGCCGTCGTCTGGCGGGAGACCGCCGTCTGCACCAGTGTCCGCCGCGCCGACAGGGCCGAGGCCTGGGCCGTGACCACGTCGGTATAGGCGACCTGGCCGGCCTTGTACTGGTTCAGCAGCATCTGCTCGGTCTGGTCGGCGGCCTGGGAGGCGGTCAGTTGCAGGGCGTACTGCCGCTCCAGCGTGCGGGCGGCGGCCAGCTGGTTCTCGACGTCCTCGAAGGCCGTCAGCGCCGTCTGGCGGTAGTCGGCGGCGGTGGCGTCATAGGCGGCGCGGGACTGCTCCACGCGGGCCTTGCGGGCCCCGGCGTCGAACAGGGTCTGGGCGGCGGTCAGACCCAACGACCAGGTGTTGGCCGAGGTGCTGAACAAGTCGCCCAGCACGCTGGACGTCGAGTTGCCGTTGGCCGACAGGTTGAAGGTCGGGAAGAAGGCCGCGCGGGCCACGCCGATGTCGGTATTGGCGGCGGCCACGCGACGCTCGGCGGCGGCGACGTCGGGACGGCGCTCCAGCAGGGTCGAGGGCACGCCGATCGGGATCTCCGGCACGACCGGTTTCCAGTCGCTGACGGGGGCGATGCGGAAGCTACTGGCCGGTTCGCCGACCAGCACAGCGATGGCGTTCTCGAAGGTCGCACGGTCCTGGACCAGGCCTTCCAAGGTCGACTGGGCGTTGGCCAGCTGGCTCTGGGCCTGCAGCACGTCGGACTTGGGCGCGATGGCGGCGTTGTAGCGGTTGGTGGTGATCTGCAAGGACCGCTGGTAGCCCTCGACCGTGGCCTGGACCATGGCGATCTCGGCGTCGGCGCGGCGCAGGCCGAGGTAGCTGGTCGCCAGCTCGCCTTGCGCCGACAGCTGGGCGGCGGCGAGGTCGGCGGCGCTGGCCTCGGCGCTGAACTTGGCGCCGCTGATCCCGGCGCGGATGCGGCCCCAGACGTCCGGCTCCCAGCTGGCGCCGATGCCGACCTGGTAGCGCTGGGTGTCGCCGGCGCGGGTGGCCCCGCCGACGGAGGTCGTGGTCTTGGTGCCACCGCCGCCGGACTTGGTGGCCGAGCCGGAGAGGTCGACGGACGGGAACAGGCTGGCGCGCTGCTCGCGGACAAGCGCTCTGGCCTGGCGATAGGCGGCTTCGGCGCGGGCGATGGTCTGGTTGTCCACCTTCACGCGCTCGGCCAGGGCGTTCAGCTGCGGATCGCCCAGCAGGGTCCACCAGTCGCCGCGATCCAGGTGGTCGGACGGCGTGGCGGTCCTCCAGCCGTCCAGGGCCTTGTAGGCGGCCGGAGCAGGGGTCTTGAGCGCAGGGGTCTCGTAGGCCGGCGTCATCGAGCAGGCGCCGAGCGCGAGGAGTGAGACAGCGCCGATCAGGTGGGGGAGGCGAGACATCATGCGGGTTCCGGCGCGTGGTGGGTCAGATGCCGCTCGTCCTTGCGCGTCTTCCCGCGCAGGCGATCGAGATAGACATAGACCACGGGGGTGGTGATCAGGGTCAGCAGCTGGCTGGCGATCAGGCCGCCGATGATGGCCACGCCCAGCGGCCGGCGCAGCTCGGCGCCTTCGCCGAAGCCGATGGCCAGGGGCAGGGCGCCCAGGGCCGCGGCCAGGGTGGTCATCAGGATCGGGCGGAAGCGCAGCAGGCTGGCCTCGCGCACGGCTTCTTGCGCTGTCAGGCCCCGGCTGCGCTGGGCGTCGAGAGCGAAGTCGATGATCAGGATGGCGTTCTTCTTGACGATGCCCAGCAGCAGGAAGACCCCGATCAGGGCGATGATCGAGAACTCCATCTTGAAGATCAGCAGGGCGATGACCGCCCCGACGCCGGCGGCGGGCAGGGTGCTCAGCACCGTGACCGGGTGGACGTAGCTCTCGTAGAGGATGCCCAGCACGATGTAGATCGCCACGATGGCAGCCAGGATCAGCAGCGGCTGCTGCTTCATCTGGTCGTTGGCCTGACGGGCCTGGCCCTGGAAGCTGCCGCGCACGGTGGTCGGCATGCCGATCTCGGCCTCGGCCTGGGCGACGGCGATCTGGGCGTCGCTGAGTGACTTGCCGTCCGCCAGGTTGAACGAGACCGTGGTGGCCAGCTCGCCGTTCTGGTGGTTGACCGAGGTCGGGGTGGCGTTCTGGGCGACGCTGGCGATGGCCGACAGCGGCGTCATGGCCGTGGCCGAGGTGTTCAGGGCCGAGCCGGTCGACTGGTCGCGCAGGGCCGGGTTGACGCTGGGACCGGTCTTCGCCGCCGTGCCGGAGGGGCGCGTCGGCACGTGGACGTCGTTCAGCGCCTCGGGCCCCTGGGCGAACTTTTGCTGCCACTCCAGGATCACGGCGTACTGGTTGACGTCCTCATAGATGGTCGCGACCTGGCGCTGGCCGAAGGCGTTGTAGAGCGCGTTGTCGACCGCCCGGGGCGTGATCCCCATGCGCGAGGCGCTGTCGCGGTCGATGGTCACCAGGGTCTCGACGCCGTTTTCCTGCTGGTCGGAATCGACGTCGGTCAGCACGTCGTCGTGGCCCTTCATCGCCTCGGCCAGCTTGGCGGCCCATTCCTTGAGGGCGGCGCTGTTGTCGCTGGTCAGGGTATATTGGTAGGTCGAGTTGCTCTGCCGGCCGCCCATGCGCAGGTCCTGAACCGGGTTCAGGAACACGCTGAGGCCGGTCACGCGCTGCAGCTTCGGCCGCAGGCGGGCGATGACTTCGGAGCCCTTCTCCTTGCGCTCGCCGACAGGCTTGAGGTTGACGAACAGGAAGCCGCCGCCGGCGCGGCCGCCGCCGGTGAAGCCGACCACGGTGTCGACGGCCGGGTCCTTGTGGATGATGCCGACCACCTGGCGCAGCTTCTTCTGCATGGCCTGGGACGAGACCGACTGGTCGGCGCGGATGCCGGCGTTCAGCTGGCCGCTGTCCTGCTGCGGGAAGAAACCCTTGGGCACGGCGATATAGAGCCAGGCGGTCATGGCGATGACCGAGACCAGGATCAGGATGACCAGCGGCTTGGCCGCCAGCGCCCAGTCCAGGCTGTGCTCATAGGTCTTGTGGACACGGTTGAAGGCCGCCTCGAAGAAGCGGGCCAGGCGACCCTCCTTCTCCTTCTTCTCGGGGCGCAGCAGGTATGCGCACATCATCGGCGTGGTGGTCAGGCTGATGACCAGCGAGATCAGCACCGCCGCCGACAGGGTGACGGCGAACTCGCGGAACAGCCGGCCGACCTGGCCGCCCATGAACAGCAGCGGGATGAAGACGGCGACCAGCGAGATGCTGATCGACAGCACCGTGAAGCCCACCTCGCGCGCGCCCAGCAGGGCGGCCTCGAAACGGTCCATGCCCTTCTCGATGTGGCGGGCGGTGTTCTCCAGCACGACGATGGCGTCGTCGACCACGAAGCCGGTCGCCACCGTGATGGCCATCAGGCTGAGGTTGTTGAGCGAGAAGCCCAGCAGGTACATCACCCCGAACGTGCCCAGCAGCGAGACGATGGTCGCCGCCGCCGGGATGAAGGTGGCGCGGGCGCTGCGCAGGAAGACGCTGACCACCGCAACCACCAAAAGGATCGAGATCAGCAGGGTGACCTCGATCTCGTGCAGCGAGGCGCGGATCGAGTTGGTGCGGTCGCTGGCCACGTCGACGGTGATGTCGCTGGGCAGCTGGGCGCGCAGCTCGGGCAGGGTGGCGCGGACGCTGTCGACCGTTTGGATGATGTTGGCGCCCGGCTGGGCGGTGATCAGGACGATAATCGAGGGCTTGCCGTTGAAGAGGCCCAGGGTCCGCGTGTCGGCGACGCTGTCGGTGACCTGCGCGACGTCGGACAGGCGGATCGGCGCGCCGTTTCGCCAGGCGACCACGAGGCCGGCATAGTCGGCGGCCTTGCGGCCCGCGCCGGTGGTGTAGATCTGGTAGCGCTGGCCGTTGCCTTCCAGCGCGCCCTTGGGGCGGTTGGCGTTGGCCGACTGGATCGCCGCGCGGACGTCTTCCATGGCCACGCCATACTGGTTCAGCAGGAACGGATTGGCCGAGATGCGTACGGCCGGCAGCGAGCCGCCGCCGATCTCGACATCGCCGACGCCGGTCACCTGGGCTAGGCGCTGGGCGACGACGTTGGAGACGGCGTCATAGATCTGGCCGGGCGTCTTGGAGTCCGAGGTCAGGGCCAGGATGATCACCGGCGCGTCGGACGGGTTGGCCTTGCGATAGGTCGGGTTGCTGCGCAGCGTGGCGGGCAGGTCGGCGCGGGCGGCGTTGATGGCGGCCTGCACCTCGCGCGCGGCGCCGTCGATCTGGCGGTTGAGGTCGAACTGCAGGGTGATCCGCGTCGAGCCCGTGGAGCTCTGCGAGGTCATCTCGTTGACGCCGGAGATCGTGCCCAGCCGACGCTCCAGCGGCGTGGCGACGCTGGAGGCCATGGTCTGGGGGCTGGCCCCCGACAGGTTGGCCGACACCGAGACGGTCGGGAAGTCCACCTGCGGCAGGGGCGAGACCGGCAGCACGAAGAAGGCCGCGATCCCGGCCATGGCCAGGCCGATGGTCAGCAGGATGGTGGCGACCGGCCGCCGGATGAAGGGCCCGGACAGGTTCACGAGGGCGCCCCCGGGATCGGCTCGGGATCGATGCGGTCCGGGTGCGGACCGTCGTCGCGGCGTTCGCGCTTGGCCGTCGGGGCCAGGCGGTCGAAGGCCAGGTAGACGACCGGGGTCGTGAAGATGGTCAGGAGCTGCGAGAGCAGCAGGCCGCCGAAGATGGCGATGCCCAGCGGACGACGTAGTTCGGCGCCCTCGCCAAAGCCTAGCATCAGCGGGATGGCCGCGAACAGGGCCGCCAGGGTGGTCATCAGGATGGGACGGAAGCGCAGCACGGCGGCCTGGAAGATGGCGTCGTGCGGGCTCTTGCCTTCCTCGCGCTCGGCGTCGATCGCGAAGTCGATCATCATGATCGCGTTCTTCTTGACGATGCCGATCAGCAGGATGATGCCGATGATCCCGATCACGCCCAGATCGTTGCCGGTGATCCACAGGGCCAGCAGGGCGCCGACGCCGGCCGAGGGCAGGGTCGACAGGATGGTCAGCGGGTGGATGTAGCTCTCATAGAGCACGCCCAGCACGATGTAGACGCAGACCACGGCCGCCAGGATCAGCCACAGCTGGTTGGACAGCGAGTTCTGATAGGCCCCCGCCGCGCCCAGGAAGGTGTGGGTGACGGCGACCGGCATGTCGATCCGCTTCATGGCCTTGCGGATCTCGTCGACCGCGTGGCCAAGCGACACGCCCGGGGCGGTGTCGAAGCCGATGGTGGTGGCCGGGAACTGGGCGACGTGGGTGACCTGCAATGGCGACTGCTGGGTCTTGATCGTCGAGAACGCCGCCAGGGGGGCAGGCGACCCGCCGCCGGTCTTGAGGTTCAGGTTGCCCAGGGTGGTCGGGTCGGTCAGGACGCCGGGCTTGGCCTCCAGGATCACCCGGTACTGGTTGGTCTCGGTGAAGATGGTCGAGACGATCCGCTGGCCGAAGGCGCTGTACAGGGCGTCGTCGACGTCCGAGGCGGTGATCGACAGGCGCGCGGCGGTGTCGCGGTCGATGTCGACATAGGCGGCCTGACCGGTGGCCGAGGCGTCGCTATAGACGTTGCGGACAGCCTTCACCTTGGCGAGTTCGGCGGTCAGCTTGCCGGCCCATTCCTTGATCGTGGCGGTGTCGGCGCCTTCCAGCGACAGGCGGTACTGGGTGGGACCCGTCTCGGCGTCGATGGTCAGGTCCTGGGTCGGCTGCAGGTACAGCGTCACGCCGGCGACATTGGCCACGCGCTCGCGCAGCCGCTGCATGATCTTCTCCTGCGAGCCCGAGCGGTCGGGCTTGAGGTTGATCTGCATCTGGCCGGTGTGGAGCATGGCGTTGTTGGCGCCGTCGACGCCGATGAACGAGGCGACGTTCTCGACCGCCGGGTCGTCCAGGATCGCCTCGGCCGCCTGCTGCTGCAGGGCCGCCATGCGGTCGTAGCTGACCGACTGGGCCATCTCGGTGCGGGCTTGCAGCTGGCCGGTGTCCTGGGTTGGGAACAGGCCCTTGGGGATGACGATGTAGAGCAGGCCGGTCAGGACCAGCGTGCCGACGGCGACGAACAGGGTCAGGGGCTGGTGACGCAGCACCCACTCCAGCGCTTTCTCGTAGCGGGCCTCGACCTTCTCGAAGAGCTCTTGCGTCTTCTTGCTGATCCCCTTGGCGTCCTGGCCCTCGTGCGGCTTCAGCCAGCGGGCCGAGAGCATCGGCGTCAGGGTCAGGGAGACCACGGCCGAGATCAGGATGGTGATGGCCAGGCTGATGGCGAACTCGCGGAACAGGCGGCCCACGACGTCGCCCATGAACAGCAGCGGGATCAGCACGGCGATCAGCGAGATGGTCAGCGAGATGATCGTGAAGCCGATCTCGCGCGCGCCCTTCAGCGCCGCCGCCATGGGCTTCTCGCCCTTCTCGAGGTGGCGGGTGATGTTCTCGATCATCACGATGGCGTCGTCGACGACGAAGCCGGTGGCGATGGTCAGGGCCATCAGGCTCAGATTGTTGAGGCTGAAGCCCATCAGGTACATCACCCCGCACGAGCCGATCAGCGAGATCGGCACGGCCAGGCTGGCGATCACCGTCGCGCGCAGGCTGTGCAGGAAGAAGAAGATCACCAGCACCACCAGCGCCACGGCCAGCAGCAGTTCCATCTCGACATGGTGCACCGAGGCGCGGATGCCGGTGGTGCGGTCGGCCAGGACGCGGACGTCCAGGGTGGCGGGCAGGCCGGCCTGCAGCTCCGGCAGCTTGGCCTTGATGGCGTCGACGGTCTTGATGACGTTGGCGCCGGGTTGGCGCTGGACGTTGACGATGATGGCCGGGGTCTTGTCGGCCCAGGCGCCCAGGCGGGTGTTCTCGGCGCTCTCGACCACTTGCGCGATGTCGCTCAGGCGGATCGGGGCCCCGTTTTTGTAGCTGACGATCAGCGAGCGGTAGTCCTCGACGCTGAGCAGTTGGTCGTTGGCGTTGATCGTGTAGCTGCGCGTCGGGCCGTCGAAGCTGCCCTTGGCGCTGTTGGCGTTGGCGGCGCTGATCGCGGTCTGGACGTCCGACAGGGTCAGGCCGTAGCTGGCCATGGCTTGCGTGTCGGCCTGGATGCGCATGGCGGGGCGTTGGCCGCCCGACAGCGACACGAGGCCCACGCCCGAGACCTGGCTGATCTTCTGGGCCAGGCGCGTGTTGACCAGGTTCTGCACTTCGGTCAGCGGCAGGGTGTCCGAGGTGATGGCCAGGGTCAGCACCGGCGCGTCGGCCGGGTTGACCTTGGCGTAGACCGGCGGGGCGGGCAGGTCGGCCGGCAGCAGCGAGCCGCTGGCGTTGATGGCGGCCTGCACCTCCTGCTCGGCGACATCGAGAGTCTCACCGAGATTGAACTGCAGGGTGATGACGGACGCGCCCGCCGTGCTGACCGAACTCATCCGGGCCAGGCCCGACATCTCGCCCAGCTGGCGCTCCAGCGGGGCGGTGACGGTCTGGCTCATCACCTCGGGGCTGGCCCCGGGATACAGGGTCTGGACCTGGATGGTGGGGTAGTCGACCTGGGGCAGGGCCGACAGCGGCAGCAGCCGGAAGCCGACCAGGCCGGCCAGGACGATGGCCGCCATGAACAGGGCCGTGGCGACCGGCCGCTGGATGAAGGGACGCGAGGGGTTCATCGCCAGCTTTCCGGGCTATTCCGGACGCTGACGACGGCCTTCGCCACCGCCCTGACCCTGAGCCTGGGCGCCGTCACGCTTGTGGCGCTGACCCTTGCCCTTGCCTTCACCCTTGCCCTGACCTTGCGGACGGGCGCCGGGCAGCTGGACCTTGCCGCCGTCGCGCAGGCGGTCGCCGCCCTCGGTGATGACCTTGTCGCCGGCCTTCAGGCCTTCGGTGATCTGCACCTGGACGCCGGTCGCCTGGCCGGTCTTCACGGTGGTCTTGGTGACGGTCTGGTCGCTGTTCAGCAGCCAGACGAACGAGCCGTCGCTGCCCTGGCGCACGGCCGTGGCCGGCACGACGATCGCGCCCTTGATGGTGTCCAGCTCCATGCGGACATTGACGAACTGGCTGGGGAACAACGTGTTGCCGCTGTTGGTGAAGCGGGCCTTGGCCTTCACCGTGCCGGTGCCGGTGTCGACCAGGTTGTCCAGGGTCGAGAAGGTCCCGCGGTCCAGGGTCTGGCTGCGGGTGCGGTCCAGGGCGGTGACCGGCACGTTGGCGCGGCCCTGACGGGCGGCGATGCGCGGCACGTCGTCCTGCGGGACAGTGAACTCGACGTCGATCGGCGAGACGGTGGTGATCACCGCCACGCCCGTCGCGTCGCCCGCGCCGATATAGTTGCCGACATCGGTGATGCGCAGGCCCACGCGGCCCGAGACCGGCGCGACGATGCGGGCGAAGCCGAGGTTCAGCTTGGCGGTGCCGACGGCGGCCTGGTCGGCCATGACCGTGCCTTCCAGCTGCTTGACCGTGGCGGCCTGGTTGTCGACCTCCTGGCGGGCGATCGAGTCCTGGGCCAGCAGGGTCTGGTAGCGGCTCAGGGTCAGCTTGGCGGTGGTCAGCTGGGCCTGGTCGCGGGTCAGGTTGCCCTGCGCCTGCAGGAGCGACATCTGGTAGGGGCGCGGATCGATCTGGACGAGCGCCTGGCCGCGCTGGACGGTCTGGCCTTCGCGGAACATCACCTGGGTGATCGTGCCGCCCACCTGCGGGCGCACCGTCACCGTCGCGGCCGGCTTCACAGTGCCGAGGGCCTCGATGACGATGGGGAGGTCGGTCGCCGACGCCGTGGCCACCGCCACCGTGCTGGCCGGACCGCGTCGACCGCCGCCACCGCCGAAGCCGCCGCCGGGACCGCCACCCGCGCCGCCTTCGCCCTTGTCGCCGTGCAGCAGGGTCCAGGCCAGCCAGACCACGCCGGCCAGGGCCAGGATCGCGATCAGTCCGCCAAGGATCAGCGTCCGGCGGCGCGGGGGCGTACGCGGGGCGTGAAAGTCAGTCATCGTCAGCCTTCGAACGGCCGCGCGCGGCGCGGCGTGAGCGGGCGGCGCGACTGGCCGCCCATAGGGAACGCGCCGTCATCAGCAGACGGACCTCAAGTCACCTAGAGGCCGAACATGTGCGCCGGTTTTCAGAACTGAAATGATCGAGCCTCGATATGGCTCCGCTTTGGATGTCGGAATCCCGCCATAATTTTCGAGGTGGAAGGCCTCGATCAGCCCATCGGCTTGTCGAGCGAGGTCGGGGGCTTGCTGAACCACTGCGGCCCTTGCGGGGTCATGTGGATGCAGTCCTCCAGCCGCACGCCGAACTCGCCGGGGATGTAGATGCCCGGCTCGTCCGAGAAGCACATGCCCGCCGCCAGCCTGGTGGTCTCCGACATCACGAAGTTCACCGGCTCGTGGCCATCCATGCCGATGCCGTGGCCGGTGCGGTGCGACAGGCCCGGCAGCTTGTAGCGCGGACCCCAGCCCAGGGTCTCGTAATAGGCGCGGACGGCGCGGTCGACCGAGCCGGCCTCGACGCCGATCTGGGCCGCTTCGAACGCCACCTGCTGGCCCTTGGCGACGTCGTTCCAGACCTTGCGCTGGCGGGCGGTGGGCTCGCCGAACACGAAGGTGCGCGAGATGTCCGACTCGTAGCCGCCGACATTGCAGCCGCAGTCCATCAGCACGACCTGACCTTCGCCCAGCACCTGGGGCTGGCGCGAGCCGTGCGGATAGGCCGACGCCTCGCCGATCAGGATCAGGTTGAAGCTGACCCGCGCGCCTTGCTTGCCCGTGAACTCGGCCATCAGGGCGCCGATGTCCTTGGGGCCCATGCCGGCTTTGACGTTGGCGTGGGTGTGGCGCAGGGCCGCCACGGTGATGTCGGCGGCGACCTGCATCAGGGCCAGCTCGGCCGGCGTCTTGATCATCCGGCAGCCGCGGAACACCGCCGCGCCCGACACCACCTGGGCCGAGGGCAGGGCGGCGCTCAGGCCCTCGACGATGAAGGTGCGGATCGTCTCTTCCGTGCCGATCTTGCCCGAGGCCAGCTTGCGGTCGGCCAACAGGCCGGCGGCGATGGCGTAGGGGCTTTCGTCCTCTTCCCACGGGCGGATCTCGGCCGGGACGCCCAGGCTCTGGCGGATCGAGGGCTCCTCGAACTTCGGCACGACCATGCCGATCTGGCCCTCGCGCGGGATGATCGCCAGGCAGGGGCGCTCGCTGCGGCTCCACTGCACGCCGGTGAAGTAGTCCAGCGACGAGCCCGGCTCGGTGACGATCGCCGACAGGCCCAGCTTCACCATCAGCGCCTGGGCGCGTTCCAGGCGCGATTGCCGCTCGGCCGGACCGATCAGGGCGACGCCGTCGGTCATCTTCTTGGCCGGTTGGGCCCAAGCCGGAGCGCCCAGGGCGGCCGCACCGGCAGCAGCGCCGGCCAGGAAGCCGCGTCGGCCGAGGTTCTGAAATGCGGTCATGTCGTTCCTCGAAGCCCTGTAAGCCGGAAAGCCCATACTTGGGGCAGCCAAGCTTGACCTGGCAAGGTCTGGATCAGAGCGCGATGATGCCGCGTCGCAGCGCGGTGGTCACCGCCTGGGTGCGGTCGGTGACGTCCAGCTTGGAGAAGATGCTGCGGATGTGCGCCTTCACCGTCTCCTCGGAGAGGGACAGCCTGTGGGCGATGATCTTGTTGGCCCCGCCGGCGGCGATGCATTCCAGCACCGCGATCTCGCGGGCGCTGAGCGGCTCCTCGGCGGCGTGCACCGCGATCTCCTGGGCCACCTCGGGCAGGATGTAGCGTCGCCCGGCATGGACCAGGCGGATGGTCTCGAGCAGCTCGTGGCGCAGGGACGACTTCAGCAGGTAGCCACTGGCCCCGGCCTTGAGAGCGCGCACGGCCTGGACGTCGCCCTGGTAGGTGGTCAGCACGACGATGCGGGCCTCGGGCGCCAGTTCGCGGATGGCGACGATGGCGTCCAGGCCGCTCATCACCGGCATCTGCAGGTCCATCAGGGTCACGTCCGGCCGCAGCCGCTGGAAAGCGTCGACGGCCTGCTGGCCGTTCTCGCACTCGCCGACGATCGCCATGTCGCTCTGCGGTCCGACCAGGGCCGCGATCCCCTCGCGCAGGACGGCATGGTCGTCCACGGACAGGACGCGGATAGGGCGGTCGCTGATCAAGGCTTCGAACTCCAGACGCCGAGATCGCGCAGCCAGCCCCACGCCCGCGCGCCGTCGACATAGGCGGCGCTGGCCGGTGTCTGGACCTCGATCTCGGTGCCCCCCTTAGGGCGAGTCGCGATGGTCAGCCTTCCGCCGGCGCGCTCGGCCCGCTCGCGCATGCCCTTGAGGCCGAAATGGCCCTCGCGCTCGCCAGCCTCCCGCACGCTGGCCGGCAAGCCGACGCCGTCGTCGGCGATGCACAGCGCCAGGCGTCCGCGACCGAAGGTCAGACGAACGGATATCTGTGAGGCCTCGGCATGGGCGACGGCGTTGCGCAGCGCCTCCTCGGTGATCCGCAGCATCTCCTCGCTGACCAGCGGCACGGTCGCCCGCGCGGCGCCTTCGATGACCAGCTCGATGGGCGGTCCGTCGCCGAAGTCGCCCACCAGATCGACCAGCGCCTCGGCGAGGTCGGCGCGCGCCGCCTCGCTGCGCAGGTCGCGGACGCGGGAGCGCCCCTCGGCCAGGACGCCGTCGGCGCGGTCTAGGGCCTGGTCGATGTCCTTGCGGAGCGGGTCGTCGCCGGCCAGTCGATTCGACACCGCCTGGAACCGCAGCATCAGGCCCTGGAAGCCTTGCAGCAGCGTGTCGTGCAGCTCCCGCGCGATGCGCTCGCGCTCGGCGGTCCGAACCTGGAAGCGGGTCTCCAGCGCGGCCGCGACCTGGCGCAGGCGCAGGCTGTAGAGCGCCCAGGCCAGCAGCGCCAAGGCCACCACGATCAGCAGCTTGAACCACAGCGATTGCAGGAAGGTCGGCGGGATCGTCACCTCCAGGTCGGCGCCCGTCTTGTTCCAGACCCCGTCCTCGTTGGCCGCGATGACGTGGAAGCGATAGGTCCCCGGCGTCAGGTTCGTATAGAAGGCCTGCCGCCGCGCGCCCGGGTCCACCCATTGCGCATCGTGACCCTCCAGCCGGTACTGCACCTTCACCCGCCGGGGCATGGTCAGGTTGATCGCCGAGAAGCCGATGGTGATGTCCGAGGATCCGGCCTTCAGCCTGATCTTGGTGGGGTCCTTGATCGTGGTCTCGCCGCTGACCAGCGAGGTGATCGCGACGCCGGGCGGGTCGCGATTGGTCGGCAGGTGGGCGGGATCGAGCCAGGCGATGGCGTCGATCGTGGCCAGCCACAGCCGGCCGTCGCCGCCCCGGGTCATGGTCCGGTAGTTCTGGGCGTTGGGACCGTTCGGCAGCCCATCCTCATAGCTGAAGGCCCGCCCCTGGAGCGCGAAGGCGGGGTCGGCGAAGGCCTTGTCCAGATCGGCGGTCTTCACCCGCGAAAGGCCGCCCGAGCCGAACAGCCAGGTGTCGCCCTCGGGCGTCTGGGCCAGCCCGCTGACGTAGCGCAGCGCCTTGGTCTGGGTCTTGGCCATGCCGCTCGCGGAGACCAGCGCCGCGCCGTCCCGGCCTGAGAGAAAGATGCCCCGGGCGGTGGCGAGCATCGCGGTTATCCCGTCGGTCGTCTTCAGGATCGGATCCAGCGACCGCGTCTCGGCCAGCCGGCCTTCCAGCCGGGTCAGGATCGAGGGACCGATCATCGTCCACAGCTGACCCTTGGGATCCTTCACCAGCAGGGCAGGATCGGCGTCCGCCGAAAGGTCCTTGACCGGGATCGAGCGCCAGCTCGCGCCGTCACGCCAGTACAGGCCGTTGGTGGAGGCGGGCAGCCAGAACCGTCCCGTGGAGTCGGGCCCGCAGTCGTAAAAGCTGGTCTCGCTGGGCGGGGCCGGGAACTCGGTCCGTTTGTCGCCTTGGATCCTGGTGATCCGATCCAGCGACGCGACCCAGATCGACTTGTCGCGATCCTCGCAGATCGCCTTGGGGTCTGTGATCGCGAACAGGCGCACTGGGGGCTTGCCCGGATCGACCCGGTAGAGCGCGTCGCTCTGGGCGATATAGACGGCCCCGGACGAGGCGGTGAGCAGCTGGTCGCCGTAGCGGGCGGCTGCGGTCATCTCCGGCTCGACGACGATGCTGGGCGTGCTGAAGTGGTCGATGCTGCGCGGGCCGCCGTACCAGAGGGTGCCGCGGCGATCGACGTAGATCAGCGACGGTCGCGGCGAGGACATCAGGGACCGCTCACCCCGTTCGTAGACGGGGTCGGCCTTGCCGGCCTGCTCGGCCTGGACGAGGCCCGGGACGCGCCCGAAATCCCGGCCCTTGGTCCAGAGGTTGCCGTTCCTGTCGAACGCCACGCCGATCCAGGCCGGGTCCTCGCTCTTCCAGTGGAAGGCCCTGGAGGGTTGTGCGGGCCAGCGCCCGCCCGGTCCGCTGAGCCGCGCGCCGCTGTCCGGGCGCACGACCCAGACGCTGCCGGTCGGATCGATGGCCAGCGCCCCGCCGACGCCCGTGGGCGTATCGACGCGCTCGAACTTCACGCCGTTCGGCGCCCGGCGCAGCACCGACTTGTTGTAGGCGATCCAGAAGGCCCCGTCGGCGGACTCCAGGGTGTAGAACAGCATCTGCCGTTCGGGGTTCGGCGAGACCTTGTCCCAGCGCCCGTTCTGGTACCGCATGAACGGCTGGCCGATCTGCGCGATGCCGATCCACAGCGCGCCGTCCCGGGTCAGGGTGAAGGTGATGACCTCGCCCGAATAATCCGGCGCCTCGATGAAGGTGAGGCGGCCCTGGCGGAACTGGCCGACCCAGCCCTTCGAGTACCAGACCCAGACCGCGCCATCGCGGCCGACCTGGAGCTTGCGGGGCTGGCCGTACTTTTCGCGATCGATGTCGGCGTCCATGGCCTCGAACGACAGGCCGTCGAAGCGGAACAGCCCCTCGCGGCTGGCGATCCACAGCATGCCGTTGGCGGTCTCGGCCATGGCGTGCGGCACCGAGGGCGCGCCGTCGTCGCGCGTCCACACCTCGTGCTTCAGCTGGCCCATGGACAGCGGATAGGGCTGGGCGGCGACCTCGCAGGCGCCGGCCAGGCACAGCAGCGCCGCCAGCAGGCCTCGCCACAATCGAATAAGTCCTGACGCCATACCCACCCCCGTGGTCGTTCCGCTCATCAAACACTGTTCTGTGAGGGGGCGAAAGGCATCCCCAGATTGGGGGAGCCTACACTACCTCGATCGGGCGTTCCCCAGGGTGAAGCGAGGGTCCAAGACCGTCTGATGAAAATGACGGCTCCGGCTTACCCTGATGGACTGCTCGGCGCGGGGCTGGCGGTGCTGCGCTTTACGATGGCCGGGGCGACCCTGGCGCTTGGTCATCTTCCGAACCTCGGCGGACCCGCCCAGTGGCTGTTGGCGGCCCTTTGCGTATCGTTGGTCCTGGGTGTCGGGATGCGCTGGAGCGCGCTGGCCGGCGCCCTGGCGCTGATCGTGCTGGGACCGCAGACGATCCCGATCATCGGCGGTCTGGCCGCCCTGATCCTGGCGGGACCCGGGGCCTTTTCCATCGATGCGCGGGTGTGGGGACGGGTCCGCGTCCGCTCGCGATCCTCGCGATGACCGAGGGACGATGCTCGATCGAGGGATGGCGGGGCGCCCCATCCGAACTTTCCACCACGGCGCGGGGCGACATCATGGTGCGACGACAAGGAGGGGTGCGATGAACCGCGTGAAGTCATGACCGGCGTTTCGACCCTGAGCGCGCTGTCCGGCGCGCGCCGGAACCTGGAGGCGGCCCCGATCAGCCGGCCCGAGAAGGCCTATCGCTTCGGCGACTTCCGGCTGGCGCCGGGCCGTCAGCTGCTGCTGCGGGGCGACGAGCCGGTCCGCCTGGGATCGCGGGCGCTGGACCTGCTGCTGATCCTGGTCGAGCACGCCGGCGAGGTGGTCAGCAAGGAAGAGATGATCCGCTTCGCCTGGCCCAACACCTTCGTCGACGAGAGCAATCTGAAGGTCAATATCAGCGCGCTGCGCAGCGCTCTGGGCTGCGATCAGGCCGCGACCGCCTACATCGCCACGATCCCGGGGCGCGGCTATCGCTTCGTCGCCAAGGTCCGTGGCGAGACGGACGTCGATACGATGAGCGGCGAGACGGCCCCGGCGCGGAAGACGCAAGGCCTGCCGCCGCCCAAGCGGCTGTTTGGCCGGTCCACGGAAATCGCCGGGCTGGTCCAGGACCTGGTCTCGATGGGCTCCCTGACCCTGACCGGGCCCGCTGGCGTGGGCAAGACCGCCGCGGCCGTCGAGGTCGCGCGGGCGCTGGCCTGGCGCTACGAGCACGGCGCGGCCTTCATCGACTTCACCGCGACGGCGGACCCGCGCCTGGTCGCCCCCCTGATCGCCGCCGCCCTGGGCCTGGGCGGAAACGCATCCGATCCGCTGTCGGCGATCCTGGACGGCCTGAGCCGGGGCAGCCGGCTGCTGGTCCTCGACAACTGCGAGCACCTCTCCAGCGCGATCGGCCTGGTCGTCGACCAGATCCGGACGCGCCTGCCGGACGTCGCCGTCCTGTGCACGGCGCGCGAGCCCCTGGGCTACCGGTCGGAAAACCTTCGCCGCCTGGCGACCCTGGCCTATCCCGAGGACAACCTGATCGACCTGGACGCGGCCATGGCCAATCCGTCGATCGCGCTGTTCGTCGACCGGGCGCGGGCCGCCTCGGGCTACGACCTGGAGGAGGCCGACATCCCGTTCATCGCCGGCATCTGCCGGCGGGTGGACGGCGTCGCCCTGGCCATCGAGCTGGCGGCGCTGCACACGGCCCAGCATCCGCCGGCCGCCATCCTGGCCCGACTGGCGCAGGACTTCGACGTCCTGGCCTACGGACCCCGCTCCGCGCCGCTGCGGCAGCAGGGGCTGATGACCGCCATCGAATGGAGCTACCGCCTGCTCTCGGACGCCGAAGCCGCCGTGTTCCGGCTGGCCTCGGTGTTCACCCGCGCCTTCACCTGCGAGGAGGCGATCGCGGCCGCCGGCGGCGCGGGCCTGTCGCCGGAAGACGTCGCGCGCTGTGTTGGCAACCTGGCCAGCAAGTCGCTGCTCCAGCCGCGTTTCGTGGCCGGCCGGTTGGCCTATGTCATGCTGAACGCCGAGCGGCACTACGCCTCCAAGCGGCTGCGTCAGGCCGGCGAGGCCTAGCGCAGCAGGGGCGCGATATCCTCGCCGAGGATCTTCTGCGCCAGCGGGACGATGTCCTTGTCGTCGGGGTTCTTCAGCACCGCCGCCGCCCAGGCCTGCACCGCCGCCTGTCCGTGGCGGCGCTCCAGGCCGTCGAACACCGACAGCGCGGCGGCGTAGCGGGCCGGCTCATTGTCGTTGTCGTCGACGAAGTCAGCGGGGCTGAACTTGAGGGGACCAGGCGGGGTCCAGCTCGGGTCGAGCTTGCGCCGTTCCCGGTCGGCGGGCGAGATTTGTCGGTCGATCGCCTCGCTCTTGATCTTCTTGCCGCCCCACGCGCCGAGGTGGGCGTCTGGCAGCGCAGCGCGGGCCTTGTCGTGCGCCTTGCGAGCAGCGGCGGCCACGTCCGGGCGGATGGCCGCCGTGACCTTCAGGCCCACCCATTCGGCATGGCCTTCCTGAAACCAGCGCGGCAGTGGCGTGGACCGCAGTGCGGTCTGCCGGCCATGCGTCTCCTCGTGCGGCATGGTCTTGATCAGGAACAGGATCGTGTCGCTGTTCCAGGCCCCTTCGAAGCGCGGCGCGATCCAGCGGTGCTCGGCCTCGGTGCGCGGCGGGATGTAGTCCGGATCGAGCGTCAGCACGATCGGCGCCCAGGTCACGTTCGGCGGCGTGTCGGGAAGGAGCGCCGGCAGCCGGGCCAGCACGCCGCCGAAACAGGCGGCGCGGGCGAGGGCGACCTGGCGCAGCGACGGATCGTGATAGATGCGGACGCTTGCCCTGGTCCGGCGGTTGACCACCTGGACGAAAGGCAGGTCGCCCGGCGCGCCAGGCATCGCCTTGACGTCGATCCCGGCCACCACGGCGGGGCCGGCGGCGCAGGCCTTCCTGACTTGGTTGGTTGAGATGCCGCTAGCGGCGGCCGGCGAGGCGAGCAGGGCGGCCGCGACGCCGATCAAGCCCAAGTGACGGTTCATCTGGAGCGCCCGGTGCGTTTCGGATCACGCTTCCCTAGAGCCGCTGTGGCCAGCGTCCCAGTAAAGCACGGTAAAGGCGGGCCTTTACCTCCCTTAACTCGTCAGTTTCCCGCGCCCGACGCAGGCTCGTGACATGGCGCTGGTCCCTCCAGCGACTTGGACAGAGGAGCCGAGGATGAGCGATCAACAAGAGCCCGCCGGTCTGGAGCGCCGGGACGTCCTGCGCGTCGCGGGCGCCGTGGCCCTCGGCGCGGCCGCCGCGCCGGCCGCCGCCCAGGACGGGACCCGCGTCCACGCCAAGCGGATCGTCGACGGCGCCCTGGGCGCGCGTCTGCAGGGCGTCCAGCATTTCGGCCTGACGGTCCAGAACATGGAGCGCGCCTTCGCCTTCTACACCGAGGTGCTGGGCGGCACGGAGGTCCTGCGCGACGGCGACTTCCAGGGCGAGCGGATCCACAACACCCTGCTGACCGCCGAGGAGATCGACGCCCGCGATCGCTACGTGAACCCGCGCGCCCGGGGCGTGCCGGACCTGCGCGGCGGCGCCCAGCGGCTGGACGTCCGCTTCGTCCAGTTCGACAACGTCGTGATCGAGCTGCTGCAATACCGCGACGCCGACCAGCCGATGGGCGGGCCCAACGCTTTCGCCGAGCCGCTGGACCACATGAGCCCGGCCTTCCCGCGGATGATGCACATCTGCTTCCACATCCGCGACGACGCCGACTTCAACGTCTTCATCCGCGACCTGGAGGCCGAGGCCGCGCGCCGGGGCATGACCCAGGTCCGCGCCAACCGCGTGGTCACCGTCTCGACGGAAGCGGACCGCAAGGCCGCTCCGCTGGACGCCAATTCCAACCCGATCACCGAGGGCAAGTCCAACGGCTGGCGGCTGATCTATTGCCGGGGTCCGGAAGGCGAGCAGCTGGAGTTCGTCCAGGCCCTTGGCCCGGTCAAGAAGACCTTCGACGACGCCCTGGCCGCCCGCCGCGCCGCCACGAAGTAGCCCACCATCCTTCTGAGGAGATTTGTGATGCGCCTGCTTTCAGCCACGGGACTGCTCTTCGCCATGGTCCTTTCCGCCAGCGCCGTCCCGGCCGCCGCCTCGGAGTCCACCGGCGTCCACTACGCCCAGATCCCCGCCGAGGCCTACGCCGTCGTCGCCCGTGTCCAGGCCAAGCCCGGCAAGGAGCAGGCGCTGCGCGAGGCCACCTTGCCGCTGATCGCCAAGGTCCGCGCCGAGCCCCGCAACCTCGTCTACTTCCTGCAGGAAGACCGCGAGAAGCCGGGCCACTTCATCTTCTACGAGATCTTCGCCACCCAGGCCGATTTCGAGGCGCACAACGCCACGCCGCACGTCCAGGCCTGGTTCGCCAGGCTGCCCGAACTGGCCGACGGCGGCGTGCAGGTGACCCGCATGGAAATCCTCGGAACCCGCCGCTAGAGGAGCACGCCCCATGGCGCTCAAGGACATCCTGCCCGGCAAGCTGGGCTTCGGCGCCGCGCCGCTTGGCAACATGTTTCGCGACATCCCCGAGGCCGAGGCGCACGCCACTGTCGCCACCGCCTGGGACGACGGCATCCGCTACTACGACAACGCGCCGTTCTATGGCGCGGGACTGGCCGAGATCCGCATGGGCGAGGCGCTGGCGGGCAAGCCGCGCGGCGACTACGTGATCAGCACCAAGGTCGGCCGCCTGATCCTCGACGAGGTCGAGGACGTCAGCGCCCGCGACCTGGGCGAGAAGGGCGACGTCTTCAAATACGGCCGTCCCAACCGGATCGTGAACGACTATTCGGCCGACGCGACGCTGCGGTCGATCGAGGACAGCCTCGAGCGCCTCAAGACCGACCGGATCGACATCGCCTGGGTCCATGACGTGGCCCAGGACTTCTATGGCGACGAATGGCTCAGCGTCTTCGAGACCGCGCGCAAGGGCGCCTTCAAGGCCCTGGACCGGCTGCGGGGCGAAGGCGTGATCAAGGCCTGGGGGCTGGGCGTCAATCGGGTCGAGCCGATCGAGCTGCTGCTGGCGCTGGAGGAGCCGCGTCCGGACGGTTTCCTGCTCGCCGG
>Ga0164241_10000313_pt1 | contig 102140 bp, 95 predicted proteins | sample OricomyardsoilBY_FD_108780 | JGI IMG/M metagenome (GOLD analysis project Ga0164241, IMG submission 108780) | Backyard soil microbial communities from Emeryville, California, USA - Original compost - Back yard soil (BY) | ecosystem: Environmental > Terrestrial > Soil > Unclassified | place... | reverse complement strand
CGGCCCCCTTCATCGGGCCCATCCCTGTATGAATAGTACCCAGATACCATGCCCGCACTGACCGAGTTCACACTGACGCTGCAGCTTCGCCGCGATGAGGAAAGCGGCACGATATGGACGGTCTTCCGCTTCGCAACCATACGCGAGTTCCGCTCGTTCCAGTACGAGATTCAGCTCGACGATCGCTTCGACGCCGACGAGCGCGCCTTCGAGTTCCGCATGTCGGGCGTGCAGGCGCCGAAGAACCTGATGCCCTCCTCCGGCGCGGCCCTCAGGGAGCTGCGCTATCCCGACCTGCGCGGAGAGTATACGGTGGCGCTGGCCGGAGCCCGACAGAACGAACGCTTCAGGTTCACCGTGACCGATCGGGAGATCGTGCTGGGGGAGCGCCCGGAGGGGGCGGCCGTTCGCGTCGACGTTGAAAAAGGCATTGAGAAGATGCTGCCGTAACGCGATCTTCGCTTCAGATTCGTCGGACTAGGAACGTTATCTCCCGGCGTATCGCCGATACGCTTTTCCAGCCCCGGCCGCGATGCGCCTCGACGGCCCGCCGGAGCTTCCCTACGCCAAGGCCCGCATGCCGAGCTTGCTCAAGACCATCAAGCTTCCCGTCTCAGCCAACCTGAAGATCACGTTGGTGTTCCTGGCGTTCGCGATCGTCACCGGAACGCTCTTCTACACCAATCAGCTCGTCAACGACCTGAAGACGTCGGAGAGGAAGACGGTGCAGATCTTCGTCAACCTCTTCACGCTCGCCGCCAACGCGGTGCAGCAGCCGGCCGAGCCGGGGAACTACAGCCCCCCCGACGTCGCGTCCGATATCGCCTTCCAGTTCGGCCTGGCGATCGATTTCCCCATCATCATCACCAACCGCGACAAGAAGATCGAGTCATCGGTCGACCGGGCCACGGGGAAGGAATCGTTCGCGATGGCGTTCATCCGCAACGTCGACTTCGACCAGAGCGCCCCGTTCGAGGAGCAGAAGCAGCAGCTCGGGGAGCATGTCGAGAGGATGGGGCAGGTCTATGAGCCGCTGCCGATCTACACGGTGATAGGACGCGATTCGCTGATCAGCAACTACGTCTTCTACGATGAGTCGGGGCTGATCAAGCGGATACGGATGCTCCCGCTGGTGGAGATCATCATCGTGGCGATGTTCATCTTCGTCGGCTACATCGGCTTCAGCCACGTCAAGCGGAACGAGCAGTCGAACATCTGGGTCGGCATGGCGAAGGAGACGGCGCACCAGCTCGGCACCCCTCTCAGCTCGCTGCTGGGGTGGATCGAGCTGCTGCGGTATATGCCCGAGGATACGACGCAGGTGCTGGAGGCGGCCGACGAGATGGAGCGGGACGTGGAGCGGCTGAACAAGATAGCGCACCGGTTCTCGAAGATCGGATCGGCGGCGCAGGTGAAAATCGTCGAGCTGAACGGCGTTCTTCGGAACGTGGTGCTCTATTTCGAGCGACGGCTCCCCCATCTGGGAAAGAAGGTCGCCCTGACGCTGCAGGAGACGCCGACGCCGGTCTACGTGGCGATCAACACCGACCTGTTCGAGTGGGTGTTCGAGAACCTTGTGCGCAACGCCGCCGACGCGATCGACCATCCCGACGGAAGGATCACCCTGCAGGTGCATGAGCTGCGCGGCGTGGCGATCGTCGACGTGGTGGACAACGGCCGCGGGATCGACCCGAAGATCAAGAAGGATATCTTCCGCCCCGGCTTCTCGACCAAGCAGCGCGGATGGGGGCTGGGACTGTCGCTCGCCAAACGGATCGTCGAGGAGTATCATGGGGGCAGGATCATGGTCAAGAGCTCATCATCGGCCGGGACCACGTTCCGCATACGGCTTGCGGCGGCCGACCCGGCGGACGAGCCCGAGACGGTCCGGCATCGCAGGAAGACGCTGCGGGGGCGGCTGCGGAACATGCGGAGCTGACCCCCTGTAAGAAATGGATTCCGCGGAGCGCCGATCGCCGCCAAGGCCGTAGCTTTGTACGTTCATTTGCTCGCTCTTTCTCCCATAACCGACAAGGTGAATATGTCAGCACCCATAACCTACAAGAGCGCCGGGGTCGATATCGAGGCCGGTGAGGAAACCGTCAACCTGATCAAGCCGATGGTCCGCTCGACGTTCAACAGGAACGTTCTGGCCGATATCGGCGGCTTCGGCGGGCTTTACGATGTCTCCTTCCTGAAGGAGTTCGACAGCCCGGTGCTGGTCTCCTCGGTCGATGGCGTCGGCACGAAGCTGAAGGTCGCGTTCATGGCCGAGCGCTACGACACGGTGGGACAGGATCTGGTCAATCACTGCGTCAACGACATCGCCGTCTGCGGAGCCAAACCGCTCTATTTCATGGACTATTTCGCCACCGGCGCGCTCGAGCCGCAGGTGGCCGCAGGGGTGATCGGCGGGTTCGCGCAGGCATGCCGCGAGAACGGGTGCGCGCTGATCGGCGGCGAGACGGCCGAGATGCCCTCGATGTATCAGAAGGGGGAGTTCGATCTGGCCGGGATGATCGTCGGCGTGGTGGAGCGGGAGCGGATGGTGGTCGGCGATCGCTCGGCGGCCGGGGATATCCTGATCGGCCTCCCTTCCACCGGGCTGCATACCAACGGCTATTCGCTTGCGCGCGCAGCCCTCTTCCCGAAATATTCGATCGACGATACGATCCCCGGAAGCGACGAGACGATCGGGGAGGCGCTGCTGAAGGTCCATCGTTCCTATCTCGGCGCGATCCAGGGGACGCTCGACATCGACGGGGTGCATGCCTATTCCCATATCACCGGCGGCGGCCTGGTGGGGAACACCAGCCGCGTGGTGCGCGCGCCGCTGGAGCTCAGGTTCGACTGGGACGCGTGGGAGCGCCCGGCGATCTTCAGCCTTATCACGCGCGAGGGGAACGTGCCGGAGGAGTCGCTCCGCGAAGCGTTCAACCTCGGCATCGGCCTGGTGATCGTCGTGGCGAAGGATGCGGTCGAGAGCGTCATCGATCGGCTTGGCTCCCTTGGCGAAAGCCCGCTGGTGATCGGCGAGGTGGCGTAAGCCCACGGCACACGATACTGTTCAACGATGAAGGGGCGGCCATGACGATTGGCCGCCCCTTCTGACATTTCACCATGCCCTGACGCGAGCTCCCGCATCGGATCAGGGCGCTTATCCCATCATCCGCCGCTTGTTCAGATATTCCACGAGCGCCACATCGTACGGCACCGTCGTGTCGAGCAGAACATAGTCGATGCCATGCTGGCGGCATTCCCGCTTGATCCGGTCGGTGAACGCCTCCATCGCCTCGGCGTATGCCTTCCTCACCTGATAGGGCTGCGTCACCATCTCCTCCCCCGTCTCCATATCCCGGAAGGTCGCGTCGCTGCCGAAGTTGAAGGTCCGCTCGGTCGGGTCGAGGATCTGCATCACCAGCACCTCGTTCTGCTTGTGGCGGAAATGCTTCAGCGCATTGATCACCTCCTCCGGCTCGTCGAAGAAATCGCTCAGCACGATGATCAGTCCGCGGCGCCGTATCCGCTCGGCGATCCGGTTGAGCGATCGCGCGGTGCCGGTGCCGCTGGAGGGAGCCGCCGAGCCGAGCAGCTTCAGGACCTCCTGGATATAGCTGCCGCGCGAGCGAGGGGGGAGATAGCCCCGGGGCTCGGTATCGTACACCGCCGCACCGACCGCATCCTGCTGCCTGACCATCAGAAACGCCAGCGCGGCGGCCAGCGACAGAGCGTACTCGAACTTCGAAATGCGCCCCTCGGAGTGATAGGCCATCGACCGCGAAGAGTCGAGGATCACATACCCCTTCAGGTTGGTCTCCTCCTCGTACTGCTTGATGTAGTAGCGATTGGTGCGGCCATAAACCTTCCAGTCGATATGGCGGATCTCATCCCCCGGCATATACTGCCGGTGCTCGGCGAACTCCACCGAGAAGCCGTGATAGGGGGATTTGTGGAGGCCGGTGATGAACCCCTCCACAACCATCCGTGCGCGCAGCTCGAGCGACGAGAGACGCGAGACCACATCGGGCTGAAGATATTCGCGGTAATCTTTCATAGGGGATAAGATACGTGTGTTCGAGAGGGGGACGAAAGAGGATAGTGAGGAGTGTCGGCGGGAATCGCGGATGCGATGCGCCACCCGGAAAGAGAGCGACGCAAGAGTGAGGGACCGCCATCATCGGCGGGAGCCGATATCGAATCTGGCCGGTGCCATAAACGGCGGCGGGCCCGAAGGCCCGCCATCCGCGTTGAATGGTATGCAGGCAGGATCTCAGGTTGCTGGAGTGCTGGGCCGGAGTTGAACTCCGGCCCAGCACCCGACAATCACTCTGAGACACTACCGGTATGCAGCGCGATACTACCGCAGGTCGGGACGCTCCTGGGAGGTTCCCTGCGCCGGCGGCAGCGTGTTGCCGGTCATCTTGTTGATCATCGCCTCCAGCCGGTCGATCTTCGCGTTCAGACGGGTGATCTCGTTCTGCTGATCCTTCACCGCCTCGGTAAGAAGCGCCGTCAGGTTCTGATAGGCAACCCCCTTGTAGCCGGTGCCGTTGGTCATGACGACCTCCGGAACAACCTTCTCGAGCTCCTGGGCGATAAAGCCGATCTGGCGTCCCTCCGGGAAGTTCAGCTGATCATCCTTGCGGAAATCGTAGGTCACCCCCTGCATCTTCATCACCTTGGCAAGCGCGTCGGTCACGGGTGTGACGTTCTCCTTCCAGCGCATGTCGGAGGCGAAATATCCGCCGAGCGTCCAGGTGTTGCCGTTGACGTAGAGCCTGTACGGTCCGGGGCTGGACGTATAGCCGACGCCGACCTCGCCTTCCACCAGCAGGCTGTTCGTCGGAGCCGTGACCGATCCGGCATAGGCGGTGCCGATCACCTGCGACCCGGCCACATCGACGTTGTTGACCGGCGAGCCCGTGCCCACGCCGATCCGGCTGCTCGCCGGCGGCATGATGATGGGACCACCGTTCATAAACAGAGGGCCGCCATTGACCATAACCGGACCACCATTGACCTGGAGAGGGCCGCCATTGAGGTTCAGCGGGGCCGAGAAGATATCCACGGAGCCACCGTTGACCGTCACCGGCCCGCCATTGACACTGACTGGCCCGCCGTTAACATTGAGAGGACCGCCTATGATATCCACGGAGCCACCATTGACCTGGAGCGGAGCGCTATTGTTGACGGCGAGGTACCCGCTGTTGACCTCCAGAGCCTCACCGATGCCACCGGCAACCCCCACCGAGACGATTCCGCCGGTGAAGTTCACCGGCATGTTGTTGGTGTTGAGTGTTCCAGGCCCGTTCATGATCACCGGCACGCCATTGATATTCACCGGACCGCCCGACGCGTTCAGGCCGTTGTTAAAGTTCGCCGGCATATTGAACGTCGACGGCGCGTTCACGTTCAACGAGCCCCCCAGGATTGACAGACCGTTGTTGAAGTTCGCCATCGGAGCGACGATGAACGAGGTGCCGCTGACGTTCGTCGGGCCGAAGAAATTGGCGTTCGTGTTGACGGTGAGCCCAAACGGTCCATTGACCGTCAGGCCGTTATTGACGGTGACAAGACCTGTCCCCGACGCGACGCTCATCCGTATTATTGAGTTGGTAATGATATTGAGCGGAGTAGTATTCGTCGTCCCCAGCACAGAGCTTGCTGGTGCTGGGTTCCCAGTCAACGCCCACTGGCTGGTTGCGGGAGTCGATGCTGCCACGAGAACGAGAATGCCCGCGGAAAGCAATGTGCGCACATTGTGGATCGGCTTCATACGTGTGCCTCCAGATGGAATGGATAAAGAGAGTTGGTATGTGAGGGACGACGATGCTGGTCAAACGGCGATCATCGGAACGAACCCTGCGCGGACGCAGGGCTCGCTGTGGCAGCGATCATCACCGGGGGAAGGAGACCGTATACAGCGGCGGATGGGCTTCCTCTCTGGAAAGGGGATCGGGAAACCAAAGCGAAAGCAGGGAGGACATCTGCCGCTGATATCGCGGTCAACTGTCGGTAAACTTACCTTCCATCTCCGTGGAATACATGAGCCGTGTAAGCCCTGTTATCTAGGAAACTATTCCTACTCATGTAGGCATTACCCTCGGAGTCGATGGAGGCGCTGCCGATCGGCCCGACAGGCTCCGAAGGTGAACGCCAGCGGCGCGGAGCTATCGGTTCGATACACAAACAGAGGGGCGATCTAGTCCCCTCCGAGCAGACCGTTGCCACGGGCCCAGCATGCGACGTCGCGACGCGTATGCATCCCGAGCTTGCTGTAGATGCTCGTCAGGTGGTTCTTCACGGTGCTCTCGGAGATATGCAGATGCGCGGCGATCTCGGCGTTGCTCTGCTCGATCAACGGCAGCAGCTTCATCTCCCCCTTGGTCAGCCCCGCCCGCTCGATCACTGCGTTCGCCCGGGTCATATCCTCCACCACCGTCGGGCTCATCCACACCCCCTTCTCCCCGGAGGCGGCCCAGCGGACCGCGTGGATGATCTGCTCGCGGCGCTCGTTCTTCGAGAGGTAGCCGCACGCGCCGCTCTCGATCGCCGCGCGCGCGCTCCGGCCGGCGAGCCCCGCCACGGCGAGGATGCGAATCGAGTGCGCCTCGCTCAGTATTTTCCGTATCACCGCAAGCCCATCGCTGCCGGACATCTGAATATCCTGCAGCAGCACATCGGGACCAAGCTCCTTCACCTGCCTGAGCGCGTCTTCCCCATCTCCCGCCTCCCCCACAACAACGATATCCCCCTCATGCTCCAGCCAGTTGCGGAATCCCGCCCGAACTACATCATGATCATCGACGATCATTACTCTGATCTGGTCCATACTCGACTCTCACTCTTCTATGTGGTGTTGATAGTTTGTGTAGCGTACCAAACGAATGCACTGGAAATCTGGTGATGATGCCGGCAGGCCCCATCGCGCACATCATCCTCGGCCGCGCGGCGGGGCACCGCTCCGCACCGGGAAAACGCAGGGTTCCCCGAACTGAACGAAGGCCCCCGGTGGGGGCAGCATCGGGCCTATATACCGCGCGGTGGTCGCCCTCCAGAGGCGATGACCCCGTCGAAACGAGGAGCACGGGAACAGTGGGCGAGACGGCAGCCGAAACTCCCGAGCAGAGGGGAAGGGATAGCACTGTGGTGTTCATACTCTCTCTACCTACCGGCATGAATAGCTGACGGCAGAGGGACCGCATCAATAATAGCGTTTGCACCGGCAATAGTCAAACGTCGGTCGCGGCATCGGTGCCATGGTATACTCCATGTGAGCGCCGGTTATACTATCTTCGCCCGCTCCAGGCGCCGTGGCGCCCGTCGATAAGTCAGTTACGCATAACATTACATCAATGGCCTACGAAACCATTCTGATCGATCGCAAGCCGGAAGGCTATGTGATTCTTACACTCAACCGCCCCGATAAACTCAACGCGCTCAACATCCAGCTCCTCGACGAGCTGCGCGAGGTGATCGCCGAGATCAGCCGCGACGCATCGATCCGCGGCGTGATCATCACCGGATCGGGGGAGAAGGCGTTCGCCGCGGGAGCGGATATCGCCGAGCTCAATCGCCTCGACGGCTACACCGGAAGCGAGTACTCCGAGCGTGGACAGAGGGTATTCTCGATGATCGAGAAGCTTGACGCTCCGGTGATCGCGGCGGTGAACGGATTTGCGCTCGGCGGCGGCTGCGAGCTGGCGATGGCATGCCATATCCGCCTTGCCAGCGAGCGGGCGAAGTTCGGCCAGCCGGAAGTGAACCTCGGGATCATCCCCGGCTTCGGCGGCACGCAGCGCCTGACCCGCCTGGTGGGCCCGGCGCGCGCCGCCGAGTATAATCTGACCGGCGATATGATCGATGCGGCCACCGCCGAGCGGATCGGCCTTGCCAATCATGTCTATCCGGGAGAGCAGCTTCTGGAGAAGGCCGAGGAGATGATGAAGAAGATGCTGGCGAAGGGTCCGGCGGCGCTCCGCAACACGCTGCGCGCCGTCGTGGCATCGGTCGACGCAACCATCGACGAGGGGCTGGCGACCGAGGCGAGGCTCTTCGGCGAGTGCTGCGGCACGGAGGATTTCAAGGAGGGAACCGGAGCGTTCCTCGAGAAGCGGCAGGCGGCGTTCACCGGCCGCTGAGAACGATGACGAGGCAGGGGATATCGGGCGACACCGGTATCCCCGCATCCTCCTGCGATCCTCCGCGCGCCTCACTACCGCATCACGCCGAACCCGTTCCCGCCACATCGCTCCCGCGATCTTCCCGCGCCATCGCGCCGGTGTCGTCCGCGCTCCGGCTCCGCAGCCGGGACGTGACCATCGCCGCCACCAGCGGGACCATGATCTCGTGATGTCCGGTGAAGCTGTAGCCCCGCCCTCCATCCTGCGTCGGCCGCTGCACAACGTTGACGCGGGGACGATAGTGCTGGATCATATCGAAGTTCGCCGTGGTGAAATCGAACGCCGGAGCGCCGAGATTTCTGGCGACGGTCAATGCCTTCAAGAATACTTCCGGCAGGATCACCGCCGACCCGACGTTCATCACCACCCCGCCGTCGCCGAGATCGAGAAGCTGATGGCAGAGCGCGCGGAAATCGCGGAACGAAAGCTCCCCGGTCGCCTCGCCGCTCATCGTCGGCTGCTGATGGATGATGTCGGTGCCGATCGCTGCATGGATGGTGATCGGGAGGCCGAGCCGCACGCAGGTCGCCATGATCGATGGACGCCCGGTGGCCGAGCCGAGCAGACGGACCCCGAGCGCCTCGCCGAATCCTATCTCGCCATCCCCGGCATCATAGGCATCGCGCAGCGCCCCGTTGATGAACTCCCCGGTCTCCCTCGACATGCCGAACGTCCCGTCGGTGATGGCCGCCCCGACATCCTCCGAGGTCTCCCCGAACAGACACGACTCGGCATCGTGGATCGCCCCCGCGGAGTTCATCGCCACCCCGGTCAGTACTCCCCGCTCGAGAAGGTCGCACACCAGCGGCGCCAGCCCCACCTTGATCACATGGGCCCCCATCATCAGGATGCGGGGCCTGCCGAGGAGCACCGCGTCGGCAAAGCGCTCGACGAACGCGCGGAGATCGCGCGCGATAAGGATATCGGGGAGAGCATCGATGAAATCATCGAACGTCCCTCCCGGCTCGAACGGGCGAGCCCATTCGGCCTGCGACACCTTGCTCCCCCGCTCGGCGATCGAGATAAGGCTGATGCCGGAAAGATCGACTTTAGGATAGCGCGACATAATGCGCCGAAGCTAGGGAAAATCGTGCAGGTGACCACACGGGCCGGACCAATGGGTAGTGTCGCAGTGTGCCGGAATGTTGGGCCGGAGTTCAACTCCGGCCCAGCCTCTCAGCGCTCGACGATCAACCTGAGACACGACCGACCAGTGCCGGAGGGAGCCGAAAAAGCGTAGCGAAGCGGAGCCGATGATGGCGATAGCGGGCTCGATAGGAGAGATCGAACCGTATGGCGCAGCTGATCGCGGCGGGCCCGCGACCGGGGGGGGCCGGCAGCATTGGACAGGGCCCTACGTGCGGAAGCCCGGAACGTGGTGGTTCCGGGCTTCCGACACTGTTTTCCCTGGAATGTTCGACGCTGCCTCATGCTGCAAAACGTCCCCCAACGCCCGCAGCCAGCGTCTCTCTTCGATCGTTGTCGTGACAACTCCTCTCTTCTCTCATCGTCGGCCCGTTGGTGGGGCCGTTCTCCTTGTGCGGCAACCGCAGTGCGGTAGTGTGAACAGCACAAACGTACGGGATGATGGTCCCGAATTCGTGCTCAAGCGGAGCGGAGGAGCGGGAAGAGATCACAAAAATTTTTCAGCGCGATGCGGATCGGCCACCATCCTCATCGCCCCGGCGTACCGAAACGAACGATCCCGCCGGGGCATCCGGCGGGATCACGGGGAGCGCCTGCGCCGGCGATATGGGGCGGGCTCTAGTCGGCCTCCAGCATCAGAAGCTCCTGGCGAAGCTTCAGCGTCGCGGGCTCCGGCTCGACGCCGAACTCCCGCTTGATCAGCTTCCTGCATTTATCGATCTGCTTCAGCGCGGCCAGCCGGTTGCCGCTCTCCTTGTAGAGCCTGATAAGCGCGCGATGCGCCTCCTCGTCGAACTGGTCGCGCGCCAGCTGCACGCTGATCGCCTCGATCCCCGCCTGATAGAGTCCCGTTCGCAGAGCAATGCGCGCCACCGCCAGCGCGGCCTGCCGGATATCCTCGCGCATCCGCTCGCGCGCGGCGTCGATCCACTCGGCATAGACGTCGACGGCGAACGTCCCCTTGCGCGCCAGCATCAGCGCGCGCTGATATTCATCGAACGCGCTCCCCATCTCTCCGGCGCGCTCCAGCTCGTTGCCACGCCGCACCGCGCGGACGATCTCCAGCACATCCACCCAGACACTCCCCTCCAGATCGGGATTGGTGTTGAGCTCCATGCTGCTGGCCCCCACCGCCAGGATGCTGTTGGTGGAGCCGCATGCGGCACGCGCGGCGCTGGCCGCGTTGTAGAGCGATTTCTTCTGCTGCTCCTGCGTACGCGCCTTCGGCGCTATGCAGTCGGCAAGCTCCTCGCGCGTCGGGTCGCGATCGAGCACCTTCGCGGCCACAAGCGCCGTCAGCAGCGTGCGGGCAGCCTCGCGGCCGAACGCCGTCTCGCTCAGCTCCATGTAGGAATAGGGGCGCATCAGCCGCAACGGTCCCATCACGAACAGGCGCGCGCGCTCGATGGGGCCGGCCTCCTCCGAACGGCTGTTCCGCATGACGATATGGGCGGCGGCCTCGGCGGCGGCCCCCAGCTTGTCGATCTGCGACGGAAGATCGCGATGGAGCGTGGGGGTGATCCGCATCGCCTCGTCGCGCAGCAGCATGGTGAGCTGTCCGATTCTGGTCGCCAGCCCCTTCTCGGTCATCGTCGCCAGAAGCTCGCGCGCCCCCTCCATCGCATCCCCCACCAGCCTGTCGGCGCGCTCGGGCTCCGCCTGCGCCCGGCGGAACTTCATGGTGATCGCGGCGATTCTGTTCTCCAGATCGGAGCGCCACTCGTACATCTGTTCGCAGGCGGCAACCGACATTTCGAGCGCGCTTTCGGCATCGTCGAAGTTCCCCTCGGCGCACTCGAGCGTCGCCAGAAGCGTCGCCGCGAAGAACCGGGCGGGGGGAGACGCCGCCCCTATCGTCTCCCGGCAGAACGCTCTGAAGCTCTCCCCGGCGGCGGCTGCCACCGACGGATCGAACGGCACCCCCGGATAGAGATCTCCTCCCGGCTCGAGCAGCCCGACGCTCCGGGGCCAGACCAGCGAGATCGGAGCATCGACCGGAAGAAGGCATCGCCACGCAAGCCACCGGTTGAAGATCCGCAGCACATACGTGGAGTCGGGAAGATCGGTCTCCTTGTCCCTGATCATCGCCTCGCTCACCTCCAGTGCCTCGGCATAGCGGCCGGCGGCGACCATCCCCTGCATCATGATGATCTGCAGACCGGCATAGACCAGCGATGTTCCCAGATAGGGAGAGCGCGATGCCGCCGAGCAGCGGAGGAACTCCTCCCGGCCGCTGGCCGCGGCCTCGACCGCGAGAGCCGGCTTTCCATCGCTCAGCGAGACGAGCGCGATCAGATAGCAGTAGCGGACGAACTCGCCGTATTCCAGCGGCGCCCAGCGGCTGCTGAGCGCCTCAAACACTTCGCGCGCAAGGAAGATGTCGCCGATCGACATCGCCCCGCGCACGGCCTTCAGCACGGTATCGAACAGAGCATGCGCCATGACGGCGCTGCCGCCGCGAAGCTCCCGGAGCAGCTCGTTGCAGAACAGACGAAGCTGCTCCTCGTCGCGTCCCCGCGCCATATACACGGCGATCGATCCCAGCATCGCGAACTTCTCCTGGTGCAGCCCGAGCTGGTCGGCCAGATAGCAGTATCTCCGCCCCGGACCCACCGTCTGATGCAGCTTCCCCACCGGAACGATCGCCACGCGAAGATGCTCGATCATCATTTCGATCCGCATCCTCTCCTTCGGATCGCTCACCCTGTGGAGCGCGTCGGAGGCCTCCTGGATCAGCCCCGTCACATCGGCCGTGCGATCGTTGTAGTAGCGGGCGTTCGCCACGCAGATGCAGCTCTCGGCGCGGAACTCCCCGCAGGCGGGCTCGGCGGCGGTCAGACGATAGAACTCCTCGGCCTTCTCGAACGATCCGGCCATATGCCCCTCGCCATAGTGCTCGAGGAGATAGGCGTAGGCCAGCGCCTGCGCCAGCTCGCACGGGGCGAGCGCCGCGCGCTCCTCCAGGATCACCTCGTAGACCTCGATCAGATGATCGCGGTCGTCGATCGACGCATAGACCGGCGACGGGGCGCGAAGCTGGTCCAGCAGCTCCCGGCGTTCGGCCGACCCGGCCGGGGGAAGCGCCCGCAGTATCGCGCGGAGAAGGTCGTGGTCACGGGTCCAGCGATGGATGATGGAGCGCATCTCGGAGCTGGCGACGATCATGCGGGCCACCATCTGAAGCTCCTCTGCGGAGCGCAGCTCGCGCTCGGCGCCGCTGATGCTGTCGTGGGCGAAGGTGAGCTGTGTTGGATTGGCGAGCACCGGCCGGAGGATGCCGCGCGCTTCGAGCGCATCGAGCAATTCTTCCGGGGAGCGCTCGGCGATCCGGCACCCCTCGGCTTGGGCCAGCACGCGGAACCACAGGGCCAGCTCATCGCGGCGGGCCAGCCCGCTGGCGCAGTTGAGGAGCAGAAGCATCCGCCGCTCATCCGCGTCGAGCTCCAGCAGCCTGTCGGCCGAGGTGAACGCCCTCACAAGCGCACGCCGGTCGTACGACCCGCTCAGCCGCCAGATCCCCTGTCGATCAAACCCCAGCGTTCCATCATCGGCGAGCATGCGGAGCAGATCGAGCGCGCGCGATGGAACCCCCTCGGAGGCACGGGCGATATCGGCGGCGATCTGATAGCTTATCTGCGCGCCATACATCTCCGTCACCAGCTCGGCGATCTCCTTCGGCTCGAGCGGTGAGATATACAACTGGTCGAGCGCCATCGGGGCGAGCGCTGCGCGCACGGCATCGGCCTCGGGGGCCTCCCGACGGATAGTACCGAGCAGCAGTACCGGGGCGTTGTGCAGCCCCGCGTTGAGCGCGGCGAGCCCCTCGAGATCATCCTCGGGCATCCACTGCAGATCATCGACGAGAAGCACGACGGGACGGAACCGCGCGGCATGCGAGAGCACCGACGCGATAAGCGCGGCGAGCGTCACGGGGCTCGGCGCGACGACGGCGGGCATCTGCGCGTCGAGGCCGATGCTCCCGCTCAGCAGCGGCAGGCGCGTCAGAAGCGGATAATAGGTTGCATCGCTGAAGAGGGAGAGAAGATGGCGCTGCGCGAACTGCCCGGCGAACAGATCGTCGATCGCATCGAGCAGCGGGGCCAGCGGAGGGCGGCGAAGATGGGCGCTGTAGGCTCCGCGCGGCGTGAAGCTGCGCCCCTCCCGGTCGAGCGCCGAGAGAAACTCCTGCACCAGCGCGGTCTTGCCGACCCCGCTGAACCCCTCGACCACCACAAGGTGGCGGCCGCGCTCTCGATTGCCTTCAAGCTGCGCCCGGTGCGCGCTCAGACGCCGAAGCTCATCACGTCTGCCAACGAAAGGGATGCTCCCACGGGAGAAGCTAGAGGTCATAGAGAGGCCGGCCTGGTGCTAGAATTGAGTATCTGGTGGGGGGCTTCGCCGCGCAACGGCGACGTATACACGATTGGCAGTGGATGCCGATCGCCGCTATCATGCCCCCCGGTATGATTGTCAATCTACGGACTCGCATGCAGAGGAGCAACGGACCAACCCGCCGTTCGATGCGGCGAGGAACGTGAAGCTTCCGGGGGAGATGTTTAGCTTTATGCGATCATGCCCGCAGAAGGCATCGGTGAGGTGGCAGAAAAAAAACAGCCCCTGCAGCTCAGCTCGTGAGAGCTGGCGCAAGGGCCGCAAGTGTAAGCGCTTCCCCCCCGGCCGCGCTTACACAAGCTTTCTGTCATGCGTTGGAGACTCCGGCCACGGACCGGTGCTCATGGCACAATACTGATAAGGATATAGAACGACCATTAAGATCGTTGAGATCTTCGGGAAGGGGCTGGGGGGGGGAGTCATACCAATGAAGGATCGGGAGACGCTTCATGAGATGGCTGCAATGATACGCACAAATGCTCTTTCATGCTACTGAAAAGCGACCAAAAAATTAGGAAAACCTTTCGGTTACGGCAAGAATTGCACGGTGCCTCCCCCCGGCGACCGGGGCTATCCCCCGGCAAACGCCCCGATGCATAGCGCCACGTGCATGGAACGTGGCCCGGCGTGCTGCCCTCCCCCTCTCCGCCGGAGAAAAATCGGCGGCCGGAGAATCGTCGGCGGATGAGGGCGATGCCGGACAGGGCAATGGAGCGCTCGGCGGCCCTGCGGAGCGGCGCGCACGGAGAAAATTTGCGATACTTTCATTGCTATCGGTTACAGATGTAACCTCGTGCGCGCGATTTAGTAGCAACATGAACACATTCGGCGTAAATTCGCCCGGCATTCCCGTACAATAGACTATTCCCAACACGAGAACTACTGATCATTATGAGTCAGATACGAATTCTCATCATCGACGATGACACCGAGCTGAGCGATCTGCTCCAGGAATTCTTCGAGTCGCAGAACGCACTGGTGGCAACCGCCGAGCGTCCATCGATCGGACTGAAGAAGGTGCGCGAGTTCCATCCGGATGTTATCGTCCTCGATGTGATGCTACCGGAGATGGATGGCTTCGAGACGGCACAGAAGATTCGCGAGAACTCGAACGTCCCGATCATCATGCTCACCGCGCGCGGCGAGGTGAACGATCGCATCACCGGTCTGGAGTCGGGAGCCGATGACTATCTTTCGAAGCCGTTCGACGTGCGCGAGCTCTGGACCCGCATCCAGGTTGTGCTCCGCCGGACGATGAAGGATGTCGGCACCGGCGGCGTCTACCATTTCGATGGCCTGGAGGTCGACGTCAACACCCAGTCGGCAACGCTCGACGGACAGCCGCTCGAGCTGACGACGGCCGAGTTCGAGATGCTTCGTCTGTTCGCGGAGAACCCCCAGAAGCCGCTCGATCGCGACTTCATGATGGAGCAGACCCGCGGCATCCCCTGGGAGTCGTTCAACCGCTCGGTCGACGTCGTGGTCAGCCGCCTCCGCCAGAAGCTCGGCGACGATCCGCGCCATCCACGGTTCCTGAAAACCATCTGGGGAACCGGCTACATGTTCATCGGACAGTCGGCCGAGACCCAGGAATAAGGTCCGCGGGCCGACCAGACCGGCCGGAGCGCCGTGAGACGGGATGCGCCGCCACGACGATGCGGCGTTCTTCCTCCCCGTTGATCCTAACGTGGCGCCCGCACCGCGTGGACGCCCCTTGCATATCGGCCTATGCCACCGCCCGGTGGCATAGGCTCTCATCCCCGGCGTGATGCCCCGTGGGGCCTTTCGCTTTTCCGTTTCCGTACCCGATCATGACCGTACAGCCCGCACAGTTCCCCATTCCCGACGACCGTATCCATGTGGGACGGTCGCTCTTCGGAAAGGTGTTGGTACTGGTGCTGGCAACCGCCGTGATCGCCACCGTTTCGATCGGCCTTTACTTCCGCTACGTTCTCCGCGATACCTACGAGGGCTTCCTTCGCGAACAGGTGGGGAGCTATATGCAGATGGCGGTCGACGATATCGGCTTCCCTCCCGACACCCTGATAGCGCTCCGGCTGGCCCGCCTCTATCCGATCGATATCAGGATCGAGCGCGACGGATATACCTGGACCACCGACTCGACGATCCCCTATCGCACGGCGATCATCACCTCGACGCGCCCCGGCGCATACGACCGGGGGGACTCGCTGCTGTTCCGTAGCTACACCAACCGGCTGCACGGCGTTGTCACGCGCGGCCCCTGGCACTATACCATCAGGCTCCGGTCGGCACCCGGCGAGGAGATGCTTCTGCCGGCGACGATCATCCTCGGGGTGGTGCTGACGCTGCTGTTCGTGACGGCCTATCTGTTCGTGCAGCGCTTTCTCCGTCCGGTGCCCGCGCTGATGGCGGGGGTCAAGGCGGTTGCCTCCGAGGATTTCGAGCACCAGGTGGAGGTCTGCTCCAACGACGAGCTCGGCGAGCTGACCAAGGCCTTCAACGCGATGACCCAGCGGGTGGCCGCGATCATCGCATCGAAGCGGCGACTGCTGTTCGACGTCAGCCATGAGCTTCGCTCCCCGCTGACCCGGATGAACGTGGCACTGGCGATGCTTCCGGAGAGCAAGACGAAAGTGACGATGGAGCGGAACATCCGGGAGCTGAACACGATGATCACCGAGCTGCTCGAGAACGAGCGGCTGGCGGTGCTGGGAGGCTCGCTGGTCGTGGAGAATGTGAACGTGGTGGCGCTGGTCCATAATGTGATCGAGTCGTTCGGCTACGATGTGCGGCGGATCGAGTTCGACTCGCTCACCGAGGGGCTCGATATCATCGCCGACGCGCAGCGGCTGGCCGTGGCGGTCCGCAACCTGATATCGAATGCGCTGAAGTACTCCTCCGAGAACGATGGCCCCGTGCGGGTGACGGTCTTTCCGGACGACGACGGCGCGCGCGTGGTGGTGGCCGATCGCGGCATCGGCATCTCACCGGAGGCACAGCAGAAAGTCTTCGAGCCGTTCTATCGCACCGACGATTCCCGCTCCCGTGCCACCGGAGGATACGGGCTCGGCCTGTCGCTGACCAAGTCGATCATCGAGGCGCACGGCGGCGTCGTCCAGCTCACCAGCAATCCCGGCTGCGGCACGACCATCACCATATGGCTCCCCCATGCCCCCGCCAGCGGCGCGGTTGTCCGCACGATCACCTCGATGCCCCAGCAGTGATGCCGACCGCCCCCGAAGGGCGTAACCACGGGCTTTGCAGGGTAAAATGATCCCGATCCGGATACATGCCGGAGGCGACTTTTTCGTCGTTACGAAGGTCGCCGGATGCGGCGGCCAGCCATAGATCAACGACTACTGTACCTACCCGATCATGATAGAATATCTCTCCGGAGAACTCATCGACAAGACCCCCACCAAGGCGATCATCTCGGCCGGCGGCGTGGGGTATGGCGTGCTGATATCGCTCGCCACATACGAGCAGCTTCCCGATGTCACCGGGCGTGCCGCGCTGCATGTGCATCTGGTGGTGCGCGAGGATTCCCTGACGCTCTTCGGCTTCGCGAGCATCGCCGAGCGCGATATGTTCCTGTTGCTGACCAGCGTGACGGGGGTGGGGCCGAAGATCGCCATCGGAATTCTGAGCAGCACCGGGATCGATGTGCTGAAAGAGAGCATCGGGCGGGGGAATGCCGCGGCGCTCACCCGGCTTCCCGGCATCGGCAAGAAGATCGCCGAGCGGGTGGCGCTGGAGCTGCGCGATAAGATCGGCGCGGTCGACTCGGCAGCGGGCTCCTTCGGCGGCGAACGGATCGAGATACGCGAGGAGGCGCTGGCGGCGCTTATCGCGCTCGGCTACAACAGACAGGCGGCCGAGCGGGCGATCCGCAGCGCATTGAAGGGAGGGGCCGAGGTCGAGGCGAGCGTCGAGGCTCTGATCAAGGCCGCGCTCAAACAGATGGCATAACAGACGACACGCGATGCAGGAACGGCGGCGGGATGGAACGGAGAGCCCCGGGCGGCCGCCGACGGGCGATCGCCCCCCCGCGTCGCCCCGCGTTCATGCCATCGATCTGGCGCGCGGAGTCGCCGTGCTGCTGATGATCGCCTCGCATGCGACCGATGCGTTTCTTGCCGGACAGTGGAAAGCAGGCGATCCGTGGTATGGGCTCAATCTCCTGTTCGGCTACGTGGCGCCGGGGTTCGCGTTCCTCGCCGGGATGTCGCTCTGGCATGGACTGGGAAGGCATCCTCGGTCCGATCGCGAGACGGAGCGCCGGTATGCATGGCGCTATCTGCGGGTTCTTCTTCTCGGCTACTGGCTTCAGATTCCCATCCTCTCGCTCCGGCAGCTTCTATGGGTTCAGCGCCCCGATGAGCTGGCGCGCATGTTCGACGCCAACATCCTGCAGGTGATCGCCATCACCGGCCTGCTGGCCCTGGCAATGGTGAAGATGATGGGCTCGGCCGAGCGCGCCCGGCTTCCACTGCTGCTGCTCGCGATGGCGGGAATCGTCGCGGCCCCCTATCTCTGGAGGAGCGATCTCCCCATGCTCCTCCCGCTTCCGCTGCGCGCCTATCTATCCCCGCACCCGCCGGCGACCTTCCCCCTCCTCCCGTACGGAGCGTATCTGCTGCTCGGCTTCGTCATGGCGCGCCCGCTGACGCGGTCCGGCGGACAGGGGCCGACGCGCCTGGCGATGCCGCTTCTGGGCTGCGCCTGCATAGTGGCCGGACTGGCGCTCGATATCCCGCTCGCATCCCATCCTCCGCACGACGACTTCTGGGGCTCGAGCATCCAGCATGTGATCTTCAGGCTGGGAGGGATCGTGCTGGGCGTATCGCTCTGCATGGCGCTGGCCCGCCGGGGCCGGGGATGGCTGTACTTTATGGGACGCAGCTCGCTGGCGATCTACCTGCTCCACCTGATGCTCATCTACGGCTCCCCGATGACGATGGGGGCGCGCTACTGGGGCGGAGGAGCGCTGGACCGTTCGCTCGATCCGCTCGCGACAGCACTTGCAATCGCCCTGACAGCACTCCTCTGCTACCATGCGGTCCATGGCTGGGGGATGCTGCGCGATCGGCGGCCGGGGCTCGCGCTCTGGGGGAAGCGTCTCTGGTGGGGGGCGTTCTGGGCCCTGTTCCTTCTCACACCGTAGCCCGCCGCCAGTGTATCACGCCGATTGCCGAGTGGTGATTCGCTGTGCCAGCGTTGAGCTTCGCCCCGGCATTCCCCCACACTGAGATACTTGCCAGCTCGCCGGAGAAAGTTCCGGAACAGACGATTGTTGAGTACATTCCATCGCGATACGGCCCGGCAGGTCCGTGCCAGCTCTGCCATACGGCGGCCGGACCCGCGGGGGCCATCCTCCGGGACGGTTTCCCCGAATATTCCATATGCAACGCACCAAGAGATCCATGATACAGAAGCTTGCTCTCGTTGCCATCTGCGCGGCTCTCTGCATATCGTGCGGTGAGAAGGCCGACCAGCCCAGGAAGAGCGCCGAGGCCGCGCGACGGCCCGCGCAATCGGGGGAGGGGGCGGCGGATATGGCGGCCGAGGGGGAGAGGATCTACATGCAGCGCGTGGCGGCCGGCGATACCATCGCGATGCCGTACGGGGAGCTCCAGGCGTTTCTGCCCGATTCCATCGAGGGCTACCGGCGGGAGGGTCCGCCGAGCGGCACGCAGCAGACCATGCCCGACTACGCGATCTCGAGCGTCACGCAGCGCTGGGTGGGCCAGACGGATGAAGAAGCGCGGATCACCGTGCAGATAGCCGACTGGGGAGGAACGCGCAATGGCTACGGCATGGCGTCGCTCGGCCTTGTGGCGATCGACATGGAGGATGAGAAGCAGAAGGTGGCCTCGCTTACGTTCGATGTGCCGATGACCAGCGGCGTTATGATCTTCAGCAAGCAGGACAAGAGCGGGTCGGTGACGGCGGGGACGCGCTATCGCTATATGATCGTGGCATCATCGGCCGGGGCGAAGGAAGATCCGACGGCGGCCCTCACGGAGCTTGTCACCGGAATCGCACGGAAGTTCGAGGGGAAGTAGCGGGAGATATCGACGATACGAAGCGGGGACACGACCTCCATGATGGAGCCGCCCCCCGCATCGTATACACAGGCTCCGTCTTACCGTACGGAGTCGACCGCGCTGACGAAGAGCTGGGTGATAACGCGAGGGCGGGTGATGGCCCCGCCGACGATCACGCCATAGGCACCTGCCTCCATCGCCTCGGCCGCATCTCCGGTGTTCCAGATGAACCCTTCGGCCAGCACGGGAATATCCACGGCGGCCGCCAGCGACTGAATCAGATCAATGTTCGGCGAGGCTGCCAGCGACTGCTCGTAGGTCTCCTTGGTACGGCCGCAGAGCACGGTGGAGAGGGCATGGGCCCCCATCTCGGCCGCGCGAACGCCCTCCTCGACGGTGGAGATATCGGCAAGAAGGAGCTGATCGGGATAGCGGGCGCGCACCTCGGCGATGAAGCCTCCGCCATCCAGTCCGTTGGGACGCACCCGGAACGTCGCATCGAGCGCAATCACATCGGTGCCGACGCGCACCAGTCTGTCCACCGACTGCATATCGGGGGTCACCAGCATCCAGCCATCGCTGAAGCTATCGCGCGTGCAGCCGATCAGCGGGATGCGGGTGGTGGCACGGATCTCCTGCAGGCTCCCTATCCCCTCGGCGCGAACCGCGGCGGCCCCGCCCGCCTCGGCGGCCTGCGCGAACAGAGCGCAGTGCTGCGGGGTATGGAGCGGCTCGCTTGCATCGAGCTGCACGCTGACGATCACGCCGCGCGGAATACGTTCTTCGAATCGCCTCATGCCCCCTTCTCTTCCTCGCTCCAGGTGAGCTCGACGGCATCCTCGCCGCCATCGAGACGAATCACGGTGCCGTTGAGCCACGAAGCATGATCGCTTGCGAACAGGACGAGCGCGCGCGCGACATCCTCGGGAAGGGTCAGGCGGCCGAGCGGGTTGCGTCCCATCGCGTTGGCGATGATCTGGCTGCTGCCGGGGATCTTGTTGAGCGCCGGCGTCACCGTCACTCCGGCCTGCACCGCGTTGGCGGTGATGCCGCGCGGTCCAAGCTCGAACGCAAGCTGGCGGCAGTAGCTTTCCAGCGCGGCCTTGGCGGCGGAGACGGCGCCGTACATCGGCAGAACGCGGTGGGAGCCGGAGCTGGTCATCGCGAAGATGCGCCCCCCCTGGGCCATCAGCCCGCGGCGCACGACATCCTGCGTCCAGTACACCAGGCTGTTCGCCATCACGTTCATCGTCATCTCCACCTGGGCCTGCGTCAGTGCATCGGCCGGCTGCTCGGCGATGAAGGGCTTGAGCGAGCCGAACGCGAGCGAGTGCATCAGCACGCGGATCGTGGCCCCCGGACGCCCGGCGAAGATCGCCTCGACCTGATCGAGCACCGATGCGCGCTGGCCGGGGTCGGCGGCGTTGACGTTGAAGTAGTGTGCCTCGACGCCATGCTCGCGGATCTGGCTCTGCAGTTCCGTGCACGCCGCGAGCGTCGCGCCACGATCGAGATGCACGCCGATCACGTTGATGCCATGGCGCGCGTACTCGAGCGCGGTCGCCCCCCCGAAGCCGCTCGAAGCCCCGAGAATGAGCGCGTATGTATTTTCAGCGAATGATAGAAGTGACACGAATGATAGTCGGTTTGCGATGAGACGGCCCGTCCTCCCGATCGCGCACGCGCTCCCCGGTTCGGGGGATCGAGGCGCCGGATCGGCGAACATGGCCGAAGGGTTCACACAATGCAATTGGATAGAAGCGACCAACATACAAGTTTCGTCCGGCTTAGCCAATCCCGCCGGCGGCGGGGTACATCTACTCAACCGACCATACAGCAGTGAGCAGTTCAACACGGGCGATATTTCTCGATCGCGATGGCGTGATCAATCACCGGCTTGCAAACGATTACATCAAGCAGTGGGAGGAGTTCATCCTCCTCCCCGATATCCTGCATGTCCTTCCGGCGATCCATCGGGCGGGGGCGCTGGCGGTGGTGATCACCAACCAGCGCGGGATCGGCCGCGGGCTGATGTCCGAGGATGCGCTCCGGGAGATCCACGCCAGGATGCAGGACCAGATGTTCGAGCGGACCGGCCACAGGTTCGATGCGATCTACCACTGCCCGCACGACCATGCCGACAACTGCGACTGCCGCAAGCCGCTCCCCGGCATGCTGCTGCGCGCCGCCGCCGAGCACCATATCGACCTCGGCCGATCGTGGATGATCGGCGACTCCGAGTCCGATATCGCCGCCGGGCTCGCGGCCGGATGCCGTACGGCGAAGGTGGACCCCGACGGCGGACCGACGCGCGCCGAGATCGCCGCCCCGTCGCTGGGGGGGGCATGGAGCGCGATCGAGCCGCTGCTGCACCGGACGCCGGCGGAGGGGAGCTGACCGCGCGCATCACAAATCGCCACTGCCGATGGGGGACGAAATCGTACCTTTGCGGATGGCGATCAACAACAGAGTATCATCGATCATGAACTATCCTGCCCCGACCAAGATCCAGCAATCCGAGCCCACGTCGCTGACGTTCACCTGGCCCGACGGCTCGACCTGCGCGATGCCCCTGAAACAGCTCCGCGACGAATGCCCCTGCGCCGGATGCAAGGGGGAGAACATCCTCGGCAAGGTCTACAAGCCGGTGATGTTCCCGATGTACATCCCCGGGATGTACGAGCTGAAAACCATCGAGCCGGTCGGCAGCTACGGCATTCAGGTGACCTGGAAGGACGGCCATCATACCGGCATCTACACCTGGGAATATCTGCATCTGCTCTGCGCCGACGCCGCACGCCAGCAGAGCGCCTGAGGGCCCCGACCTTCCCTTCCGTCCCGAACTACTGCGGCACGATCCAACAGCGGACAGGGCGAGCCCGCCCCCGCAATCCATAACCGGCTGAGCATATGCGTATTGCCACGGTCTGTTTCTCGAAAACTGTGGGGGGACTCGAGCTCGCGACGCTGCGTCGGGGAGCAGAGCTGCGCGAGCGGGGACATCATGTCATCGCCGTGCTGCCGGATGCCCCCGATCTGGCGCGTCATGCCGAGCGACTCGGTCTGCCGGTCGATCGCATCACCCCCACGCTCTCCTATCTCGATCTTCCCGCCGCGCGCAAACTGGCGATGGTGCTGATGCGCGAGGAGATCGACCTGATACTGGTGGGACGCACGCGTGATCTGAGCACGGCGATGCTCGGCGCGGGAGGGAAAGTGGCGGTGGTGCTCTATCAGCAGATGCAGTCGGGACTCGACAAGCGCGACTGGTTCCACAACAAGATCTTCAAGCGTCTGGATGGCTGCGTGGCGATCACCCGCCGGGTGCGCGACGAGCTGGCCGAACATACGGTGCTCACCCCCCGGAAGATCGCCGTGGTCCCCTACGGCATCGACGCCGCACGCTTCTCCCCCGATGCGATCGGACGGGACGAGGCGCGCGCGATGTTCGGCATCGCCGAGGATCGATTCGTGATCGGGATCGTCGGGGGATTCGATCCCGGCAAGGGACAGCGGGAGTTCATCGAGGCGCTCGCCATCGCGGCCGCAGAGGAGCCGGAGCTGGCCGGAACGCTTCATGGGTTGATGGTGGGTGAGCGTCCGAGCGATACGGGGGAGTATACAACCGGGCTCCGGCAGCAGCGCGACGCGCTTCCGTTTGCCGACCGGATCCAGTTCCACCCGTTCATCGATGACCCCCGGCCCGCCTATCGAGCGATGGATATCTTTGTGCTCGCCTCGCACTCGGAGACCTTCGGAATGGTGCTGCAGGAGGCGATGGCGATGGGAGTTCCGGCGATCGGAACCGACAGCGGCGGAGTCCCGGAGATCATCGCTGACGGCGCCACCGGGCTGCTCGTCCCGCCGAAGGATCCCCGGGCGATCGCCGACGCGATCCTCCGGCTCTATCGCGACCCCGGGCTTCGCGAGCGCCTTGCGCCGGAGGCCCGGAAGTTCGTGCAGGAGTCATACGATCCGGAGCAGCAGTACGAAGCATTCGAGCGGGCGCTGCAGGAGGCGCTCGAGCATCGTAAAGCCGTATAACACCACGCGGGGAGAGAGGGGGCGGACACGGCTACATTGGCCAGCATGTTGGCCCGGAGTTCAACTCCGGCCCAGCGTATCACTGCTCGACGATCACACTGAGACACGACCGGGAGGGGGGCGGACACGGCTACATTGGCACGAATCTGATTCCTATACTACCGCAGGTTCACAGCATTGCAGTTCAGTTCCCGGCGGGCGGGTGCGTCTCCCCAGAGGGTCCAGGGCACATCCAGTACCACCCGCCATCAGATACGATCTCTCGGTCATGAGAATCCTTGTCGTTGAAGATGATCCCGATATCGCCGATCTGATTCGCCTCGGGCTTACCGCGCGGCGCTACAGCATCGACGTGGCACACGATGGCGAGGCCGGCTCGGAGCTGGCATGGAGCAACGAATACGATCTGATCATCATGGATGTGCAGATGCCGAAGCTCGACGGCCGGTCGCTCTGCAGGATGCTCCGCGCCGAAAAGATCACCACGCCGATCCTGATGCTCACCGCGCTGAGCGACAGCGAGGATATCATCGGGGGACTCGATGACGGCGCCGATGACTATCTGACCAAGCCATTCAACTTCGGCGTGCTGCTGGCGCGCGTACGCGCGCTGACGCGCAGATCCTCGGAACAGAAGACGGCGGTGATACGGATCGCCGATCTGACGGTCGACACGGCCAAGCGGACGGCCGAGCGCGCGGGCAGGGCTATCGAGCTGACGGCGAAGGAATACTCGCTGCTGGAATACCTGGCGCTGAACGAGGGAAAGCTGGTGACCCGCAGCGAGATCAGCGAGCATGTGTGGGACAGCAACTTCGATCCGAAATCGAACGTGATCGAATCGCTGATGTCATGTCTGCGCCAGAGCATCGACCGCGATCACCAGGTGCGGCTGATCCACACCATCCGTGGCGCCGGCTACCGGTTCGGCACCACCGAGTGACCGGGGGTCGGCAGGGAAGAAAAAATTCTCCACCGAAAGAAGAAAACCCCATTCTGGCTCGCCGTCTAATGTTCGGCTAATGTTCACCCCATAACTTTGCATCCGTAGATCCTGATGAGCTCAGTTGCTAACCGACTCGTGCTCTCTTCATCGATACTTTACATCTGTAGGTCCTGACGGGCTCAGTCACTAACGGACTCGTGCTCTCTTCATTGACAGAGCTTGACCAACTCAACGGACTCGTGCTCTCTTCATCGACAGAGCTTGACCAGCTCGGCGGTTGTTCATCCAAGCGCATTACATCTACGGTCCAGGTAGTGTAATGGCAGCCTCTCGTCCCTCGTCACGGTCCCGACGAGCGAAAGTACTACGGCTTACCATTGTTCCATGGGGGGGACATCGAGCTAGCCGACACTTTCGATCACGAGATATCTTCAGGTACGTGGTGGTCCTGAAAATCCTATGAACAACGGCTTTGCAACACGATGCAAGAGAGCGCGAGTCCGTTTGTTATATCCGTACGCGTCGGCGCCGTATCGCCCGCCCATCGCAGATCATTCGCTCTGATATTCCGGCAGCTCCCGGCGGTTCGATGAAAGCTCGTCCCGCCGCGTCGCCTCTCTTCTCGGCAGCCGCACATGGAACGTCGTTCCCACCCCCGGCTCGCTCTCGATATCGATATCCCCCCCCTGCAGCTCGATAAACGTCTTGCAGATCCAGAGCCCCAGACCGCTTCCGGTCTCGCGTGCCGTCCCCGCGCGCTGTGCCGCCGAGAAGCGCATGAACAGCTGCTCCCTGGCCGCCGGCTCGATTCCCAGGCCGCTATCGCGCACGGTGATCTCGACGCTCTCATCGCTCACCCTCCCTTCAAGCTCAACGCTCCCCCCCGACGGTGTAAACTTCACGGCATTGGAAAGAAGATTGTTCAGCACCTGTTCGGTCTTCGCCACATCGAGCTGGAGAGGGATATCGGCTCCCGTCATATCGCTCACACGGAACGTGATCCCCTTGCTCGTGGCCTGCATTCCGATGTTCTCAGTGGCCTGGGCGATCAGCTCGCCGAGCGTCACGCGCGACCACTGCGGTTCGATCGTCCCCGACCCGGCGCGCGCCAGCATCAGGATACTCTCCATCATCACCGTCTGGCGGGCGGCCGCCTCGCTGATCTTCATATTCAGCTCCCGGATCTGGTCGATATCGATCTCCGGATCGTCGAGCAGCTCCAGACACAGACTGCTGGCAAGGCTGACGGTGGTAAGCGGAAGCCGGGTGTCGTGCGAGAGCACGGCCAGAAGATCATCCTTCATCCGCAGAAGATCGTCGAGATGGGTGATGCAGAACTGCGCGTTTCCCATCAGCAGCCCCGCCTCGTCGGTATAGCTTCCGGGGAGCTCGGGGACCGAGCGCTGCCGCACGTAGTTATCGAGCGCCTGGGAGGTGATCAGCATCGGCGCCAGCAGCTGCCGCTGCACCAGCTGCGTGGCAAGCGTGCCGAGAAGCGTGGCGACGAGGGTGATCAGCAGAAACGGGGCCGCGACGCTCCAGTCGTTTATGCTGAGGGCGATATAGGTTGCAAGTGCTATCAGCGGGACATGCACGCCGAGGAAGGCGGTGAACAGGAATTTCCCAAGATAGGTCCTGGGCCATCGGGCGGTTGCAAGCCGCCTGTACATCGTCAGTGAATAGTGCATGAAGGTAGCAGATTGATGGAAGCACTACGCGGTATCGCCGGCACGCCACGCGCCGCCGGGAACCGGACGAAAAAATAGAGTTATCGCCATACAGTTACACCATGCGGCGCGATCCCGCTGGACTGCGGGATCACGGATGGATGCTGTGGACCAGAACACACGGAATCACCGCGGCGACGCGGCATCCCTGTGTCCCGTTATGATAACTTATTCAGGCGCCGAAAAGTTCGCGCGTGTCCCAACTAAAGATTTGAAGAAGAAGCCGACATGAAAGGGGGAGAAACCGAAATCGCGGCCGAGGCTGCGGGAACGCCGGTTAGGGAGCCGGGCATATGATGCCGGCAGCGGACCGTCGGCAGGACGATGGGGAAGAGAAATTCTATTTCAGACGCCTGGCAGCCGCGCGGCAATCACCTGCCGGGTAGCCAGATATGCGGAGATATGGGATGGGAGCTGGTTCAGTTCGTAGAGCTTCTGCAGGTGGTCATAGCCGACATCCCGAAGCATCTGATTACCGCACAGCAATGTTACCGACAATTTCCCGGTCGACATATCAACGATCGCCGCGTCGACAGGGTGAGCCTGCACAAGTGCAAGGATATGAGCCGAACCCGCATGAGAAGGATGTGTATACATGGCGCGTTATCCTCTGGAGAGTGCGAGGGATATAAACGTCGTGAACCATGAGGGAAACAGGCAGTGGGAAGAAAATACGTTCCCGGACAACGGAAAAGCAATGGTCGCGAAATAAATATCGAAAAATATTTTCCCGGCCACGGGTGAGCCTGCTTCATGGCGGCCGGATATGCATGGCTCTGCTGATGCATCCGCGATAAAAAACCACCCTGGGCATGGCCCCATACCCGCATCAGAACGCATCAGGTGCCCCGATCGCCCCGCACAGAATCGAAGATCGACCACGGCTTCGCTCATCATCCCGCACGGCAGACTTCCATCATGTCTCATCAGACGTGCCGCCGCGAATATCTCGCGCGAAGCGATCCCAGCCGCCCACTACAGCGTTTCCACGCCGAAAACAATTATTGCCGGTCATGATCCTGCATCCCCTATCATCACGGGAATGCCGCGATCACAGCGGACCCGACAATATCTCAGCACGATATATTCATTCCGGGAATCCCCAGGCCCGCCATGCGCCGGACCTTCCGCATGCGCCGAAGGTGGCGTGCGCTTTGTGACCGTTCTGTGATTTGACGATGGGCGGCTTTCGGAATATCCGGATATGACGCATCGAGAATAATCGAAACGATTCACAAACAGGAGAATGGAACAATGGGCAAACTCGAAGGAAAGAAAGTAGCGGTGCTGGTGGAGAACGGGTTCGAGCAGGTGGAGCTGACCTCACCGGTGGAGAGGCTCCGCGAGGAGGGGGCCGATGTGAAGATCGTATCGCCGGTATCCGGCTCGGTGAAGGGATGGCAGCATACCGAATGGGGGGATACGTTCGATGTGGATGTACAGCTCGACGGCGCCTCCTCCGATGATTTCGATGCGCTGGTCCTCCCCGGCGGCGTAATGAACCCCGATAAGCTGCGCGCCAACAGCGGCGCCGTCGAGTTCATCCGCAGCTTCTACGATACCGACAAACCGATCGCCGCCATCTGTCATGGCCCCTGGACGCTGATCGAGGCGGGCGTGGTCGATGGAAAGCAGATGACCAGCTACCCATCGATCAAGACCGATCTGATGAACGCCGGGGCCAACTGGGTTGATGAGGAAGTGGTGGTCGATAATGGACTGGTGACCTCCCGCTCCCCGAAGGATCTGGATGCGTTCAACGACAAGATGGTCGAGGAGTTCGCCGAGGGGAAGCATTACCGCGCCTCCGATGGCGTCGAAAAGCTCGCCAGCGCGATGCGGAGCTCGTCGTAACGACGCTTCTCGCACCGCCATATAGTATCAGCTGTATCTGCCGGCCGGGCCGGAGCTCTGCTCCGGCCCGAACATTACGCGCCTCCCGGGAGTGGCTCGCATTGATTGCCGCGTGCTGATACGCTGAGCCGACGTTGAACTCCGCCCCATCATTCCGGCACACCGATACACTCCCTATCCCCCGGGGCATTCGATCATGCGCGAAGCATAGGCAGCGTCACCAGGGCATTGGGCACGACCAGAAGCTCGAGCGGCGCAGGCGACTCGATCCCGAATCGCTCGCGCGCCATCTGTCCGGCCAGATCGAGCGCGGCGGCCAGATCGGGGGCCGCATGCATATGGCACGCGGTAACGACCTCGGGATGCTCGGCACCGGCAACGATCACCGGATGGTCGATCAGTACCTTGGCGAGGATGTAGGCGCGCTGGGCACCAGCGGGAAATCCTCTGTCGCGCAGCTCCGCAAGCAGCGATGCCGGTGAGCCCGCCGCGGCGAGGATCTCGAAGAACCGCCGCTCGCCCGTCCCTGCACCGGCCCCCTCGGGGATGGATGCGGGAAGGATGATCGGCGCTCCCGGCAGAAGAGGGGTTCGCTCGGCGAGCGCCAGATATGTCGCGGCACGACTTGCCTGATAGAGGTTGGCCCCCTTGGCCGGGCTCACCCCGGCGATCGCCAGATGCGCCCGCTGCCCGACCTCCACCTGGCAGAGCCCGCGGCCCCGCGCGATCAGATAATCGTGCACGGCGCGCGGAGGTCCGGCGGCGGCGGCCACGACATCTCCCCGATCGTCGAGCAGGACATTGACCACGTAGTCGAGCCCGACCGCCTCCCCTCCTTTCCTGATGAACTCCTGAAAGCGATTCCCCGCGACGGCGCCGAGACGCGTTCCGGGCTCATCGAGCATCGCCGCCCCATGGGTGGCCTGGATCGTCGGCTCGCCGCCGCACCCTATCACGATCGTCTTGGCGCCGCCGGAATATCCCGCGTACTGGTGCGGCTCCACCACCCCTATGGCAAGCAGAAGATCGGCCTCGACGCAGAGCCTGTTGACTACCACCGGTACCCCATCGATCTCCCCGAGATCCACAAGCCCGTCGGGATCGAGCGCGTTATGATCGACGATCGTCATCGACCCCGCGATCTCCTCGCCGAGCTTCGCGACGCGCTCCTCCGGGGTCATCGGACGATGAAGGCCCGTGGCGCAGAGAAGGGTGACCGCGGAGCGATCGACGCCGGCGCCATCCAGCACGCGCAGGATCGCCTCCACGAGAATCCGGTCCGGCGAGTAGCGGGTGGCATCGGTGAAGGCGATCACCACGCGCATCCCCGGCCGCGCCATCTCCGCGAGCCCCCGCCCGCCGAGCTGCGTGATCCCCTGGCCGATGAGAAGCGACGCGGATGGAAGCACGGGGTACGAGGCGCTCCGCACGACGGTCGCGTGCAGATGGTCGGGGAGCGGAAGATCGGTCAGTGTGAGCATGGCGCAATCTAGCGCGCGCGATCGAATCAGCGCGTCAGGATAGATCGCACTACGATGCTTCGCGTTACGATAGATCGCATCACGACATATCGACGGACGAAACGGAAACGGCGATGCAGGGAAGCGGGCTATGGGACGATGGTGGTCGAAGCGGAAAGCGATGCGCCGAAGCGGGATGGCGATACCGAGGATCGATGGCCGTGCCGGAGGATACCGGCACGGCGCATCACATCCATTGAACGCTTATTCCTGCTCGTGATTCACGGGCACGGAGGTTCCGCTGCCGTTATGCAGGAACAGATGTCCGAGCTTCTCTTTCTTGGTCTGCAGATACCGGGCGTTGAACTCGTTCTCACCGACCTCGATGGAAACCCGCTCGACGATCTTCAGCCCGTATGATTCAAGACCGACCACCTTCTTCGGGTTGTTGGTCATCAGACGCATCTCGCTGATGCCGAGATCGACCAGGATCTGCGCGCCGAGACCGTAGTCACGAAGGTCGGCCTTGAAGCCGAGCGCCTCGTTCGCCTCGACCGTATCCTTCCCCTCATCCTGCAGAGCATAGGCGAGCAGTTTGTTGGTCAGGCCGATGCCGCGTCCCTCCTGGCGCATATAGAGCACCACGCCGCGCCCCTCGCGCTCCACCTGGAGCATCGACGCATGGAGCTGTGACTGGCAGTCGCACCGCTTCGAGCCGAGCGTATCGCCGGTGAAGCATTCGCTGTGAACCCGCACCAGCACCGGCTCCGGCGTATGGATATCCCCCTTGACCAGCGCCATATGCTCCTTCCCATCCAGCACATTGTGGTAGAGGTGGAGACGGAAATCGCCGTAATCGGTCGGGAGGTTCACCTCGACGACCTTCCTGACGAGCTTCTCGCGGGCGACGCGATAGCGGATAAGATCGGCGATGGTGACGATGGTGAGGTTATGCTGCTCGGCGAGCTTCTCCAGCTCCGGCATGCGCGCCATCGTCCCATCCTCGTTGAGGATCTCGCAGATCACGCCGGCCGGATACATCCCGGCCATCTTCATCATATCGACCACCGCCTCGGTATGACCGGCGCGGCGGAGCACTCCCTCATCGACGGCACGGAGCGGAGCGATATGCCCCGGCCGCGCGAAGTCGCCCGGCTTCACGGTCGGATCGGCCAGCGCGCGAACGGTGGCCGCGCGATCGGCGGCGGAGATTCCGGTGGTGGTGCCGTGACGATAATCGACGAGCACCGTGAAGGGGGTTTCATGGAGCGATGAGTTCACCGCGACCATCATATCGAGATCCAGCTCGCTTGCCCGCGCCTCGGTGATCGGGGAACAGATCATCCCCCGTCCCTCGCGGAGGAAGAAGTTCATCGTCTCGGGGGTACACATCTCGGCGGCGGCGACGAAATCTCCCTCGTTCTCCCGGCTCTCGTCATCGACGACGATGATCACCCGGCCAGCGCGCAGATCATCGAGCGCTTTCTCTACTGACTTGAACATCTCGGATGCCTCTGTGTGTGTGCAGTTTCGAATTGCTTGGATACGGAACTCAGGCGGCCGCGACGACCGACTGGATCGATGCCTTCTCGCACTTCACCACCGTATTCTTGGCGATCTCCACGAGCACGGTCTTCTCCTCGACCTCGTACACCGAGCCGTGCATTCCGTTGCTGAGCACGACCTTATCCCCCCGCTTGACGGAGTTGAGCAGATTCTGATGTTCTTTCATCCGCTTCTGCTGTGGGCGCATCACCATGAAGTAAAAGATGCCGATCATGGCGGCGAACATGATCCCCATGCTCCAGGGGTTGCTCCCCCCGGCTGCCTGCGCGAAAAGGATTGTGAAATTCATCGGTAGTACTGCGGTTATTGAAAATATCGACGTTGATTGTTTGCTCTGGTCTACCCACGCCCCCCATGCGCGTTCATCCGCTGAAGCGTCCCCTCCATCCAGACCATATACTCCCCCCGCCGGATCGCCCCGCGCGCCCGCTCCATCAGCGTCAGATAGAAGCTGAGGTTATGGATGGTCGCCAGCACCAGGCCGGTGATCTCATCCACATTGAACAGGTGACGGATGTAGGCGCGGGAATAGTTTCGGCAGGTCTCGCAGCCGCACTCCGGATCGAGCGGAGAGGGGTCGGCGGCATGCTTCGCGTTCCGGAGGTTCAGCTTCCCGTTCCAGGTGAAGACCGTCCCGTTGCGCGCGTTGCGGGTGGGCATCACGCAATCGAACATATCGATCCCGCGCGCCACGCACTCCAGCAGGTTCTGCGGCGTCCCGACCCCCATCAGATACCGGGGCTGGTCGGCCGGCAGCAGCGGCGCGGTATGCTCCACCACCTGGTACATCACCTCGGTCGGCTCGCCGACGGCGAGGCCGCCGATCGCGTAGCCATCAAAGCCTATCGTCCGGAGCGCGTCGGCGCTACGCGCCCGCAGATCGTTGTGGGTTCCCCCCTGCACGATCCCGAACAGCGCCTGCCGGTGTCCGTACGGCATCGGCGTCAGCTCGTGATGCTCCTTCGCGCGGCGGGCCCAGCGCATCGAGCGCTCCATCGAATCGCGATGATAGTCGTAGCTGCTGAGCGCCGGAGGGCATTCATCGAGGACCATCGCGATATCGGAGCCGATGGCCCGCTGCGTATCGACGACGTTCTCGGGGGTGAAGCGATGGCGCGATCCGTCGATATGCGACTGGAACTCCACGCCATCCTCGCTCATCTTCCGAAGCTCCTGCAGGGAGAACACCTGAAATCCCCCGGAATCGGTCAGAATGGGGCGATCCCAGTTCATAAACCGGTGCAGTCCCCCGGCCTGGCGGAGCAGATCGACGCCGGGGCGAAGCAGCAGATGGTAGGTATTGCCGAGAATGATCTGCGCGCCAAGCTCGGCCACGTCGCGCGAGCGGAGCGACTTGACGGCGCCGCGCGTCCCCACCGGCATAAATATCGGCGTCTCCACGATCCCGTGGTCGGTCTCGAACTGCCCGGTCCGAGCCGCGCAGTCGGTGGCGCTATGAGTTACGGTAAGTTTCAATCCCGACAAACTTACATAAAACAGCTTCCGGGATTTGTGTGCAAACGTAGTAGCCCCGGAGCTTCTCCGCACCATGATCGGTAGTGTCTCAGGTTGATTATCGAATGCTCACCAGGTAGGTCGGCGTTGTACTCCGACCCTGTTGCGGACGGGTCCGGAGTACAACTCCGGACCAACCTTCGGCAAACTGAGACACCACCCCATGATCGCCCCCCGAGTCAGGCGCTGAATTCTTTCCGGCATCATCCTTGTAATGACTCAGCGGGTAAACCAAGGCAGAAGCAATGAACAGACTATCCAGACTGAAGCGCGCGCTCGACACCCTCTACGAGGCACGGCGCGATCTCTATGAAAAGACCGGCCGGCTGACCCAGGAGGAGCTTGAATTCAAGCCCGCCCCCGACAGATGGTCGGTCGGCGAGGTGATGGACCATATCATCAAGGCAGAGTCGACGTTCGTCAGGGATCTCCGCAAAAAGATCCTCACGTTCGGCGAGGAGCCGGAGCGTGACAACCTCTTCTCGCAGATCCTCCGTCCCTTCATCTTCACCGGGATGCGCCATGGCAGCAGCCTGATCAAGTTCGAGGCGCAGGAGGAGATCAGGCCGGTGCATGGCTATCCCCACCTCTACCTGATATTCAAGCTCGGGCAGGTGCGCGACGCGACGCTCGATGTGGCCGAGCGCCTGGCGCGTCGCGAGGAGCCCGTCTATATGCACGACCCGCGCGTCGGCGCAGTCTACAGCGGTGAGGACTGGCTGTATCTGACCGGGCTGCACGAGATGCGGCATGTGGGGCAGGTGGAGCGGATCATCGCCGCGATGGAGGAGGCGAAGGGACGGGGGGAGCTGGGGCATCCGAGGCTGAACGGCACGGCGCATACGGCGCCGAAGCAGGTGACCTCGGCGCGGGAAGTTGCCTTGTAGGAGCTCTTCGCGTATTATGCGGCGCACGAGTTCGCCGCCGGATGGCGCGCATCGGGGATCGCATCACAGACAGGCGGTTCCGGCGCGTCCCGGCGGCCCATCCCAGCACCAACTATCCAACGCTCGATGAGCCATCCGACCGCGCGCCGTGGGGAGATATTCTCCTGGACCCTCTTCGATTTCGCCAACACCGGGTTTTACGTCATCATCATCTCACTCGTCTTTCCGGTCTTCTTCACGGGAACGATCGCCGGCGGCGACGACGCGTACTGGGGGCGAACGATCTCCGCCTCGATGCTGATCACGGCGATCCTCGGGCCGCTGTTCGGCTCGATCGCCGACGCCACCAGCCGCAAGAAGCTGCTGCTCGGGGTCTTCACCGCCGCGTGCGTGGTCGCCACTGCGGGACTCTACTTTACCGGAGCGGGAACGCTCTGGGCGGCGGTGATCCTTCTGATCATCGCGAATGTCGGCTTCGAGGGGGGGACGGTTTTCTACGACGCGTTTCTTCCGGAGATAGCATCGGAGGAGAGCTACGGCAGGATCTCCGGCTACGGCTTCGCGATGGGCTACCTCGGCTCGTTCATCATCCTGATGATCGTCATGCCGATCCTGAGCGCCGAGAACGTCGCGGAGTCGGATGTACGCTTCACCTTCATGCTGGCGGCGGGGTTCTTCGCGGTCTTCTCGCTGCCGCTCTTCTTCTTCGTCAAAGAGCGCGGGATCCGCAGGGCGATCGAGGGGAACGCGCTGGCGGCGGGATACCGGCGGCTGCGCGAGACGCTGACCCACCTTCGCCGTTATAAGTCGGTCGAGAGATTCCTCATCGCCTTCTTCGTCTACAACGACAGCATCCTGACGGTGATCACCTTCGCCGCGATCTTCGCCAGCAACACCCTGAAGCTCGGCACCAAGGATCTGATCATCTTCTTTATGATCGTTCAGGGCTCGGCGCTGGTCGGCTCGCTGGTCTTCGGCACGCTCACCAACAGGATCGGGGCGCGCGGCTCGATCGTCATCACCCTGATCATCTGGATCGGCGTGGTGGTGAGCGCCTACTTCATCACCACCGCCAGCGCGTTCTTCGTGCTCGGCGCGGTGGCGGGGATCGCGCTCGGCTCGTCGCAGTCGTGCAGCCGGGCGATGATGGCGCTGCTGACGCCGGAGGAGAAACGGACGGAGTTCTTCGGGTTCTACGACGGGTTCTTCGGCAAGGCGTCGGCGGTGGTTGGTCCGCTGGTCTTCGGCGAGGTCTCATCACGGCTCGGACAGCGGCCGGCGATGCTGGTGATCGGGATCTTCTTCATCCTCGGCATCTTCCTGGTCCTCCGCGTCCCCGATGTCCGCGCGGGCGATACGGCGGCCGAGATCGCGCCGGCGTCATAGCCGCCACGGCCAGGCTCCCGGCCGCGGCCCACCGGGGAGCCACGGGGCCGATTCACAGTATGATGAACCAACAGCTCGGTAGTGTCGCAGCGTGCCAGAATGCTGGGCCGGAGTTCAACTCCGGCCCAGCCTCTCAGCGCTCGACGATCACACTGAGACACGACCAACAGTTCCGCCGAGGCGATCGATGACCAACGAAACGCTGCTGAACGCGCTCTATGCCAGCGATATCCCTTCCGAACAGACGGCGCGCGAGTGCGACTTCATCGAGCACTTCATCCCGCCGGGCTCCCATCCCCGGATTCTGGATCTGGCGTGCGAGACGGGCCGGCACTCGATCGAGCTTGCCGCGCGCGGCTACGATGTGACGGGGGTCGATATGGATGGGTGGGCGCTGAAGGTGGCCGACAGAGCGGCGCGACGCCGGGAGGTGGCGGTGCGGTTCATCGAGGGGGATCTGCGCGAGATGAAGGAGCTGGAGGATCGGGTGGATGGCATCCTTCTGTTCTGGCGGAGCTTCGGCTTCTTCGATGATCCGGTGCAGGCGGGGCTCTTCTCCCACTTCAGAAAGCTGCTCCGCCCCGGCGGCAGGCTGATTCTCGATCTGTACAACAGGCTCCACTTCCCCCATCAGACCGGAACGATGGGGTCGCTCGCCGATGAGCTTCTGAACGAGCTCCCCTCCCGCGCGATGGCGCTGGAGCCTCCGCCGCTCAGCTACGAGGACAACATCCGGTTCGAGAGGCGCCTGTCGATCGAGCTATTCGATCCGCATCTGCATACGCCGGGGGAGATCGCCGGCATCGCCGCCAACCACGGGCTGCGGCTTCTGGCCTCCTGCAGCGACTTCTCCGCCGACATCGCCGCCACCCCCGAGCGTCCCCATATGCAGCTCGTCTTCGAGCACGACCAGTAGTATACCTCTACCCCCTCTCGGCGACCCCCATCACGAACTGCATCGCCGCGTGCGCCGCGAGCTTCGCGGTGATATTGTCACGATCGAACCGGGGGTTCATCTCGGCGATATCGAGCGCGACGGTGGAGTGCCTTCGCCCGAGGCGGCGCGCGGCAACCAGAAGCTCCGCCGAGGCAAAGCCGTCGGGCATCGCCGCCGAGACGCCCGGCGCATCGGCGGCGCGCACCCCGTCGATATCGAGCGTGGCATAGAGCGGAGAGGATAACGGCGAGCCTGTCGCCAGGGCGCGCGCCAGCGCCTGATCGTAGCCGATCTCCCTGATCTCGCCGAGCGTCATAATGGTGCCGCCGGCGTCGAGAAGCCAGCGCACATGTCCCTCGGCGTTGGCGAAGCTCTGGATGCCGAACTCGACGAAGCTCTCCGGCGCCAGCTTCCCTTCATCGATCAGCATCCTGAACGATGTCCCGGAGTTGCGCAGAGGGCTGGCGGGACGAACATCGAGATGGGCGTCGAAGTTGAAGGCGCCGAGCGCCCCGTGGACCTGATGGACGCCGCTGGCCGAGGCGTAGGTGATATCGTGGCCTCCCCCCAGCACCAGCGGCAGAAGCCCCGCGCGGCATACCGCGGCGGTCACCGTCGCCAGCCTCTCATGGATCTCCTCGAGATCCCCATCGCAGCGGATGTTCCCCATATCGACAAGGAAATCCTTCGGCACCGACCGCGACGTGGCCGCATCGTAGGGGGTCAGCCTGTAGAACATGGCGCGGATGGCATCGGGGGCGCCGGCGGCGCCGGTGCGTCCGCCGTTCCGCTCGACGCCGATATCCTGCGGCACCCCGATCAGCGCAACGCGCGCCCCCTCGGGAACCCGCTCGATGTCGCGCGCGACGATATCTCCCATGCGGGGATCGCCGGGATCGTTCCGGGTGAAGAACAGCCTTGGATCGACCGGGGCAAGCTGAAGGGGAAGTTCAAACGAGGGCATGGAGCAACGACGATGAGATGAGCGGTTATGCGACCGGCAACGGCCGGCGCGCGGAGCTGCGCGCTAGAATCGCCAGGTAAAGCTTGTGACGGGCACCACGAACGGAGCGGTGAACAGCGCCAGCCCGAAGTCGGCCGAAAGCCGCTCGTTGGTGACGCGCACCCCGAGCATCGAGACGGTGTTTCCGGGGCTGGTGATATCGTTGTTCCAGATCTCGCCGATCCAGTACATATCATCCCGGCCGAACGCCGGCGCGTCGAAGCCGAGCGCGACGCCGAGCGATCCGGGATAGCGGAGGATGAATCGCGTGGTATCGAAATCGAACGCCTGAAACTCGATCGGCGCCGCCTCCTGCCCCGCCGCTCGGTACAGAAGCAGCGCCGAGTAGCGGGCGTTCCCCACCGGGAAGGTTCCCACCGCGTAGATATGCGCGTACGGATAGGAGGTGGTGATATAGGTATAGGCTGCCCCGACGGCCAGCTCATATTCGGCGCTCCGCTCGATGGTGAACTTGGCCCCCACATGATAGATCTGCGAGCTCATCGAGATGCCGGGAATGATCGTGGCGCCGGCGGTGACCGTGGCTCCATAGCCGAGGCCGAATCCTCCGTAGAGAAACCCGAGCTCGTAGTTGCTCAGAAATGCCCCCGGTCCGTTCGGCGAGGCCGATGGCATCAGGAAATGCTGGGAGCGGCGGCGGTAGGGCCCGTCGAGCGGATCGAAGCTGTCGATGAATCGTTTCGGGATCACCACCTGCGCGAACTCCGTCTGGACCGTCACGGTGGAATCGGTATAGCCGATCAGGTTGCCGCGGAACGACTCGCCGCTCTGCATGCGCACGATATACCGCAGACTGTCGCGCTCCTGCGCCTGGGAACTAGTTGTGAGAAGGATGAGGAAAGCTGCAATCGGGAGGAGGAATCGTAGCATCGAACAAATTTTATTACAGAAGAAGATTGCAATGGCGCGGACATCATCTTATATTTGTCGCTCTTCAAGCCCGGATGGCGGAATTGGCAGACGCGCTACATTCAGGGTGTAGTGTCCTTACGGGCGTGCAGGTTCGACTCCTGTTCCGGGCACCCGCAAGATAAGACGGCGAGGATTTTTTCTTCGCCGTTTTACTTTTTCTACCATCACATTTCATTCTTTTCCCCAAGCGAACGCGCCACGGGCTCCCCGCAGACCCCAGGCATGCGCTTTGATATTCTCCCCGCAACGTCCGGATGGGCGCCGATTCTGGTGTGATAACGGGAGAACTCAACGATGGCACAACGCTCGCGTCTGCGGATCATTCTGGCGCTGCTCGCCGCCGCGGCAATCGTGGCCGGCCTGTTTTGGATGATGGATGACAGGTTCACCCCCGGAAAGCCCGGCGCAGTCGCGCCGTCGCCCGCCGTCGGGGCCAGCCCCATGGAGCCGCCACAGGATGCCCGCACGCTCCCGAGCACGCCCCCCTCTCTCCCCGACAGCACCCCGATCGCCGACACCGCACTGGCCGCGCCCCGGCGCGCCGATACGCTCGCGGCACTCTCCCCCGCGCCCGGCCCTTCCCGGCCAGACCCGACCAGCAGCGACAAGCTCCTGATACCGGTGGCGGGCATTCGTGCCGACCAGCTTCTGGATACCTACAACGATGCCCGATCGGAGGGACGCGTCCATAACGCCATCGATATCATGGCCCCGCACAACGCGCCGGTCCTTGCCGCGACCGATGGCCGCATCGTCAAGCTGTTCCAGAGCGAGCGCGGCGGCACGACCATCTACCAGCTCGGTTCCGACAGCACCCTGGTCTACTACTATGCCCATCTCGATCGCTATGCCGACGGGCTCGCCGAGGGACAGATCGTGCGGCAGGGAGATCTGATAGCATATGTCGGCGACACGGGAAACGCCGGCCCCGGGAATTATCATCTGCACTTCGGGATCTGGCGCGTGGTCGATCCGCAGCACTACTGGGATGGTGAGGAGATCAATCCTTATCCCCTTCTCCGCTAGAGCCCGTGGGGCATGGCGCTTGCAGGAGGATCATCACAATGCAACCGCGCCAGCTCGCAGATGATATGCGCTGCGGAGCCAGCGGCGCGCCATAAGTTTTTTATCGTCAGGAGCGAACAGCATGAGGATGGAGCAGAGAATAGGGGCGGCCCTGGCGGCGATGGCGCTTATCGCCGGGCTTGCCGGATGCAATCAACGACCAGCGGAGAGGCCGGCGGCCGACACTACCCATACAACCGCAGTGACGACCGACACGACACGGATGCCGGTGCCACCGAGCGACAGCACCGCGAGCGCTCTCGACGCCGATGCGGTTCCGCTCACCCTTCCGGTTCTCGACGCGTTCTTCGCGGACTCGAGCTTCTCGGCCGATCTGAAATCCAGGCTCGGGCTGACCGACCAGCAGGTGACCCAGCTCCGCACCACCGCGCGTGAGGAGACCGCCAAGCTCAACGAGACGCAGCGCGACGACTACAGCGGCAGCGCCGAGCAGGCACGGACCGTAGCGGCCGAGCGGATCAAAGGGATCATCGGCGAGGAGAAGACGGGACAGCTCGCCGCCTATCTCCGCGAGCGCTGGGGAGGCACAGGCACCGCCGCCGCCGGCGACACCACGCTTCCAGGACTCTCGCCGGGAATCAACGCGGTGCCGACCGATACCCGCATCGTCGTCAACGCCCCGGCCTACCGGATGGATATCTTCCAGGATGGAAAGCTGACCAAGAGCTACAAGGTCGGCATCGGCTACCCGGAGTTTCCGCTGCCGACCGGCACGCTCCGCTTCGCAAAATCAGTGATCTTCAATCCCACCTGGACCCCGCCCGACGAGCCATGGGTGGAGGGATCCAGCAAGGTACAGGCGGGGAAGACGGTTCCGGCCGGAAGCAGCCTCAACCCGCTGGGCCCCATCAAGATCCCGATCGGACTCCCCTCGCTGATTCATGGCGGTAAGGCTCCGTCGCGGATCGGCAACTTCGCATCCCATGGCTGCGTCGGGCTGACCGACCCCCAGATCAAGGATGTGGCGATGCGGATAGGAACGCTCGGCGGCACCGAGATCTCCGACACGGCGATGGCGGGCTATCTGAAAAAGAAGACCCAGACGAAGGAGATGGCCCTCACCCGTCCGGTTCCGGTGGAGCTGCGCTACGAGACGATCGTCGTGGAGGATGGCGTGCTCCATATCTACCGCGATGTCTACGACCGCAACACGAACACGCAGGAGAATCTCTACCGGGTGCTCGCCGCCTACGGGATAACGCCCGAACAGTTGAGCGAGAGCGAGGGGGCGCAGGCCATGGATGCGCTGCGCGAGATGTCGCGCGATCCTCAGGGAAGGCTCGACAGCGCCGCCGCGATATCGGCCGCCACCGGCGCCGCCACGGCCCCCGATACCGCCAAGAAGATGCCGGCGACCGGCAAGGTCACCCGGAACGTCAAGGGGGCCAGGGAAGTGGCGATCCCGATCGCCGCGCTTCGCGGAAAGGGATATCCCGCCCCCGTTGGGCTCGACCCGAGCGGCATGGAGAAACGGATCGCGGGCGCGGCCGGCTTGAATGGAGCACGGCGGTGAGCTTCCGGGAGGCGGGATACTGAAGGGCAGCGTGGAGCGATGCGGCGGTGTCGCAATGTGGAAAGAGAGTGAAACGGGATCATCTTCCGCGCTTCCCGCGCCGAGTTGAGCCGGAGCCATGCTCCGGCTCCGCTGTTTGTACCCCCCCGAGATGGGGGCGCGAAACATCCCCTCACACTACGCGGGGATCTAGTTCGTATCTTTTCCCCTATGCCCGATACGCAGACCATATCGATCCCCCTTCCCGTCGCCTCGACCGAGCCCGATAACCGCACGCATCTGGTCGGGATGGACCGCGCGGAGATGGAGGCGCTGATGGAATCGCTGGAAGCCCCCGCGTTCCGTGCCCGCCAGCTCTACGCATGGACCTATGCGCAGCGTGCCCCCGGCTTCGACGCGATGACATCGCTCGGCAAGGAGCTGCGGGAGAAGCTCGATGCGCGCGCAATGCTCCGCACTCTGAAGCTGCTCGATGCGCAACGGAGCGAGGACGGGACGATCAAGTTTCTGTTCGGGACCAAGGAAGGCTACAACATCGAGTCGGTGCTGATACCGAGCGAGGCGCGTGACGATCAGGATGAGCCGAAGCGGCGCACCATCTGCATCTCGACCCAGGTGGGATGTCCGCTTGACTGCAAGTTCTGCGCGACGGCATCGATGCGGCTGAAACGGAATCTGACGGCCGGGGAGATCGTGGAGCAGTTCCTGCAGGTGGAGCGGTATTCGGGGGAGACGATCACCAATATCGTCTACATGGGGATGGGCGAGCCGATGCTCAACTATGATGCGGTGTTCAGGTCGGCGGCGATCTTCACCGATCCCGAGAACAGGCTGGTGAGCGCGCGGCATATCACCGTCTCAACCTCCGGGATACCGGGGGCGATCCGGCGCATGGCCGACGAGGGACAGCGGATCAAGCTCGCCATCTCGCTGCACGCGCTGACCAACGGCATGCGGAGCGAGCTGATGCCGATCAACCGCCGCTACGATCTGGGGGAGCTGATGGATGCGGTGGAGTATTACTACCGGAAGACCCGGCAGCCGGTCACCTACGAGTATATCCTGTTCGACAACTGGAACGATACCGACGCCGACGTCCGCCGTCTTGCCAAGATCACGCGGCGCGTGCCGAGCAAGGTGAACGTGATCCCGTTCCATGAGATCGAGTTCACCAACCCGACGGGGATCTCGGCGCAGCTTCACGCCACATCGCGCGAGAAGTTCGACAGGTTCATCGGAAAGCTCAAGCAGCAGGGGGTGACCGTGATGGTCCGCTCGAGCTCGGGAGAGGATATCGATGCCGCATGCGGACAGCTCGCCATCAAGCACGGAGCCGTGTCGCTGGGGGGCTGATCTTCCCCATCACCCGTGCGCGGCGGTACCGTTGCCGGTATCGTCGGGCATGCCGTTGCCGGGAAGATTTCGCTCCATGAACTCCACCTCGCGCAACAGCGCGGTTGCCTGCTCGGATGTGGAGTGACGAAGCAGCGCTATCGCCCGGCCTGTCAGCCGCCAGAGCTCGAGCAGTTGCGGCATCGATTCGTTCAGCGACCCGACCAGCGATCCTGCCAGCACAACCGAGTTTCGCAGCGCCTCGAAGTTCCCCCCGCGCATCACCCGATCCACCTCGTTGAGCTCCTCGAGCTGCGCTCCGATCCGTCCCACATGGGCCGCCATGTTCTGCACGCTCGCATGCGTATCCTGCAGCGACAGCAGCGCCTCCAGCAGATGGCTGGTATCGGTGATGCTCGATTGCATCAACTGCGTGATCTCGGTCACCGTGCTGGTGATCGGCTCCGACTCCTCTCCGGCTCCGTTGTCGAGCTGTTCCTGCATATGATTCATCCACCCCGATAAATTGATATGATCGGCCGCCGTCCCGTTGTCGCGCGATCCTGGCAGGCCCCGGCTCCGCCGTTCAGGCTTTCGCCGCCGGCGTATGTTCGTCGATCGCGACGATCCCCTCCATCACCACCCCGGCATCCCCCTCGAGCGAGACATCGCTGACCGTCTCGCCATCCCTCCGGAAATCGACCCGGAGCCGTGCGCCGCTCGTGGTGGTCACGGTGACCGGCGGGATCAGGCCGCGCAGCATCGACGCGACGATGGCCGAGGAGACCGCGCCGGTGCCGCATGCCCCGGTCTCCGCCTCGACGCCCCGCTCGAACGTACGGAGCGCTATGGCCGAACCCTCCGGCAGCACCTCGACGAAATTCGCGTTGGCGCCATCCGGCGCAAACGCATCGTTGTGCCGTACGGCGGCCCCCATATGCTCGACATCGAGCGCCGCGATATGCTCCGTTCCCGTCCCCATCTCATCGACGAAGATGATGGCATGCGGCGTCCCGACATCGGCGAAATGGGAGCGCTGCTCACCATCGGGAAGGCTCAGCCCGAACCCGAGCCGGAACGCTCGCGGGTCGGGAAAGGAGAGCCTGACGCCGAGGCCGGTCAGCTCGGCGCTGTAGACGACGCCCGCGTTGATAAAGGAGATTGCGCCGGGATCGCGCACAAACCCGTGATCGACGGCGAAGCGCACGGCACAGCGTCCGCCGTTGCCGCACATCATCCCGGTGGAGCCATCGCGGTTGAAGTAGAGCATCCGGAAATCCCCCTCCTCCCACGGCTCGATCGCCATCAGCCCGTCGGCTCCCGCATGTTCGAGAGCGCCATCGCAGATCTCCGGGGCGAGCGCGCCGAGATCGAGCCTCGCCGGAAGATCGCGCCCGTCGAGGACGATGAAGGTATTTCCTGCCCCCGACATCTTGGTATAGTTCAATCGGATCATGCCGCAAGATAGCTACAAAACGAACCGGGGACGCACCCTCTCGGCGCATCCCCGGCCCCAACGAATCATCATGGCCCATGGCGCAGCCTATTGCCTGACCACCTTCCTCATTACCGTCCGATCGCCGATATGAAGATGAAGCAGGTAGACCCCGGAGGGAAGATCGCCGAGCGACATCTCCAGATGCACCGCCCCGCTCATCCGCTCCGCGTCGATGCCCCCTACCCGTTCGCCGAGCAGGTTCATCAGTTCGAGCCCCACGACGGCTGGCGCCGCCAGCGCCGTCTCCACGACCAGTCGGTCGCTGGCCGGATTCGGATAGATCTCCATCCTGTCGGCCTCGCCCGTCACGGCAACGCCCAGGCTCCGGTGGTCATTCAGGACAAATGGGATAGAGGTCGCCGAGCATTCTCCCCCCTGCGTGATCGTGACGGTATACTCGCCACCGGCGGTCGGCGTATAGGTGCGCTCGATGGCTCCTTGGATCGCGACACCATCCAGACTCCACTGGTAGGTGATCGCCTGGCTGGCGACAAGGGCCGTCCCCTGCGCCCAGATCGTCGGCGTGACGGGAGCAGGAGTCACCGCCACCACCGTCGTCTCGGAGGTCGCGCTGCAGCCGCGTTCGTTGGTGATCGTGACACTGTAGGCACCGCTGTTGGCGACAACGATCGAGCGGGACGTGGCACCGGTCGACCACCGGTAGGAATATCCCTCCGGTGCCGTCAGCACCACGGTACTTCCCTGGCAGAAACTAAGCGGGCCGCCTGCCTCGACCTCCGGTATGGAGATGCACGCGGAGCCGAGGATCTCCACCGAAGCGAGGCTCGCGTGGGTCTGGTCCTGCCCGGCGATGGCAATCACCTTCATTTCGACGAACTCGCCGTTCCAGACCGGGACCGCGAGGGTCCTGAAGAACTTCCGGGCATGGCACATCGACGGGGCCGGGGAGCTGGCGCCGCCCCGCAGATCGATCCATTCGCAGGTATTGGTGGCGTCCTTGTCGACGAGCCATCCTCCTGTGACGATCACACGGTCCTTATCGGCCTGCGCCATGGCGTGCCATACTCTTGCGACCGCCGTCTCGGTGAGCGCAGCGAAGCTTCCTCCCCGCTCCAGATAAACCTTCGGCGAGAGCGTCATCGGATAGCCGTTGACATAGGCTCCCCCGGTCACCAGCAGCGATCCGTTCTGGAGCGTCAGAAGCTGCGGCGCGTTGATCGGCCTGTCGAATCGGCCCGCATCAACCCATCGGTCGCCCGCGACATCGTACTTATAGATCGCCGGAACGATCGTGCTGTAGGCTCCTCCTTCGCGGCCGGCGAAGACGAGGATATCGCCATTGCTCGCGCGGCCCGCAACGGCCGTGTTGATCACGGCGGGATAATCATGGACGAAGCGGCTTATCCCGGTCCTGATATTGAAAATCTCAGCATCGGCCAAGGACCCGAGATCGCGGCGGCGTCCCCCCACCACCAGGATCTCCTCGTCGTTGATGAAACATGCGGCGTGCTGGCGGCGCTCGACAAAGAGCGATCCTATCACGCGCCATTCTCCGGAAGCACGATCGTAGAGCTCGACCACCGGGGTCAGCCCCTGCTGCTCGTCGGTGACGCCGCTGATCGCCACGACATTTGAATCGGGAGTGAGAAGGGCCACGAACTCGGCATGCGGAACATTCAGGGAGCCGGTGGCGGTGATGGTATGGTTGACCACGTCGATGATCTCACAGCTCGCGCCCGGGTTCACGGCCATATAATAGCCATCATGCCCTACCCCTCCGGAGGTATATCCCCCGATCACCAGCGCCTTTCCGTTCCCGATCGGAAGCGCCTCGAAGTAGTTGCGGGCCTGGGAGAGATTGCCGAACTCGCTCCACTGAAGCTGCGCCATGGCGCGTGCCGGCAGCAACGCCAGAACGGCCAGAGCCAGCGCCGTCAGAACGTTCCAAGGTTTCATGTGATAGCTCCTTGATGGGTAGTATAGGTCCGTTGAGATGTTGGAAGAACTGTTTCGATATACAAGGCGCAATCGGTAATGTCAAGGTGGTTATCCTTCCCCCGAATAGTGGATGGTGTCTCAGTATGTCGGAATGGTGGGCTGGCGTTCAACTTCGGCCCAGCGTAGCAGCACGCGACAATCAATCTCAGCCACTGCCGCATAGTGCCGCGTCAGGCCGGGGAGACCTGGAGAGATCGGACGGCGGGATGACCAGGCGATGGAACTTCGCCCTGACTCCGCGCGCGCGATATCGAGCCGCATCCTCCCGATGCACTGCCGCAACCGACCGGCACGGGGCGGCATGGGCCAGGCCTCGCGCGGCGCCGGCACGATCGTGACGGCGGGCAATCTTCTCCCCTCCATTCTCCATCTTCTAGTGTTATCTTTCAGCTTCCGTGTGCCGGCCCCGCCGGCTCCCGACATTGATGATGGCCGGCCGACCGGCCGTGATGCAACGCGCTCCGATTTCCGTGACAAGCCCTACGTAATGATGCTCATCCGCCTGGCTCTGATGCTGCTTATTCTGGCGAGCGCCCCGCTCGCCGCGCAGATCAGGGCCGACTCCCTCAACCCCGATGTGATACTCGTCGATGCCACGTTCGTGGCGTGCGGCGATTCCACCGAGTCGCTCCTGATCCTGCGCGATGGCCGCGCCGTCTACGCGATCGCCGATCGCGGCGCATCCTTCACGATCAGCGGCGCCCTGCTGACCGATCTTCAGACGATCGTGGCGCAGGCCAATTCGACGGTCGATACCAAACGGCTCGACAGCTGTTCCACGCTCGGCGTCATCCTGAACGGGCCACGCTTCCTGCTGATCAACACGAAACGTCCGGTCCCGGAGGTCAAGGAGCTTTACACCAGGATCGAGCGGCTGCGCAAGTTCGCCCAGAAGAAGGTGGATGGCGTGATCGACCGTTACAGCGACGAGTTCGATCAGGGGATCGACAGCAATATCCAGTCGCTCCCGGTAGTGGCCCCGGCCGAGATCCAGAAGAAGATCAGCCTCTCGCCGATCGCGCGCGAGTGGCGTTGCAGGGGGACGGTCGTGGTGGCCGCGATGGTGACGCATCAGGGGCGCGCGCGGATGGCGTTCGTCCGCGAGGTGAAGGTGCGCGGCAAGTGCGGCTCGATCCTCTCGGTGGCGGCGTTGCGCGCGGTGCTGCTGGCATCGTTCGAGCCGGCCATCAAAAAGAACGGCAAGCCCACAACCACCTGGATGCAGGTGGAAGTCCCCTTCACACAGCGACGATAGATTCTCATGGGCCCCGACGCGGCGGGCCCGCTCCTTTTTCCGACTCTTCCTATTTTCTTCTCGATGAAGACTCCGATACCTACTCTCGGCATTCTCGGCGGCGGACAGCTCGCCCGGATGACAGCCTACGCCGCGTTCCGGCTGGGCATGCGCGTTCATATCATGGAGCGGTTCGCCGGCTCCCCCGCCGGACAGATCGCTCACAAGGAGGTCGTGGGCGATCCCGCCGATCACGATCTGCTACTGCGCTTCGCCTCGGAGTGCGACGCGGTGACGCTCGAAAGCGAGTTCATCAATGAGACGCATCTGGCCCGGATCGAGAGCGCCGGCCATATCCTCTATCCCCGCTCATCGTCGGTGGCGCGCATTCAGGACAAGCTGGTGCAGAAGCTGACGCTCCTCGACGCGGGCGTCCCGATCGCACCGTTCGAGGGAGTCGCCAACCCCGACGAGGCGCGGAGCTTCGGCGAGCGCCACGGCTATCCGTTCGTTCTGAAGGCGCGGCGCGACAGCTACGATGGCTACGGCAACGCGACGATCCGCTCTGCCGGGGATATCGAGGCGGGGTGGGAGAAGATCACCCGGGGGGACGCCCGGCGCGAGGTCTACTGCGAGGCGTTCGTCGATTTCACCAAGGAGCTGGCGGTGATGGTGGCACGCGGGCGCGATGGCCGGACTGTCATCTATCCCGTGGCCGAGACTGTGCAGCAGGACCATATCTGCCACTTCGTGATGGTCCCGGCAACCGTCGACGAGCGGTCGGCGCGCGCGGCGGTCGACTATGCGCGGCGCGGCGTGGAGGCCATCGACGGCGTAGGCATTTTCGGCGTCGAGCTGTTCATCACCGCCGATGGGAAGGTGCTGCTCAACGAGATGGCCCCCCGCCCCCACAACAGCGGTCATTACACCATCGAGGGGAGCGTCACATCGCAGTTCGAGAACCATATCCGCGCCGTGATGGGATGGCCTCTCGGCTCGGCCGATCTTCGCGCCCCCGGCGTGGCGATGGCGAACATTCTCGGCCGCGAGTCGGGGATCGGCGCGGTGGCCGACTACCCGGCGGTTCTCGCTCATCCGGCGGCGCATCTGCATATCTACGGCAAGGAGGAGTCACGCAAGGGGAGGAAGATGGGGCATGTCACCGCGCTTGCCGGTACTGTCGAGGAAGCACTGCATATCGCGGAGGAGGCCGAGCGGAGCGTGCAGTTCGTGGGGCTTCAGGAAGAGGATATGCGTTCATGATCCTCGGGCTGCATCATGCGCAGATCACAATCCCGCGCGGCGCCGAGGAGCGGGCGCGGGAGTTCTACTGTGATCTGCTGGGGCTTCCGGAGATCCCCAAGCCGGCCTCGCTCGCCGGGCGAGGAGGATTCTGGGTGATGGCGGGCGAGACACAGATCCATCTGGGCGCCGAGGATGGCATCGACCGCGAGCGGACCAAGGCGCACCTGGCATACAGGGTGAGCGATCTGGCCGGATGGCGCCTGAAACTTGAATCGATGGGGATCACGATCCTCGACGGAATTCCCATTCCCGGCCATGAGCGCTTCGAGTTTCGTGATCCGTTCGGCAACCGGGTGGAGATGATCCAGCCTACGTAGCCGCCCCCTCTTTCTCCGCCAGCGCCCGATCGATCACCTGCAGGAACATCGCGACCGGCTGCGCCCCCGAGACGGCGAACCGTCCGTTGAAGATGAAGAACGGCACGCCCGTGATGCCGATGCGCTCCGCCTCGGCCTGGCTTACCGCCACCTCCTCTGCCCCCACCTCGCTCTCCAGATATGCGTGCAGCTCCGCTTCGGCGATCCCCACCGAGCTTCCGATCGCCACAAGCGTATCGCGGTCGTTCAGATTTTTCCCCTCGGTGAAGTACGCTGCGAAGAGCGCCATCGCCATCTCCTTTGCCCGGCCGCTCAGCTCGGCCAGCAGCACCAGCCGATGCGCATCGAGCGTGTTGGGGGCGCTGGCGACCTTGTCGAACCGGAACTCGAGCCCATCGCCGGCGCCGGCGGAAGCCACCTGCTCGAACATTCCCCGGGCACGTGCCGCGCCGCCGAACTTCCTGTCGATCAGCTCGGACCAGGGAAGCCCTTCCTTCGGCATATCGGGCTGCAACTGGAACGGGTGCCAGTGCCATTCAACGCTGAGATCCGGCCGCTGCTCCAGTGCCTGCTCCAGACGCCGCTCGCCGATATAGCACCAGGGGCAGGCGATATCGGCGAAAAGATCGATGCGTATGCTCTCCATTGTTCTTCTCCGTTCAGGGTTCAATGCGGGATGGCCCGCCGGGGGATTACCGGGGGAGGAGATCCACGATCGCTCCTCCCTCACAGACGCAATGTAGCGCGTCGCCGGGGATTCACGGAGCGGAATGGCGGCGCAAGATTCGTGAGGAAACGTTCTGCATATCGAGGTTGCCGGACGTCCGCTGCATCGTTATCTTTGCATTCACGCTTCTCCATATACGGGAAGCGCCACGGTTCCGTAGTTCAGCTGGACAGAACGCAAGTTTCCTAAACTTGATGTCGCAGGTTCGAGTCCTGCCGGGACCACCGATGGGTTTACACCCCGAGACCATAGAAGACCAGAATCCCCTAGAAACCCGCAGAAACGCGGGTTTCTTCGTTTCAGCCATACTTAGCCGGAGAGCTTTCTTCTGCGAAGCAAAGCTGCGCTGAGCTATAGTATAGACATTATCATCTACCATACGACGTTGACAACCAGCGAACGCCCAACGCTCGACAGGAAGTACATCCCACTCGGCTCGTTGCCCAGATCGATCACCATTTCCCCCATCACTTCCCCGCTCCACACGATACGGCCATCGGACGCCAGTACCTTGACAGGCCCGGCAAACGGCGGCGCGATCGGCTCGAAGGTCAATCGCTGCCCGTTCGATGGCGATGGCATCTTCCTGATCAGCATCCCGCTCAGCGTGGTGCCGATCACACGCTGGACACGGCCCAACTCATGCACATCCTCATCGGTGATCAGATTCCCATTGGGGAACTGTGCTACCCAGTACTCCTGCCATATCGCAGTCAGCTTCCGCAGCAGCTCATAGTCCGGCTTTGGAGATGGCGTGCCCTTCTCCAGATGCATGAGATATGTAAGGTTCCAGTAACGACCCTCAAGATCCCAGACTTCCGGGTCATCGACCGGGTTCCGCGCCTGATACAGACGCCCGGCTGCGTCGGTGAACGAGATCGGGAGCAGCGCCCCCGGCTCGGTGATCCCAGCAGCACCAGCCTGACGCTGTTCCCAGTCGTTTGGCAGAGAGATCGGACCGGTGGGCAATACGCTCCCGTGTGGTTCGTGTGGCCCGACAAAGGGAACCAAACGAGCCGAACCATCGCACCCGATGATGCGCAGGAAGACTTTTCCTCCGAGAGACTTATCAGCGAAATACTCGAAGCGTCCCAGGGCAGGACAATCCCTTGTCGTATCGACATGAAGCGTTTGTGCGCCTATCCCGCTGAAGATCAGCGGCAGAAACACGGCTATCAGGGTGAAGTGTCTCATGTGGCTCCTTGGTGATACCATGATACAGGGTACAAATTCCCGTCCCCATCCACCATGTCCCATACTACTCCCCCATTTGGCGGCAACCCTCTTCTCATACTCCCCTTCCGCCGCACTGACAGGAGCGCTCTTAGTGAATTACGCCTGTTGCATTCATCCACTCGGACAGGGTTGGATATACCGGCGTTGAAGACGGGACCAATACCTCGCCGTTGCCGGTGGCCGGATCGAGACAAGTCTCAACACCCAGGAAACCCCGGCCCGTCATCGCGCTTCCGGCATCGTGGAGAAAGATTTTTGTCGGCGTAATACCAGTTGAAGGGCACGCGCTTCGCTGGGTGCCATCCACAACGATGTACTCGGCATCGCCGGGCATGGTGAAAAGCTTGTCATTCATTGCATAGGTTATGCAACTATTTCGATCTCCTTTGCATTTGACCGTAATCGTCACGGCAACCGTTGGCTTCGGTTTCTTTGCATAGCCGGGCACCCCTACGAGCGCAGACAGGACGAGACACGACAACAGCATCCGAGCTTTCATTCGCTACTCCAATGATTTATAAAGAAGTTTGAAGGGGATTTATCGTACGCATCAATTTCTTGCTTCGATGAGATCGGCGACAGACAGGCTCTCGATCTTCCACCGTGACGTTTCGCGTTTCGTCAGCAGAGAGAGCGTGCCGTCTTCGCATCCGATGATCTGCGCCAATACGACCTTTTCTGCCCCCGTCACGATAGGGCGCTCGCCGAGGAAACGGCCCGTCAGATCATAGGCCTGAATGTACAACTGCGTGTTTGTGTCGGCGTCAGCACGGCTCAGGGCCAGAACATACAGGCGCGATTTGTCCGATGCCAGATCCACCACGAAGATGCTGTCCTGCGGCGCATACCCGGCACTCATGCCTTTCACGTTATGATCGACGACAGCCCCCGCGAACTTGCCGTCCATACGCCAGAATTCCGGCACGATCTCGTCTCCCACCCGCTTCCCGTGCATGAAGATCTTGTTGTATTGGCTTAAATAGAAAATGTCCGTCCCGCCTTCCACGTATAACGCGCCCACATGCTTCGCCTCCTGAGCAACGCCCACCGCATCCTCTATAGACGCCGTGCGGAGCGCCGTCTTGACGGACGCGCCATTCTCTTTGATCAGCATAAAGTTGAACAGGGAATCGCGCCGGACACTATCGGGGATGCTGGCATCCGAGAACCCTTCCCACAGGCAAGGAGAAATGAAGTCGTCGCCGAATTCCAGCGGGCTGCCGACCATGTAATATTCTGATTGACCAATGGGCGATATCGCAACGATACGCCGATCGACCATTTTCAGGATGGACGCACCTTTATGCCAGTGGACGGTTGTATCATGTTCTCCTGCGACGGTTACATCGTATCCTGTAAAAAGGTCGGAGAAGATGTAGGCGGTATCGTTCCCTTTGCGCCGGCCAATGGCGTCATAACTGATCAACGCCGAATAGCTCTCAACAAGTTCTGACCAGTATTCCGGATTGTCCGTCGCTTTTTTGTAGTGCAATGCCAGAGACGTATCGGGTGGAATGGCTGCAATAAGCTTTCCGGTCCGGCTGTCGAAGTGGTAAATCATGTTCTGGCGATCGTCCAGAAGCTCCATGACGCCGCTCTTTGCATCCAGCGTCACGGACTTTGCAGCGGTGATAATATTATCGTCATCCTCGATCAGTGGAATGGCCGAGTAAATTTTGAGCGCGTTGGTCTTTTTTGTCTGAACAGCCATACCGCCAGGAATGCCCTGAGCAGAAACACCGTCAGGAAGGATCAGCGTATCCAGCGCATTATGCTGAAGATCATGCCGGTACAGCACAACGTTGCCCGTCGAGTCAATCAGGTACATGTTCGCGAACACCGGATCGGCATGAAAGATCTCCGCCAGATCATTCGACAGATCCTCCGCCACGGCATCCGCCCTGAACTTCTTCCGGAAGGCCAGACCTTCGCGCGCGACAGGCGTCGCAATCACGACAAGGCTGTTGACCGGCACATGCGCGCGTTTTGCCGAACCGATCGCATGGTTGATGGCGGTGGCACAGCATGCCGTACAGGTGCCCGTCGATGTTGAGAAGAGAAGCGTGTATCCGGGCGGTGTAGCGGGCTGCGAGGCACGCCACTTCTTCAAGACCGCCGTCACCGCCTGCGTATTGAAGGAAAGCGAGTCAGATTCGGTCTGGGCCAGACAATGCCCCCCTGCCACACAAACCAATATTAACAGCGCCATGCCGATATGCTGCCGGATCGTTCTGCTGTTCATGATCGTTGTCTCAAAAATATCGGGCGGGTACCAAGCCCCCCCCCACCCCGTATCAGTTACTCAATAACGTGACCATCCGACGCCGCCTTCCAGGCGTTATAGTCGGTATAGACCTGCTGGCCCGGCAGGTTCTTCACGAACGAATAGGTGCTGGTGCCGTCGTCGGCGCAGACATTCGCATTGACATAGCCGATGCCTGTCGGCGCGGTTGGCGTGCTGTTTTCATCGAAGATGAAGATCGACTCTGCCGACTGGCTGCCGATCGGGCAGGTCTGCGCCAGGCCCCATGGATAGGGCTCTTCGTAAGCGGGTATCCCCTTTATATCGTGCCATACATTACTTCCGGGGTGATGCCACGAGGCGCAAAGACTTTTGCTCCCGTAGCAATGGAGCGTGATGACGACCGGCTTGTCAGTGCCGTTACCCTGCGAAAGGGCGACGGATGCGGTGCCGAACAGCAGGACAAGCGCCAGAAACGGCAGGACTCTTTTCATACGATCTCCTCTAAAATGAACATGAAGATGTTCCTCTACGGGAATGTTCGTGAATGCAGGATGATTGCCATATAATCCTTTGCGATCGGGACCAAGCCGGGCCAACCCGGAATACTTTTTGGCGAAGGGAATCAGGCAGCTACGACGGCTCACCCCAACGAACCAGAGCTTTCTTTATCACTACAGGCTTCACGATCTTGCCTCTTGTGTGTTGATAATGATCTTCGTCTATACTAATCCATCATGGCTCAACCTGACGAAGTATGCACCGCTCCGGGGAACTGATAGATTACCATCCGTCATCAGTCGCCGTGTGGAATGACTACTCCAAACCTGTTGTTGCCGGGATTCCCATGACCCAATAGCGCCCAAACGAGTCACGGCCACCAGCCCATACAAGCTGCCCCTCCTCAGTAAATCGTGCCACCGAATACCACGCAACACCATTTCCGCCGATGCCGCTATGCATTGGTGTCATCCCTTCGGTTGGGTCAGTAGAAACTAGAACAGATGGGTTCTCTCTATACCACTCGTTCCCCTCACAGTCCATCCCCCACGATTCCATCAGCATACCATCCTCATAGCGCTGGACAACCCACCATGACTTGCTGAACGAACCGCTTTCGCACTCACCATCGGAGAGTTTGTACTCGACCTTTGTTTCCGCAAATGCCAGAACGGGAAGCAACAGGAGCACGGCGACAAGGAATGCATGTTTCATGATCATCATTATTCTCTCTGGTTGTGTTAGTCGGTAGTAGTGGCTATTTAATTGCTGCGCTCCAGTAGAGGCCATCGGAGTTTCTGCCAACACAGGATATCATCGTTCCATCGCCATCATAGATAGTGAGCGCAGCGAAATCGCGGTCCATTGAATCGGTGCCGGTCATGTTTGGGGGCACTCCTCCGAACGGATCGCTCGGCACGACCATGATCGTATGATAATAGAACGAATAATACGTGCCATTACAGCTAACCCCATGGGTCGATATCGGCATTCCGTTGTCTCCGACGACCGTAACGCTCCACCATGTCGATTTCTTGGAACCAACCCTACACTCTCCACTCTGAGCATAGGTTTTGTTGGCGGCCTGAGCTGCAAAAGGTAGGGTGAGCAACCCAATCGCGATCAACAAGATTTCAGTTCGTACTCGCATAATATTCCTTGAACAAGTGAGCGGTGTACGCGAGCACTCCGATATATGAGGATACACCACATCAACATGCGATTTGATTACAGCTTCATGTACCCCGTATAGGTGAATCTTTTCGCCTATTGATGGCGCAATGATACCAACCGGACGCTCGGGGTATGCTACATAGCATCTACATGCCTCCACCAGGTAGGTAGACCGTTACGCTATAGCAGATATACTTTCACCATCTGCTATAGATCGCCAGACGATATACAAACATACACCGCACAACTGTACGATAAGAGTATATCTTTGTGTACCGTTCGGATGGTGTGATTGCCGATCTAAGCTCTTACCGCTCCAATACTGAGTTTACCACCTTCAACAAAGAGGCAACAGTACATCTTTGTGTACCCACGACAATCCGTTGGGAACGGCCTCCAAGCCACCATACATTGAGCTTCCAAGGGAATACCGGAATCATCAATGCGGCAGCGTCCCCCGCTGGACATTATTTCCCATCAATCACTGTCCATTGTAGCGAGGTAAGCCCACCATATGTGTACGTTGAAGAGATTAATAAGGCCGTTTGAACATAATTTCGGAGGTTTACCCTGCCTCATAATACCCACACTGAAGATGAGCAGCCGCCGGACCGAAGCAAAGAAGTTGATTATCGAGACAAAAGTGGCTGAGGACGAAAACAAAAACCGCCCCAACGCAAACCAGAGGGGTTTCGAATTGAGGCGGCTTGACGATACCGTGAGGAGAAACTAGGAATTCAACGCCTGCCAAATGGCGTGCTCTACCGGGAAGCGTGCTCCGCCCTCAAGCTGTAGCTCCGCGCGCAGCATGGCGTCCATCGACCTCGGGCCCGCGTCCTGACCACTGAGGAGCAAGGGAGGCTGCGCCATAAACTTTGGATGTCGACCGCGGTGCGGCTGGGCCGCATGCGCCAGGAACGGATGGCACAGGTACACCGTGCCGGCGGGGCCCGTTGCCACGGCTTCTTTTCGGGCCGGCAGGTCCTGAAGTTTGCCCGCCAGTTCCATAAAGGGCAGCCCCTCCTCCCCGGCGGCTTGCAGCAGACGCGCCACATCCAGGTGAGACCCCACGCGTAGCCGGGTCGGCGCATCGCTGTCCTCCACGTCCGAAAAGAGAAACAGCATCAACAGCGCCCGCCCCCGGGAACGGACGTTGACGCGATAGCTGAGGTAATCCAGCGGGTCCGGGCCCGGGAAGCTCGCATCCACATGCCAGCCGGTGTCGCCCGGATCGACGGCGGAGGGAAAACGGACCGGGAACGTCCCCATGCTCCGGCAGGGAACCCATCGGCCGGCGCCCACCAACTGGTCAAATGCCTGATGCAACACCGGCGTGTTGGCGGCGGCCAGAAAAGGGGGTTGTGCGTACATACCCAGCCGGACAACCGGCCGGGTCCAGGTGCGGGAGTCGTTGGGGTCAGCTCCGATATCCTGCCACAGAATGTCGCGGGCGGCCTCGGCTAGTTCGGCCGGAAAGGCGTGGTTGATTCGAACAAATCCCTCGTTGATGAATTTGTCAATATCCTGATTAGTTAACGCGGTAAGCATACGGTAATACTTTGAATGGTTAAAGGATGGCAGGTCCTCTTCCCAGCAACTGGAGCGGCACGCGATAACCAGCAACTCCTTGCAGAAGCGCGCAGAACTTACCGCTGCCGAAATTTCCCTCCTACCCGGCATGAGCTGCTGGATAGGAATATGCGGGCCTGAAGACCATACATGACAGAGCCCCTAGGGGAAGGCCTTATCGCACCGGAAAAAGTATTACGATAATGTTGGAGACATTCTCATGTCGGTAATTTGATTAATGTGGCATTGATTTGGGTGATTCGCAATCACTGTGGTTACCAACCGGACTCTTGGAGACCCGGGTGAGTGCCAATACCATGTTGAACAAACCAATATACGGGAATCGAGTGGAGCAAGGCCGAATTCCTTGTCGGGCTAAGTCTGGGGTCGGCCCTGCAGAATCGCTTTGGTTGTATATAATTTCGGCAATATCATATTGCCGCGTAGAGATAGTCTCCCGAATAAGATCTGGAGCATACCACGATTTTTTTCAGTCAGCCTGAAGCTGGCGCCAGTCCAACTATAAAAACACGCGGGGGAATTTTCCATGCCGGTTCTTCTGCCGCATCGATACAACGATTGATACGGCAAACCGGTTGCGCTTACTCCGTCTCGTAGATATGGTGGACGGTATGCGCCTCCGCAACAGTGGGGGGCTCGGCCCGGTCGAACATCCGGCGGATGATATTCTCCGGCACCTGCCGTTCCCGGCTTCGATTCTGCTGCAGTACCACGGCCAGCGGTTTTTCCAGGTAGACCACATCCACCCTGGCGCCGTAATCGAGACAGAGATCGATCCACCGCTTCCTGATATCGCGCGTGAGGTTCGTCGCGTTGAAGACGAAATCAGTTCCCGAGCGGAGGAATTCCCTGCACCGCTCCCTGGCTGTGGCTATCACTATCCCCTGATTATCATCCGGCCCGATCTTCAGCTCCTCGCGAATATCATCCAGCGCCAGCACCGGCGTATCCGGCATGTTCTCCCTGATCCAGGTATCCTTTCCCGTTCCGGCCACTCCCGACATAAGGGTGACGCTGCATCGCGGGACGAAGTAGGGGATATATCCCTGATGCGTGGGCTCCCCCGCGTAGAAAAGCAGCCGGGCGTGATCGCTCGGAAATTTATACGGCGACTCCAGACACCCCGCCTCCTCGCAGACCAGCTTCCAGTACTCCACTTCCTCCTCGCTCAGCTTCGCCCCGCGCCGTCCGCGCAGATCGGCGGTTGCGAACCGCCAGAGCTGAAGATTGCTGACCATGCCGGAGGTATGGATCACCTCCCGTAACGGATCATCGTAGCGGGCGATATTCACCGGCCTGCCATGAAACGCCACGCACTGGACGATCTCCTCCCGATGCGCCAGCTCCACCCCAAGCTCGCGAAGAACCGAGCGGCATAATCTGGCCCCGACGCCTGAATGCCCCGGAGAGCGCACCTTCCCCGTCTCGGGATCGTTCAACGTCGTCGCCGGTTTTCCTGCGTCGTGGAATAATGCGGTATACAGAAGCGTCAACCGATCACGCCTGCCAAGCATGTTCCAGTCCGCCAGCCGCTCCAGCTCCTCCACGACCATCATGGTATGCGTCCAGACATCCCCCTCGGCGTGCCACTCGGCATCCTGCATGCAGCTCCGCATCGCCTCGGCCCACGGCTGATGCGACGCCCAGGCCAGCATAATCTCCTTATCGAGGACCCCACTATCGGTCTTCATCATCCCCCCGCAATGTATTCGGCACAACCGGTTTGGAGCGCCAATGACTGTCGCTGGCATCGACCGCATGGCGGAATTTTTCCGACACATATTTCGCCACCGACGACCCGAATTTCTCGTATGGGAACGAATCCTCCAGCCGGACGACGTACCCTTCGCACGGGTCGCCGTCGATCTCCGGCCGGTAGAGGGAACGAATGATATTCTCGTCCCACATGCCCCGGTACAGGACCGGAACCAGCGCCAGGCCGAGCAGCTGCGCCCACTCGGATGTATCATCCCACGAAAGGCATTCGTTGCGATCGTTCCAGATGGAATGCACGAAGAAATAGGATGGAATATTCCGGTAGCGAATGGTATGAAGGGCGAAAAGATTTTCGCCGCAGACGCGCCATCCCTCCGGAATCATATGACCGATCGCGGCATGGAGCCCCTTCACCCAGTTTCTCGATGGATGATGCTCGCTGTCGAGCGAGCGCGCATGGATATAATCGGAATACATCGTCGTATTCTCTCCATCCAGCTTCACCGTGACCACGACATTCCTTCCGGCAAAACCGAGTAGATCATCGGCGGTGATATCGTCCGCAGTGGTTGCGCCGGACCATGGCAGATGGACCGTGCGGGGATATTTGACGAGGGGATATGTACTGAGACGTTTCATAATCGCTGACTGCGAACTGGCTTTCCTATAATCACTGAGCGTCCGGAGAATATAGCACGCCGGCAATATCGTCCGCATGGTAATAATCCCGTTATGAAAGCGCAGGGCCGTATAATAAGAGGCTTCAGGCTGTTACATCGCCAGCCGCCGGAAAGTTGTTTATGGCATTGAATTGTCGCGAACGTTGCCGTGGATGGCTTGCCAGCGATTACCCGAAACGACAGCCGGACTGCATCGACCGACCGGCAGATCCGCTTATCGGATCGGGCCGGCAGCAACAATCCTATCGGCATATATCCATTACTTCGCCGCCAGATCGCCCACCTCCTCCGGATAACGCCGCGCCGCGCCGTAGCCGAACCCGGCCGACAGCAGACAGACGACCCCGCCGAGGATGATCGGCGCCCGCCCCCCCAGAGTATCGGCGAGCCATCCCAGAACGGGTCCGCCGATGAGCGTCGTGCCGGCGATCAGCACCGTCTGCAGCGCCAGAACCCTTCCGTGGAACTCTCGTTTGGTCTCGACCTGGACGATCGCCGTCGTCGAGGTCATATAGAGGATACTCGCCATGCCGACCAGAAACATCAGAGACATGGCGACGGCGACACGGGAAACGAACGCGAACAGGAGCATGGCGATGCCGAGCGCGACGGCGCCGAGAAGGACATGGCGTATTCGGACAAGGCCCCGGTGGGCGACGATCAGGGCGCATACGACCGCGCCGCAGCTGAAGACCGAATACAGAACAGTGAAGACGCTCTCGGTGCGATGCAGCACATCGGCGACGAACAGCGGCAGGGTGACGTTGAAGTTGTACGCCAGCATGCCGATCGCCGCGAGCATGCTGAAACTGATCCACAGCGTCGGCTGCGACCGTACGTAGCGCAGCCCCTCGCGCACATCCCCCCTGCTCCGGATGTTAGTGGGCTCGCGGTGAAGCTCGGCCGGGCGCATCATGACGAGGCAGATCAGCACCGCCAGATATGATATCGCGTCGATCGTGAAGCACCAGCCGAAGCCCACGGTCACCACCAGAAGGCCGGCCAGCGCGGGCCCGAATATGCGCGAGACATTGACGATGGTGCTGTAGAGCACCACCGCGTTCGGAATATCCTCGGGCAGAACCATCTCGGTGACGAAGGACCGCCGAAGCGGATTATCGAACGCAAGAAGGATTCCCCCGAGCAGGGCAAGCGCGTACACTCCGCCGATCGAGAGGTGCGGCAGAAATGCCACGACAGCCAGACCGATCGACTGCAGCATCGCCAGGCTCTGGGTCAGCAGCAGCATATGCCGTTTATCCACCCGGTCGGCGATGGCTCCCGCCCACGCCGACAGGAACAGCACCGGCCCGAACTGGCAGGCCGCAAGCATGCCGACCGCAAATCCGCTTCCGGTGGTGTTGAGCACAAGCAGGGTGAGAGCGACGTTGGTCAGCCAGTTGCCCGTGTTCGAGATCAGCTGCCCGATGAAGAACAGCCGGAAATTCCGGCTCCGCAACGAGAGGAATGTGCTCCGCAGTGCCCGAAGGAGCCCCCCACCGGCGGGCTCGGGATCGGCGGGGTGTGCGTCGTCCGTCATATGATGCCCCCCGTCTCGGCATCGGCCAGCCGCTCCAGCAGCTCGATCGCCTTCGCGAGCGCGGGCCGCTCCCTGGCGCTGATCTTCGAGTCGATGGCCTGGATCAGCCACGCGTTGCGCGAGGCAATGGCCGACTCGAACAGCCCTTTGCCCGCTTTGGTCACGCTGATCAGCGTCTTGCGACCATCCGCCGCGTCGGGCTTCGCCTGGACGAGCCCGGCACGCCTGAGCGTCGCGAGGGTCTGGGCTATCGCCTGCTGGCTGACATGCTCGGCGACCGCAAGCGAGGATGCCGTGGCCGGGCCGTCATCGCGCAGACGCTTGAGGATCGCAAGCTGCGAGATCGACATCCCCGTCGCGCCGGCGGATGCCACCTCCCGCAGCCGGGTCTGCAGACGCTTGATCGCCACCGCCAGCCTGATGGCGGTCTCCTGATTGGTTGTATCGTTCATGGCCCCAGTATAGATTATTCAAGCAACTTGCACAAGTTACTTGTGTAAATTTTGGTTGGGCATTATATTGAGGGTATGACAAACGAACATACACAGGCCGCCTTACTGGTGATGGATGTGCAGCCCGGCATTCTCGATCGCGTGTCGGACAAGGACGAGTACCTCGCAAAGGTCGCCGCCGCAATTGATGTGGCCCACAGCAAAGGGATCCCCGTCATCCATGTTGTGGTCGGCTTCCGTCCGGGCGCGCCGGAAGCGGTCGGCGCCATGAAGGAACGGGCGCCGATGCTGACCGATCCGCGTCCGGCGATCACGCCCGGGGAGAATGATATCGTGGTGGTAAAGCGCCGTGTCAGCGCATTCAGCGGGAGCGATCTCGAGGTGGTTCTCCGCGCTCAGGGGATTCGGCATCTGGTGCTTGCGGGAATCGCCACGAGCGGCGTCGTGCTGTCGACCGTCCGCGAGGCTGCCGACAAGGATTACCGGCTGACAGTTCTTTCGGACCTCTGCGCCGATCTCGATCCCGAGGTGCACTCGGTGCTGATCGACAAGATATTTCCCCGGCAGGCCGCGGTGATGACCGCCGAGGAGTGGGGACGGATGCAATAACGCTTCGCGATCGGAGGTGTTCCGAACAGGGAGCGAGAATAGCCTGAAGTATGCCGCGGATGACATTACGCGTGACATGGCGATCTCTTCGGGGATCGCCGGTGAACGACGCCGGGGATATGCGCATGGATCGATCGGCCATGCGGCTCAATCGTTCGTGCAGACCCTGATCGCCAGTCCCCGCCTGCCGCACTCCAGCAGCAGCTCCGCCGGAAGATCGAGATCGAACTGGAGATCGCTGATCCATCCTCCGATGAACAGATCGAACCCGATCCCTCGTGCCCGCAGCTCATCGATCAGGGCGGGATCGCGCGCGGAAAGCCATGCGGAGGCATCGAGAAATCCCTGGCGGATACCCTCGTCGAATTTCTCGATCGCCTCGACCTCGTCGTCACCGATATCGGGCTCCTCCCATGTAATGCTGAACAACGAGACGAGCGTGGCGGTATGCGGACGCGCGCGCTCATGGATGGCGGTGACCGGAGCAACCAGCTCGACGCCAAGTGGCTCGAGGAAATCCTCCCTGCCGATGATCCCATCACCATGAGCCCATCCACGCAGAACCAGAGAGCGATTGCAGTATCATAAAAACGATCCAACGATAGATATGTATGACATTATCGCGTCAACCGTTCCGCCAGATCATCGAGCGCATCATGCCACCCGTCCAGCTCATCGGCCTCCTCCCATAACTCGCTCAGCTCCGAGCCGGCTCTGACCCTCTCGATCGCCCTGACCGCCAGCGACGGCAGCTCATCGCCGGGGACAATCGCGGCGATCGCCAGCGTCTCGCGGGCCTCGATCGGCAGATGCTTCGCCGGCATTCCCCGCAGCGCGGCCACTATCTCGGCGGCGGCGATGGCGGCACCGCACTCCGGCGCTTCGAGATAATCGTCGGCATCGATCACCCTTCTCAGCGTATCGACGATGCGCCCCTCGCGCGGATCGTCGTTGAAATCGCCGATCCAATCCGCGACGTCATCGTTATCGAAATTCCCTGTGTCCCACGCTCCCACGATAGTATTTCTCCCGTGTTGTTGTGCATCGACTCTCCGCTCAATCGGCGGATGATGAGTGTCGCAATATGCACCGCCGACACGTTCGATCATCTGTGCGGACGCGGGGAGGTTTCCGGCCTCGGTGATGATGCGGGGCGGAAAGGAGCGCGACGCGGGGAATCCCAGGCTTTTTCCAATGTGTAACCCTGGCCCCGCCGCTGTACGTCTCCCCATCGCCCGACCGTATTTTTCGTGGTCCGCCATCCGGACGGACATACCTGTCGACGACCGCGCGATCACCTTGGCTCCATACCATCGTCGCGCCGGTCCGGATGGCCGCCGCATCCTTCCGCTGGCGATCGGCATCGGCCGCCGACGCGGCGCGCTCTCCGCACTCACACTATAGCTACGGGATCATCCATGGTCATGACTATCGCTGCGGTTATCGTCTTTACCGGCATCGGGCTGTTCTGCATCATCTGGCGCGCTGATGCCGCCAGGTGGTTCGGGCTGGCGATGGGGGCGAGATTCCCGGCAGGCTGCATGGCGATATTCGGGCTGGGCTTCATCCTGGTCGCCATCGCGTTCATCGTCCTGTATCAGCAGGGCATCCTCAGCACACCCTGACGATCCGGCATCCATCCGGCCATATCCATCCGGCCCTGACGTGCATTCACCGCGGGCGCATCGACACTCGCAGCGGTCCTCGCGCGAACCGAACCCTCGGGCCCATCAACAGACAGGGGGAGCAACAGCCGTTGCTCCCCCTGCATCATCATCCACGCTTCGCGTGTCTCAGTGTGCTGGAATGGTGGGCCGGAGTTGAACTCCGGCCCAGCTCATCAACACTCGACGATCAACCTGAGACATGACCCTTCACGTCGATCCGTTTAGCGCATCAGCTCGATCCTGAGCACCGTGGGGACGCCGTTGACGCGCAGCGCCACCATGTAGCTTCCGTTCGGAAGGTTGCTCATATCGACCCCGCGGCGATGCTCGCCGGCGCCGATGCGCTCGCCGGTGATCACGTTGATCACCTTCCTGCCCATCAGATCCATCACATCGAGATCGACGGTGGATGCGGTCGGCAGCGTGAAGCTGAGATCGCAGAGACCGTTGGTCGGGTTCGGATGGGCCTTGAGCATGCTCAGAGGACCGGTCATGCCGCTCGGGTCCGAGATGCCCGCGGTGCCGCCGGGGGTGACGGTCACGTTCTCATGACCGAGCTCCTGGCCGCTCTCGTCGAAGTAGATGATCTCGACGGTCGGCCGGCGATCGCTCGCGGCGGTGTAGACCACCGTCACGTTCGGCTCGGCGCCCTGGACGCCGTTCTCCAGCGGATGACGCAGATCGATCATCACCACGCGATCGTTCGTGCGGATCGACTCGAACAGATCATTGCACTTCTCATCGCCATCGCATGGGAAGGTTGCGCCGGTGACGGCAACGATCGACCCGACGGGCTCGCCATGACGGATGGCGATCGAGCGGATATTCTTCCCTCTGGCCTTCTCGCGCGGGAACTCCAGGCGATAAGCGAAGAGCTTATCCTTGATATCGATCGGCGTGCCGACCACGACCACATCCTTCTTCGTCGCCTTCCATGGTCCGTACTCCATCGTGCAGCTGTCGCCATCGCAGTGATAGGCGGTCACCGTCACGTTGCCGACCCAGCCGATCGTATAGTCGATGCCGAGATTGAACTGCACGGTGTTGTTGGCCGGCAGACCATGCACGGGGAGCACCTGCGTATAGGCGACCGACGTTCCGTACGGCCACGACTTCCAGACGCCATCGATATAGAGGCCGCCGCCATTGACGCCGGGACCGCTCGGCAGCGGAGTCACCATGATCTTCACGCTGCAGATCGGCGAGACCGGCGACTTCATGTTGTAGACCGTGAAGGTCCGGCCGCTCAGATCGAGGTTGGGATACGGGAACGGCTTGACCGACATCGAATCGCAGCGCACCTTCGGCGCGGGATCGCACTTGAAGCAGACCGTGTCGCGGCACTCCTTCTTGGTTCCATCCTTGTTGACGATCGTCGCGATCACCTCGATGCAGATCTCACCACTGGCGGTGGTGCTGGCTGCCTCAAGGTTCAACTGCAGCGGCGAGTTCTGCGTGCATGCCGTGTTGAAGTTCAGGATGCCGCTGGTCGACCCCATCACGTTTGCCGGCACCGTGGAGGTCGGCTGGCATGGCGAGGTCTGGATGCTCTGGATGATCCCCCCCGGAGTGTTGCCGTTGCCGGTCGGAAGCACGTTGTACTGAAGCGAAGCCACCGCGCCCAGCGCGTTCGAGAGGATCACGTTGTAGCCGCAGCATTCGGTCTTGCGCCCCTCCAGCCAGAGCCTGTCGCATCCGCTGTTCGGCTGCTGCGTCACCGTCACGCATGCCGGCACCGACTGCGTCGAGAGGCAGGTGGAGGTCCCCACCGGCGTTGCCTGCACGGCGAAGGAGTTGCACGCGCTCTGCCCGACGGTCGCCCCCTGCGGAACGGTCCCGCTGACGAGGATATCGAGCGTTCCGCCCGGCGCCAGCACCGTGGAGCCGCCCGACGCGGTGAAGGAGTACGTCGGCGACGCATACGTGCCGAACGTGCCCGCGGTCAGAGTTCCGACGCCGACGCCGGGCGCCGGATTGACGATCCCGCAGAAGCCGCCGCAGACCGCGGTGCGCGATGGGTTCTTCGTGTTTGCCGATGTGTTGTAGCCGACGGTATAGCCGCCCGGTGCAACCACGCTTCCGGCCGCCGCCAGCGGAATATCGAACTGGCTGTTGCGCGCGGCGTAGCCTGGCAGCACGGTGATATCACCGACGTGCGGCATGATGTCGAGCAGACAGATGTTCGACAGCGTGAGGTTGCCACTGTTGGTCAGGCGCAGGCGGTACTCGATCGGCGATCCGGCCACGACCGATGCGCTCGACGAGAAGGTGCCGTTCGGCGTCTTCGGGCGGATCTCCTTCGACAGCGTAAGCTGCGCGATGGCGTTCACCGTCAGCGTCGCGATGTTCGAGGTTACCGGCGTCGGCAGATTCCCCGCGGCGAAGGTGAAGGTGTTGTTGTACTGTCCGGGAGGCATCGGCGGAGCATCGCCGATCTTCACGTCGAACTCGATGATCAGATAGTCGACCGTTCCATCGCAACGGTATGGCAGCACCGGGAACGACCAGCTGAGGTTCGTTGCGCCGACCGTCGGCGTGGTGATCGTCCCGCCGATCTGCGACGGCACCGTCACCGTCAGCGAGCAGCATGGCGGATTGTACTGGTTTGCCATCCAGTTGGATGGACCGTAGAAGTATGTCGGATTGCCGACATAGGTCAGACCGGCCGGCAGAGCGTCGGTGATCGTGCAGGAGGATGCCGTGGCATTCCCCACGTTGGTCACCGCCATGCGCCACCGCACCACGTCGCCCGGCACGAACGGTCCGGCCGTCAGCGGCGAGCAGCTCGGTCCGCAGGAGCCCATGAAGAGCTTCGTGGCGAGGATGTTCGGACGGAGCGAATCGACGGGCTTGCTGTGCGACGCTGAGATCTGCGTCAGGTTGGTGGCCTGCGCCGTCACGATATTCAGAATGTTCTGTCCCGGCAGCACTGCGGGGAACGGCGCGGCATAGCTCGCGTTCCTGACGCAGACGTCGAGGTAGTTGGTGAGGTTCGCCGTAATGGCGATCGGGTTGCTGTAGCTCCAGCGCACCTTGCAGACATTTGCCGGAAGCCCCGTCAGCGTCTGGAGTCCCGCGGTGCTGTAGACGACGGTGGTGCAGGGCGTTGCGCTGCAGGTGACGCCGTTCCAGCAGAACACATCGAGGGTGACCGTCTGCCCCGACGGAACGTTGGTATTGACGGCCGACAGATCGAGCGTCGGCGGCAGGTTATCCTCCATCACGAATCCCGGCTGCGGAACGTTGCCGTTGTTGCTGTACGAGAGCGTGTAGGTGCCGCAGCATCCGGGGGAGAACGACGGATAGTAGTACGGGTTGGAGGGGAAGTACAGGCCGATCGACAGTCCCTTCCAGAGCGAGCCCGACGGATTGGCCGCGCAGAGCGTAACCGCCGCCGTATCGGTGAACCGCTGCTGCTTCTGGTCGCACGGCGTCGTGAAGTTGACCCGCGCGGTGTTGATCACCATCTGTCCCTGCGAGAAGGTCGGCGACGGGAACGTCACATGCAGGTAGGCGATATACCACGAGTTCCAGGGAGAGACCGGGAGCGTGGTGGGGCCGCCGGCGAGCGTGACGTTGGTGCCGGTCTGCGTGAACGTCGTCCAGTTGCCGGTGACCGAGGTAACCGTCGCGCCGGCCGGCAGCACGTCGGCGAGCTGTACGTTGGTCAGGTTCAACCCGCCGATATCGCCGCCGGATGGATTGATGACAGTGATACGGAAGATCACATCGTTGTCGACGGCGCATCCCGCGAAGAGCGCCTTCTCGAAGGTCCATTTGTTCTGCGCGGTGGCGGTGGCGCAGGTGGTGTTCGAGGCGACTTTACGATCCTCCCCCTTCACCTGGATCTGCGCGGTGTTGCAGGCGCGGGTTCCATCGCAGGTCACCCCCGGCTTGAAGCGCACGTTGATCTGGACCGTTCCTGCCCCGGCGCTTGCCGTAAGCCCGGAGATCTGGAACGTCACGTTGTTGCCGCTGATCGTCGATGACGGCAATGTGCTGATGACGTCGAGCTCGACCGGGACCGCGTCGGTGATGACAAGCGTGCCCGGCGCCCCTCCGGACCAGCCGTAGGCGAGCGTGTAGGTGAAGGCCTGCCCCGATGGCACCGGCGTCGGTGCGTTATGCGTCTTGGTGAGCGTCAGCGTGATGTTGCTGTTCTGCGCCAGCAGCGAATTCATACATGCAAAGAGCAGCAGCAGAATCAGTGGAAGAGCCTTGTGCCAGCGGCACGCTCTCGGCGTGAAGGTTGAACTGGTGTCCATGTGATACCCCCTTGAAAGTTTTTCAGATACCAATCATTGAACTGTTTCGATTATCTGATTCGATTACAATGAACAACATCAGTGGAATGCTTAAAGAGTTCTTAAAGGGGGGAAAGAAGATTTGCGAGCAGGGGTGAGAAGGTCCGGGCATACCGCAGCACTGCGGCGTGGAGGATGGGAGAATATACACAATTCCCGACCCGAGGATGATGCAAACATCGGACGCGGCCCGGGCCATCCGAGGGGGCCGGAATCGCCGATTTTGTCCGTATAGCGGATATCGGCCCGGAAGATATATCGCGAAACGATCTATTTCGGAGGCCGGCCGGAGCTTTCCCCGGCCGATCGATCAGGGCCCGTGGTCACCGCGCTACCCGACCTCGTCCCCCATGATGGTCGCATAGATCTCATCGAAATCACGGTTCTTCAGCTCGATGGCGAGCGCCGAGTGCCGCCGCTCCACCCCGGAGAGGAGCCCGATGCAGAGCTTCACCGTCTCCGGCCCGACCCCCTTGAAGATCATCTCCCCCGACTTGCCGACGTACTCGTAACAGGAAAGCAGCACCTCCTCCCCCTTCTTCGAGAGCGAGATAAGCTTGGCGCGCCTGTCGGTCTGGTCCGGCCTCTCGGTGATCAGCCCCGCCTTGATCAGCTTGTTGATCGCCTCCATGCCGGTGGTATACTCGTTCAGAAGCTGGTTGATCAGATCGGTCTTCCGGAGCTCACCGAACTGCCTGAGGAAGTTCATATAGAAGAAGGCGTCGGGGAACGGAAGCTCGGTCTTTGCCATCGCCGCCTTGTGGTAGAGCTGGAACGCGGCGAGAATCCTTCCCATCGTCTTCAGCAGCATACCGGTGTCGGGAATCTTCGGCAGCGTATCGGCCGGCCGGCCGGGAAGCTCGGCCCCCTCCTGCTCCCGGCGGGCAAGGATATACCTGCAGAAGTCCGCGAGCTCACCGTCGGGATGGCTCCGCTCGAATCGATCCCATTCGTTGACCAGGGCCACCACTTTGTTCATGCAGACATCCTTCCAGTGAATCCTGTTGTCATCGAGGCGCGCGCCAGTCGCCGCCTCCCCAATCGCCGAAGATAGTATTTGCGGCAGAGAATCCGCTTCCAAACCGGCAGGATGTTTCCCGGACGGAGGGCATAGCCCCAGCTTCATATCAATATCGTTGCATATACATCGCATACGATGTATTTTACATCCATTCCGATACATATTACTCCCCTCAACTACATAAACGATGTCTATGATTACGCCACATCAGGAAGAGCAGGCCGTTCATGATGTTCTGAAGCGCCTGTCGGAAGCATGGAAAAGCGGGGATGCGGAGGCGATGGGGGAGCTGTTCACCGAGGACTGCGATTACGTCACCTTCGACGGCACCCATCTCAGGGGAAGGGAGGAGAACGTGGCGATGCACCGGATGATGCTCGGGGGATTCTTCTTCCGGGGATCGCGGCTCGAAAGCCGGGGAGCGCGGGTCAGGTTCCTGAACGAAACCACGGCGCTGGTCCATTCGGTGGGGGCGCTGCTGATGCGATGGCAGAAGACGATACCTAAAAACCGCCTGTCGATCAACACCACGGTTCTGGTCAGGAAGGATGGGCGATGGCTGATCACCGCGTTCCATAACTGCCGCATCAGGCCGATGGGGCGGATAGCGAAGTGGCTGATGAGCAGATAGAAGAGAAGTCGCGGGGAGATGGCCCGGAGGAGCAGTGAAATATCGGAGGCATCCTTCCGGACCGGGGAACGCCATCCCCGGTCCGAAGCTAGAACAATTGTGCCGGTGCCGATCTACTCGTAGCGGAGCGCCTCGATCGGCTTGAGCGACGACGCCTTGCGGGCGGGATAGAACCCGAAGAAGATCCCGATCGCCGCCGAGAAGAAGAACGAGATGACGATGATCGTCGGCTCGATGGCCGTGGCGAGATTGGCGATGATGGAGATAAGCTGCGCGCCGCCGACCCCGAGGAGGATGCCGAGGATGCCGCCGAAGACGCTGAGCACCACCGACTCCACCAGAAACTGGATCAGCACGTCGCTGCTGCGCGCGCCGATCGCCAGGCGGATGCCGATCTCCCGCGTCCGCTCGGTCACCGACACGAGCATGATGTTCATGATGCCGATGCCGCCAACCACCAGCGAGACGCCGGCGATCGAGGCGAGAAAGAGCGTCAGGACCTGCGTGGTCGCCTGCGCAGTCTCGGCGATCTCCGTCTGGCTGCGGATGGTGAAATCGTCGGGGCCACCGCCGGTGATGCGATGCGCCTCGCGCAGCAGCGTGGTGACCTCCTCCTGTGCCGCCGGCATCTGCTCCTCCGACACGGCGCTGAGCACCACCTGCTGGATGAATCGGCGGCCGCTCAGACGATCGAGCACCGTCGTCGCCGGGGCGAGAATCAGATCGTCCTGGTCCTGTCCGGCGGCCTGCCCCTTGGGGCTGAGAACGCCGATGACCCGGAAGGGGACATTGCGCAGCCTGATCTGCTGCCCGACCGGCTCCATGCCGGGAAAGAGGTTGTCGGCGATCGTCTTGCCGATCACGCAGACCTTCGCCCGCCCGGTCACATCGCGCTCGCTGAAGAACTCGCCGGAGGCCATCGGCCAGGAGCGGATATCGAGGTAGGTGGCCGAGACCCCCTGCACCGAGGTGCTCCAGTTGCCTATGCCGCCGATCACCTGCACGCTGGCGCGCACGACCGGGGAGGCATAGGAGATCAGCGTCGCCTCGCGCTGGATCTTGTCCACGTCGTCGAGCGTCAGCGCCTCGCGGGTTCCGGCACCCATGCTCACCCCCCCCTGATTGACCGCCGCCGGGAAGATCATCAGCACGTTCGATCCGAGGCCGGCGATCTGGCTTTCGACCTGCTGCTGAACGCCCTGGCCGATCGAGACCATCATAATGACGGCCCCCACGCCGATGATGATGCCGAGCATCGTCAGCACGCTCCGCATCCGGTGCCGCATGATCGACTGCAGCGCGATCCTGAGAATATTACGCCATCCCATAGCCTATGCCTCCTTCAGTTCTTGGTCGAGCGAGCGAAGTATCTCGGCCGGGTCGGCGCGATTGACGACAGCCTCATCGCGTCGTATCAGCCCGTCGCGCACCTCGATGATCCGCTTGGTATAGCTGGCGATATCGGGCTCGTGCGTGACGAGCACCACCGTGATCCCCTGATCGTTCAGATCGCGGAAGAGCGCCATCACATCGACGCTGGTGCGGCTGTCGAGGTTGCCGGTCGGCTCGTCGGCCAGGATCAGCGATGGCTTGTTGACAAGTGCGCGGGCGATCGCCACACGCTGCTGCTGTCCGCCGGAGAGCTGGCTGGGCTGATGATCGAGGCGACCTCCGAGGCCCACCCGCTCGAGCGCCTCGCGCGCCAGCTTCGAGGTATCGGGGATGCGCCCCGTCCGGTTGTACAGCAGCGGCAGCTCCACGTTCTCGATCGCGGAGGTGCGCGCAAGCAGGTTGAAGCCCTGAAAGACGAAGCCGATCTTCGCGTTGCGGATATCGGCGAGCTGATTCTTGGTCAGCTCGTTGACCCGCACGCCATCGAGCAGATACTCCCCGCCGGTCGGCAGATCGAGACATCCGAGGATGTTCATCAGCGTCGACTTCCCCGAGCCGGAGGCCCCCATGATGGCGACGAACTCCCCCGGCATGATCGTCACATCGACGCCGCCGAGCGCGCGCACTTCCACCTCGCCGCTGGCATAGACCTTCTCCAGTTTCCGTGTCTCGATCACCGGTGTCATATATTCTCCCTCTGCATTCTGTTCTTCGTCGAGGCCGGCCGTGGCCGGCCGGCGACCATTATCGAGGACGTCCGCCGCCACCACCGATCCCACCCAACGGAAGCCCGGTTCCGGTACGCGATGCGCCGCTGCTTGCCTGCGGGAGCGTCGCGCTTGTCACCACCACCATCCCCTCACGCACGCCGGGGCCGGAGATCTCGGTCTTCTGGCCGTCGCTCAGGCCGACGCGCACCGGAATCATCCTGAGCGTTCCGTTCGAGTCGAGCGTCCAGATCCGCGAGCGGGTCGCCTTGGCGCCACTCCTCTTCGATGCACCTGAAGCAGCGCCGGTATCTCTTCCGGCGCGGCTGGAGTCCCTTCCGGCGCGGGCCGCGGAGGTATCCCCCCCACGCTCGGCTGCCGCCTTCTTGATCTGCTCGAGCACCTCGGCCGACGGCTGGAACCGGAGCGCCGCGTTCGGCACCACCAGAACATCGGTAACGCTGTTGACCTGGAAGTTGACCGTGGCGGTCATCCCCGGCAGCAGGACGCCATCGTCGTTGCGCGTATCGATCACCACCGTGTAGTTGACAACGTTCTGCACCGTCTCCGGCTGCAGTCTGATCTGCTTGACCGTCCCGTTGAACGTGCGGTCGGCCTGGCTCTGCACGGTGAAGCTCACCTTCTGTCCCTCCTTGATCTGTCCGATATCGCTCTCATCGACGGTCGCCTCGATCTGCATGTTCGCCAGGTCGTTGGCGATCGTGAAGAGGATCGGTGCCGAGAGGCTTGCCGCCACGGTCTGCCCCGGCTCGACGGTGCGCTGGATGACGGTGCCGTCGGTTGGCGATCGGACCTCGGCGTAGCCGAGATTGGTGCGCGCACGCTGCAGCGCCACGCGCGCCGACGTCACCGATGCGACCGACGCATCGAGCGCGCTCTTGTACTGGTTGAACTCGATCGCGGAGATATACTTCTTATCGTAGAGCGGCTTGTTGCGGTTGTACTGGTCCAGAGCCGCGATGCGCTGCGCCTCCACCCTGTCGAGGTTCGCCTGGGCGTCCTCCACCGATGCCTGCAGCACGCGCGTGTCGAGGCGCGCCAGAAGCTGCCCGCGATGCACTTCGTCGTTGAAGTCGGCGAAGACCTCCTCGACGGTGCCGGAGACCTGCGTGCCGACCTCGACCGTGCCGACGGCGACGATCGAGCCGGTGCTTGTGACGGTGGCCTCCAGATCCCCCCGCGTAACGGTTGCCGTCTGGTACTTCTGCTCGTTACTGCCCCGGCCGCGCAGCAGGAAGAATGCGCCCGCCCCGACCACAAGCACCGAGATGATAATGATGATCCACTTTCGTTTCATGACTTCTCTTGATAGTTCTTCACGTGAGGATAATTCAACTCGGTCCATCGCCGGCCCCAACAGAGCCGGCGGCGCATCACTGGCGATACTCCTGCTCGGTGGGCTTCTGCGGCTCCACGCGCGGCGCTTCGATCTGGCCGATCACGAAGAGCACGGCCTGCCGACGCAGCTCCAGCGTGTTGCGCGCCTGAACCTCCTGCCCCTGCGCGGCCACATAGCGCGCCCGGGCAAGCGAAAGCTCGGTCAGCGTCGAGACGCCTGTTCCGTAGCGCGACTGCTCCACGTCGAGCGCCTGCCGCGCCGCGGCGACCTGGCGCGCGGCAACCCCGAGCTGTGCCTGCGCGATATTGAGCTCGAGCACCGCCTGCTGTACCTCCACCGAGGTCTGCTGGCGAAGCGTCGCCATCGTCAGCAGCTCGTTCTCGTAGTTGATCTGCGCCTGCTCCTCGGCCGACTCCGTCCGATCGCGATCGAACAGCGGCAGCGAGAGCGACAGACCGATCGACGCGCTCGGATTGTTCGAGAAGAACTGCGGACCGAAGCCATACAGAGGATCGTTGGTGGAGTAGCTGGAGCCGAACGATCCCGACACCGAGACCGACGGCGAGTTCCCCGCGCTCGCGATACGCATCCCCTGCTCGGCCGCCGCTATGCGTGCCTGCTGGGCGGCGATCTCCGGACGCTCCGCCAGAGCGCGCGTCACCAGCGCCGTGTCGCCGGCCGAAACCTCGGGGATATCCACCGTCGTCGGCGTCAGGAAATCGTAGCGGCGCATCGGGTCGAGACGGAGGATCTGCACCAGGCCCAGGTTGGCGACGTCGAGCGCGCGCTGCGCATCGAGCAGGCTGAACTCGGCCGAGGCCATCGACGCCTCCTGGGTATACAGATCGGAGATGGCCCGCGTCCCGGCCTCGGTGAAGGCGCGCACCTGCTCGAGCTGGCGCCGTTCCGCCTCGAGGTTTTCGCGCGCCACGCCGATCAGCTCACGCGCCGTCGCGATCTGGTAGAACGCGGTGATCACCGCGTAGACGGTGGTCTGTGCCGTGCGGTCGAAGGAGATATCGGTGGCCCTGGCAAGCTGCTCGGCCTGGCTGATCGAGGCGCGGTTGGCGTTGCCGTTGAAGATCGTATATCCCGATGAGAGGCCGACCGAGAAGGAGCCGGAGGCGCGGTTGGCATCCACTCCGTTCTGCGAGCCTCCGAACTGATAACGTACGCCCGGCCCGGCCGAGATGCTCAGATCCGGCTGCAGCGCTCCGCGCGCGCTCTGGACCGAGACAAGCGACGAGCGTATCGAGTTCCCGGCGCGCAGCACATCGGGGTTGCGCGCGGCCGCTATGGAGACCGCCTCGGGCAGAGTGATACGGACGGTATCCTGCGCCAGCAGTCCCGCCGGAAGGGTCGCAAGCAGCAGGGCGAGCGCCGGCGCGGCCATCCCCTTTCTCTGATTCAAACGCCACCGACTGGTCGGTACAGATATAAGCCTCACAACGATCTCCGTTGGTTAAAATCTCTTCTCCAGACTCTCGGAGGTATTGACCGGGAAGAGTATCCCCGGATGTTCCATGGTTTGAGCCTTATCCGAGGGTATGGTTCCCCCCGGCAACATCTTGCAACAATCGATTGGAGTGCGTCGGCGACGATGCCGCCCGGGGGTTTCGCCAGGGCCATTTGGGTGCCAGAAACATCTCCGGCCGACTACCGAACGCACATGGTCACATGATCCGCGCCTGATACGATCGGCCATCCGTTAAGAATAGGGCGAAGCCGAAGGCCCACGCCATCGGACGCCTTGCCCCATCGGACCATCTTCACTTCTTTTCGTACATCTCCCGGTGGCGCCGCTTCATCGCGCGGTACTGGGGGTCCTCCCGCACCAGCTTCCAGGCCGCGCCGAAGATCCGAGCCGACTCGGCCTTCTCCTCATCGGGCTGGCGCGGCAGCTCGCGCCCCTCGTCGTCGTACTTGCGCCCCCCCGCATGATTGGCGTAACGCCGCGCGCGTGTATAGCCCATCTGCAGAAACTTCCTCGCCATATCCATCCCGACGAAATCGTTTTCTTCCCTGTAGCGGCGGTAGAGGGCATGGATCGTCTCGGCGGAGCTGCGGGCGAGCTCCGACGTTCTGAAGCGCCAGTGCGGAAGGATCTCATCCTTGTAGGGCCTGACGGACAACACCCCCTGTTCCCCCCGCCCTATCCGGTACAGCTCGGGGTGCGCCCGGAAGTCGATCCGCTCGAAGTCGAGTGTATAGTCGAACCCCGCCATCATTCTTCTCCCATGTTCTGTTGCATCGGTTGATCGAGCGCAACAGCGGTGCCACGAATCGCACGCCGGACAAACGGCGCGGATCATCATCACCATTCGGGATGACGGCGAAGGGTTCAGTCGGCAACCGGCGCAATGCTCTGGCGCACACGGCGCAGCAGGATACCGTAGAGTGCGGCCGGCCCCTCCTCGAACTCGACGATCTTCCGCTGCAGCTCGGGGGTGAGCTTCGCCCCTTCCGGACGCTCATCGAGAAAGGTGCGGAGCAGCTTGAAGAACCAGGGGTAGAAGCGGGCGTTCGCCAGGAGATACCCCTTCGAGCGGAGGTACTTCATACTGCGCACGGCAAGCTGATCGGCGAACTCCAGCTCACCCGCGAGGATGAAGTAGGTCGACTCGAGCATCCGCAGCTCGATCTCATACTGGATATACAGGTTCTTGCGGTTGCGCTGAAAACCGAAGTCGATATAGGGCTTGGCCTCGGCGACGCGTCCGGTGACCAGCAGCAGCTTCGCCCACGATATCGCCGCCATGGTTCCGATCGACTCATGCTCGCTCGCCAGGTGCTGATCGAATCGCTCCCGCAGCAGACGCTCGGCGCGACCGTATCTGCCGCAGATGATGCAGAGCTGGATGAACTTGGTGGTATGGTAGAAATCGCGTGCCATCGGCCTGCGATGCTCCCGGAAGAGCGAGGCGTAGAGACGATAGGCCTTGCCGAAGTTATGGCTGTTGAAGTAGTACGACTCGGCGATCCTGCAGCGGGCCATCACGCGCTCATCCTCCGAGAAGAGATCGGGATACCGACCGCACAGCTCGGCCGCCAGCTTCAGGTAGCCCAGGCGCTCCGACGGGTTCTCGTCGATCTGCGCGTGGAACAGAGCGTAGGCCTGATACTGCTTGTAGAGCGCGAGCGGCCCGGTATCGGGGACGATCCGCGCGGCGTTCCTCCGCAGACGCCGCTCGGCTTCCTGCCGCACCTCGTCGTTGGCGCCACGCGCCGCCGCGTTCCAGATCAGCGAGCAGACCATATCGGCCTCGAAGAAGATCGCATTGTCGGGGGATGGACAGAGCCGTCCGTATTTGCGCGCCAGCTCGGCCATCAGCGCGCCGTTGTAATCCTTCCGCGAGATCCTTCCCAGCAGGTTGAAGCACTCCAGATAGAAGCCCGCACGCGCATCGACCGGCGCGGCGGCCACATCCCGCTCCTGGCGGCGCAGCTCGTGGAGGAAGTTCGCATGCAGACTGCGACGGTTAAGATCGTACAGCAGCGCCCGTCCGCCATCCGGCACGACCGCATCGTAGACCCGGCGCAGCAGCACCGAGCAGATCTTGTCGAAGTGCGATGCCGACAGCCCCAGCGACGACAGAAGCGCCTCGCGCGCGGCATCCTTCTGCCCCCTGAGGTCGATGAGCGAATCAAGCACGCTCCGCTGGCGCGGCGCCAGATCGAGCGTCTCCAGCAGCGCCAGCTCCAGGGGGCTCAGAAGCTGCAGATAGCAGAACAGATAGTTCATCGGTCGGATGATAGGAGATGGATCGGAAGCGATCGTGCCCCGCGTCCGGGACATGGAGGCCGCGTCATATGGGGGCGAGGTAAGGATATCGGGAATTCCGGTTTGCTCCTCCCCGGAGACCGGCGCCAAATTGTCGGCATCAACAGGATGATGCGCCCGCCGTGCGATATGCCCGGCGCCGCGTCCGAACATCTCACACGACCCTCTGACATGACCATGAAAACACCAATTCTCAATCGCAGCCTCTGGATGCTGACGCTGGCGGCAATGATCGCGGTTCAGGGCTGCAGCGACGATGACAACCCGGCCGGCAACACCACAAAGGGATCGGTGAGCGCGAAGGTCAACGGCACGGCATGGAGCGCCAACCAGGTGCAGGCCACCTATCAGAGCAGCGTGCTCGGCATCGGCGGATCGCAGATCTCGGGGGCAGAGAACAAGCAGATCAATATCAGCGGGCTGGTGCCGGGCACCGGAACCTACCAGCTTGGATTGATCAGCCCGATCTCGCTCAGCTATACCGAGGGGACCGCCGCAAACGTCAAGATCTTCACGGCCAAAAGCGGAACGCTCAAGGTGGATGAGCTTTCAGCGAGCGGCGCCAAGGGATCGTTCTCGTTCACCGGGCAGGAGCAGAGCAGCTCGGGCGCGGGAAGTGAAACCCGCTCGGTGACCGATGGCACGTTCGACGTGAAGTTCTAGAACCCGGCAGGCCTCGAGCTGAGCGACGCGAACGGGCCGTCGATGCACTCCCCCGCCGGGCTGCAGGTACTTACCGGGCCGGAGCAGAGCTCCGGCCCTTCGCTTTGGTTGTACCCGCATCGGACAGCGACACGGCATGGAGCGCAACTCCATGTCGGCACCGAGCTGTTCCAGCGCTCACCTGATACAGGCCTGCCGGAGCTTCGCTGTACCGGAGCAGGCCGGACAGTTCATGCCACCACCGCCAAAGAGGAGTGTCTCCGTGTGCTGGAATGTTGCGGCCGGAGTTCAACGCCGACCCGGCCAATCAGCGCTCAGCAATCAATGTGAGACACTACCCGCCGAAACAGCGTGTCGGCGCCCCCTCACGCCGACCGCGCCGGCGCACGCTCGGCGCCCGCATCGGTATCAGCGCTGAGCTGATCGTCCGGCTCATCGCGCAGCCAGGCGATCATATGCGGATAGGGCTCCACCCCGAGCTCACGCGCGCGCGATCCCTCGGCCGTCAGGCCGATCCACTGCAGCGTCGGCACGCCGAAGTATCGTCCCTGAGCAAAGTTCTCGATGATGGAGCTTCCCCCCGATTGGTAGCCGCCGCTGTGAAAGACCACCGCCGGATCGAGCCCCAGATGGAGCACCGCAGCATACGACCATGCGATCGCCATCATCTCCTCCCCCCCGTCATCCCCCACATGCAGATGGAGCTGGCGACGCCGGCCGGGAGCCACCACCGCCAGATGCCCGGCCTCGTGGAGCAGATCGCCCGGATAGAGCAGGCGCGATTCATCCACGATCAGCCCGCCGTGCTCGATCCTGATCCCCGGCAGAAATGTGCTCTCGTCGGTCCGGCCGGATCGCACAGCGAGGCCGATGCCGGCAAGGAAATCGGCGATGCGCTGCGTGACCGGGTTATCGAATACTGGTGCGTTCATTGGATATGATCTTCAGAGATATCGATGAAAGAATGGGGAGCACCGTTGCTCGGGGCCAATGATACGGTTGCATACTATCGGCGGCGCGGCATATTACGATCCGGATGGCAATGACGGCGCCTCCGGAGGCGCGGCGCGGTAGCTGCCGGCCAGCTCCATGAACGTTGCCTCATCGGCGGCCGAGGCGAACGCGCGCTTCCAGACCACCACCCCGCCGTTGTCGGTCGTGGTGATATCGATGCCATCCCCCTGATCCTCGACCGAGACCACATCCTCCCAGGGATAGAGGATCTCCTGGCCGAGCTGCCGCACCCGCACTCCTTCCGGGCCAAGGGTCACCTCGCAGAGAAACGGCCCCTCCCCCTGCATGCTCCGGCGGAAGGTCCGGCGAAGCTGCCGCACCACCCGCCACGTCCAGATGCGGGGATAGATATACCACCAGACCAGACCCGCGGCCACCGCTATCAGCAGCCTGAGATCGCTCCCCTGAGGAAGCAGCGCGAAGAGCACCGCGGCAATCGCGAGCGACGTCAGGAACTGATCGCGCCGCCTCCGCGAGCGGACCGAGGGCATCCGGCTCATCGAGTCGAGATAAAGCTCGACCTGATCCTCTACGGTATACTCGAACGTAATGTGCATGCCGTGCTCAACGAATGATGACGCCACACCGGAGATGGCGGAACGTCGGGAGAGAACGTCGCCGGCCGATCGGGCCGACGGCGCGACAAACTACGCAGCCTCCGATACTCCAGGCAATGCGGAGGGATGGCCCAATCGCACCGGCGGTACCGTATCGGCCACGCCACTGCGTCGTGGCGCTAGAGCGTACGCCGGGGATGCACCAGCGCGTTGGCAAGGAGCAGCCCCGTCACCAGCGCGACCGCCACCAGAAGCACATTGAACGCCGCCTCCACCCCCGACATCACATCGCGCTCCATGAACTTCGAGAGGCTGCCGAAGCCGATGCTTCCGGGCACCAGCAGGATAAGCCCCGGCAGCAGCAGCACGGCGGCCGGACGCCGGAGGAAGCGCGCGAAGAGATTGCCGCCGATGCCGAGCGTACAGGCGCCGACGAACGCGCCGAGCTCGGGGCCGAGAACCCATGTGCCCACCCTCGCCCCGCCGAAGCCGAGCGCGCAGGCAAGCATGATCCACCACGCGTCGCGGGGACGGGCGCGCAGCAGCACGGCGAACGCGAACGGAGAGGCGACAAGCGCGATCCAGAGGGTCCATCCGGCGAGCGGCTCGGGAACGGTGACGGGAAGCTCCGCCGGAAACAGCCTGCCGATCTGGCCGCCGAGCGCCACGCCGAATCCTATCTCCAGAAACGTCAGCGCGGCGCCCGTCAGGCGCGCCGTGCCGCTGACGAGATTTCCCGTGGCGATCTCGGTCACCGCCGTGGTGAGAGTGAGGCCGGGGATCAGAATGATCAGACCGGCAAGCGTCGCCACATAGCTCGAACAGGGGGGGACGATATGGGCGGCGATGGTCGCCAGGGCCGAGGCGATGACGCCGGCGAGCATCTCGAACACACGGCGCGTGTTCTGGTGCGGTCCGGTGATGACTGCCGCCGAGCCTATCGCCATGCCGATGATGGCGGCGGCGGCCATCTCGCGCCAGCCCCCGCCGAAGAATCTCGCCGCCGTCCCCGATGCCAGACAGAAGCAGGCGATGTTCACCATTCCCCCGTAGCGCGACGGCGCCATCACGATCGCATCGACTTCGCTGGCTCCCCTGTGCGGCCCTATCTCCCCCTGGATCACCTGCTCGGAGAGCTCGTCGAGAAGGCTCAGCTTCTCGAGGTTTACGTCGACAGGCTCGGTGCGGATAAGGCTGGTCTGGTGTGCCTCGGGACGTCCGAACGACGCGAACAGTCCCGTCGGCATGCCGAAGAAGACGCCGTCGAGCCCGAGACGCCCCAGCACCATCTTCATCATCTCCTCCAGACGGTGCGTCGGCGTGCCGTAGCGATGGAGCGCGCGCGCCAGCGTGATCGCGAAGGAGATGCGCGGGTCATGCTCCTCCGGGCCTGCTCCGTCGAGAAGGTTCCCCCGTATATCGAGTCTGTCGTTGATCATGATCTGCCGGGTTGATGGGCCGCGTCGTTTCTTCCCCGAGTATACGCCGCGACGGCGCCGCGGCGCAATATGGGGTCGCGCGCGGGATTGTCGGCACGGGCGCACCGCCAAGGACCATCATGCTTGAAGATATTCCCGGCATGATTAGTTTTCCTTCTCACTCATGGTACAACTACTACAGCAAGGAGAGCCAAACACTATGGATACTACGCAGAACACCGATCCGGCGGAGGAGGCATTCAAGCCGGCCGAGGAGCATCACCATCTGATGGAGCTTGCCGGAAAGTGGGAGGGATCGGCGAAGACATGGCTCGAGCCGGAGAATCTGGCCGACGAGTCACCGACACGCGGCACCATCCGCTCCATACTCGACGGAAGATTTCTCCTGCATGAATATGAGGGGACCATGTTCGGAAAGAAGCTTCAGGGAAGCGCGACCTATGGCTACAACCGCGGCGCCGGGAAGTTCGAGATCGCATGGGTCGACAGCTTTCATACGGGCACGGCCATTCTGTTCTCGCAGGGAACCGTGGCCGGGAAAAAGTTTTCGGCGCTCTGCAGCTACAGCGATCCGAACGGAGGACCGGACTGGGGATGGCGCACGGAGCTCGAGCTGAGGAGCCCCGACGAGCTGGTGATCACCGCCTATAATATCGCCCCGGACGGACAGGAGGCGAAGGCCGTCGAGACGGTATACAGGCGGAGCAGCTGACCGGCGCAACCGCGCCATCGCGCCGAGTAACGATGCCGGACGTATGGAGCTTCCCTCGCATCGGCGCGAGCGGAGCTCCATCGTCGTATCGGGGATCACCGTTTCCCAGGCCCCATGTTCATCACACCACTCTTCAGCAAAAAAAATTCAGCCCCTTTAAGGATGGTTTAAGCCCGCGTGATAGGATGATTACTGTGCTTTAACAACAGATGATTTCACACGGTAATTTCACGGAGGCTCGTCATGCAATCGATCTCTACCTTCTCCAGCAGCAACGCACTCACGGCTCCACGCGCACCACAGTCTGCCGCACGCCGGATACGGCGCGCACTTCTTATGTTCACCGCGTCGATGGCGCTCTCGATCCCGGCCGTCGCCGGCCCGATCATCACGCTGCAGATAGGACGTCCCGGCCACGACTGCACCGGCTTCGGCATCTGCAAACTGACGATAGGGCGCAGCAGCGATATCCAGTCGGCGATAGCCGCCAGGGCGACGCTGGCGGGGAATAAGCTCACCTTCGCGTTCAACAGCATGCCGCGCGAGCATGGCGATACCCTCCCGATCGACAGCCCCCTGGAAGTACAGGCCGAAGTGGCACGCGCCCTCGGCGTCGGATCGCTGGTCATCCTCCCCGGACAGTATGCGGTCGATTATCGCTCGAACCCGAACGGCACCGTCACCGTCGACACACGAAGCACCGGGATCGTGGTGGTGCTCGACATCGGCCGCAAGAAGCTCGGCTGCACCGGCTTCGGCATCTGCAAGATCACCGTCGGCAACGAGACCGCCAGCACCCAGCAGCTTCCGGCGACCGCCACGAGCAACGGCGATGGACTGACGATCGACCTGCTCGGAAGCACGCGCGAACATGGCGATCTGCTGGTGATCGACGAGGATATCATGCTCGACGAGGCGGGGGCGCTGGCATTCGGACACAAGCATCTTAGAATACTCGCCGGTGAGTATCGCGTTGATTACTCGGCCAACCCGAACGGCACCGTGAACGTGGCGACCGTCAGCAACGACTTCGTGGTAGTGCTCGATATCGGCCGCAAGAAGCTCGGCTGCACCGGCTTCGGCATCTGCAAGATCACCGTCGGCAATGAGGCCATCGGATCGCAGGCGCTCGCCGCAGCGACGGTGAGGGGAGGCGTGCTGACGCTCGACCTGCTCCAGCAGACGCGTGAGCATGGCGATCTGCTGGTGATCGATGAGGATATCCCGCTCGACGCCAGAGCTCTGTCGATCGTCCATAAGGATCTGGCGGCGCGGCGCGGTGAGTATCGCGTCGACTATTCGACAAACCCCAATGGAACGGTACAGATCCCGCTGGTGAGCAACGACTTCGTGGTGGTGCTCGACATCGGCCGCAAGAAGCTCGGCTGCACCGGCTTCGGCATCTGCAAGATCACTGTAGGGAACGAGACCATCGGTTCGCAGGCTCTTGCCGCGGCGACCATCACCAGAGGGGGGCTGAGACTCGATCTGCTCCAGCCGGCGGGTGAGAGGAACGATATGCTGGTGATCGACGAGGATATCATGCTCGACTCGGGAACCGCGATCGGACTCGGCAGCCGCGGGATGAAGATCCGTGCGGGAAGCTACCCGGTCGATTACTCGGCCAACCCGAACGGAACGGTGACCGTGGGGACGATGCGCAACGACTTCGTCATCGAGGTCCAGATCGGACGCGCCAGCAGATCGTGCAGTGGCCTCGGCATCTGCAAGATCGTCATCGGGCTCGAAGGCTCCTCCGGCAACAACGCGCTCGCATCGCTTGCGGGAAACACGCTCGACGTTCTGTTCACCAAGGAGATGCCGGAGCCGGGGGATATGATGACGATCGACGACGATATCGAGCTCGATCCGCAGCTCGCCAGGATGCTCGGCGCCAAGAGCCTGACCATCAGGAAGGGAGTCTACGGGCTGACGCACAATGAGGATGGGACGACGGGGGTGAAGCTGGATGTGGCGCGCATCGGCATCGGGGTGACGATCCGGATCGGACGCCCAAACAGAAACTGCACCGGGTTCGGCATCTGCAGCATCGAGATCAATCTCTTCGACGCCCCCTCCAGCGCTTATCGCGGGATCGCCGTCGCCGAAGGTGGAACGCTCACCGTCGACCTTCTGGACAGCTCCGCCGGGCAGGACTCGGTGCTCCATATCGACGAGGCGTTCGAGCTCGACTCGGCGGTTGCCGCTGCCCTCGGCGTCACGACGATCGTCCCGGGAGACTATCCGGTCGACTACTCGGCCAATCCGAACGGCACGGTGAATCTTCTTACACGCAGCGCCCAGCAGAGCGGCGTCGACGCGGATGAGTCGGCGATCTCCTTCACCGCGACCGCACGGCCGAACCCGACCGCCGGCACGACGATGATCAATTTCCCGGTACGGCGCGGCGGCGCGGTGAGCATCACCCTGACCGACGCGACGGGACGCCAGGTGGCGACGATCCTGGAGAACAGGAACATGGCGGCGGGGATGGGAAGCGTCAACTTCGACGCGAGCGCGCTCCCATCGGGCATCTACTTCTACACGGTGCGCTCGGCATCGGGGGTGGAGACCGGATCGATGGTGGTGGCGCGGTAAGGATGGCCCGTGCGGGCGAATCGTTTCACGGATGATAATGGCTGGCGCAGGGCGGGTCGGGGTTGTACCCCGGCCCGTTGCCGTATCCAGCGATGCTCTGCGAGATCATCAGCCCGTCGATCATCGATCCCGCCGGGGATGGAGATGGGGGCGCGACCGCATCAATCACCGCCGGACCACCGATCGTTCACGGCGATCTGCATTCTGGCGGTTATATTTACGGCAAGCCGCTCCGGGAAGCCCCAGGCGATCCCGGCCATCACCGGCACAGCGGGCGAAGATCGGAACGCCCCATGCGATAGCATCATTATATAGACCAGGACATCGTCATGTCAGATTCAACACAGCCTTACCAGCCTGATTCCGCGGGTGAGCTTGCCATCGAGGATCCCTCCGGAAGTTCGTATCGATACCAGCCGGGATTCGGCAACGATTTCGCGACCGAGGCGCTTCCCGGTGCGCTGCCGGTCGGCCAGAACTCGCCGCAGAAGGTCGCCTACGGACTCTACGCCGAGCAGTTGAGCGGCACGCCGTTCACCGCCCCGCGCAGCGAGAACAAACGCACATGGTGCTATCGTATCCGTCCGTCGGTGGTGCACAAGCCGTTCCGCCAGATCTCGAGCCGCCTGTTCGCCAGCACGCCGTTCGATGAGATCGCCACCACGCCGAACCAGCTCCGCTGGAACCCGCTGCCGATCCCGACCGAGACCACCGATTTCATCGAGGGGATCGTGACGATGGCCGGCAACGGCGACGCGACGATGCAGTCCGGCGTTGCGATCCATCTCTATGCGGCCAACCGGTCGATGGAGGACCGTTTCTTCTATAACGCCGACGGCGAGATGCTGATCGTTCCGCAGCAGGGGGCGCTGACGATCCGCACGGAGATGGGGGTGCTCGAGGTTGCTCCCGGCGAGATCGCCGTCATCCAGCGTGGAATAAAGTTCCGGGTGGAGCTGCCGGAGGGGACGGCGCGCGGCTATATCTGCGAGAACTACGGCGGCCTGTTCCGCCTTCCCGACCTCGGGCCGATCGGCGCCAACGGACTGGCGAACCCGCGCGACTTCCTGACGCCGGTCGCGGCCTACGAGGAGCGCGAGGGAGCCTTCGAGGTGGTTACGAAGTTCTGCGGCAATCTCTGGGCCGCCGAAGTCTCCCATTCCCCGCTCGACGTGGTGGCATGGCACGGGAACTACGCCCCCTACAAATACGATCTCGCGCGGTTCAACACGATCAACACGGTCGGCTTCGATCATCCCGATCCATCGATCTTCACGGTGCTGACGTCGCCATCGGAGATTCCGGGAACCGCCAACTGCGATTTCGTGATCTTCCCGCCGAGGTGGATGGTCGCCGAGCATACGTTCAGGCCCCCCTGGTTCCATCGCAACTTCATGAACGAGTTCATGGGGCTGGTCAGTGGCGAGTATGACGCGAAGGCCGAAGGGTTCCTCCCCGGCGGCAGCAGCCTCCACAACTGTATGTCGGGCCATGGTCCCGACGCGGCGACCTTCAACAAGGCGAGCAATGCGGAGCTGGCTCCATCCTATATCAGCGGCTCGCTGGCGTTTATGTTCGAGACGCGGTTCATCTGCCGCCCGACGCGCTTCGCGATGGAGACCGATCTTCACCAGCCGAACTATTACGAGTGCTGGCAGGATCTGCAGTCGAACTTCAACCCAAACGCGCGCTGACGCCCCCCGGCTGATCATCATCGAAACGCCCCGATCGCACTGCGGTCGGGGCGTTGGCATGAATGGATGGTCCTTCCGGCTGCGATGCTCCTCCGGCGGAGAGGGGGTCGCTCCCCGGCGAAAATTCCGGGAGAGGACTTGGACAAGTGCGATCGTCGCTGTAGTTTGCCCGTCTCGATCGCGCTTCAACCCCAGCAATCGTTTTTCTCCCGTCCTGCGAGCCGATTAAACATCGCTCGTTATCTGTGTCAGAGCAGCCACTTGGTCCGTCCAATAATGGCACCATGCAGCCTGCGTAGACGTTCATACGCCGGATAACATACCTTAATCCATTTCTATCTGGAGTCACATTCCATGAAGCTCGCAATGAAGCGTGTTTCTCTCATGCTGGCATTCTTCGGACTGTTTGTCGCGTCGGCGGCATTCGCGCAGAGCAGCAAGACCATCACGATCGTCAATAAGTGCACGTTCAACATTGACCAGATCTACCTTTCGCACATCAGCGATGATCAGTGGGGCGAGGATATCCTCGGCAGCAGCGACGTCCTCGAGCCCGATGCATCGGTCGAGGTAGAGATCGACTGCGACGAGTGGGATGTCAAGCTTGTGGCTCCCGACGGCTCCACCTGTATCGTCAAGGCAGTGCAGGTCTGCGAGGCGGACACCTGGGAAATCACCGCCGACTGCGGTTCGTAACGCCGGATTCGCTCCAGTTTTCCATCACCGAGCCCGCACCACAAGCGGGCTCGGTCGTTTCCATCCCCCCCGGCAACGGTTACCCTACGCCCGCGCAGGGCGCGCGCCACGGTCATGCCGCAAGGCCATCGCAATCTGCCATGCCGGATATATGAAACCCCTGCCGTAGCGATACGGCAGGGGTTCATGGTGTAGTAGCTACCCACACTGCACCCTCCGCCCGGCCCGATCCCCTTCGCTTTGAGCCCGAGCGGAAGATGCTGTGTTGAGTTTCAGGAAACTTACGGCAATGGACCCCCCTCGCGGGAGTACATCTTTGTGTACCCCCCCCCCACCCTCGGTGCACCGCACGGAAGCCTCGCATCGCCGAAGCATTTCACGGTCGCGGGAACCGGAAACAAGCGGAAGATCAGGCCGATGATGGCCGGCTCAGCGGACGGTAACGATGTGGCTGATGACGGTGTGGACGGCATTGATAAGCACAAGCCGCCCCGGCTCTGGAAACGGAGGACGGGCATAGAAGGCCACCAGACGATATTCCCCAGGCTCCCGCAACGTGAAGCGCGGAAAGCCGCTGGCAGTGCTCCCCGGAGCGATCGTCACGGAGAACCCCATGCAGGTATCGAGCTCCATCACCACCGATCTGCGCTCGCTCCATCCGCCCCTCTCCCGTTTCTGTACATACAGATGGAGTCCGCAGTAGCCGTTCATCGCGATCGGCTCGGGCGAATCGTTCCGCAGCGTTACATCGATGGTATCGCCGAGACGATAGTGGGTACGCCCCGTGGTGAGAAGGAGGGCATCATCCTGCATCGTCATCGAGCCCAGCATGGCACACCACAGCGGCAGCATACAGAGCTTCATCATAGCACGCGTGGAAATCATACTGGCATATATCGATAATTCAATCGCTCCACCTCGGTCGAAGCGAAGGGCGGTTTCAGGATTTCATGGAAGGAGCGCCAACCCGACGCCCCCGCATCCCCTGTGGAATGTGTAATGATGGCGATCACCATGCAAGCGATATCGTGGCGCCATATAATTCGGCACTCCCGCGATACACCGCGGGATCACAATACGGACGACGGGAGAATTCGTGAACAATCGAAATTTTCTTTACGCCGCAGAGGATTATCGATTACCATCGACTATATTCGCCCCGCGACCATCTCCTCCCTCATCGATAGAGGGATTTATCCGGCGACAGCCCATTTCGATGCCGTCCTTTTCAGGAACGGCCCCTATGCGCTCGACCATGCCCGGATAATCGAAAGCGATATCATTCAAATGAATTACAGCGGAAACAATCACCGTTGCATGCTGGTCGCGTTATCATCACGATCATTACACGGGCCGACCATTATATCGTACTTCCGCGCGGAAAGCGCACTACCTTCATACCCATTTATTTTTCAGGATTTTTCCCTATGAAGAAGATTTTCTTCTCGCTGATCCTCTGCCTTACGTTCTGCGGAGCTGTCTATGCTCAGGATACCAAGCCCAGAACATCCTCGGGCGACAAAGCACTTTTATTTTCGATCAATGGATTCGGCACATTCGGCATCAACGGAAATTATGCCGGAACCGCAGCGGTCACGCTGCTCGGCATGGATACTCTGTTCAGTAATTTCGGAATCCGGACCGGCACCCCGATCTATGGCATCGGCATGAAGTTCTATCTGGGAGACAACCTGGCGCTCCGCGCATCGCTCGGCGGCGGATCGACCACCGTATCGACACCGCAGGCCAAGGATACCACCGGCAAGACCGATGATGTCACCGACGTATTTTTCGGCGTCGCACCGGCACTTGAATTCCATCTCCTCAGCGCCGGCCCGGTCTCGGCCTATGCAGGTGCCATGCTCAACTACAGCATGACGCTCCATACCGATGGCGATGCATCGGACCCGGAGCAGAATCACACGCAGAGGACATATAACACCTTCGGCGGCGGCGCTATTTTCGGCGTCGAGTATTTCCCCTGGAGCGCGGTGAGCCTCGGCGCGGAATATCAGCTCAGCGCCAACTTCACCTCCTCGAGCACCGAGAACAAGGGGAAGAGCACCGATGGAAAGAGCTATATGGATATCGGCATCAGCACCCTCGCCGTCTCCCTCGGCGTGTATTTCTAAGCGTCATCGACATCCGATTACCTATATGGGGCGCCCGGGATATTTCGGGCGCCCCATCGTTTTTCAGGCCGCCGCGAGACTCCATAAAAACACCTCGGAAAAGCGGTGGAATAATTCCGGGAATAAAGCATAAGCATCCCTCATCCCCACGCCCTGCAATTCACGGCGGAGAAAATTCCGCCGGAATCATATATGCAGAGCATATATATATATCGCGGCTCGCAACGACGATGATAATACCGCCATACCGTATCAGCCCGAGCGCCGCATCGCCTCGATCACTTCGGCCATATCGGCCGGTATCTCCGAGTCGAACTCCAGAAACTCCCGCGTCACCGGCTGGATGATGCCGAGCTTTTTCGCGTGAAGCGCCTGCCGGTCGAGAATCTTCAGAAGGTTCGCCACATGCTGCCGGTGCTTTCCGCCAATCCCCTGGTAGACCACCTGACGGCCGCCGTATGTGGGATCGCCGAAAAGCGGATGGTTGATATGCGCGCAGTGAACGCGGATCTGATGGGTGCGCCCGGTGGCAAGCCGCAACGCGATCAGCGTCGCGAAACTGAAGCGCTCGATCACCCGGTACCGAGTCAGCGCATATTTCCCGCCGCGCGGCACCACGGTGAACCGCTTCCTGTCGCGCGGATCGCGCCCCAGCTCCGCCTCGATCTCCCCCTCGTCCTCCTTGAACACTCCCCAGGCGATCGCCCAGTACTCCCGCCTGGCGGTGCGGTCGGCGAACTGCCGGGCCAGATGCACCTGCGCCTCGGCATTTTTAGCGACCACCATCAGGCCGCTCGTATCCTTGTCGAGCCGATGGACGATCCCCGGCCTGACGGATTCCTCCTCATCTCCGGCATCCTCCTCCCGTCCCTCCTCTTCATCCTCGAGCCGCGCGGCATCCTCGGCCTCCGGGAGCTTTCCGCCGACATGATAGAGCACCGCGTTGACGAGAGTGGAGTCGCGGTTGCCATACCCCGGATGGGTGACCATGCCGGCCGGTTTATTGACGATCAGCAGATCATCATCCTCGTACGGTATCTCGAGCGGGATATCCTGCGGCACAAGCTGGATCGGCGGAGGCTTCAGAAAGGTGATCTCGATCGTATCGCCGGGGCGCACCTTGTAGTTGGCCCGTGTCGGCTGGCCGTTGACCAGCACGGCGCCGGAGTCGATGGCATCCTGCACCTTGTTGCGGGTGGCGCGCATCACGGCGCTGGTGATAAAACGGTCGATACGCTCCGGCGTCTGGCCGGCCGTGACAATGATCGTCCGCGTCTGCGGAATCCGTTCGTATGAGCGGTCGTTGGAGTCGGACATAAGTGAGGTCGGGAATAATTCGGACGATGAGATGTGAAGCGATGCATGGAGCCACGGCGGAGGGGGCGATGCGATGGCGAGCCGATGATGATCCCCCGACGCTCGTTCACCGGGCGCCGGGGCCTCTGTCGTCAGGACGATGGATTATGGCCGATCCTGCGTTCCCCGCTGGTCCTCGAGATAGGGGGCCAGGATCTCACGGAGCGAGGCGAGCGCCAGCCCGCGATGGCTGATGCGGTTCTTCTCCTCGGATGACATCTCGGCGAATGTGCGGTCGCTTCCGTAGGGACGGAACAGAGGGTCGTAGCCGAATCCTCCCTCGCCGCGCGGCACGCCGACGATCTCCCCCTCGACGCTCCCCTCGGCGAAGAGGGTGCGCATACCGTCGGTGTAGCAGATCACCGTGCGGAAACGGGCGGTGCGGTTGGCATCCGGGATCGCGGCGAGCTCCGCCGTCAGCTTCGCGCAGTTGTCGGCATAGGTGGCGTTCTCCCCCGCGAAGCGCGCCGAGCGGACGCCGGGAGCACCATCGAGCCCCGTCACCTCCAGCCCCGTATCGTCGGCGACGACGGGGATGCCGGTGGCGGCAAAGATCTCGCGCGCTTTGATATAGGCGTTCGATTCCAGTGTCTCTCCATCCTCCACCGGCTCGCCGGGAGATGCTGGAAGATCGCCGAGGGTCATCACCTCGATATCGCCGCTCTCCCCGAGGATCGCGGCGAGCTCCCCGGCCTTGTGGGGATTGTTGGTAGCAAGCAGAATTCGCATGCGGACAAGATAATGAAGAGATGGCATCGCGATTTCATGCATCGGCCCGGCGGTGCAATTCGTCACCGGATGCAGCGTGATGAACGCCGCCGCAGAGGTATTGCACCGCCGCCCCCCTCGGAAGGCGACGGCGGGATGTTACGGGATGCCCCCTCCGGCATAGTCGTGGCGGGGGCGGCCGTACCGCATCAGTTCAACGCGAAGATGGTCCAGGTGAGGACCGAGGCGAAGCCAACCCAGAGAAGGTAGGGAAGCAGCATCAGCGATGCGGCCCGGGAGACGGGCCATGTGCGGACCATCATCATCGCGATGGTGATCCAGAGGAGGATGATCTCGACCCCGGCCCAGAGGGGCGTATGCGCCTGAAAGAAGATGATGGTCCAGGCGAGGTTGAGCGCGCCGTTGGCGGCATAGAGCCTCATCAGACTCCCGCGCAGCTCTCCCGTCGTCCTGTGCCAGACGATGATGGCCGAGAGCGCCAGCAGCAGATAGAGGAGACTCCAGACCGGCCCGAAGAGCCAGCTCGGCGGCTGCCACGACGGCAGCTCAAGGCCCAGATACCATGCGCTGCCGGTATCGGTGGCAAACCCGCCTATCACGGCTATCGCCACGACGGCGGCGACGATGATCGCGATCGGGGCGATCCGCAGCGGCGATCGTACAACTCCGGCTGTTGCCATATGATCCTCCTGTCGTATTCGTGATTTCTTCCAACTGATCCGATCACAAGACCGGCTTCACGCGGGCGCGGAGATGATCTCCGCGCCAACCTCCTGTGTGGTAGCCGGCGTATGAAAGAACTCCATCGTTCTGCCGCCCGCGTCGGGCAATCGTACCGCATCATATCCACGGGGGATGATGGCACCGAAGCGATCAGGCTCCGGTCCATCCTCACATCCATGGCAACACGATCCGGGTGGCTCCCGGTTCCATCCTCAGCGCTCTGCCTTCCCTCCGGCTCCGTATTCATCGCGGCTCCCCTCCACCGGGTCGGCATCCTTGTTGGCCTGCGGACCCTGTCCTGCCGCCGGGGCCGGATTGAATGCGCTTCCATCGCCACGGCTCTCTCCCGAGCCATCCCCCCCCGACGGCTGGCGCAGCGTCTGATTGCCATGCTTGTCCCGGAAGTCACGCCCCTCGGCGCTCCCCGCGTCCTCGCTGTTCGACTGGTTGGCGCCGGAGCCGGTGCTCTCCTGCATCTCGCCATTACGGCGTCCCGTTTCCTGATCTTCTGCTTCGGCCATGATCGTCTCGCTCCATGAAGTTGATCGTTTCGTCGACCGGGCCATAGCGATGGCCCGCATCGTAACGAGCTACAACTAGCATGCCCTCACCGGGCGGCACCGAACGAGAATGCGTGGAGATGGTTGATGGAACACGGCACGGCCGGTGCAATCGATGGCGCCACCGGCGCACGTGAAGGGTGGGACGGGATGATCCGGCACCTCAGAAGAACGCCCGCACTTCGGCCTGCCCCGTGTTGATCACCCGCATCGACGGAGGCTGCGCGCGGCCGATGTAGTTGACGCCGATCTGCAGGCTGCTCCCGAAGCGGTAATCGACGCTCGCCCTGCCGATCCAGGTGGTGCCGATCTCGTAGCCATCGGTGAGCTGATACGGAAGCGAGTAGCTCTCGCCGCCGATATTGGTGCCGCTGACGTTGGTCCGCTCGATCGACAGTCTGATCCGTCCGCGCGTCTCGATCGAGTAGATGGCCCGTATCTCATTGCTGTTCAGCAGCGTGGTGCGGGGAGTGACCGGCAGGATGTCGCGACTGGAGGAGAGCTTCAGCAGCCATCCCAGCTCGAGCGACTGCTCCGGCCGGTAGCTGAAGTCGTTGTTCGCCATCAGCGTCGTCAGGTCGAACGTCCGCTGCGACGAGGTATCGCTGCTCCGCAGCGCCCTGTTGTTGGCGGCGAGGTCGAGCTGCAGGCCGATATCGTAGGTGGGGTTCCATCGCGCGCGCAGGGATCGCTCGACGTTCCGCACCCGCTCGATGGTCGAGACAAGGCGCGCAAGCTCGCGCGTCTCGGCATAGCGGAACCGGAAGGAGTATCCGGGATTCGCCTCGAACAGGTTCAGATCCTGCTGCAGCGTCGAGCTCCCCAGCAGCGTTGTGGAATCGTTCTGGAAGCTGCCGAGCCTCAGCAGATAGATATCGCTCTCCCGCTCCGACTGGCTCTTCTCGTCGAGCGCCAGATAGCTCTCCAGGGTGACCGGCGCAAGGAACCGTCCGGGGCCGTCATCCGGATCGAGGAAGCGGTTCGGCTGCACGCGCAGACGCGCGGAGGCGCGGAGGTTGATCACCGGATAGAGCTGCTCGGTGGGGTAATCGTACAGCAGATACTCCCCGTCGCCGAGCTGCGCCAGGCGGAACTCCTCGCTGCTCTGCAGGCCGTTGGAGTCGAGGTCGATCCAGATATACTGCCCCTGTCCGTAGGGAACCCGGACGTAGAGCCGCTGCAGCCGCGCGGCCTGCTCGGTCTGCACATCGTAGAGCGCGTCGAGGTCCACGCCGCGATCGAACCCGCTCCAGCGGGTCTGCGACCGCGCCAGGATGGTGCTTTTGTTCAGCCGTCCGCTCGGATCGACCTGCGCAATGCTGTCGAAGCTCTTCAGACGATAGGTGAACTCCAGGGTCGAGGTGAGGCTCCGGACCCCGCGCAGCTCGCCGCGCAGCCGGAAGGTCTGCGAGGTCCCGTCGCGCAGAAAGCTGTTGGCGCCGCCCGACGCATCGAAGCGCACAGAGTCGTCGATCCTGTAGCGGGCGCTGGCGGTGGTGAGCATGAACGGCAGATCGATCCGCAGATCGGGCCCCGCCTCCAGAAACATGAATGAGCTTGGGTAGAGGGTATCGGTAAACGCCAGGCCGGCTCGATCCTCCCGCCGCTCGTACTCGAAGCGGAAGCCGGGCGTCAGGAATCCGAACGGCCGGCTCACGCCGCCGCGCTGACGATACCACTGTCCGCGCCGGGTTCCCCGCAGCGTATCGGTGGAGATCAGCTCGAAGGTATAATCGGCGCTCGGCAGCGATGTATCCCCCTGAAAGAATGCCGAGTACTGCTGGCGAAGGGAGAAGAACTCCCCCCCCTGGCTGAGATAGCCGTTCGCCGCGGTGAGCGCCAGGCGGGGTATCGGGCTGTAGGCGAGCGTATCCTCGAGGATGAAGTTGCTGGTGCGCGCCTCCCCCGGCCGCGTCTGGACGTTCCACCGGTTGTTGAACTCCACCTCCCCGAGCCGCTCCACCGTCAGGAAGTCCGCCCCGACATACTGCGCGCTGGCGCCGAAGTGGACCGCGCCGATATCCATCCCCCCCAGGCGCACCGTATCGCTCCGTCCCAGCGCGTTGGCGGTGAAGGCCGCGCCGTTGAGCCGGGCGCCGGGGCCCACGCTGAAGCGGTTGACCGAGCTGTTGCTGATCGCCGCCTCGCCGTTGATCTCCACTCCCCCCAGCGGCCGGGCGCGAAACCCGAGCGATACGATCTGCCGCAGCTCCGGCAGGGGGAGATAGACCACCGGGAGATAGGAGCCGAGCCCCTTCCCCACATACTCGAACTCACCGAACGCCACATACCGGTAATCGCCCCTCTCGTCGGGAGGGACCGAGAAGACGACGTTGTAGACCGCCGACGGGTCGGCAGGTGAATACCTGAAGACCGAATCGGGGAGTCCGTTGATCACCGTATCGATCCTGATATAGCTCCCCCTGACGCTGTCGCCCCGCCCCACGTAGGTGGCGCCGCTCCGCAGGGCATTCATCCGATCACCACCGGCGGAGGCCAGCAGCGCGCGATCGGCATCGCTGAGGGAGATATCGATCGTCGCGTCGGGGTTGTCGGCCTCGCGGATATAGCCGGCGGTGATCGTCAGAGCACTATCGAACAGCGTGCTGTTGTTGTTGAGCGCGAGGAACGAGCGGGAGTACTGGCGGTCGGTATACTCGAAGTCGACGGTGATCCGGCTTGCGCCGGTGATCGGGCGCCGGGTCTGGAAGAAGATCTCGGCGGTGCTGTAGTCGATCACATAGTCGTTGTTCTCGCCACGGACCATCTCCGCCCCATCGACCCAGACGCGCTCGGTTCCGGCCACCACCACGATCCCCCGCTCGTTGTTGGTTCCGGTCAGGCGGTACGGCCCCTGATCGCGCTCCCGTCCCTGAATCTGCTGCGTTCTGAACTTGCCGGGGGAAACCGCCGCCACCACCTCGAGCGTTCCGTATGCGCCATAGTGCGCCACGCCACGCCCCCCCTGCAGCTTGCGCGAGTAGGAGGTATAGCCGGTGTTCAGACTGGTGGCGATGAACTTCCCGAGCGTCGCGATGCCGAACGGGGAGCGGACCTCGATGAAGATGTTGTCGATCTCCTGCAGCGTCTGGGTGTTCCCCTCCGGCTGGATCGGCGTCTGCTCGTCGGTGAGGGCGCCGAGCACCTCGATATCGTCGGTGAGGTTGCCGCTGAACTGAAGGCGGAGGCTGCTCTGCAGGGTGAGATCGCGGTTGGAGCCGATGGTGAATCCCCTGGCGAGGACGCCGCTGCGCTGGAAGTTCTTGCCGAAGATGCTCGTCCCCGAAAGATCTCCGCCGCTCTCGGCAACCTCGCGGCGCCGTCCGGAGGAGTCCACCACCGTCACCAGCTTCCGGCGATAATACTCCCTCGGCAGGATGATCGGGCGGTAGCTGTAGGTGATCGTGAAGGTGATACGGCGCACCGTCATGCCGGCCAGGGTCGCGCGAAGCGCCGGGGCGAAGCGGATCGTGCCGAAGCGCGCATCGAGCGTATAGTCGGCCGGCCCCACCAGCCCCACGCTGTCGAGCGTCAGCAGAAGGGTGTTCGGCATGATGAATTCATGCGACAGGGCGATGAGCGTATCCTCCGGCACCACGGTGATATTTTCGCTGACCGCTATCCCCTGCGCATAAGCGCCGGCGGCGCCGAGCAATGCAAGCAGCAGAAATGTCGCGAGGATACGAGCCATAGATCGAAGGAAGTTCAGCCGGAAAGATACTCCGGGAAGGGGAAACGATGGTATCTTCGGGGAACGATCCGGCGCCCGGCGAGATTATTCTCCGTGTGCCGGTCTTCCGTGCCGCCCCTGCCGGCGGCAATCCGTTCCACAACATTTCCGGATAGTTATGTCGAACACGAAGATCACCGTGATGAAGAATGGCTCCCTCCGCGTCGAGGGGGATTTCACTCTTACCGACCCGACGGGGACTGCCTATGGCCTGGGGGGACGCACCGTCATCTCCCTCTGCCGCTGCGGGCACTCGATGAACAAGCCGTTCTGCGACGGCAGCCACAACCATCATGGGTTCCAGGACGAGCCCGCGGCGCGCGATCTGCCGCCGAAGCCGGTCAAATAAGGACGCCCGGCCGGGGGAACGTATCAGCATCGGCCCATCGATCATATCCGTACAACCGACTATCTTCTTGGGGCATGGCACTGCTCGATCAACATCATACCGATATCGCCATCCGCACGACCGGACTCCGCAAGGAGTTCCGCCGAAGCGTGCGGGAGCCGGGCTTCAGGGGGCTGGTGGCCTCGATCGCCGGGAGGAGCCATGTACAGACGTCGGTCGCGGTGAAGGGACTGGACCTGAGCGTGTGGCGCGGCGAGCGGATAGCGTTCATCGGACCGAACGGCTCGGGGAAGTCCACCACGATCAAGATGCTCACCGGCATCCTCCATCCGTCGAGCGGGCAGGCGAGCGTCCTCGGGTTCAATCCCTGGAACGAGCGGAAGAAGCTCGCCTACCGGCTCGGATCGGTCTTCGGACAGAAGTCGCAGCTCTGGTTCCATCTGCCGCCGGTGGAGACGTTCTATCTGCTGGCGAAGATCTTCGAGCTCGACGAGCGATTCTACAACGAGCGCCTGGCGATGCTGGTGGAGGCGTTCGGGATCGCCCCGTATCTGACCACCCCGGTGCGGAAGCTCTCGCTCGGCGAGCGGATGCGCTGTGAGGTGGTGGCGAGCCTTCTGCATCGCCCCGACCTCCTCCTGCTCGACGAGCCGACGATCGGGCTCGATGTGATCGCCAAGGGGAAGCTGCGGGAGCATATCAGGGAGGCGAACGAGCGGGAGGGGACCACGATCTTCATCACCTCGCACGACGCCGGGGATGTGGAGACGCTGGCCGATCGGGTGGTGGTGATCGCCGAGGGGGATGTGATCTTCGACGGTCCCGTCCATGAGCTGCGACGCAGGTTCCTGACGCGCAAGCGGCTCGAGGCAAAGCTGAACGAGCCGCTGTCGGCGGAGGCGGCCGAGGCGATAGCGCAGGGACCATGGCGGCTGATAGCCTCCGGAGAGTTCGGCATCACGCTCGATCTGGAGGGAAGAAGCTCCGGCGCGACCCGCGAGGCGCTGGCGCTGCTGACCGACCGCTGCTCGGTGGAGGATATCACGATCACCGAGGCACCGCTCGAAGAGGTGATCCGCACCATTTACGAGGAGCAGATGGCGATGCATGTGGGTCCGCCGTACGGCTAGAGCATGGACTGCATTGCGATGGGCCATCCGGCCGTGGCGGTGGCCGGGTCGGAGTTCCGCTCCGGCCAACCCGCAGAAAGCAGTGGCGCCGATGACCGGTGCAGCAGAATTTCCCGATACAGAAAAGGAGTCCTCCCGAACCGGAAGGACTCCTTCATTATTTCCGTCCCGACGCGCCACGCGCCGCACGATCATCCCCGTTCCATCAATACTCCACGCCGAGCGCCTCGGCAAGATCCGGCATGCGGGGATTGACAAGCACCCGCTCCCCGACGAGAATGGTCGGGACCACGCGCTTTCCATTGGCCCAGCCCATCACCTTCTCGGCGGCGCCCGGGGTCTTCTCGATGTTCACTTCATCGAACTTCACGCCGTGCTGGCTGAGGAAGGCCTTCGCCCTGTGACAATCGGGGCACCAGGAGGTGCTATACATCGTGACGGTTGCGGTATCCGCGGTGTTCATAGCTCTTGATTGATTGATCTTATAATCTACTGTTATCGCCAACAGAACTATTGACGGCCATCCCCGGGGCATTGGTGTAACGGCGCCCCACGGACCCGCCGCACCTCCCCTGCGATGCCGGGTCGATCAGGTGGCCCGGAAGATCCACCATCCCTCGCCGAGATCCTCCAGATAGAAATATTCGTCGGGAGAGATGAGCGGCACCTCGCCGCTCGGCGAGTAGAGAAGGCCGACCGCGTTGTCGTAGGCGCCGGCGATGGTGATCTGCACGGCGCCCGGCCACGGAAGCCTGTTGGTGACGAAGCTGACGCCGAGATCATACATGGTCGTGACAAGGGTATCGATCCGGGCAACGGGGATACGAAGCCTCTTGGCGATCTGCGCCAATGAATCGAAGCCGGTCCGCCGCTGCTTCTCGGCCGCGCGGAGCTGATCGCGGAACTGCTTCTGCTGCGACTTGTCGAGCCGGCTCAGATACTCGTCGACGGCGTCGCGCGGAATCTCCTCGGCCGCATCCCCCCACACGATCCCGACGTTGTTGATCTGGGAGATGACCTTGTCGATGCGCGCCACCGACCGCAGCAGCGAGTCGCTCCGCCTGAACTGCTCGGCAAGCGCCATATACCCGGCGCGATGCTCCCGGAAATCCCGCCGCACCTGCTCGTTGCTCAGCAGCAGCCGGGATGACTCCCGCGCGATCACCCGCTTGAGGCTTTCGGGATAGTTCGATGCCTCCAGCTTATGGAGCTCATCGATCTGTCCGGGAACCCCCGCCAGATCGCGGATCGCGCTGATGCGCCAGAGGGCATCGCTGCTGTCGCGACGCAGGAAGAGCACCCGGTCGATGGTGACCGGGCCGAAGCGGGGGAGGCTGTCCGCCTGGAAGGCGATCACCGCCATTGCGAGCGAGCCGTCGTCACGGACCGTGCGGAGATCGACGAGGCGGCGGGGCTTCTCCCCCGGCAGCCCGATCGCGTCCCCCTGATACTCGACGATCCTGCGCGCATACTCCCCGGCCGCGTAGCGATCGATGGTATCGAGCGAGAGCACCGTTTTATCGTTGAAGCTCATATAGCGCCCCACCAGATCGGCGGCGCCGAGGGAATCCTCCGGGGAGCGGAACGAGGAGCTCTGTGCGGAGAGCGAAAGGGCATGGAACAGTAGCAGCGCCGCCGTCGGCGGCAGCATCGCGAGCAGTGTGCGCATAAGCATGACGAAATGAGCGAAAGAGAGATCTGTCGGTCGGAGCATAACCCCCAACCCCACGAAAATGTTAGCTGGCGGGGGAGGGATGGACGCACAGCCCCCACGGAAGTTTTGCCGGCCCGCACGGCGACCGCCCCCCGGCCGGCAAAACAGCGAACCAGGCGGGAAAAAGGAAGGGGCCGTCAATATTATGCTATTTTTGACTTTTCATATCCTATGGATCATATAGCTCCCAAGAAATCGCTCGGTCAGAACTTCCTGATCGACCGCAACATCGCCGCCAAGATCGTGAGCGAATTCGCTCCGGCCGCCGGCCAGACCGTCGTCGAGATCGGTCCGGGCGAAGGGGCGCTGACCGGCATGCTCGTCGAGAGCGGATGCAGGCTGATCGCCATCGAGCTCGACCCCCGCGCCGCCGCGAAGGTCCGCTCCCTTTATGGCACCCGGATTGAAGTGATCGAGAACGATGTTCTGAAGGTCGATCTGGCGGAACTGGCGGCCAGTGCCGGCGGCGGACCGCTCCGGGTGATCGGCAACATCCCCTACTATATCACAAGCCCGATCCTCTTTCATCTGATCGAGTCGCGGGGAGTGATCTCCGATGTGATGATGATGATGCAGCGCGAGGTGGCCGATCGTCTGGTGGCCTCGCCACGGACCAAGGATTACGGGATCCTGGCGGTGATGACGCAGACCTACGCCATCCCCAAGCGACTGTTCAATGTCAGCCCCGGCTGCTTCTTCCCTCCCCCCAACGTCACCTCAGCGGTGGTGCGCCTCCGCTTCGGCGATCTCGACGGGATCACCGGGATCGAGCGCCAGCACGGGGTGATCGTCCGGACGGCGTTCAATCAACGGCGGAAGACGCTGCGCAACTCCCTAGCTCACATTCTACCCGACCAGCATGAGCGAGACAGAATATTCGGACAGGCCGGAATCGATGAACGACGGCGGCCCGAAGAACTCACCCCTCAGGAATTCATTCGCCTCGCCCGCGTATACGCGGATGCGCTCGCGGGTGGCGGCGGGAATCAGGACGCGTGAGACGACCTGGGAGACGATCCGTGCGTCGCTCTGGAGCACCGAGTATCTGTCGCTCGGCATGCTCCTGCTCTATACGCTGCTCGACATCATCTTCATCCGGCAGGTAAAGGCATCGTTCGGCATCCTTCAGATCAACCTGATCGTGATGGTGGGGATACTCGCCTTCGCGATGTGGTACGATCAGACCGGCAGCCGCATCCCCCATCTGTTCCGGTCGTTCTATATCCTGCCGGTCGGCTATATGATGTACGCGCAGGTGCACAACTATATCCCGCTGGTCAACCCGCACAACTACGACGCGACGCTCGCCTCCTGGGACTACGCGATCTTCGGGGTCAATCCGACGCAGTGGATCTACAGGTTCGCCCACCCGGCGCTGACCGAGTATTTCCAGATCTGGTACAACCTCTTCCAGCTGATGCTGATCGTTCCGGCGGTGGCGTTCTATCGCTCCAACCAGATGCGCGAGTTCCGGCTGACCGCCATGACGCTCCTGTTCGGCTTCTACGTCAGCTACCTCCTCTATTTCGTGATGCCGGCGATCGGCCCGCGCTTCGAGCTGCACGACTTCTGGGCGACCGATCGGGATCTGCCGGGGATATTCCTGACGCAGCCGCTGCGCAACTTCATCAATGCCGGCAACGGCATCATCCCGGAGATGCAGAACCCCTACGATGTCGTCAACCGCGACTGCATGCCGAGCGGCCATACGATGCTCTCGGTGCTCGGCATCCTGATGGCCTGGCGCTACCGCTCCCGCTGGCGCTGGTTTATCACCATCGGCGGAATCAGCGTGGTGATCTCGACGATCTATCTGCGCTATCACTATATGGTCGATCTGATGGCCGGCATGACGCTGGCGTTCATCGTCTATCTGATCCATCCCTGGCTCGCCAGACTCTGGCAGAAGATGGGGATAGAGGTATGAGCGCCATCACGCCCGCTCCCGGCCGGGAGCGACGCCGATGAAGGCCCGCGCGCGGCGAGCACGATGGGTCTGGCTCCCGCTTGCGGCGATGCTGGCGCTTCCGGCATCGCGCGCCCTCGCGCAGCCGCCGGTCGGCCCGGCCGTCGACCGTCACCGCGCGGCGATCGCCCCTCTGGAGGGGACGCCATCGTGGAGCTCTCCTCTCGATCTGCTTCTCCCCCCCGCCATCCGCGCCGGCTACCATACGCGCGACTGGGCCCGCGACCTGCTCCCGCCGGCCGGCGATTCGCTCGACGATCTGGCGCGCATGGATATGATCTATCTGCGCGCGCTCGGCGAAAGCTCCGGCGATATCGAGTCGGCGCTGCTGGCCTCGCTGATCGCCTGCTTCGAGCACCGGACCATCCCCTTTTCGTTCGGGCTCCATCTCCCGCTGACGCTGGAGGGGGATGGATCGTTCGCCCGCCGCGTCGAGCGCCTCCCGGAGAGGATCTTCGCCGACCGTCCCGAGGGGGGCGATCGCGACAAGCTGCAGCACTTCTTCGCCTCGGCATGGCTGGCATGGACGCTCGACAACGGGGCGCTGGCCGACCTTGCGGGCCTTGGCATCGAGGCCGGCGAGGAGGCGTTCATCAGCGGCGGCGCCGACGATCCCCGCGACGTGAGGACCAACAGGCTGGGACAGCATTTCGCCGAGCTTCTCCGCACCCGGCCGCGCACGCTCCCGAGCGCCATGATCCGCGCCTGGAACCGGGCGTACATCGACGGCCGTCGATGATGCCACCGCGTCATCCTCAGCCGGAAGCCTCCGGCGATGGATCGATACGCCGCGCGGCGTTCGGTTCCATCAGCTATTTTTGACGACGGATCATACCGATGGCAGTCAACCCAATCCCCCGTTCATGCTCCTGTCACTGAGCATCGCCGTCTACAACAAGCCCGAGAATCTCAGGCTGGTGCTTGGCGCCTGCGCGCGCCAGACGCTGAAGGAGTTCGAGGTGATCGTCGCCGACGATGGCTCGGGCCCCGACGTGGCCCAGGTGGTGCGCGACGCGCGGGAACGGTATGGCCTGACGATCACCCATCTCTGGCACGAGGACGACGGCTGGCGGAAGAACGCCATGCTCAACAACGCCATCCGCGCCGCCGGGAGCGACTACATGGTGTTCATCGACGGCGACTGCATCCCGCACCGGCGCTTTCTGGAGGACCACTGGAGCGAGGCGGAGGGGGGGAGAGTGCTCTGCGGCAGACGGGTGGAGATGGGGGCGCGATGGGCCTCGCAGCTCTCGGAGGAGTTCATCGCATCGGGACGGTTCGAGCGGATCGGCGCGGCGGAGATCCGGGACGCGCTGCGCGGCGATGCGCACCGGGTGGAGGATGGAGTGCGGATCGGCAGCGGGGCGCTGGCGCGGATGCTTCATTCGGGATCGCCCCGCATCCTGGGATGCAACTTCTCGATCCACCGGCGCGAGCTCGAGGCGATCAACGGGTTCGACGAAAGCTACCGTGGCCCCGGCTGCGGCGAGGACTCCGATATCGAGTTCCGTCTGGGGCTGAACGGCGTCACCACCAAGGCGCTCCGCCACAAGGGGATACAATACCACATCCATCATCGCCTCACGACCGTCGGCGAGGAGTGCAGGCAACGGTTCGAGGAGGTGCGGGCACGCCGCTCCGCGTGGTGCGAAATGGGGCTCCGCTATACCGGCGCGAAGAAGGAGTGAGATGACCGCCCGCGATCCCGCCTGGCGGCAGATCCGGCGGAGCCGCGACGAGCGCGACGCCCGTGCGGCGATTACAGGCTCGGCCTCCGCATCATACGGTCCCATCGACAACGATCACCTCGCCATCGCGCAGCGCTCTGAAGAGCATATGATGGTCGATGAAATATTCCACGACCTTTTCGATATCGGGTGACTCCGGATGATCGGATCGGTAATGCGGGGCAAGCGCATACGGAAGGATACCCAGACAATCCCAGATGATCTCGGGATCATATCCCTCGGGGATCGAGTCGGGGTCATCGGCGAGCTCCACGCCATGAAGCGACGGCGTCAGCACGATAATCCCGGCGCTGTATCCGCCATAGACGATCGCATCGCGCTCCAGCATCTCCCGAATGATCCCATCGAATCCGCTCATCCTCATCGCCCTGCGGAGCACGAACGTATTTCCTCCGCGCGCCCACACCAGATCATAGGATTCCAGGCGCGAGCGCAGCTCCGCATGATGATCATCGCCATCGAAATATTTCCGCAGATCGAGCTCCTCGGGATGGAAGCCGAGCTCGTGCAATGCCGCGCATTCTCCCTCCAGCCGTATCCGCCGCTCATCCTCCGGCAACAGATCGCACGCGTTCATGATCACCGCGACGCGCCCGCCAGCGCCGGTCAGATCGACGAGTCGCCGGGGATTATGGCCGAGCCTGAAGGATGAGAGATATAAGCGCATGATGAAGATGGTTCCGTTTGCATGAGCAACTGACGCTCCCTGCCCCCCGTTGACGCGGCATCGGTGCCGGAATATCCGGCCGGGACAGTATAGGTACAGCGGGCATTATCGCACCGGGAAGAGGATCACAGATCCTACATTGCCCTCTCGGCCGGCGGCCATGTATGCAGGCCGGAAGTAAAGCGGCCACGTGAAGGCAAGGCTTCCACACCGGGTCCGCGCGATGCGATCCATCTCAGTGCAGCCTGAGCGCCTCCCAGAGACGCTTGACGGTCGCCTCCGGGCGATACCAGTCGAGCCCCCCCGCGGCATGCTCCGCGACGCTTTTGTAGAACTCCCCGTCGTCGATAAGCCGCCGCGCGAGCAGACGGGCCCCGGCGAT
>Ga0164241_10000312_pt1 | contig 102546 bp, 100 predicted proteins | sample OricomyardsoilBY_FD_108780 | JGI IMG/M metagenome (GOLD analysis project Ga0164241, IMG submission 108780) | Backyard soil microbial communities from Emeryville, California, USA - Original compost - Back yard soil (BY) | ecosystem: Environmental > Terrestrial > Soil > Unclassified | place... | reverse complement strand
TACTTTGTAAACCCTTATCTTTAATCCAATTTTACTTCCCTTGCCAACACCACAATCCTTACATCGCCCAGCCAGCAAGGCCGCGCACTATAGGCATCCAACCTCAGCACCGCAACTGGTTTTAGAAAATTTTAAAAAAATATTTAAATTTCGATCAGACCAAAAACAACTTGTTGATTTACTGAACAGGCGATGATTTTTTTTTGTCCAAAACTTTATGGATCAACCAAATTATAGGTGCAGATAAGGCATAAATTACTGCCATAGTTAATACTCCCACCTCTTGAAATCTAATCAGGAGCGCAAAAATAACCACTACTAATAACAAATAGCCAAACGGAACCTGACGAAAATTAACCGACTTAAAACTTGTATATTTAAAATTAGAGACCATCAAGAAACCAGACAATGCCGTTATTACAGCTACAAGATAACTCCATGACCTATTGATATGCTCATCAAACCAAACCCAAACTATTGCGGTTACTAGAGCTGCAGCAGCTGGACTCGCTAAACCTATAAAATGTTTTTTGTCCACGACACCAATTTGTGTATTGAATCGCGCAAGCCGTAAAGCCGCACAAGCCATATAGATAAAAGATGCCGCCCACCCCCAACGCCCCATATCATGAAGCGCCCAGGTAAACATTACCAATGCAGGAGCAACACCAAATGAGACCATATCAGCCAAACTATCAAACTGTTCACCAAACGCGCTTTGCGTATTAGTCATGCGAGCAACACGACCATCCATACCATCCAGTAACATTGCTGCGAATATTGCTAAAGCCGCATGAGAAAAATTTCCATTCATCGCAGATACAATTGCATAGAAACCACAAAACAATGCGCCAGTCGTAAATAGATTGGGGAGCAAATAGACTCCTCTATGACGAGTTTTTTTTCCATCCTCAGACACCTCTACCAAATCACCAAATGGCAAAGGACCTTCGCCAACCTCAATCTTTTTTTCGTCACTGGATTCAGAGTTCATATCTCTTCTCAAATTTTGGTGCGGGGTGCACATTCTACACAGACATACAAATTACCAATAGTGCATGATTAAAACAAAAGCCCCCGCACATGGCGAGGGCTTGTCAGTCAAAACTCAATCCCAAATTAGTTTTTGGACTTGTCGACGATTTTATTCGCTTGAATCCAAGGCATCATCGCACGCAATTTTGCACCTACAACTTCGATGCCGTGAGCTGCATTATTACGACGATACGCAGTCATAGAGGCATAATTGCTCTGACCTTCCATTACAAACTTTTTCGCGTACTCACCATCCTGAATATCTTTTAAGGCTTGACGCATTGCCTTACGAGATTCTTCATTGATAACTTTTGGACCAGTTACATACTCACCGTACTCAGCGTTGTTAGAAATTGAGTAGTTCATATTGGCAATTCCGCCTTCGAACATCAAATCTACAATCAACTTCAATTCATGCAAGCACTCAAAATAAGCCATTTCTGGTTCGTAGCCGGCCTCAACCAAGGTTTCGAAGCCCATTTTAACCAGCTCAACCGCACCGCCACACAAAACAGCTTGTTCACCAAACAAATCTGTTTCAGTCTCATCTTTAAATGTTGTTTCGATAATACCGGTGCGCCCACCACCTACGCCTGACGCATAAGAAAGTGCAACATCTTTTGCCTTACCCGATGCATCTTGGTAGATCGCGATCAAATCAGGAATACCACCACCTTTCACAAATTCTGAACGAACTGTGTGACCTGGTGCCTTAGGTGCAATCATGATCACATCAAGATCTGCACGAGGTACAACCTGGTTATAGTGAATAGCAAAACCGTGAGCAAATGCCAAAGTCGAACCTTTTTTGATGTTAGGTTCAATTTCGTCTTTATAAAGTTTGGATTGGAATTCATCTGGAGTCAGAATCATAACCACATCAGCGGAAGCAACTGCGGCCGCAACATCAGTGACTTTTAAACCGTGGGCTTCAGCTTTCTTGACAGTTGCAGAGCCAGCACGCAAACCAACAACAACATCTACACCAGAATCTTTCAGATTACAGGCGTGTGCATGACCTTGTGAACCATAGCCAATAATGGCAACTTTTTTAGATTGGATAATAGAAAGATCACAATCTTTATCGTAATAAACGTGCATGGCAGTCTCCGAAAATATAAATAAATGAAAGCCTCTAGGACCGGGGGCAGTCTAAAGAATGCGAATCATGCCGTAAAATGATATATTTGCATTACTTTATTGCATTTTTGGCAACATTAATGAACATCTCAACCTTTAAAAACTTCTGCACCCTCGCCCAAAATCTGCATTTTGGGCGAGCCGCGGAAAGCTGTCACATCAGTGCTTCAGCTCTTAGCCGCAACATTAAACAGCTTGAAGACGAGTTAGGCATTCAACTGTTTGAGCGCGACAATCGTTCCGTAGCACTCACACATGACGGACAACAATTTCTTATTTTCGCACGCGAAATGTTACACCAATGGGATATCTATCAAGAATCCTTATTAAACCGTGCCGATCAACTCAGAGGGCAACTCAGCATTTACTGTTCAGTCACGGCAAGCTACAGCTTTTTGTACGAAATATTGACTGAGTTTCGAATTAAACACCCGGGCATCGCCATCAAATTACATACCGGCGATCCCGCACAGTCGATCGAACGAGTTCTCGCAGGCGACGAAGACATAGCGATTGCTGCCAAACCCGATAAATTACCCAGCGGCATAAGTTTCAAACCTATTACTAATTCACCGTTGATTTTTATTTGCGCAAAAGAAAAATCAGAATGGAACGAAATTTCCTGGGATCAAATTCCGGTGATTATTCCCGAAGAAGGTTTAGCCCGAGAAAGATTGGATAACTGGTTAAACATGCAACAAATCAAACCCAATATTTACGCAGAAGTAAAAGGCAACGAAGCAATTGTCAGCATGGTGAGTTTGGGATTTGGCGTAGGGGTACTACCAAAAATCGTATTGGACAACAGCCCCTTAAAAGATCGCGTTGAAAAATTTATACATCAACCTGATTTGGGACCATACGCAATGGGGATTTGCGTTATGGAAAAAAGATTAAAGAGCCCGATTGTGAGTGCATTTTGGGAACAGCTGGTCGGATTTGGCGAGGACAAAACCAATAACAATTAATCAGGCACACTATCTTTTATTTTTGTTTTAAGTAGAGCATCCATCCATTCAAGTGCAAATCCAAAATTTCCGTGAAATTTTTCATGGTGCAACTGATGTCGCCTGGCACCTTGCCAAAGAAAGAAATTTGATTCAGGAAACCAATCGTAATTGGCATGACCAATCTGGTTAATCACAAAACTAAAAATGGGCACTGATATAAGTGCGTAAATACTGAAATCATGTATCAACATAGGCAATATGAGCACACTACCCAGCATTAATGACTCAACCGGATGAAAACTGTAAGTTGTCCAAGGTGTTGTAGTAATCGATAAATGATGAGCTTTATGGAAACCTCTCAACCAAGGCGTATGCAGTAAACGATGAGTGATATAAAAATGTATTTCGTTCCAGAAAAACAAAACAACAACTTCGATGGCAATTTGTATCCAAGATGGATTTTCTGCCAAATTTGCCCAACCTAGCTGCAACAATCCCCAAGGGAAAACCACTCCCAAGCCAAATATCAAAATGGTTATCACGGACAAACCCAGTTCGTGCAGTAGTTGTTTCTTCGTTACGAATCTTGCATCTAGCACTCGACCTTGATTCAATGTTGGAAATAAAATTCTTGATAAAAAAATATTCACAAGAGAGCAAACAAAGTACATAAACGTGAAAAATATCAACCCAGACAACATCACCTGCAATGCGGAAGCATGGATAAAAAAATCACGCATGGTATTTCCCAATTAATGATTACAAGACTTTTTCAATCCGTTTGTCAGGCACCAACCAAATCAGCGCAACAATCACGTAAAATGCTTGCGCAACCCAATTCACGTAAAAGGCTGAGACAATTCCGATTAAATAAAAAACAACAGAAATTTTTCCTTTTACATCCTTACCTATAGCCTTAGCCAAAAGTGATTCTTTACCCTCTACGGCAACCAAACATTTTACCAATACCCAATAAGCCAACCCAGCCATGAATAGATTAAATCCATAAATAGCTGTTGGCAGGGTAGCGAAATGATTTTCTCCCATCCAACCCGTGGAAAATGGAAATAATGATAACCAAAACAATAAATGTAAATTCGCCCATAAAATTCCACCGCCCACTTTGTGCACCGTGTGCAAAAGGTGATGGTGATTATTCCAATAAATGCCGATGTAAACAAAGCTCAAAACATAACTTAAAAAGACGGGCAATAGATTTGATAATGTTTGCCAATCAGCACCGTGAGGTACTTTCATTTCCAAAACCATTATGGTGATAACTATCGCAAGCACACCATCACTAAATGCTTCAAGACGATTTTTACCCATAATATTCCCCACAGGTTTCTGAATACTCAACCCTTTAAGATGATTAATCTTCAGGATTTTCTGCCTCAGCAATAGCTGCACGCCTACGCATTTCTTCTGCACGCACTTCTTCTATTTCGCGCAACACGCTGTCTACATCGGCACTTTCTGTAGAGTGCTCAAACTTTCCGGTTAACACTGTATTAGGAGTGAGCGTACCGGATTCATAATGATCCCAAATTTCGTAGGCGTAATCTGTTTTCAATAGTTCTGGCGCAAATTGTCCAAAGTAAAATGCCATATTATTTACGTCGCGCTCTAACATAGCGAAAGCATTATTGTTACCCGATGCATTTACCGCCTGAGGCAAATCGATGATCACCGGACCATCGACACCGAGCAAAATATTAAATTCTGACAAATCCCCGTGAATAATGCCCACGCATAACATGCGCACAATTTCCATCATCAAAAATGCGTGATACTCACGCGCTTCTTCAACACTAAGTTCAACATCATTTAGGCGTGGCGCTGCAAAATTATCGATATCTTTAACCAGCTCCATCAACAACACACCATCAAAACAACCATAAGCTTTAGGGACACGCACCCCCGCAGAAGCTAATTGGTAAAGCGCATTTACTTCCGTCTGTTGCCACGCACTCTCTTGTTCTTTGCGCCCATAACTTGAACCTTTACCCATTGCCCGAGAACGACGTGAATTTCGCTCTCTGCGACCTTCTTGATATTGCGCCTGATTCCGAAAATTACGTTTCTCAACTTCCTTATAGACTTTCGCACAACGAATCTCACCGCCAGACGACACCAAATAAACAGTCGCTTCTTTGCCGCTTTTTAACGAACTCAGCACTTTATCGACAAGTCCGTCTTCGATTAACTGCAATAGATTTTTAGGTATTTTCATAAGTGACTAGTTTGTCTTTGTTTGAATATTAATATTTGAAAATTAAAATTAACAAAGCCGAATCACTTACGCGATTCGGCCTTTTATTTAACGCAATTTTAAAATCATAGACTCAACACTTTCTCACCACGCGAAATACCACTAACACCACTCCGAACAACTTCGATAATAGCGGCGTCGCCGACAGCGAGAATAAAAGCGTCCAGTTTGTCACTAGTTCCGGTGATTTGAATGGTATAAAGCGTGCTAGTGACATCGACAATTTGGCCGCGAAAAATATCGACACAACGTTTCACTTCAGCGCGTTGAGCGCCTGAAGCTTTGACCTTGATCAACATTAATTCGCGTTCAATGTGCGCACCTTCGGTTAGATCAACCAATTTCACTACATCCACTAATTTGTTGAGATGCTTGGTGATTTGTTCAATTTTGTGATCATCACCTAAAGTGGTCAATGTCAAACGTGACAAAGTTTTGTCTTCAGTTGCCGCAACAGTTAAACTTTCGATGTTGTAACCGCGCTGTGAAAACAAACCAACAACACGCGACAATGCACCAGGGGCGTTTTCAAGTAAAACAGAAATGATTCGTCTCATGTTATACACGCTCCGTTTTGCTAACAAACATATCACGCATGGACTGCTGAGCAATTTGCATTGGGTAAACGTGCTCGGATTGATCGACCATGATATCCATAAAGACCAAACGATCTTTCATTGCGAAACACTCTGCCAGTTTGCTTTTTAAATCTTCTTTTTTGGTAACACGCATTCCCACATGACCATAAGCTTCTGCGAGTTTGACAAAATCCGGCAATGAATCTTCGTACAAACTTTCAGCATATCGCCCTGCATATTGCATATCTTGCCATTGGCGAACCATTCCCAGCGCCTGATTATTTAAACAAATAATTTTCACAGGTAAATGGTATTGCGTGCAACACGACAACTCTTCAATACACATTTGAATTGAGCCTTCGCCCGTTACACAAACTACTGTTGCATCACGATCAGCAATTTGTACACCCATTGCTGCTGGTAAACCAAACCCCATAGTGCCAAGACCGCCGGAATTGATCCAACGTCGCGGCTTATCAAACAAATAATATTGCGCAGCAAACATTTGATGTTGGCCAACATCTGAAGTGACGTATGCATCACCATTAGTCACTTCCCAAATAGCTTTGATAACATCCTGAGGTTTAATCAAATTACTTTCGGTGTCGTATCGCGGCTGATGATAAATACCATGACGTTCACGCCACTCATTAATTTGCTTCCACCAAGTTGCAATAGCATCAGCGTCAGGTTTTTCACCCGATTCTTTAATCAATGCAATCATATCGCTTAACACACTTTCAACCGAACCTACGATTGGCACATCGGCGACAACCGTTTTTGAAATGGATGCAGGATCAATATCAATATGAATAATTTTTGCGTTTGGACAAAATTTACTGATTGCATTAGTCACACGATCATCAAAACGTGCGCCCACAGCGAGAATGACATCGCTATGATGCATAGCCATATTCGCCTCATAAGTTCCATGCATACCTAACATGCCAATGAAACGTTGATCAGTTCCCGGGTAAGCACCCAATCCCATTAAGGTATTTGTACAAGGCGCGTTCAACATATTGACCAACTCACGCAGCAAGTCGGATGCATTACCTTGCACTACACCACCTCCGGCATAAATGACCGGACGTTTTGCTGCCAACAATAATTGTATTGCTTTTTTAATTTGCCCCGCGTGACCACGAGTTGCAGGTGAATAAGATCGCAACTTCACCTTGTCTGGATATTCGTAAGCAAAAAGATTCGCCGGATGCGTCATATCTTTTGGCACGTCAATAACGACCGGACCAGGACGACCTGTGGACGCAATGTAATAGGCTTTTTTCACCGTCTCAGCAATTTCGCTTGCATGTTTAATCATAAAACTGTGTTTTACGATAGGGCGTGAAATGCCCACCATATCGGTTTCCTGGAAAGCATCTTCACCAATCAAATGGCTTGCTACTTGGCCAGAAATAACCACCATGGGAATTGAATCCATATAAGCAGTCGCAATACCGGTAATGGCATTAGTTGCACCTGGACCAGAGGTCACCAGTACAGTACCGACTTTGCCTGTCGCACGCGCATAACCATCAGCCGCATGAGTGGCTGCTTGTTCGTGACGAACCAAAATGTGTTTCACATCTTTTTGACGAAAGATGGCATCGTATATATGCAAAGCTGCGCCGCCTGGATAACCAAAAACGACTTCAACGCCTTCGTCTTTCAACGCGCGGATGAGCATATCTCCGCCTGAGAGCATTTCCACAATATTTCCCCTTTTAGGAATGATTTACTTTGTCTGCACAAAATAAATGTTTTGTATTAAAACGACGTATCTGCTGATACCCGTTGTGATTGATCAACAAGTCACAACCCGGCAAGGTTGAGATTGGATCAGTGAAAAAGGTGCAGGTATGCAGCCAATTTCAGGGACATTACCCTGGTAAGGGTGTGCCCGCGGATGGAATGCCAAGAGGGTGACTTAGCGATAAACAACTTGAAGCCCGAGCTTAGGGGCAGTTGCTACCATCCAGAGGAGCTGCAATTCTCTCAAGATATGCCGCAAAGTCAAGAAATTGCTTGAATTGCGAGCTGGAACACAATCTAAAAGCACTGCCAATATGATTATTTAAGGCAAGTTTCTTTCCACGGGCTAAAATTTAAGGCTATAGTTAGGTGCAAATGAATTATTCCTACGTATTTTTGATGGACAAGAGTTTATGAAAAAATTGCTTATTGGTTTTGCCTTGCTTTCCTTTCTGGGCACATTCGCTTTTGCTGACAATAACAGCGGTAAAATATATTCATGGGTAGACGCGAAAGGCATCACCCACTACGGTGAAAATCCACCAAAAGACACCCCATCACGAAAGCTCAATGCCCGTACCGGACATAGTGACCCGGTCGATTATGAAACGACTGAGAAAAAAGAAACAAAACAAGAAGATAAAGCCACTGCATCCTCACCCAGTCCCGAACGTTGTCAATTGGCCAGAAATAATTTAAAAGTATTGCAAACCAGTCCTCGCGTAAAGACCACAGATGCCAATGGCGAGAACCGATACATGACACCAGATGAAATGCAGGCGCAAGTTGCAACCATGCAAGAAATTATTACTGAAGAGTGCAGCGGGCAATAATCTACTGTTCAGTATTGAATAGATTTGGAAGCAATTCACAGAAGGATACTATGAATTGAAAAATAAAATCAGCTCACAGATTTAGACTCATACCCATTCAAATACTGTCACATAAATACAGAATTGTGTGATTTGAGTAGTTTTACCAGTTCGCATTCTCTGATAGCCTTTCTCATCGAAAAATAAGCAATATTGAGGATGCCATAGATGGCCAATAAACGTGCATTGATCGTCGATGACTCTACGACCGCTCAATATCGCTTGAAAAAAATGCTGCGTGATTATCCCTTGGAAATAGACGTAGCAGACTCCGGCGAAGCCGCCTTGCGTTATCTCGCACACAATGTACCCGCCGTGATCTTTATGGATCACAGCATGCCGGGTATGGATGGGCTTCGAGCATTACAGATTATTAAATCTCATCCAGAAACTGCCATCATCCCTGTGATCATGTACACCGCACAAAGTGGTGCACTCTATACCGGACAAGCTCGCGCATTAGGCGCTTTGGATGTAGTAAGCAAAGACAGTATTAATGCTACTGAACTTTCCAAAGTGATGAATGCCATTCATATTTACACATCAAATTCAGCAGAATACAAAGCCACTCAGGACACCAATAAACAACCCGCCCCAACGCATACCATTGAATTGGATAAAGATGGAACAGACCAAACTCGCAATTTGGAACTTCGACTGAATCATTTGGAATACACCATGGATGACAGTCGACGTTTTATTACGGCACGTTTATTAAAGGAACTTCAAGGTTTACGCCAAAGCTTGGGACAAGAATTTACAAATCTAATGCAACATCAGTCTGCAGCAGAATCTCCCAAAATACCTCCATCAAAAAAAATGATTATTACTAGCCTGAGCATTCTTTTACTGTTTTTGATTATTGTTATTTATCTCGTGTTTATTAACGGTAAGCTCAATCAAACAACCCAATATCAAGCTGAACTCAATCAACAACTGCAGACCATAACCAGTCAAGCAGCGGCAAAAGCCACTGCCCCGGCAAACTTGCTTGAAGACGATATTATTCAGCCTGACTATTTTGAAGATTTACTATGGACATTTAATCAAAATAATCTTTTGCAATTCCAACAAAATACTTTGGATACCAAACCCATACTGCGGTTAAATGAATTACTCCATCGAATTAGTAGTAAAGGATTTACGGGCGAGCTGCGGATTAGCCTGAATATTGGAAACTTTTGTATCGCCTATGACAGCGTTGGCGCAGCACAACTTGCGAAAACGGGAACAACATTAAGTGACTGCATTCTTTCAAGCGAACTTTACCGACTCGAACGTGTTGCCGAAGAATATTCACAAAAAACAAAATTAATTCTGGATCATTTTATTCAGGACCAATCCCAGATTCAGCTCAACATAGTGACCCGAGAAGGTACAATTCCCTATCCATATCGCCTACCAACAACGAGCGCTGACGACTGGAATCGGGTTGCACAGCAAAATAATGCTGTGCTCGTAGAATGGGTTCCAGCTCAGGAACCTATAACGGAGAAATAAACAAGGCTCTAAAAATTCAGAGCCTTATTTATGGATTACTGCAACCTCTTTCCTTCAAATACAATTTTGTCACCTTGCAAGTGCCCCACTATCACACTGCCAGGTAAAAACTTTCCTGAAAGAATGTCGTGCGCCAAAGGATTTTCAACAGATTGTTGGATAGCACGTTTTAACGGACGCGCACCATAAACCGGATCAAATCCCACTTCAGCTAATTGATTCATCGCCGCGTCATCCAACTCCAATAGCAATTCGCGATCAGCCAATCGCTTACGCAATTGTGCTAATTGAATGTCCGCAATTCCACGAATTTGTTCGCGACCTAAAGGATGGAAAACCACAACCTCATCTATACGGTTGATAAATTCTGGACGGAAATGCCCAGACACTACTTCCATCACAGCATCTTTCATCGCTTCATAACGATTTTCGTTGTTTAAGGATGTATTGGCCGACTTTGATACAGAAGAATCAAAACTGACCGTATCAAAGGATTTATCTTCTGCTAATTCCTGAATGCGATCCGAGCCTAAATTTGATGTCATAACTATTACTGTATTTCTAAAATCTACAGTGCGACCTTGGCCATCGGTTAAACGACCATCTTCAAGTACTTGCAATAAAATATTGAACACATCCGGATGCGCTTTTTCCACTTCATCTAACAAGATAACTGAATAAGGTTTGCGACGAACCGCTTCTGTTAAATATCCACCTTCTTCATAACCCACGTAGCCAGGTGGTGCACCGATCAAACGGGCAACAGAATGTTTTTCCATAAATTCCGACATATCGATACGCACCATTGCATCAGAGGTATCGAATAAAAATTCTGCCAGTGCTTTACATAATTCTGTTTTACCTACGCCGGTTGGGCCTAAAAATAAAAATGATCCATTAGGACGATTGGCATCAGATAAACCTGCACGCGAACGGCGCACCGCATTGGCAACAGCAACTACAGCTTCGTGCTGACCTATTACGCGTTTATGTAACGAATCTTCCATACGCAATAATTTATCGCGTTCGCCTTCCAGCATTTTGGTGACCGGAATACCTGTCCACTTGGAAACCACTTCGGCAATTTCTTCTTCAGTGACTTTATTGCGCAGCAATTTCATTTCCATCATTTCAGCTTGCCCGGCCATATCTAATTGTTTTTCCAGTGCGGGAATAATACCGTACTGCAATTCTGACATGCGTGCCAAATCGCCTTTTCGATGCTTCTCTTCCAACTCCAAACGCGCTTGTTCTAATTGGCTTTTTATTTCTTGCGAACCTTGGACAGCAGCTTTTTCAGTGCGCCAAATTTCTTCAAGATCACTGAATTCACGTTCAACTTTTTCTATATCCAAATTAATTTTTTCAAGACGTTTTTTACTGGCCTCGTCACCTTCTTTTTTCACCGCTTCGCGTTCAATTTTCAACTGAATCAAACGACGCTCCAGCTTATCCATTTCTTCTGGCTTGGAATCAATTTCCATACGAATACGACTGGCCGCTTCATCGATTAAATCGATGGCTTTATCGGGTAATTGACGATCTGTAATATATCGTTGAGATAATTTTGTCGCAGCGATAATCGCACCGTCGGTGATATCAACACCATGATGAACTTCGTAACGTTCTTTTAATCCGCGCAAAATGGCAATGGTATCTGATTCACTCGGTTCATCGACCAACACTTTTTGAAAACGACGCTCAAGTGCAGCATCTTTTTCAATGTATTTGCGGTACTCATCTAAAGTGGTCGCACCCACGCAGTGCAATTCACCGCGAGCCAAGGCAGGCTTTAACATATTCCCCGCATCCATTGCACCCTCACCTTTACCGGCACCGACCATAGTGTGCAATTCATCAATAAATAAAATTACCTGACCTTCTTGTTTACTGAGCTCATTGATAACTGATTTCAATCGTTCTTCAAATTCGCCGCGAAATTTTGCACCGGCTAACAAACCGCCCATATCAAGTGATAAGACCCGTTTACCTTTTAAACCTTCCGGAACTTCGCCATTGACTATGCGTTGTGCAAGCCCTTCAACAATAGCTGTTTTACCTACGCCAGGCTCACCAATTAATACCGGATTATTTTTACTGCGACGCTGCAAGACCTGAATGGTGCGACGAATTTCGTCGTCTCGTCCAATCACCGGATCAAGCTTTCCAGCTTCAGCACGCGCCGTTAAATCAATGGTATATTTTTCCAAAGACTGACGATTACTTTCTGAGTCGGCATCGTTCACTGTCTCCCCACCGCGCACTTTTTCAATCGCTTGTTGCAAACGTTGCAGATTACCGTGTTTTTTCAAGAGCTCGCTTAAACTCCCAGAAGCATCACCCATTGCCATTAAGAGTACTGAGTCACTGGAGACAAATTTGTCACCCACTTTTTGTGCGTGACGATCTGCAAGATTTAATAGTTTCCCAAGTTCAGGTGATGCGTTGATATCACCTGTTGGATTTTTAATACGCGGAAAATTTTCCAGCAGTCGATTTAAATCCGTACGCAAACCCGAGACATCAAAACCGGCCTGTGTTAGCAACAAACGAACGCTACCTGCACCCTTTTGGTCTAGCATGGTCAGCAGTAGATGTGCAGGTTCCAATTGCGCGTGATCCTGCCCCATAGCCAGCGATTGCGCATCAGACAACGCAGTTTGTAGTTGAGTGGTCAAACGATCGAGACGCATGATTTACCTCTTAATAAAAGCCAAGCAGCTAAGGCTAAGTGAAAGCCGGGATAGAACTTAAAGTAAATCAGAGGTGGGGCCTGAATAGTTGATTTCAAGCGGGCTTAACCCCCGCTTGAGGTTTATTTGCGTTAAATCAACTGATTAGAATTTATTTAATCCGCTTTGATGTTATAGATGGTTTGTGTCGGGAAGGCGAATTCAAGACCTTCGGCATTAAAACGTTTTAAAATGGCCATATTGATTTCGGTTTGAGTTTGCGCGATATTTTCACCTTTTCTGATGTAATAGATAAACATAATATTCATGGCGAAGGCACTAAAGGCATTAAAGGAAATAATCTTGTCATCCTCAGTGTGAGGATTTTCGGCATTGATCTCTTCCAATATCTTTATCGCAAGCTCCATTTTTTCCGGCGGAGTACTGTAAGTGAGACCAAGATCTATGGTGATTTTTCTTGAGGGCTCCCAACTAATATTTTCAACAGGCGCATCCGCGAAAGTCGCATTGGGAATTGTTACTATACGACCGTCCAGCGTTTTTAATCGTGTGCTGCGAATACCAATTTCGGTAACTGTGCCGTCATAACCAGAGACTTTAATTCGGTCATTCAGTTTAAATGGCTTATCCGTAAAAATCGTAAATCCACCGAATACATTGGATACTGTATCCTTTGCCGCCATAGCCAAGGCGAGGCCACCTATACCCAAACCGGCGATCAAGGCGGCAACATCATACCCGGCATTATTTAAGCCTATGACTATAGCCATGGCCCAAATAATCGTTCTGACACCTTTGCTCACAATGGGGAAGAGTTGATCATCCAAATCACTCTCACTTTTATCGGCCAAGGGCAAAAGATATTGCTGATAAAAAACATTAAACAGGCGGCTCAGTACCCAACCTACCAAAAGCGCAAAAATAATCTGGTATAACTTACCAACAAAACTAATTAATCCTTCGGGCAACACCAGAGAGCTGAGGCCGAACCAAATACCTGCCACTATCACCATAATTACAACAGGTTTTTCAATGACATCCAGAATAATATCATCCAACAAGGTTTTGGTTTTTGCGGTAGACAAACGGACAAATCGTGAGAAAACCCAATAAATTGTTTTTGCCAAAAGCACTGAAACAAAAACAATAAGAAATGCAACAAACCATTCCTGTAGGGTATTTCCATAGTAGGTTTGCAAAAGTATGGATTGCATAACTGACCTTTGTTGAAAATTTGATAGTGGGTTAAAACTCTACACTTTTGCCGTTTCTTCCACATCAAAAAATTTGATCGCAAGCGGGTAATTTTTTATAACGCCTTTGTTAGCATCAATTGCTCCCATCACGGTAAATACAATGCCACAAATTGCCAAAGCAACTAACAGCACAAAACCAATCAAGATAAAACAAAGAATGCCACTGACAATTAAATATATTAATGAACTTAATGCCCAATTCATTATAACTTTACCCTGCTGGTCTATGTAACTATCCTCTTTACGAGATTGCCACATAACTAACGGGATAATTAACCCCATTAACGGAAATACCCATGATGCAAACTGGGTCAAATGCATAGCCATAGCGTAATCATAATTATTGGTTTTAATTTCTATAGGTTTTTGAACAGGCAATACCGGCTCCGGTTTTATTTCTGAAGATGCTGACTCCTCACCTGCCAAAATCTTCTCCTTCGCTTGCTGAAATTCCGCCTCGGTAATCATTCCTTTTTCTTTCAATTCATTTAATTTTTCTATTTGATCAAGATTCATAAAATTGGATTCCTTAAAATGTGTTATTTATTTATCGCCTATACCAAACATTAACCTTGTTTTTACCGCGCATCAACTAAATCAAACTAACCAAATCAAGCTCGCCATTCTGCCAGTAATACCATCGCGACGATAAGAATAAAACCTTTCTTTATTGGCAAAGGTACATTCATTACCGCCAAAAATTTGATGAACACCCAAACCATTCAGCTCGGCACGCGCCAATGCATAAATATCTGCATAAAAATACAATGGCCGTTTTGATGGCGTAAACGCCGCAGCAATTTGATCTGTTTGTTCTGATGTTTTGGATGATTCAAAAAAAGCTTCCAGGACATCAATACCGACTTCAAAATGCTGTTTTGAAATTGCTGGCCCCAAATAGGCCATAACTTGGGTTGGATCAGCAAACTGCTGAAGTGTTTTTTCCAAAATCGATTGAGACAGACTGCGCCAGCCACAATGCACAGCGGCTACTTGAGTACCTTGCGTATCACAAAGTAAAACTGGCAAGCAGTCCGCCGTCATCACTGCACATGCCAAACCCGTTTCGCGAGTAAAGCAAGCATCTGCCGTTCTAACTCTTTGATCATCTACAGCTTCAACAACTTTATTGCCATGAATTTGTTCGAGCCATTGCGGATTTTTTTTCAACTGCAACTGTGCAATCAATTTTTTTCGATTTTCAATTACAGCTTCGGCATCATCCTGAACATGCGTGCCCATATTCCAGGTCGAATAAACTCCTTGACTCATACCACCCTCGCGACAAGTGATAGCGGCGCGTACATTTTGAGGTGCAGACCAATCGGGTGTAATAATCACTAGTCCTGCTCCGGCTCATAGCCCTTATTCAAGGCATCAACCAAGTCTTGAAAAACGGCGGGTAACGGCGCATGCCATTCAATATATTCACCCGTTCCAGGATGCTCCAAACCCAACTTGGCTGCATGTAATGCTTGATGCGGATAAGCTTTCAGGGTGTCGATTAAATGTTGATTGGCCCCTCGAGGAATTTTAAAACGGTTGCCGTAAGTTTTATCACCAACCAAAGGGAAACCAATATGTGCCATATGTACACGGATCTGATGGGTGCGACCTGTCTCAAGATTCACGCGTATATGGGTATGTTGCGGATAACGTTTTATAACCCGGAAATGAGTAACTGCACGCTTGCCGCCTGCACTTAACACAGCCATTAATTTGCGCTGTAGTGGATGACGCCCCATGGGTGCATTGACAGTTCCGCCACCTGTCATGGCACCCACAGCAATTGCCTGATACTCACGACTGACGGTTCGATCAGCAAGTTGGGCCACCAAATCAGTGTGTGCTTCCAAAGTTTTAGCTACTACCATCAATCCTGTCGTTTCTTTATCAAGACGATGAACAATACCGGCTCTGGGCAAATTGACCAAATCAGGAACATGATGCAAAAGTGCGTTCACTAATGTGCCCGTGTAATTTCCGGCGGCCGGATGAACCACCAAGCCTGCTTGTTTATTGATGACCAGTAAATCCTCATCTTCATAGACAATGTCCAAGGCTATATCTTCCGCCTCCCACTCACCTTGGGCTTCAAGCTCGGCATCCAAGGCCAGGGTTTCTCCGCCAATGAGTTTGTCTTTGGACTTGGCAATACGACCATCGAGAGTGAGCTGACCATCCTTAATCCATGCCTGCAACCGAGATCTGGAAAAATCAGGGAACAACTCTGACGCCACCTGGTCGAAGCGCATACCATTCATGGTGATGGGAACTTGAGCGCTTAATTGATACACATCTTTCATGCAAAAACCTTTGTCAGCCCTATCTAGGGACTCTGTCTATTGGGGTGTATAAAATTTGGGATTCTCGTTGGAGTCCGTCAATCTCTGTGTTTAAATACTGCGCCTGTTATCAGACACGATTTCTTGACTATAAGAGTTAACCCTATGCGAGTTTTAGCTAACCTTTTACTTATCGCCATTATCGGCTTATCTGGCTGTTCCTCCAAGGAAGAAAAGTACACTACCGAAGCCGATCTTTACCAAGCCATTAACGAACAGCTGGATCGCAGCCAATGGGAAACCGCCATTAAAAACCTGAATACTATGGAAGAAAACTTTCCATTTGGTACCTACGCTGAGCAATCCCAGCTGGAATTGATTTATGCGCATTACCAGTCAGATGAACCTGATGCTGCCATAGCAACCGCTAACCGCTTTATCCGCCTCCACCCTCAGCATCGAAATGTGGATTATGCCTATTATATGTTAGGCATGAGCTCATTCACTAAAGATTCCGGAGTTTTAGATAGGGTAATGCCAATTGATATGTCAAAACGCGACCCTGGCGCAGCGCGTGAATCACTTGGCTACTTTACACAGTTATTGAATCGCTATCCTGATAGTCCTTATGCGGTTGATGCCAAAAAACGCATGTTATATCTACGCAATCGATTAGCTCGTAATGAAATTCACGTTGCCAATTATTATTTTAAACGCGGCGCTTATGTCGCCGCGACTGGTCGCGGACGTTATGTTATCGAAAATTATCCGCTGACACCTGCAACGCCAGACGCGATAGCGGTAATGGTTCAGGGATACACTATGATGAAAATGCCAGCACAAGCGCAAGAAATGCTGGATCTGTTAAAACTGAATTATCCCGATTATCCTGCAATAAATGAGGATGGTACTTTTAATGAACGTTTTATGTATAACGATGGAAAATTGAATTTGGTGGCTTGGTTAACCCTGGGACTATTCAGTAAATACGAAATTACCGGATTTGACACCCGGGCACTATATAACCCGGAGTTTCAAGAACCAAGCTCAGCCAATACTACACCGCCTAACTCATAAAAATTATTCTTTAAAATAAAAAATGCCCGAAAACCTTCGGGCATTTTTTTGTCTTCTGTTAATTGATTAAACTGCTTTGACCACTTTTGTTTTTGCGGCCAAATCATGTATACATCGTTTTTCTTCGCCAAAAATAAACAGCACATTAACGAGACTAAACAATCCACCGATAAATGGAATAATACCAGGGACAAAATACACTGCGTAACGAGTTACGAGCGTATTCATCGCCGGGACATTGCCATCTAAATCGACTATTTTGATTTCAAGTGCTTTTTTGCCAATTGTTTGTCCGGTCGATAACAAAAATTTTCCGTTAATTAACGCAAAAGCAATCCATCCTACAATACCAATTGCAGCAGATTGAATAAAGCCAGGCTGAACACCTTGCATAATTCCATCAAATCCCCCAGTAAAGAACATCAGTGGAAGAGTCACACACATCATAATGATTGAATCTATTATCGCAGCAAATAACCGACCCCAACGCGACGCCAACTCTAGCGAGCCCGTATTTTCTGTGACCAAAGTGGATTGCGGTGTTTCGTAAACATTGTTTTCCATATATTTATCCTCATTCGTGTTGTATTTATTCGCCGGGGAACGAACGGACCGAATTGTGTCATCTGCCATCAGATCAGGCAAGAATTCTCAGTTGTTCGCTATCAATTCTTATTAAGAGTTCACAACCTTAATTGAAAAAGGGCATATCGTTTATATGCCCTTTCCGAATTCATTTTCTATTCAGACTCTTGTAAAACGCTAGTCTACAGGCTTATTTTCTTTCCGCATTACATCGCGAAAATGCTTACCTTGCATCGTCGGCTCATAACTCCAATCAACAATCAATTGTGGCGCCCAATCTGGATCAAACACCCATGCCACCCACGAAATCTTCTTTTTACCAAAATAGTCAGTGATTCTTTTGCCATAACTACCATCATCAATTACGGGAATATGCGCGCCTTTATCTGTCGATAATTGGTAGCCAATTTCCGTCGCAAACACAGGGTATTTGTCAGCTACAAACCCAAACTCTTTATCCCAATTTGCTTCATATGGAGCACCCACCTTCATCGGATAAGGATGACTCACATAGGCAATATTATTTTTGTCGATAGGTGCTGCAGCAACGGGTTTCAAATCAAAAGCCCAATTAAAACCTGCCACCAGACAAATAGCATTGGGGTTATGCGCTTGCACAATGGTAATCATTTCTTCATTAATTTTTTTCCATTCATCCCAACTGACTACACCCAAGCGACCATTGAAGACTGTCGGTTCATTAAATAATTCATAGAAGGCGACCACGTGAACCGCAGCATAACGTTCAGAGACAGTTCGCCAAAAATCATAGGTCTCACCAGAGGTAGTATAATAACTCGCATTTTGAAACATTTCTGATTTCAAATTTCCTATAGAGTGCCAATCCAGAATTACATAGATATTCAAATCATTTGCCCAAATTACAATTTGATCCAACATAGCTAAATAATTTTTCTTGCCATGTTTTCGCCATGCTGAAGGATGAACCGGAATTCGTACGACGTTAGCGCCCCATTTTTTCAACATTGCAAAATGTTCTTTAATCAGCTTTTTATTCATTTTTATTTTATCCGGATCTGCAACACTGGCACCACGGAAAATAATTTGATTACCTGACTCAGTAACAAACTGATTACCCTCTACTTTTATTAAGGGCATTTGTTTTTTGATTTGCTTAACATCGAATGCTGGGATATCGGTCGCATTCCACCATCCATTAGTATTTTCCCAAGCACCATCTGCACGCACAAAAGATGCCAAAAAAACCAAGGCCAAAAACACAAAATATTGGCTAGCATTATTTTTCATAATTTATTTCTCCCGTTATTATTAATATCATGTTAGTTTTGGAAAAATTTATCGTTCAATTTTATAAATGATGTCCACGCTCTGCGTTTCACCTGACTCTGCTTCAATGCGGACTTTATCCGTCAATCGATAAACTACACCTAAACTAAAAGCTTGATCAAACAACCCTACCACATAACGCACTAATATTTTCGGTGTAATATATTTACCTATCCATAGCTGACTTTGATCAATTCCTTTATCTGACTTAATCGCCACTTCATCCACGCCAAAAAACTGGGCAATGTCTTGCGTAATCATTTGGCCCCTTTCAACACCCATACCTCCAAGAGCTGCTATTAACAAACTTGCATCCGCTTTGGACGCTTCAGATAAAGGCTTACCTGTTAATAGCATCATCATTGCATCACTGTCAGAATGTGCTGGCTCCGAACGTACTTCAGCCTTTGGCCGCTGCAAACTACCAGATATTTCCAATATCACTTTGGTATTTTGATCATCGTCAATCACTCGAAACGCGCTAATATCCAAACCCGGATTTTCATAATCGCCTTGAAAAATTAATCGCCCCCGGCCAATAGTTAATGCCTGCCCATAAGCTTGATAGCTGCCTTCTTTAACCGCCACAAATCCGTTAGTAACCCAAGGTCGATCTGGCTCTTTATTAAGTTTTAAATCACCCGTTAGCTGGCTATCCAAACCGAATCCATTAAATTTTACGTCGTTACCCAAGCGCAACCTCAGATTAGCGCTCAATGGAATTGTTTTTGTTTGAGCCACTGTCGACTTTTCGTCAATCACAACGACATCATCTGAAACTTGAACACTGGTTTGCGGTAATGTTTTTATATTGGCACTTAAATAAGGTATCTCAGCCTCACCTGACAGCTTTATCAATTGTGAATTTGCCTGCAAGTTAATGGTTGGATTTAGGCTGGCCTTTACCGTAAGTAAATTAATAATTTGAAAATCGTTTCCTGTTAAATCGGCAGTCAATTGCCAATTATCTTGCATAGGGTTAACGAATAAACCCTTCAATTGAATATCCCCCTTACCTGAAGTTGCAGCTAGATTGAGATTCAATTGACTCGAATTATTTGCCGAAACGACCATCGACATTTTACTGAGCGATAAACCCAAGCGAGGAATTCTTGCGGATGCTTCATCTAACTTAATCTGGCCGAAGAACTGCGGCTTTAGTAAATCACCTTGCCATTGAATATCTGCATCAAGATTACCTTTCACTTTGTCAGTAAAAGGTAGCAATGTTTCAAGAGGCTCTAAATTGCGAAATTCTGACTGGAATTTTCCCGATATTATATGTTTATCAAAATTAATGAGATTATCTGCAGACACAGAACCGAAATCTGACCAATCCATTTTTAAGACTGATGATAACTGCGAATTTTCGAGCTGCGAAGATATACTGGCATAACGCCAGGGATAAACTTCCGTTATACCTCCTTCAAATTGATAACGTAACTCAGCATTTCGCGTTTCCACGTGCAGGCTGGCTTTGGTTGAGGCCAGATCTAATTGCGGACTATTGATACGTAAATAACCATCCATAACGCCTGCAAAAAAAACTTCCGGTTTAAACAAAGCGTAAAACTGTCTCAAGGGTACCGCATTGATGTCCACATTCAGTAAAAGTCCGGTGTTTTGCTGCCAATCACCATTGATACATAATTCAGGAGCATGCAATACAGGAATATACGATCGAGGATGAGATTCTTTTGCCAATAGTTTGTCAGACCTATTGACTGCAGATGCATTGAGATAAAAAGGTGTGTTGACCGAAGTGTTTTCAGGAATTTGTGTTGCGCTGTCGATAATTGCGGTTTGATTACTACGTGTAGTAAAGCACAGAGAATTTATTTCCACCTGCCCCGATGATACTACTACAGACTGTTGAGAGCTTAACCACCATTTGGGTACTTTTTTAATTTTTAACGCCAAACTTTCCAAGTTGCCAATCCATTTTTCTTCCAACCATTTTCCCACCAAACTGAACTCCAGTTTCCCAAAACGGTTGTGACGAACCACCGCATTCAACTGATGGTTTAGTAAACTACCACCACCCGAAATATTGATCGATTTAAATGTGTTTTCATTAATTTGAAGTTGATTAGCCTTAAAATCCAATGAGTAATTTTGATTGATAATGGCGCTTTTTTGTACAGGTTCCATTTGTGTACGGTTTTCCATCGTAGTCATTAGCTTAGGACTTAAGTCCAAATGCAATTCTTTTATCGCAAAATTTTTCCAAGAAATATTTTCTCCCTTTGCATCCATGGTTACTTTCGGTAGCGACCAGGAACCAGACAAAACCCCCTTGCTTTCAATATTGCCCGATAAAGAATCACTGATCTGATACAACATTGGCGCGCGCAAATTCCATTCGACTTTTGACTCTTCAGCCAAATAACCATTGATATCTAATCTATTTGCGCCCCAGGTAAGTTGTAATCCCTGACTTCGCCACTCTTTCTCATTTTGGTATAAATCTCCACTGAGCGAAAATGCCAAATCGCGGACCGAACCTTCGGCCTGTAAATCATCAACCTTCCATTCCCAGTAGTCAGTTTTCTTTTCCCCTTCAGAATAAAAACTGGCATTAATATGAGTTGGCCAATTTTCCACCAAAAGTGCTGCATCAACGTCATCGGCTTTGGCTTGTAAATTCCATTTCAATGCCGGGCTCCACTGAACATTCCCATTCAACTGAATTTTAGAAACTGGTCTGTCTATTTTCTCTTCACGTGATTCAGTTATTTGCATCTGCTCTATGGCTAAGGTATGAATATCACCCTTGGCCTGCAAAATAATATCAACCTGAGGCAGACCTTCAAGCAATAAATTACCTGTTAATTTCCCGGAATAAGATTGCCAATTTCCTTGCGCAACAAGATTCAATTCCACACTGGGCGTGGATTTACCTTGCACCCACCAGACATCTGGCAAATGTTGTTTTGGTACTTGAATTTTCGTCGTAATTAACGGAGCAGCCTGAAGATATTGATTCTCATCAACCAATGGCGCGCTCATCTCCGCATCTATGGCCAGAGGTAATTTTAATTGAGTTTGGCTAATTACATTTTCTAAATCACCCTCAATTTTTGTTATTCCTTGATAGCGAGTATCAGCTTGAAATTGCCAATTTAAGACTGCCGATGTCGCATAAGGGAAACCTAATTCTGTCTTACCCTCAAGTGTTAATTGATAGTTTGAATGAAGGAGTTTTAAAGGCGTATAACGTAAATGAAATGTACCCAAACTCAGTGACCCACTAAAATTCTCCCACTGATCGTGATATTCACCTTTTACAATTTCAATGTTATTCAAATTGAATTTTTTTAATTCAACTCGTAATGGCAGCCCCAATGTAGGCCACTGATTAAATGCAGTTGGGGATTCGGACTGGCTATCTGCAAGTTCGATTTTCACTCTGTCCAGACTCAAGGAATCAATTGACACCGCCGTATAGAGCAACGCAGCTGGATTCCAACGAAAACTCATGTTGGTAGCATCTACAGACAATTTTCCCGTCTTATATTTTATCCATCCGATATCCAAACCCTGTCGAAGATTACCCTTAACCTCGCCGAGCTCAATACCAACTCTGTATGCAAGTTTTTTGACTACCCATTGACTGCCCGTTCGTGTTTCAATTAAAGCAACAAGAGTTGCCAGTAAAATAACAACAACTGAAACAATATAAAGAATAATTTTTTTTATTTTACGCCACATTATAAATCCGGCCCCATGGTGACATGTATTGCCCAAGATCTTTTATCATCCAGAGCTTTTGCAAAATCCAGTCGGACTGGACCTATAGGGGATATCCAACGCACACCTACACCCGCACTGTGTTTTAATTCAATTTTTGAATCATCTGCCGCATTTCCTTGATCATAAAAAGTGGCTAATACCCAATTGGATTTTTTTAATCTGTAATCATATTCAATAGAAGTCACTAACAAATTATTTCCGCCAATAACCACCTCTTTTCCATCATTATCTATTTTGGTTGGCCCCAGTGACTGATATTCATAACCTCGCACGCTGGCATCACCACCCGCAAAATATCGAACAGATGCTGGCAAATCTTCAAAATTATCAGTTTGTGTTAAACCTAATTCACCCCTCACAATCAGACGCCCGTATTTGCCCCCCCAAATATATTTCGCTCGGTTGTACCACTGAAGAAAACTAAAATCTGATCCCAGTGTTTGTGGTGATCCCGATACTCGCGACAATAAGTTCCAACCATTTAGAGGGTAAGCATTTGCATCTGTTTTAGTGCGGGAAATAGTCCACGAAGGGATAAGTAAATCTGACGTTTTTAAGGGATCATCACCAATAATAGAATCTTCTCGTTCAAACGTTAAAGCGAATGTTTGCAACCATTTATTGCGCTGATAATAGGTATAACTACTACCCACCGATCTCTTTCGACTTAAACTGGTTGCAGTTTCTTCTTTTTTGTATCCGGTAAATATCTTTAGAAATTCATAAGCAGGATTTTCCATAGGAATGGTATACACCGCCTGAGCTTCCTTTTTAGTTGTAGAGGCAGTGATGTCAGCGTTAAAAAAATGACCGCGTCGATTCACATACCGATCTTCAAAACCTAGTAGAATACGCGGCCCGGAATCAGTTGCGTATCCAGCACCAAATGAATATTCCCGTCGTTTACGTTTATCCAAACCAATATCGACATCTACCTCGTGATCATGTTTTGTTTCAATATTGGTGTTAATACTTGTTGCACTGTAGTAGTTGCTGGCGTTATAAAGATTTTTTACTTCAAGCAAATTGTCAGTATCATAATAGTCGCCTGAATTAAGCGTTAAATAACGATGAACAAATTCATCATTCAAAATATCTTGCTCAATATTAATATGACCAAGCTTGTAGCGCACTCCGGTATCGTAAGTTAATTCTATACTGGCTGTTTTTTCTGCTGCATTTACTAATACCCGAGACAGTACAAATTTTGAATCAAAGTAACCATGAGCAGTGGCAGCTGATTCAAAACGTGACTTGAGTGCTTCATATTTTCCATGATGAAATTTGTTACCGATTTTTATTCCCGGCTTGTCGTAGATCTGTTGAAAAAGAGGATCCAGCTTCCCCTCTCCCATAATGTCAATGCGCAGTTCTGTTACGCGAACCGGCTCTCCAGGTGTTAATACAATATCTAATGCCCAGCATTTATCATCGCGTGATAATTTAGAATCATAACTAAGTTGGTAATAGCCGAGAGCCTGGGATGCAACTTCAATTTCAGTCTCAGCTGCATCCAGATGCGCATTTAATCGCCATAAAGGAGCTTTACACTTTTCATTGCTAATACTTAATTGCTGCAAAATATTTTTACGCAGAGATGCCGCCCCGCCCTCAACATTGATCACCGGAGTTGCGGCCATGGCCGACAAACAAGTTAATCCGAGCAAAGCCAAGAATGATCTACATGATTGAACCAACAATTGAATTTCCCGATCACTAAAATGAATAAAGTCTATATGCCTAACTTTACCTTGTTATAATGCTCATTCACAGCCCGAACCCATTTGAGCCCTAATAAATGTTGAGCTACAGACACAGTTTTCACGCCGGCAATTTTGCTGATCTACTCAAACACAGTATTTATCTACACTGTCTTGATTATATGACGCAAAAACCGAAAAGCCTGCGCATTATCGATACCCATTCCGGCTGCGGTATCTATTCTCTTACTTCCCCTGAAGCTCGCAAAAATTCCGAATTCAATACAGGTGTCGGGAAGATCTGGAACCACACCGAACTACCAACACTATTGAACAGATATAAAAACCATCTGCTCAAATTCAATAATAAAGACTGCCGAACTTATCCTGGCTCACCAGTACTGGCCCAATCCTTTCTTCGTCCTTTTGACCAACTTTTCACTCATGAGTTGCATCCGACTGATTACCGATCTTTACATCAGTTATTAGCTTCACATAAAAATGCCAAGGTGCTTAATGAAGATGGTATGCAATCTTTATTATCTTTGGTTCCACCACCTGATAAACGAGCACTGGTACTTATCGATCCATCTTATGAATTGAAACCTGAATATCACTCAGTTGTGAATCAACTAATAAAAGCGCACAAAAGATTCTCAACCGGTACTTATTTACTTTGGTACCCGGTAGTATCGCGTTCACGCATTGATGAAATTGAAAAGACCCTGAAAAAATCCGGCATTCGCAATATTCAACTTTACGAATTAGCTATTACTGCCGATGCCTCCGAAGTAGGAATGACATCCAGTGGCATTATCGCTATTAATCCACCTTGGACGTTATGGAAAGAAATGGAACAAGCCTTACCTTTTGCAGTTGATTTATTAAGTGAAGATAAATCCGGTTTTTATCGATTGGAACAACTAGTGGAAGAATAAATATGAAAACCTCAACACGAGCAGTAATTTTTTCTCTTTTGATATTTCCCGGTGCAGGACTATGGGTTCTAGGTGAAAAACGACGAGCATTAGTGTTTATCATCCCAACCACTATCGCCTTAATTATTCTGATGAAACGCATAATGGAAATATCACAACCTATCATGAACGACATGATGGAATCTTTCTCCTTGGACTTCAAATTACTTTTTTATCAAGTACACACAAAGATTTATCACGACCACTCAATTCGCAATATTTTGTGGTTTTTATTAGCCGCCTTTGTGCTCAGTTCCATTTCCAGTTATTTTGTTGGCAGAAAATTAGATTTAGAGAAAAAATCATGAAACCCACACTGATTTCTATTGCTCTTTTATTTTGTAGCAATATTTTTATGACCTTTGCCTGGTACGCTCACTTAAAAGAACTCAACCACAAGCCCTGGCTTATTGCTGCACTCATCAGTTGGGGAATCGCACTTTTTGAATATTTATTACAAGTCCCCGCCAATCGTATTGGCTATACAGTAATGAGTGTTGGCCAGCTAAAGATCTTGCAAGAAGTCATTACCCTAAGCGTATTTGTTCCGTTTGCACTTTTCTATTTAAAAGAGCCGCTGAAGCTGGATTATCTCTGGGCCGGTCTTTGTTTATTAGGTGCGGTGTTTTTTATGTTTCGCGATAAGCTGAGTAGTTAATTTTTTCGATAAATAGCGAGAAGTAAATATGCATAAATTTGTCTTTTGTCTCTCACGTTTTTTTCTAATTGTTTCGAGCATATCTCTTATCAGTTGCGGAGGAGATGCCATTGACGGACTTGTAGATTCAAGAGCATGTAATTCAATTTCATTTGAAAATCAAAGTAACTATGAATTAACTATAGAAGCGGAACTATCCAATAACAACACCACTAAAACACTCATATTGAATACGGGTGAATCTGAAAATATAGGTGAATACTGTGCTCTTGCATCTGCACCTCCAGTGCTTAACTACACCATTACCAGTCTACATATAACGACTCCAGTTAATGGTGAGCCGATAGTTGTTTATAGTGGAGTGCAAACAAGTGACTGGACGAAAACCAATGTATCAAAACTGCTTGATTCTTATAAATTGGTCTTAACTGATTTATCGCTAACGATTAGCCAATAATTTTTTAGTGAAAAGGAGCTAGAATTGAATAGCATGATGAAAGGCAAATGCTTGTGTGAATCAGTTGAATACGAAATTTCCGGTGTACTAGGCCCCATTTATAATTGTCACTGCTCTAAATGTCGCCGATGGCATGCATCGGCATTTCGAACTCGTGCGTCAGTCAATAAAAATCAATTCCATTGGCTCAAAGGTGAAGAGAATTTGTCATTTTACAAATCATCCGATTATATTACTAAATATTTTTGTAAAACCTGTGGCTCACCTCTGATTAGCACTTATGACAATAAACCCGATATCTACGGAATACCCTTGGGCGGCATTGAGGGAATCGATGATTTAAAAATCGAAGCTCATATTTTTGTGGGATCAAAAGCCAGTTGGTTTCAAATTACTGATGGCATTCCACAATTTGAAGAATGGCCTGGCGGTGAAGAGGCTGTTAGACAGACTAGCGAATAACTTAAATTCAGCCGTGTCTTTTACTATCAAACTCTACATAAAATATTTTTATTCATCTCGCCATGATTCAAAACAACTTGTTGTTTTCAATTGTTCCTTCTGCAATATTATTTTTTGAAAAATATCATAGACTTCTACTCCAGTAAGCGTACCTAACTTGCTTGAAATAAAATGCTAAAAAATAATAATAATTTAATTTTTACCATCATAAGATCTTCATCACTGGTTATTATTCTAACTATGAATCTATTTGTAGGCTAAAACTGTGCACTAATGATTAACTGAGATTAACCCACATCTCTCACCGTCAAATTATTCATCCACTTACGACTAATCACCCTTTTTAGAACCGGAAAAAATTTTAACGCATCTTCAAGGAACATCAACAGATAAAGATAAATGAATGAAAGATTCAGAAAAAATATAGAGAAAATAAATATTGGAATACCGAAACCCCACATCACGGTGGTGTCGGTAATTAACGTAAATTTATTGTCGCCACCTGCGCGCAGTACACCAACAATGCGAATTAGGTTGGATACTTTTAAAACCACAAATACACAAAAGAACCCCAAGGTTTGCATTAATAAATGTTTTGACTCTGCATCGAGCTGATCAAACAAGCCTACTACCCATGGCCGCAAAAACCACAAAGTTACGCAGAAAATGGCCAGTAGCGAATAAGTTAATTTTTCAAAAAATAATCGAAGATTCCAGGCGGCCTGCATATTACCTGCACCCAGTTCACGGCCAATTAATATTGCTGATGCATTGGCAAAACCGACAAATAAAGCAAAGAAAGAACTTTCTACGGGCACTATGACGCCCATAACGGCAAGCGCCTGAGTACCAGAAAATCCTGTCATTAAATGATAGACAGAATTCCCTACGCCCCAGATGACGTAGTTGGCAACCAAAGGAGTAGAGAATTGAATGTAACGTCGAATTTGCAGTTTATCTTTTGCGTTTTTCCATTGAGCAATTCCCAAGGCAAATAATTGTTTTGACCAATAAACCCACGCCACAATGAATAAAGTTTGCAAACAACGAGCAATCAATGTGCCCCAAGCGGCACCAGCTACTCCCAACGCTGGAAATCCCCAGTGTCCATTAATCAATGCATAGTTCATGGCAATATTGGCAATGGCTGCAAAAATTCCTGCAACCAACGGCATAGCGGTATGGCCCAAAGCTCGCAATGATGCCTCGTAAATAACAATCCATTGCGTTAATAAAAGTACTGGAGCAGTAATAACTAAATAAGTGACGGCGAGCTGAACGACTTCCTTATCCGGATTAATCCAGTTGACCCAAATGGGTGACAAAAATGCGAAGGAAATAAAAAAAGGCAAAATGGTTATACTGCTAACCAACATGGTAACCGAAAATATTTTTTGGCAATTAAGTGTATCTTTTGCACCTGCATGTTGCGCAATCAGCACGCTGGCGCCAGTTGCTAAACCGCTCATCAATACCAGCATTAAAAAATGGATTTTGGCTGACAAGCCAACCGCCGCCACAGCAGCTGTACCTAAATGCCCCACCATTAACACATCGGCCATGCCCAACATAGATTGCATTAACATTTGCAAGGCAACCGGTAACGACAGCATCAAGACGCTGCGCCACAACACCGGAGAAATAGTAGATGATTTCAAGAGAGCCTCGGACAATTAACACAGGAAAAGAGACAAGAAGGAATTGGTTGTTATTTTAGATCAAAAATGAAAACTTTGATTGTTAAGTTTTATTGGCGCATAGCAGATAGGATCGAAAAATAGAAATCGAATTATTTCCGACTTAAGACAGTGAATACCCGAGTTATTTTATGCCCTTCTTTATCCAACAAAGTAATGCGGTGTTTTCCGGGTTCAAGAAAAACTGTTTTATCATGAAAGACTTTTGTCTCGCCCAAATATTCATCATCGACATGCCAATACAAACTTGCATCCCTATTTCGATGTACCGCTTTAATGACTACTCGCCCCAGTTTTCCGTCAATATCTACCGGAATATAAATGCGACTAGTCGAGTAGGGGTAGACAATTTCTATTGGTTGATCATCGTCATAAGTCAGCGCATTTTTCAGACAATCTTTTCTCCATGGCGGCATAGATCGATAATCACTATGCTGTTGCCGCCAATAGAATTCCAGCGCCGGCGGCAACACAAACCATTGTGCAAGTTGCATATTACTGACCGACTCGCAATCACCATGAACACGAAATTTTTTATCTGCATCAAGATGAATATCGCGATGATAAGGTGTCACCTTTTCAAAATGGCTTTCAATCGGAATCTGAATTTCTTCTGCATCACATTGGTTACCTGCAAGAAAACCATCATCTTTACAGGTCAATACAGTTTTTAGACTCTGCTCAGGTTTGTCAAACCAACTCACTTTTTTCAAGCTATTAAACATGTCGAATAAAATAGGTGCTGAGGTTGAGCCCCCACTCAAAAAAGTCGCAGGTTCGCCACCGGCATTGCCTGCCCAAACACCTACAGTGTATCGACCATTACTGCCAATCGCCCAAGCATCCCGCAATCCATAACTGGTGCCCGTTTTCCAGGCAATTTCCTGACTGTTAGTAAAATCTCGCCAATGTGCGTCGCCACCTGGTCGCGTGACTTCAATTAAAGCTTGCAAGGTTAGCCAAGCCGCACCTTGCTTAATGACATTTTTTATTTCAGGCACCTCGCCCCCTCCTAGGCTTCCCCTTGCTAAGGGGGAGGAACTCAACTCTCTCCCCTTGCCAAGGGGAGGGTTGGGGTGGAGTGAAATTAATAATTCTGGTTGCGTTTCTTTAACTGCGTTACCTGACCTTGCTGTTGCCGCCATTCGCGCATAAATACTGGAGAGATCCCACAAGCTAGCTTCTGCGCCGCCTAAAATTAATGTCAAACCGTAATCATCAGCAGGACGAAATAAACTCCTAACGCCCATAGCTTTTAACTGTTCATGAAAATGAGGAATTCCATAATCACGCAACATAAATACGGCAGGAATATTTAAAGATTGCGAAAGCGCTTGATGCGCAGGTACCGCACCACGAAATTGACGATCGTAATTTTCCGGACTGTAACCTGAAAACAAAGTAGGAATATCAGGCAATAAACTATTCGGAGAAAGGCTGCCCTCTTGCAACATAAGCGCATACAAAATAGGTTTTAAAATGCTACCTGTTGAACGCGGACGCTGGATAATATCGACTTGTGGTGAATAGTTTTTTTGATTTTTCCATGCGTGATTTCCAACATAAGCTAAGGTTTTCTGCGTTTGGTGATCAATAACGATTAATGCAATATTGTTGACACCGTCATTAGCCAGGCGTTTTGCATGTTGATCAACTATGCGGATTGCATCTCTCTGAACTATATCATCAATGGTCGAATAGAAATTATGTTGGTTAGGATAGAGTTGTTGTAGATGAACCAATAAATGCGGCGCTATCGAATTCCAGCTTTTGGGTTTATCTGGCAAAGGTTCCAGCAACGCCAAACTATAATCCATTGCCGAAAAATATTTTTTATTAAACAATTTTTTGAGCAAGCGATTGCGTTTCTTCAACAAATTTTCACGCTTCCGCCCCAAATGCATCATCGATGGATTGTTTGGCAAGACAGCCAACAACGCAGCTTCAGCCCAAGATAATTGTTCAGCTGGCCGCCCAAAATAACGCCATGACGCCGCGCTAATGCCAACAATATTGCCACCAAAAGGCGCGTGATTGGCATAGAGCCTTAAAATTTCATCTTTAGAAAAATGCCACTCCAATTTAATAGCAAGTAAGGCTTCCAAAGATTTTTTATACAGGCCCCTTTTTGACGAATATTGATTCCCATTTAATACCGCGTTCTCCTGTAGCAACAGGCGCGCTAGCTGCATAGTAATAGTGCTGCCACCACTAGTAACCCGGCCTCGCTGAATATTATTTTTGATTGCACGAAAAATGGCGAGAGGATTCACCCCCGGATGCTGATAAAAATGCTGATCCTCAAATAACAACAAACTCTGCTGATATTTTTGCGGTAAGACTCTTGTGGATTCAAAGCGCCATTGATAATCGGCCGCTATGCTGGCGGCCAGGATATTGCCCTTTTGGGAAAAGAGAATAGAAGAATAAGGTGTGGACTCAATGCTTTTAGGTAGCGGCCAAAGAAATAATGTGAGGCCGCTTATCATCAGTAGCGAAATGAAATAAAGCGCTTTGCGCTTTGTAAAAAACTTTTTCACTGATCAATGCGAAAAAGTTTTCGCTAAAGACAAGGTTTGCTCATAATATTCTGCACTGCGTTTATGATCACCCATTTGCTCAAGTAATCTCGCCATTTCCAACAAGGCATCCAGTGATTTCCGAGCTATAAGACTGCGATTGAAAAACTCGCGAGCTTGCTCTCGCTGCTTTAACCTTAAATGCATCCTACCTAAAGCCAATAACAATACCGCATCATCAAGATGTTCTTTTTGCCAGTATTCCAACGTTTTTAATTGTCTATGCACTTCAACCACTTGCAATCGACCATATAGATCAACTGATGCTTTGTGCCAATAGGATGAAAGAGATTTACGTAAGATTATTTCCGCTTCCTCATCCAAACGATTTTCTACCAGAGCTTGTGCATAGACATAAACCAGGTGCGCATTTTTTTGCACCTTGCGGGCAAGGCTGTTCCAAACCAATTGTAAATGCGGCAAACGATTTGCCTGGAGTAATTTTTGACAGCTAATAGATGCGATATGCAATGCCTCAATGGCCAATTTAATTTCCAAGTCTTCAACTTCCTGATTAGAGAGCACCTTGGCTTTTCTTAAGTCAGGAAATAATTCTCGCAGTGCAGCCCAATTTTCTTGAGCAAGATAGACGTGGTGTAGAACATCTAACACAGCAGCATTACGAGGCAATCGTATATGGAGGGGCTTTAATATCGCGAGCGCATGTTCAGCTTTACCTTTTGCAAGCAGCATTCTTGCTTTTACCAAGGCTATGGGCAACTCACTTTCGGTTTCTCGTGCAGCTTGATCAAGCAAGCGAAACGCTTCACCTTCATCACCCATTTCAAAACTACAGCGAGCAGCGGCAATATAATTCGCTAATGGATATTCAACCTTCGCCAGAGTTCTTACCAATTTTTTTCGGCCTTCGAACCAGTCACCAATCAGAAAATTGACCATGCCGCTTGCAGCTCTTTTTTGTGCTCGCTCAACACTACCAAACATAAACAGGTCGCGAAGATATTGAGCCAAGCCAATACTGCCACGAAAGAACTTCTTAAGCGTCCAGATTGCGAACCACAATATAAATATTGCTATGGCAGCAATCCACAAAGTCATTTCAATTGTTTTGGTCCCATAGGCAATTAGTAAATATCCATCACCCTGCCAAAGCAGTACTACAACCGCCGCAACAAACAGTAGAAACAAAAATAATTTCAATAATCGTCTCTTCATCAGCGAACTCCTCTACGGATAGTCGCTTGGTGCTGACGTTGAATATAGTCATTTAATGCAGACCGACTGTTCTCAAAATTGTTGTATTCCGGTGCAGTATTTTCTTGCTCCAATGATTTGAGCTCTTCGAGAATTATCTTGGCTTGCGGATTCAACTCATAATATTGATTAATCCAGTTTTGTGCCTTGACAAGCGAGTCCTTGTAGACTTTGTCTTCGCCGCGAAGCAACGCTGCTTGCGCTTGTTCGAGCATGAGACGAAGATTCTGTCGCAAATAATTTTGTTCTGCGGGTGGCAAAATGGCGTTAACTGTTCGCCCATGATCACGCACACGAACATAAGATTTTAATTTTCGTAATATCCTATAGAAGAAATCTTTCGTTTTTTCAGTCAAGGTTTTTTCTATTTCCGGTGATTCTTCGACATCAGCATCCTCTACTTCGCCCAATGGCTGAATAAATGGGATGGCATCGATTTGATTTGCGAGTGCCGAAATTCGCATGTAAATACCTTCGCGATCAACGCTCCCAGCTAATTTCATGACTGCAATTTCTTCAGCCAATATTTTGCGAATCTCTTGAAATCCTGCCTGATCCAAACTACGCAATACTTCATCCGCTGCTTGAGCAAGTGCCAGTGCATTGGCATTGTCTTTGTCCATCAATAATCGGTAATCGGCCATACGTAATAAATAATTAATTTCAGCCAATTTCCAATCATCTCTATTAACACTGGACAAGGCGAGCAATTTGGTCGCATTGCTGTCAACTCTTACGGATAAATCATTTAATCCGTTTTGAACTAACTTTTGCTGACTGATGAGCTGCTGCTCAACTTCTTTGGTGAGCACATCCTGATCTAAAGATAATTTTTCTTTTTGTTGAAGAAGTTGATCTTGCATATTGGATAAAGTAGTTTGTTGCAGCACATACTGATGATTAATAAACCAACCTGTCGCAACAACACCAAGGAATAGAATAAATAAACATAACCAAACAACTATATGTCGATTGACAGGTTTAATCTTTTCTTCTTTTTGATCAAGATCTTCTATTTTATTTGTTTCGTCTATTTTGTTAACAGGTGCAGTGGTATTGTCTGTCACGCTAGATACTCCGAAAGTAGTGTTTAGCTGCAATTGTCATGGCATCATCGGTTGCATTTTCTGCAACCAGGCATTCATGAAATCCCATTTTTTTTGCGTCATTTCCAAGTCTTGAACTTGGAACCAATAATGTTAATTTTTGTACAGATTCGATTTGGTTTTGTTTATCAGCATCCATCAATAGCTGATAAAAATTATTCATAGTTTCACCACTATGAAATGCCAATAACCAGTGTCGTTCCTGTTGATGCAGAGCTGCAAGCCATTTTGTGATAGTCTCTTTTGCTTCAGCAGGAATTTGCCGCTTATAGACTTCACAATAGGTCGGTGTTGCACCACGATCTTTTAAGCCCTCCGCCAAATGACCACGGCCGCCGACACCGCGCATAATCAAAATTTTTTCGCCAGCAACCTGTTGCAACCCTGTTGCCCGCAATAAACTTTCACTGGTCATATTACCTTCAGTGGTTATCGCAAGATCTTGCACTCTCACACCATAAGATCGCAAAAGATTAGCGGTCGTTTCGCCTACCGCGAAAAAATCAACACCTAGAGGTATTTGCGGCCAGTAATTTTCTATCCATTCCATTCCCTGCTCAACTGCATTTTGGCTAACAAAAATAATTTTTTGGTAGCGATCCAACTCTAGCATAATGTTTTTAATGGATCTTATTGCTAATTCGTTATCACCGCCCTCCATACAAAAAGGTTTTATTTCCATCAATGACATTATCTGTGAGGCTATATTCTCTTGTCGTAACTTCCCAGACCAAATTTGAGCTTGTTTTTCTGGTCGAGTAATCACAACTGTAGGAATTTTATTCTGCATAAACTTTGGCTAAAATTTTATCTGCACCGGCAGCTAATAATCGATCCGCCAATTGAATACCCATCGTTTCTGCATCACTGGCTTTTCCTGAAATTTCGTCTTTCAAAATAAGACTGCCATCGGGATCACCTACCAACCCTCGCAACCATAATTGATCGCCTTGATGTATTGCATAGCAGGCAATTGGCACCTGACATCCTCCTTGCAAGCGGCGGTTTAAGGCACGCTCTGCATTGACTGCTTCAGCCGTTATTTGATCATGTAAAGGTTGTAAAATCTGACGAGTTTTTTCATCCGCTATGCGACATTCGATACCAACTGCACCCTGTCCACCTGCGGGTAAGCTCTGCTCTACCGTCAAAAAACTGCGTATACGATCATTCAATCCTAATCGAATTAATCCAGCTGCAGCCAAAATAATCGCGTGATATTCACCATCATCCAACTTTTGTAGCCGAGTTTGCACATTACCGCGCAAGAACTTTATCTGCAGATCCGGACGATGAGACAACAATTGACACTGTCTTCGCAAGCTGGAGGTGCCGACAATGCTGCCTTGGGGCAAATCATCAAGAGAGTTGAATTGATTAGAAACAAAGGCATCACGCGCATCTTCTCGCGGACAAATCACGGCCAACCCCAGTCCTTCTGGAAACTCCATAGGCACATCTTTCATTGAATGCACAGCTATATCAGCCTCCCCAGCCAACAAAGCTTGCTCCAACTCTTTTACAAACAAGCCTTTACCTCCCACTTTTGCCAAAGGTACATCAAGAATCTTGTCGCCACGACTAACAATTGGCAGCAACTCAACCTGTAATTGAGAATGGAATTCTTCCAATTTTTCTTTGACATATTCCGCCTGCCAAAGAGCCAATGGACTTCTACGAGTCGCAATACGTAAGACAGTGGTTTTCAACATAAATCAAATACTTGAAATTAGCGAAGTGTGAATCATAACACTTGGTAGCTATAAGAGGGACAGGTGAGACGCACACTCAATTTAAGCTTGGTGGAAATAAACATTCTCTGGAATTGTTGCGGAAGTTGATCATTATCGAGACGCTTGCATAATTAAATCATGTAAGCGTCTCAGCTAAAGCAAAATTAAACTGCTTGATTAGGCTTCATCAAACTACCGACAATCATTGCAATGGCAGCAATAATGAAACCGACAAAGTGTCCTATATCTTCCGCTACTATGTAATTGATAACAGCAGGTAACGACGGATCTTCAGACAAAAATTGTAATGGTAGCCAGGCTACCAAGCCCGCGATGATCGAGCATACGGCACCAAAATTACTGGATTTTTTCCAATAAATTCCGCAAAAAAGTGGCACCAACGCCATGACCAAGGTGACCTTGTATGCGTTCTCTACCATGGCGTGAATTGAGGTTTCATGCTCAAGAGAAAAAAGTGCATAGGCTGTTACCAAAATAGCAAAAGCTACAACAACAATTCGCATTAACATCAGCAATTGTTTGTCAGTCATATTATCGCCATTGGGTAAAAATTCTCTAATGACGTTTTCAGACAAAGTGACTGAGGGAGCGAGTAGAGTACCGCTAGCAGTACTCATAATCACCGACAAAAGCGCACCAAAGAAAATAATTTGTGCGTAGATGGGCAAATGACTTAACACGAAAGTTGGTAACACTTTTTGCGGGTCATCTGCACCTACTTGTGCCGCCATATCCGGGTCAATCATCGACGCAGAATAAGCCAGAAAAATGGGCACAGCCGCAAAGAAAAAATAAGCAATCCCACCGAGTGTGGTCCCCCAAATGGCAACAGTTTCGTTTTTGGAAGAATTAACTCGCTGAAAGACATCTTGCTGAGGAATAGAACCAAATCCCAGCGTTAAAAATCCAGCAACAAAAGTAATGATTGAAGCCCACTCAACTGCGGGCCAAAACTCAAACTTACCAGCCGCAGCTGCGTGCTGAATAACAGGCATCACTCCTTGTGTTTGTTCAGACATTAAATAGCCAATCCATAATAGCCCAATTACAATGACCGTCATCTGGACAACTGTAGTCAACGCTACAGACCACATCCCACCAAAAAGCGTGTAAAAAAGCACCACTCCAGCGCCAATTAATATCCCTTGCACCATAGTGATCTCACCACCAGTGAGTACATTAAATGTCAGACCCAAGGCAGTTATTTGCGCAGAAACCCAACCCAAATACGAAAGTGCAATTGCGATAGAAACAGCAATTTCTACAGGTCTACTATATCTATCGCGATAAAAATCCCCCAAGGTCAGTAAATTTTTACGGTATAAAGGACGCGCAAAAATTAACCCGAAAAATATCAAACAAATTGAAGCGCCAAATGGATCAGAAATAAGTCCGCCCAAATTGGATTCGATAAATGTACCCGGCACCCCCAAAACAGTTTCTGCACCAAACCATGTGGCAAATACCATGGCAATCACCACACCCATTGGCAAACTTCTACCTGCAGTGACATAGTCTTTGGCAGAATGAACTTTAGTTGCTGCGTAGATACCGATCCCGATAGAGATAACTAAATAAATTGCAACAAAACCCGTTAACATTTGCGGACTCCTTTATTAACTAATTTCAGGCCACTAGCCTGCATAAGGTGAATGAGTAACATAGGTCATTCCTCAATGGTGATAGGTGTTTCGATTGATAAAACCTTATTGTGAACTTAAACAATTATTAATTTTGATTTTACATTCACAAAGAAAAGAAGCATTAAATGTACCATTTCAATAGGTTGGCGCTGCCCGACATTTTAAACCAAATTGATTCAATTAATCGACTCAAAAAAATAGCCTCTCATGAGGCTATTTAAGATTAGGTTTATCAGATGGGGCGACCACCATAATCGGACGTGGGCTTCTTCGGCGGATCCGCTGTTACATTGGGGTCAATCTGATCGATCTTCCCTCCACGAGATAAAAATTCCGCTATTTGCGCATCAAGTTCATCCCGAATTTTTTGGCGAGAAGCAATGCTGAAGTCTTCCATAGTCTCAACTTCAATTGACTTACTGGCAACCGGGGCATCATCGCTATCACCATCATCAGAATCGTCTACATCAACATCATCATCTTCTACCGGAGAATCATCTAATTCATCATTGATTGAATCTTCATCACTCATATGCCACCTGAAACATCGTTATTACTAATAGACCCATTAAACCTGATAAGCGTAAAGTGGATTCCTGCCTATCGCGAATTCTAGTAATAATTTTTCTTGCAAGCAAATATCCGTTAAAAAAAACGCTGCTCTACGCAGCGTTTTATATTTTAAGTCCATACTATACAGCTGCAGGACCTGTATCACCCGTACGAATACGAATGATTTCATCCAGAGGCGAGATAAATATCTTTCCATCGCCAATTTTGCCGGTATGCGCAGCTTTGGTAATTGCTTCTACGGCGCGTTCTACCATGCCATCATCAACAGCAAGTTCAATTTTTACTTTGGGTAGAAAATCAACAACGTATTCAGCACCACGATACAACTCGGTATGGCCCTTTTGACGACCAAAACCTTTGACTTCGGTAACAGTCATTCCCGTTACACCCACGTCAGAAAGTGCAGTGCGGACATCATCAAGTTTGAAAGGTTTTACAACAGCAGTGATCAGTTTCATTATTAAATCCTACAATGGGTTTGTTGAAATTACACTAGATCAAAGATGATCAAGAAGACGCTCACGATACACCCAAGCTTTGTCCATCAACAACCACTTTTGATTGGGTTTAGTGGTAACCTTCAAATATTGAAGGTTACCACCTGTATCAGATATTGTCCTATTTACGAGTAAACTCTGGATAAGCTTCCATTCCACACTCAGCAATATCAACTCCTTCAAATTCCTCTTCTTCCGTCACGCGGATTCCGATGACTAATTTGATAACAAACCAAACCAGCAAGCTCGCACCAAATACCCAACCAAAGATAGTGGCTGCACCAACCAGTTGACCAAAGAATGTCGTACCTTCGGCAGTAACTGGCACTACCAGTAACCCAAACAATCCAGCTACGCCATGTACAGAGATAGCACCAACAGGGTCATCGATACGTAACTTATCGAAACCAATGATTGCGAATACAACCAACACACCTGCAGTACAACCAATTAAGGTTGACGCCAGAGCACTTGGAGTATCAGGACTTGCAGTGATCGCTACCAAACCAGCCAAGGCGCCATTCAAAGCCATAGTCAAGTCGGCTTTACCAAAAAGCATACGCGCTACAAACAATGCTCCAATTAAACCACCGGCAGCGGCAGCGTTAGTATTCAAAAATACCATTGCAACAGTGTTTGCATTGGCTATGTCGCCTAACTTAAGAACGGAACCGCCGTTAAAACCAAACCAGCCCATCCACAGAATTAAAGTGCCCAGTGTTGCCAATGGAAGATTAGCACCAGTGATAGCATTAACTTCACCATTAGGACCGTATTTGCCTTTACGTGAACCTAACAAGAGCACACCAGCCAATGCTGCTGAAGCACCTGCCAAATGGACGATACCTGAACCAGCGAAGTCTTTAAATCCAAATTGATCATCCAGATTTAAACCAAACATTCCACTAGCCCCCCAAGTCCAAGAACCTTCCATTGGGTAAATCACGCCTGTCATAAATACAGAGAAAAGCAAAAATGACCAAAGCTTCATACGTTCAGCAACAGCACCTGAAACGATTGACATAGCGGTTGCAACAAACACTACCTGGAAGAAGAAATCTGAAGCACCTGAATAAATTGCAGCGCCAGTAAATCCACCCTCTCTTTCAGCGAAACTGGTTAATGTCGCTGCGACATCAACATCAGCTATACCACTTAAGAAATAGTTTCCGCCATACATAATGGCGTAGCCACAGACCATGTACATCACACAAGAGCTTGCATAGAGAGCGATGTTTTTGGTCAAAATTTCCGTGGTGTTTTTGGCTCGAACAAGTCCGGCCTCTAACATGGCAAAACCTGCTGCCATCCACATTACCAAGGCACCCATCACTAAAAAGTAAAAGGTATCCATAGCATATTGAAGATGAAAAATATTCTCTTCCATTGGTTGTTCCTCGTATGATTATTACTGGTTTGTAGACTAAAAAATATTAAAGTGCGGAATCGCTGGTTTCACCCGTCCGAATTCGCACCACCTGCTCTAAACCTGATACAAAAATCTTTCCGTCACCGATTTTTCCGCTGTTGGCTGCTTTAGTGACAGCATCAACAACTTTGTCTACCTCGGAATCGGAAACAGCTATTTCAACCTTGGTTTTGGGTAAAAAATCGACAACGTACTCTGCACCTCTATACAACTCGGAGTGACCTTTTTGACGACCGAAACCTTTAACTTCAGTCACCGTCATTCCGTTAATCCCAATCTCGGAGAGTGCTTCACGCACCACATCCAACTTAAAGGGTTTTATAATCGCTGTTACCAATTTCATTGGCTTTTCTCCTGAAAAATTTTCACATTGAACTCATGCGAAACATATCGGAACACATTTGATCTGACGCCTTTACTTTTGGAAAAAATAAAGGACGTCAAAATCCTCGTCTATCTGCACAAGGCAAATTGCACAAGGCAGGCCAATATAAAAATTACTAACAAAAACATAATGTTAGAATTTTCATGTAAATTGTTTTGATGAGTTGAGACACGCTTAATGAGAATGCAGCACCATTTATGACCACCCGGAAAAACATGCAGCACCAGAATGAAGCATAATTGCAATTTTTTGATTAGATCTTATAAAACCTGCTCTTTTGCAGGGAAAATTAATCAAGAATTTTGATTTTGCTACTGATATAGTCAGCAGCAACGACTCACAAAGTGACATTTTTTATAGAGATTATTATGGTTTCTCACATTCAACAGTTAATAGACCAACTCCAACAACATTTGCCAACGGATGAGTTTTTCTCTCGGCAAGACTTAAAACGCCTTATCGAATCTGCAGCCTCGCGTTTGGATTTAGTCACTCGCGATCAATTTGATGCGCAGACAGCCGTACTGCAAAGAACGCGAGAAAAACTTGAGCAACTGGAAGCAAAATTTCAGGAATTAGAAAACAAAAAAGATTGATAAACCCATCTGTAATTTGGCAAGGCCAAATCACTCAGGTATAGTTCAGCACTCGACAAACTTTTAGTTCGATAAATGGAAATTTTACTTACAAGGATGCAAGCATGTCACTCGCTATAGTCTATTCGCGCGCAAAATTAGGTATTCAGGCTCCACTGGTTACCGTTGAAGTTCATCTCTCTAATGGTCTTCCCGCCTTATCCATCGTTGGTTTACCCGAAGCCGCAGTGAAAGAAAGTAAAGATAGAGTGCGTAGCGCCATTATTAATTCCTATCTCGAATTTCCTGCCAGACGCATCACCGTAAATTTAGCACCCGCCGATTTACCCAAAGAAGGTGGCCGTTATGACTTGGCAATTGCCTTGGGAATTTTAGCTGCATCCGGTCAGATCCCGCTGGAAAGTTTGCACGAAACAGAGTTTTTAGGCGAGCTGGCCCTTTCTGGCGAACTCAGACAAGTCAACGCCGCTTTACCCGCGTCTTTAGCTGCCTGCGATGCACAACGAGCGTTAATTATCAGTAGGGCTAACGCTGCTGAGGCTGCAATGGGCAGTCAATCTCGTATTTATGGCGCCGATTCTTTATTGCAAGTTTGCGCGCACTTACACGGTAGAGAGTTTTTACACCAACAAATACCCAACCAACCTTTTTTACTGGAAGGCGGACTGGATTTAGCCGATGTGAAAGGTCAACTTCATGCGAAACGAGCCTTGGAAATCTGCGCATCCGGCGGACACAACCTATTACTTTATGGGCCACCGGGCACAGGAAAAACTATGCTCGCAAGTCGATTGGGAAGTTTATTACCAGCGTTAACTGAAAGAGAAATGTTGGATGTTGCGGCAATTTATTCGGTGGCATCTGCCGATGGTCAACTCGCATTAGGTCAACGACCTTTTCGCTCCCCACATCACACCAGTTCTGCCGCAGCATTAGTCGGTGGCGGATCCAATCCAAGACCCGGTGAAATTTCATTAGCGCATTCAGGCGTTTTATTTTTAGATGAACTTCCGGAATTTCAACGCAAAGTGTTAGAAGTGTTACGTGAGCCTTTGGAGAATGGTGAAGTGAGAATTTCGCGCGCACGAGCACAAGCCTGTTTCCCGGCAAAATTTCAATTAATTGCCGCAATGAATCCCTGCCCTTGTGGATATCACGGCAGTGACAATAGTCGTTGCCGTTGCACGTCAGAACAAATTCGCCGTTACCGTGACAGAATTTCGGGGCCATTATTGGATCGTATCGACATGCACGTTCCCGTACGCGCACTCAAGCAAGGCGAACTACTCACTAAACAACAAAATGAATCCAGCTATATTATTCGCGAACGAGTGAAAAAAACACGTCACAAACAAATACAACGACAAGGAAAAATTAATCATCAACTAATCGCATCAGAAATGGAAACTTATTGCAGCATCAGCACTGAAGATTCACATTTTTTAGAACAGGCGATAGAAAAATTGGGACTATCAACACGCGCCTTACATCGTGTACTTAAACTTTCCCGCACGCTGGCGGATATGGCAGATAAAGAGCAGATTTCGTTAACAGAAATTTCTGAAGCATTGAGTTATAGAACATTGGACAGGCAAATAAGCTAACTCTGGCATCTTGTTGGCAAGTCTGGTTCCGTAGAGCCTGGTTCTGCAGGAGCATAACTTTCGCAAATACTCGACATAGCTTTCGCTTCCGAAAATAAATGCCCTTGCATTTGGTCACAACCCAAGCCGGTTAACCATTCCAGTTGTTCACTGGTTTCTACACCTTCTATAATAAGTTGCTTACCCAGATTTTGAGCAAAAACAATAGTAGCAGCTACCAAACGACGATCCACTAAGCTTCGATTCAATTCCAATAAATAACGTAAATCTATTTTGACGCTGCTCATTGGCAATCGCTGTAAATGTAAGAGCGACGAGTGCCCTGATCCAAAATCATCCAATAAAAAATTCACTCCATAATAGACCAAGGGTTTCATGCAGAGAGTAATAAGATCCAGATTTTCAGAAAAGGCCGTTTCAGAAATTTCAAATTCTATATCTCCTGGCATTATGTCTAATTCATTAAAAATTTCGGCTAGATGATGTACGAGATTTTCATCACGAAATTGTTTGAGCGATAAATTAATCGCCATCATAACCTGATAGCCCATGACAGATTGCAGCTGTTTAAGATCTTCACAAGCTTGTCGTACTGCCCAATAGCCAATGGATGTAATCACCCCTGTTTCTTCTGCAACTGAAATAAACTCACTCGCATTAATTAAACCCGTCCCCGGCATATTCCATCTCAATAAAGCTTCGACAGCGACCAGCTTTCCACTAGTAGCATCAATGCGTGGCTGATAGTGAAGTAAAAATTGATCCTTTTTTAAAGCTAAACGTAAATCAGCTTCCATACGCAGCTGGCGTTTCACATCTTTATTCATCGATTCGGTAAAAAAGCGATAGTTACTCTCTGCTTCTTGCTTGGCTTTATACATCGCCATATCTGCGTGTTTAAGCAGAGTTTCTGCATCACGTCCTGCCTGCGGATAGCTAGCGATACCGATGCTGCAACCGACCACCACTTCATATCCTTTTATGATACTTGGCTGAGAAATCGCTTGAATGACTTTTTCCGCAATCAAAGCCACATCTCGATTGTTTTCCATATTTTGCAAAAGCAATGTAAATTCATCGCCGCCCATACGGGCTACAGCATCACTGCGACGCAAACAACTATTGAGACGCTGCGCACATATTTTAATGATCTCATCACCAGCATCATGGCCAAAATTATCGTTGACTTGTTTAAAACCATTTAAGTCTATAAACATCAAACTGAAACTGGCACTTTCCCGTTCGGCCAATAAAATAGCGTGCTCAAGACGATCACGAAATAAAATACGATTGGGAATATTGGTTAAGGAATCATAGTGCGCAAGTCGCGCCAAGTGCTGCTCCATTGATTTACGTTCAATGGCATAACGTAAAGTTCTTTCTAACAATGGAGCATCAATTTGATCTTTAATTAAATAATCAGCTGCCCCAACACGAATTGCTTCGCTATCCACTTGCGTTTCGATTTCGTCTGTCATTAATACTATGGGAGTTTTACAAGCTTGAACACGCGTGCTATTTAATAAATCACGAGCCGAACCCTGTCCCCAATAATAATCCAGCAGGGCTACGTCATAACTATCGGTTAATAATTGAGGCAGGGCATTTTCCAGCGAATCACACCAAACCAAATCGTATTTCACGTGACGAATATGCGACAGTAACTCTGCGACCAATAAATATTCGCCGTGTTCACGATCGATCAATAGTATGCGGACACTATCACTCAAGGAATCAACTTCCTCGCATCAGGTTTGGGAAAAAACAGTGTAGAGCAACTGCCGGTTGTTGAATCATGAATTCATCCTTGCTGTTATATCGTTTAGGAACATTAATTCATTCGTCTGCCCTCGTAAGTTATAGCTTAAATTCAGGATCAATCAACTTATGTTTTTACCACTGACCCTGTTAAAATCGCGGCCGTTTGTAAATCTAAGAAATCTAAAGGTTTGTTTGTGACTCAACTCAATTCGCGCCAACGCCAAGCCATGCTCTATATTGATGGCCCCTGCCTGGTTCTCGCAGGCGCTGGCAGCGGTAAGACCAGTGTTATTACCCGCAAAATTGCTTACTTAATCAAAGAATGTGATATTTCAGCCAAGCAAATAGCTGCCCTGACATTCACCAATAAAGCCGCTAGAGAAATGAAAGAGCGGGTTAGTCACCTACTTAATGGTGACCTGAGCAAAGGGCTCACAGTCTCTACCTTCCACAATCTTGGTTTAAACGTTATTCGGCGCGAACACAAACACTTGGGCTTTAAACCAGGATTTTCGATTTTTGATGCCGAAGACGCACGCAGTTTGTTGAAAGAATTGCTTTTTCGCGAAGGTGATCAAGATTCCGATTTATTGACTTTGGTTCAAAATCAAATTTCCAAATGGAAAAATGATTTGGTTTTACCGCAACAAGCTCAATCTTATGTGACATCTGAAGCTGAACAAAAAATCGCGTTGATTTATCAAGCTTATGCGCAAGCCCTTAAGGCCTATAATGCGGTTGATTTTGATGATCTGATTTTGATTCCGGTGCAATTATTTCAATCTCATCCTGAAATATTAATTCGCTGGCAAAAGAAAATTCGCTATTTATTAGTCGATGAATATCAAGACACTAACTCAAGCCAATATTTATTGGTGAAGTTATTGGTTGGTGTGCGAGGAGCCTTAACAGTAGTCGGTGATGATGATCAGTCCATTTATGCCTGGCGCGGTGCAAAGCCGGAAAATATGTTATTACTGAAACAGGATTATCCGCAACTTGAAGTGATCAAACTGGAACAAAATTATCGCTCCACCAGTAGAATTTTACGTGTCGCCAACCATTTAATTGCGAAAAATCCTCACGAATTCTCCAAAGCTTTGTGGAGTGAAATGGGGCTTGGTGATCCCATTCGAATTATTCGCTGCCCAAATGAAGATGCAGAAGCAGAACGCGTCGCAACTGAAATACTGACACAAAAATTGCGATTTAATTATCAACTTCGTGACTTTGCAGTTTTGTATCGCGGGAATCATCAATCGCGATTGCTGGAAATGAAATTACAACAACATCAAATTAATTACAAAATCAGTGGCGGATCATCGTTCTTTTCAAAAACAGAAATTAAAGACTTGATGGCTTACTTACGATTACTAATTAACCCGGATGATGACAATGCTTTTTTGAGAGTTATTAACACGCCTCGCAGGCAAATCGGGACAAGCAGCTTAGAGGTGTTGGGCACTTACGCAAGTGAACGACACATCAGTTTGTTCACCGCAATAGATGAGCTGGGTTTTCAATCGCGCCTAGCTGAAAAAAATCTTGAACGCCTGCAACAATTTTCGCGTTGGATTGTAGCCGTAACACGACGCTGTTTTGAAGGTGATGCCATAGTGGCTATTCGTGAAATGATCAATGACATGGATTATGAAGCCTGGTTACATCAAAATGCCAGCAGCAGTAAAGCAGCCGAAAAACGTTTGGAAAATATTCATTATTTAATTAGCTCTCTCGAAAAAACTTTACAAAGACAAAACGAAGACGATGAGGATTCCTCCATTGAATCCGCCATAAGGAAACTGGTTTTACGCGATTTACTCGAACAACAAGCTGAAGAAGATGATAGTGACGCAGTACAACTCATGACACTGCATGCGTCCAAAGGTTTGGAATTTCCGCATGTGTTTATGGTGGGCATGGAAGAAGATCTTCTGCCGCACCGCAATAGCATTGACGAAAACAACATCGAAGAAGAAAGGCGCCTCGCCTATGTCGGCATCACTCGAGCCCAACGCACACTCACCATGACCTATGCCGCTAAACGCAAACAATTTGGAGAGACAATAGACACTACTCCCAGCCGATTTCTCGAAGAGTTACCTCAGGAAGATGTTGAGTGCGAAGGAGTAGGCGAAATGTCGGTGGAAAAAAATACTGCGAAAGGTACTGAGACGATTTCGAGTTTGTTGAATTTATTTGATTGAATCCAAACTGAATATTACCCAATAAAAAACGGCGCTCATTGGCGCCGCTCTTTAATCATCTATAAATTACTTACTATTATCAGCCATGTAATTTACAGCTGCTTTGATTTCATCTTCGCTGCAAGCAGCACACATACCCTTTGCGGGCATGCTGTTAAAACCGTTAAGAGCATGGGTATAAAGTGTGTCTTTACCTTTGGCAACTCGAGGTCCCCAATCACCGGCATTACCAAACTTCGGAGCACCCATTACACCAGCTGAATGGCACGTCGTGCAAAACCCTTCAAATACTTCTTTACCTGATTTGGGACCAGTGACTACTGCAACAGGCGCAGCGGCACAGTCATCGCCTGACATACAGGTTTTGCCTACTGGCTCTATACGGGATTTAATCTCAGCCTGATCATCTGCCAATACACTTACACTACCCGCCACAACACCCACTAATAAAAGGGATTGAACCAAGGTTCTCATTACTTTCACAGAAATTTCCTCTTTAAATGATTTTGCCTAATCGCCATACGAAGGCATTATAGCGATATTCCCAGCCCAGATTAAACGCCAGAGTATATAGTCTTAGTAAAACTTGAATTTGATCTACCACAATCTGCTGATATTCTAACGGCACCTTCAACACCGAGAGATCCGATGGAATATCAAGATGTTACCTTTATTGCGTATCTAGGTGCTTCAATTGTTGCTTTATTGCTCACCTTCGCCTACGTCTTTCAATATTTCTCCAAACAAAAAACCTGGGTTTTAGCCGGCGCGGCAGCCGTTCACTGCATAAATTTGTGTCTAATTGCTTTCTCATATCACCATCAAATGAGTCAACCCCTGCTGACGGCATTTGAGTATTTACACTATAACGCCTGGATGTTTTTTATCGGTTTATTTATCCGTCGGGATATTTCCGAACGTCTTTTTCCAAAAAGTCTCAATCTTTTGTTTGCTGGAGGCTGGTTGATTTCCGTTCTTGGTGTATCTCTGGCGTTTTTTGAGGGCATCAACACCAATCAAGTTCATATCTGGTTTGCACTGGCCTTATCAATAAATGCTCTTGTATCCGTAGAACAACTCTATCGATATGCGGCTGAAAATGATCGGCAAATCAAACTACTCTGTATGAACTTGCTAGTCATTTTTCTGTTTGACATCTACGTCTACACTCATGCACTCATTTTCAATGGAATTGATCCACTATTGTGGCAATCACGTGCGGCGGTATCCATTACCACCTGCCTACTGATGACGCTTGGCGGTTTATTATTATTTCAAAATAAAGATCACCCGGCGCGCTTAACTATTTCTCGCCCCATTGCTTTCTATACTACTTCACTTATTTTAGTGGGTTTTGTTGTAACCTTATTATCGTTGGGTGGTTACTATGTAAAACTCTATGGAGGAAATTGGGGAACAGCCTTTTATACTTTTGTTTTGGCGGCAGCGATTGTACTTATTGCAATAGTATTTTTTTCCAGTCGAATTCGCGGGCAACTATCCGTATTAATTAATAAGCATTTATTTCGTTACAAATACGATTATCGCAGTGAATGGTTGAGGTTAATTAATTATCTCGCAGAACCCGCCAATGCTGATGATATTAATCAACGTGCTTTTTTTGCCGTTGCATCTGTAACCAAAGCACCCAGCGGGGCGATTTGGTTGTTGAAGCAAGGATTTTACGAACCTGTTTATCGTGCTAACTTACCGAATTTTATAGAACTGCAAGAAGAACCCGTTAACAGTCCATTTTGTCGTGCATTTATTGAATCAGATTGGGTTTTTATACCCGACAGCAGCCATGATCATGCACACAGTCAACACAATGAAGTGCTTCCTTTGTGGACAAAAAATATTCCCGATCTCTGGTTAATTTTTCCGTTAACAGTTGCCGAGGAATTAATTGGTTTTATTGCTTTGACCAAACCCGGCACCGACGAGTCATTGACATGGGAAGATTTGGATTTACTGAAAACTATAGGGCGACAAATAGCGAGTTATTTAAAACGCCATCATCAGGAAGAGCAGCTAGCAGAACGAAAACAATTTGATACTTACAATAAGTTAGTTGCATTTATTGTACATGATTTAAATAACCTGATTGCACAACAAGCATTGCTCGTTAAAAATGCTGAACGGCATAAAGATAATCCGGTTTTCGTTGATGACGTCATTAATACCATTAGCCATTCTGTTACCCGCATGAGTAGTCTGTTGAAAAAACTTCGCCGCGACGAACCGGAATCCATTACTCTCGTCCCTATTGAAGAAGTTGTATCACAGGCGCTTGAAGAATGCAGGCAAGGCAAACCAGAAATTACTACCGATATTGAGGACACTTCGCGTATTGTCATCGGCGATCCGGTGAGATTGGTCATGACTATTGCCCACTTTATTAAAAACGCCAAAGAGGCCACGCCAGAGTATGGCAAAGTTCATGTTACACTTCAGGTCAAAGGCGATCGCGTTCAAATTCAAATTGAGGACAGCGGCACAGGAATGAATTGGGATTTTATCCACAATCAATTATTCAAACCTTTTGAAACCACAAAATCCGGAAAAGGTATGGGCATTGGCGCCTACCTTTCCAAAGAATACATAAGTGAACTAGGCGGCAGTCTTAATGTCGTCAGTGAACCCGGTGAAGGTACAACCGTATCACTCAGCCTTCCCTTGCTCCAGGAATAATAAATAGATGCAAAATCAAAAACCTACACTGTTAATTGTTGAAGATGATCGCGGCTTGCAAAGTCAACTACGCTGGCATTTTGATCAGTACGAAACTGTATTTGCTGAAAACCGTCAGGATGCAATAGCCGCACTCCGCTTGCACGAAGCAGAAGTTGTCATTCAGGATTTGGGTCTACCTCCAGATCCCGATGGAGTAGACGAAGGCTTTAAGTGTATTCAGGAAATTTTACGTATATCACCTAACACTAAAATCATTGTCATGACAGGGAAAACCGATCATGACAATGCCATACGTGCGGTCGCCATGGGCGCCTATGATTTTTGCCAAAAACCGGTTGACCCCAGCACTCTGGATTTAATCGTTCAACGTGCATTTCACATATTTGAACTGGAAGATGTGAATCGTCGTTTACAATTCGCACAGCAAGAACCCTTGGAAGGATTAATCACCAACGACAGCATAATGTTAAAAATATGCCGACAATTGGAAAAAATCTCACCAACCAATGTTACTTGTACCTTGTTGGGTGAAAGCGGTACAGGTAAAGAGGTTTTAGCCCGCGCCATTCACAACTTAAGCCCACGAAAAAGTAAACGCTTTATTGCCATCAATTGCGCAGCAGTGCCAGAAAACCTTATCGAAAGTGAGCTTTTTGGCTACGAAAAAGGAGCATTTACGGGTGCCAATAAAACTACTTTGGGAAAAGTTGAAACGGCTAACGAAGGGACTTTATTTCTGGATGAAATTGGCGATATGCCATTGAATCTTCAAGCAAAATTATTACGATTTTTGCAACAGCGTGTAATAGAGCGCGTAGGTGGTCGCAATGAAATTGCAGTAGATGTCCGCGTCATCTGCGCCACCAATAAAGATTTGGAAACCATGGTTAAAGAAGGTACTTTCAGAGAAGATTTGTTTTATCGCATCTGTGAAATGACTATCAATATTCCACCTCTTCGGAACCGAATAGGTGACAAAGTGCTACTCGCTCGTCACTTCAAGTTACGCTTCGCCAAAGAATACAACCAACAAGTCACCGGTTTTACACCTGACGCTATAGCCGCTGTAGAGAATCATGATTGGCCCGGCAATATACGCGAGATGGAAAACAAAATTAAGCGTGCAGTCATAATGGCTGAAACGAAATATATTACGCGAGACGATTTAGGACTGGCCGAAGCTGGCGACTTGTCCCTAAACTTACGACACGTACGACAAGAAGCCGAACGTAACGCCCTGTTACGAGCACTTAGTATGACTGACAATAACTTTTCTGCGGCAGCCAAGTTATTGGGAATTACCCGCCCAACGCTCTATGACTTATTGAAGAAATTTGATATGCCTCTTGCGACTGCACTCAATGAAAATGACACCAAAGACATCCCTTAAAGCCTGTCACATGAAGCCTCATAACGAAAATGCATATAATTTTCATTAAGATTATGTAAAACCTATCACATTTGTGATGAACCAATCGTAAAAATGAAAAGAAATACTGCAGAATTAGTCAAACCATTTATATAGCTGCTAAACCTACACACATAGGTACCCCACTGGTTCACTACCTTGTTCAAGTGGCTTATATTTTTTACACTCGCAGATGTATCACGGTGTCCATTATGCTCAGGAAATTTATTCAAATTATCTTCATAAGCAGCTTTTTAGCTGCTTGTGGTGCAGCGCCAAGTGCTGATGATGGCCAACCAATTTCTAATGGTACGTCCAGTAACGCTGGCATCAGCAGTACTTCGAATTCAGTTGCGTCCTCTGCCACATCACAAACACCCAGTAGCAGCACATCTATGACGTCATCATCAACTGCGAGCTCGTCTAGCTCTGTTATTATGCAAAGCTCCTCGGTGATGATTTCATCGAGCTCAAGTTCAAACTCCACTTCATCCATTGCTACTCAACAAGTTACTGTTCAATGGGATCATCCGACTGAACGCGAAGACGGGAGTTTTCTAACATTGGATGAAATCGGAGGTTATGAAATTCGCACAAAGGCAGCGTCCGCATCCTTCTATACTCGCTATATTGTTAGCGGAAATCGTACATTAAGTTATGTATTAAATACCTACACTGCAGGAATGACAGTTGAAATAGCGGTATTTGACATTACCGGTATTTACAGTCAGTTTGTTGCTGTTAACTGACAGAGCAAGAGCAAGCCCCTACAATTTAGGGGTTTTTATAACAATAAGGTTAGGTAATGAAAACATTTATTCTTTTGATTTCCTGTCTAATGCTCATTCGCATAGGACATACAGAAACTATCCGCGTACCAGGCGACTATCCCTTCACTGCCGACTCTTTGGTTCAACCAAAAGTCCCGCATGGAAAACTAGAAGGTCCGTTTGAATTCCACAGTAAAATCATCGCTGGGACCGTTAGACAATATTGGATTTATTTACCAGCTAATTACAGTGCCAAAAAACCACCTAATTTATTAGTCTTCCAAGACGGTCAACGGGCTATAAATCCCGACGGCTCACTGCGCATACAAATAGTATTGGACAATCTTATTTATAAAAAAGACATACCATCTACATTGGGGATTTTTATTACACCGGGCAATCTGAGTGAACACTATCCAAATAATCTCGGTATGTCGAACCCCAATCATCGAGCTGAGGAATATGATGCGCTGAATGATGATTACGCGCGCTTTTTAGTCGAAGAACTTTTACCTGAAGTATCAAAAAAATATGCATTCACTGCAGATCCACAAAAAAGAATTATTGGCGGTACCAGTAGCGGAGCGATTTGCGCATGGACTGTGGCTTGGAATAAACCTGAAGCATTTAGAAATGTTATCAGTATGATTGGGAGCTACACATCTATCGGCTTAAAACTACCAACACAGTCATCGTCCATTATTCCCGGAGGAGATTTATATCCAGGACTCATTCGTAAAAGCCCTATTCGTCCTATAAAGATCTTTTTACAGGATGGGAGCAATGATTTGAATAATGAACATGGCAATTGGTTTCTGGCCAATCAACAAATGCTGTCCGCTTTGGAGTGGGCAAATAGTAACGCAGACGCCGCAGGCGTTGCAGGCGCTCGCTATGAAGTTGCTCACGCTTGGGGAGATGGTGGACATAGCGATCAACATGGCGGCGCACTACTCCCCGATATTTTACGGTGGTTTTGGCAAGGCCAAAGCAAGTCAAAATAGGCACATAAAGATTTCAAATTATTGAATAGTCTGTGACATAATAACGCACCAAATCAGGTGCTTAAAAATGTTGAGACTGATTGCACAAAAGAAAAATAATCTTTTAATACTCGCATTATTCTTTGTCTGCGCGCTGGTAACTTATCCAAGCAGCTTGTCATTAGTTAATGAATGGATGAAGTGGGGGCAAACACTAAGCCATGGGTTTGCTTGTCTGGCTTTGTTTGTATTTTTTGTCTGGAATCAAGTAACTGTTAGTGAAAGCTCTGCTTCTGTTAGCAAAAGTCTTATCCTACTACTCGGAATCAACTCTATTTTTTGGTGTTTTTCACTTCTGGGAAACTTACAACTTCCGGGTTATATTTTTGCACTGACTAATTTTTGGTTTTACTTGGCAGGTATTTTTGGCTGGTCAGCTGCGAGAGCTTTTCTCCCCGTTTGTGCAATATTTCTTTTTGCCTTACCTGTATGGTCGATACTAAATGACCTGTTAATTGATATTAGTAGTTATGTCGTTGGCTTCGCTCTAAGCTTTTTGGATCTCACTTTATATTTGCAAGACAATCAGATTATGACCCCATGGGGTACTATCATTATTGCTGACGGTTGTTCGGGGTTACGCTATCTGACAATTTCGTTACTTCTCGCCTATTTACTTTGCCTGATCAATTGCTACCACCCAAAAACTGCAGTAATCCTGTTTGTGGTGGCCGCTTTATTGGGACTCGTGACCAACTGGATACGGATAGTAATTATTGTATTGATTGGCTATTACACTGAATTACATCACGGGCTGGTTCGTAATCATGAATTTTTTGGATGGATACTATTCAGCAGTATATTATTTCCAGCGCTTTATTTTTCACCACAGTTAAAACCAAAACCAAACGTCGCCATTGTGCGAATAACCTTTTCATGGTTGCTAATCATCGCTGGATTATTGGGTCCTATTATTTATTTTTTGACTCCATTTAGTCAGATAAAAAACCCTATTAATTTATCCGCATTGGAATCAACTTTTCCTTCTTCCGAAATGAATTATTACCTGCCTAAACCTGAGTTAATTATAAATTTGCCACCTGCCGATAAAGTAGCAACTTACATTAGCGTGCAAGAAGTTCCTATCTATATCGAATTAATGACGCGAACACCTAAACAAAAAAACGAAAAAATCGTTCCTTACTTTGGAAAAATATACGACACTTTCTCTTGGAGAGTAAAAGATACTATAAACTTGCACGATAGCAGAATTAACATTATTGAAAATCGTCTAAACCAACAAAAAATATTGTTGATGTATAAATACCAGGTAGGGAGCTTCACTACCTATGATTACTATCAAGCGAAATTGCTGCAAATCCCAGCAAAGCTAATGAATCAATCCTATTTTGGTTTTTGGGTTGCACAAGCAAGCTGCGAGTTAACCTGCGAAAAAGAAATATCGGCAATGAAAGACTTGAATCTTAAATGGTAACTACTGAAATGCATCAATAAAAATGCGCTTAATTTTCTGTACATGTGTTCTTGATACAAAATCATGTACAGGCAAAGTTATTAAACGTTGCGCAAACGATTGTGCGTTAGTTAAATTAGAATGCAGAGAAACCTTGCTAGCAACTTGATCAATTTTATTTAATTGATATTGATACAATAAGGATGCGCCAAGACCGTTTTTAGTTAGCAACCCATAGAGTTTATCGCGGTCAGATTGATTTTTTAATAACAACGGAAATCGTAATAGTCGTCCCTGCCTTTCTGTTCCCATTCCAGCTGGCAGCTGATAATTTCTATCAGCACACCACTCCTGATAAAGAGATATAACTTCTCCGGTTCGCTGTAGATAAGAGTCACGATTACGGAGCAAAAGAGCTCTGGCGGTTAAAGACATAGGCTGAATATCTTCGTGACTATATAATCGAGTTTCTCCCAATTTAAGAAAAGGTGCACGATTTAAAAAACAGTAAGCATGAGGGTGCAATAATAGATTATAAGCACGTAATTTTAATTGATAGGATAATCCTGATCTAATCTCCCTAGGTTCAATGCTAAACTCTAATGGGTCTTTGGACAGTAATGCTCCTCCCCCCAAAAGACTTAATGGTTTGCCTCTTCCGAATGAAAAAATTATATAATCCGAAGAAAATTGTTGCTGCTTATTGTCAGGAAACCACTGTGCATTGTCTTCAATTAATTTAATTTTCTGATCGCTAATAGCACTACGAATTTCAGTGAGGTTAGCCTTAATACCAAGAAAATTAATAGCGACAATGGCTATTACTTGTGGATTAACAGCGGATTTTAATTCTTGCAAATCATAACTGGCATCATCAACCCCAGTATCCACCAATAAAGGTTCCACCCCTGCATAAACAGCAGCAGCAACCAAGTCGGGACAGCAATACCCCGGGATAATAACTTGCGGCTTTTCTATATGTTCGAATTGCTTTTTACAATTTAACAGCGCCAGTGCCAGAGCTGATGTACCAGAATCCACCCACTCTGTGTGATAACCATTATCAAACAAACCATCTTCTATACTCGAAGGCTCAATAATAATTGGATTCCCAGCAGGCGATAAATCTCCTCGAATTAACGCGCGGAGGGTTTCCATATTGACATTCTCTGGCCAGATAAAAATTTTAGTGCCGCATCAAATAATGCTACATGCACCTGCACAAAAAAATAAATAAGTTTTATTGGTCCAATTCGTTTTAATCCAGGTAAAAAATGTGCAACTAAAGAAAGTCCATAAAAGGCTAACTGTCCAACAAAAACCAAGGCATAAAATAATCCATCATCCGCTAAAATAGCTGATACTAAAAAAAATGCCGCGAAAAACCAAGGAGACAACCAGCGCATTAACTTATGTGATATCACTTGAACAGCAAAAAAGCCGAAACGCGAAAGATTCATCACTTCTGCATGTCGATACAATCCTGTCATACCACGAATAACAGTACGAATCTTTCGTTGATATTCTTTAGCGGGATCTTGCAAATCGGTGTAGAAACCCAAAACATCAGCTGCGCTAACAGCACGCAAATTAGCTTTGGCAGCATTCAGGGCAGTATTAAAATCACTGGGGGAATGAATATCCCACTCCTGACAAATTGTTTTCCTTGCAGCAAAAAAAGAACCACTTAAACCAACCAGACCAGATAATTGCGACTCTTGTTGACGCAGCCACATCTCATATTTTACGTAAGCCCCCTCTCCAGCCACAGCACCATCTTTACTGATAAATCTGTCTTCACTGGAGACAGCACCAATAGTTGGGTCAGCAAAGTACGCAACTAATTTCCATAGAGAATCTTCTGGAATTTGAGTAGCGGTATCTGAAAAGACAATTATATCTCCTTTCGCTTGCCTAATAGCGCCGAGTTGAGCGTTTTCCTTTCCAAGACGCTCTTCAGCTCGAACCAATCGAACTCCTTGTTCTTCAAATTCTTTGACTATATCGTCAGTTGAATCGTCTGAGCAGTCAGACGCAATTATGATTTCCAGTTTATGTTTGTCATAATCCAATGCGAGACTGTTCTCAATTTTTTCACGAATTCGTCGTTCCTCATTATAAGCCGTTATGATAAGTGAAACCGTGGGAGCCAATTTTGGATCCAGATCAGGAAGCAAAATGGATCGACCATGAAATTTTTTCATCAAAACCAAAATAAGTGGATAAAGGAAATAGCTATAAACTGACGCAATAGCCAACAACCAAAACAAAAAAAGCAGCATTTTATTCTCCAAGCCTTTCCCAATAACCTGTCAACCGCTAACATCGTAGACGCTTGAAAGCTTTAGGATCAAAAAGTGTTAATTTTTTACGTATACTCTAGTGGGAATAGACATAATTTATAGCGAATGGCGAAATTAAACATCAGTAACTACCGGCATAAAAATATATCGTCAATTAATGGGATAAAACAGACTCTGCTCAAACTGCTGAAAAATACCAACCCAAGAATATGTCTCTATTGCAAATTTATAACCCTGCTCACCGATCCTCTTTCGTTTTTCAGGAGACGCCATCAACTCAACTATTGCACATTCAAATTCCTGATCAGAGTTAGCAATAACCACGCTTACGCCATCGATCGCATTAACACCACCATTACCTAAGTTTGTAGTCACAACCGGTTTTTTAGCAGCCATTGCATCCAAAAGCTTATTTTGTTGGCCGCTGCCAATTTGCATACCGAAAACAAACAAATCTATACCATTTACATAGGGCCAAATATTGTCAACGGTCCCAGTCACAATTGCAGAAGGATCCTCACTTAAAGATTGAATCTCAGGAACCGGATCACGCCCAACAATTACCAGTTTAAGATTAGGCATCTCCTTTTGTATATTTTTAAATAAACCATAGAGACGTTTTGCTGCCAAAATATTGGGTCCGTAGCTCATATTACCTAAAAAGCCAATTGTCGGCGCTCCAAAATCTTCTCGATGAGTATTATCTGAATCACCAAGATAAACACCATTTGGAATTACCCAAACTTTTTGGGGATCGAATGACTTATCGCAGGTCAACTCCCTGTCCACAGATGAAATAAAACTTGCGCAATCGACATAAGCCAATGTTTTCTTTTCCCAATATTTAATCAACCAAGCGTCGATATAATCAATCCAACTTTTAGCTTCTCTCAATTTTAAAGCATAGGATGAATCAATGACATCCAATGTTAATTTATCATATGAAGCAAAGCGCTGAACCATACGAACACAGGTTTTGGACACCACTACAGCTAAATTATAATGAGTCTTGGAGAAGTTCTTGCAAAAAAAATCATCTAATTCTGATTGGTGATAATAAACGAAATCAAATGGTGTTGCGCCCGGAATAAAGGAAACAAATCTCCGCATAAATTTTTCAATTAAACTAACTTTAGTATTTTTCTTAACATAACAGCTTACATTCGACGAATATTTACTGCACTCTGCTAAATCCTCAGCTGCAATCCCAACTGGTGAAATAATTAAGATATCAATATCAAAATATTGACTAAAATGTTTTAATAAAGGTGCCCATCGAATTGAAAAGCCATTTCTTCTTACCGGAAACGGACAATCAGGGAAGCAGAGTAAAAGTTTTTTCTTAACCATAATGAATTACTTTGTGTGTTAATTGAATGTAGATAGTCTGTTAGCCTAAATTGTCTTAAGTAACCGTTTGTACTTATCTCGTAAAACTCTCTCTGCATCAGGATCTGCGTCTTTTATACTATGGATAAGTGAAAATCCAGACTCATACAATTCCTGTGGTGATAACTCAGGGGCTCTATACCAAACACCAAATACATCATCATTTGCATTAAAACATCCCAACTGGAACCCAGCGGCAAAAGCCATAATTGTGACTACCGAATCTTCACCTAAGTAGCTACGCTCAAATAGGTCTGGATACCGTAAATAACCTAAGGACTTCCATCTATGCATCAGCTCGGACGATATCGCGTAGGCTCCGCCCATAATATGAACACCATAAGCATATCCATTTTTCAAAGCCAAACTGAACATCTTCTTTCGAAAAAAATGACAACGTATTGATGTCCATTTTCTTGTCATTAATGCTATTAAAAAAATTTTAATAAAAGGCTTTTTATGAACATTTTCAATGCGTGATGCCCAATCCAAAAACGCAGGCTTTCGACACTCACCCTTAGGCCAAGTTAAGTAAGTTCCCGCAATTCCAACTTGGTTATTTTTTTCAAAAAACAACTTTACTCTGTTAGCAAAAGAGTTAATACAAAATACATCTGTGTCTAATTTAATTGCAAACTGGACATCAAGATTTTCTAAAACAAAATCAACGCCGGAAATAACTCCCGACGCATGACGATCAAAGACAACTTTACTCTTACCATACAAAGGATTATCAATAATATGAAATCCATTAAAGTAAGACTTGACGAAATTTAATTGTTCAAGCAACACATTTCCATCGTTGACAATAACAAAATCGGCTTCACTATCAAGCAAAGACTGACAAACCCTTAATGAATATATCAAATCCAACAACCGGTCTATTTCTTTTTGCCCAGGTCCCAGCAAAAGTATCAACGCATATTTCATTTTGTTCCCACTTAACCACTTACTTGACCAACGTCACTATTTTTCATCTTCAACGACAAAACAATTGTAGCGCTTCCTATACCATACAGCTTTCATCCGTTACACTGAGAAGCTAGAATAGTTCCTCATTATTTAAGTAGAAGCTGGCCAGATGAAAGTATTGCATATTGCCTCCGGTGATCTTTGGGCTGGTGCCGAAGTACAAATTTATACCTTGCTATCACAACTGGCATTGCAACTCGATGTATGTGCTATTTTACTCAATGAAGGCGAACTCGCTCATCGATTAAGAGCTTCAAAAATAGCTGTTATTATTCTCCCGGAAAATACCTTAAATGGAATACAACTGTTTAGAGCTATTCTTTCAAACATTCTCAAGTTTCAACCTGACATTGTGCATACTCATAGGCAAAAAGAGAACATTTTAGCTAGCATAGCTTGCTTCTACTACAGATTTAGATATAGACAAAGAATCGCGTCTCTCCGCACCGTACATGGATCGAGTGAATATGAACCAAAAGGGTTACAACATATATACAAACTGCTGGATTGGCTTGCAGGAAACTATATTCAACAAGGAATCATCGCGGTATCATCGGACCTAGCCATAAAACTCAAAAATCGATTTAAGCCCGAGCGAATTATAACACTCCATAATGGAATTAATCGCACGCAATTAGAGAAAATCACTCCGGCCTCTGATATTGCGCATAAGGATCAGTTTCAGGTAGGCATTGTAGGCAGAATAGAGCCTGTGAAAAGAATCGATCTATTTCTGGAAATTGCTAAAGAACTATTATCTCTAATACCAACACAAGATCAAATACGCTTTCATGTCATTGGTGACGGGAAACTCAAAAAAAAGATGGAGCTCTATGCACATTCTCTTGGAATTCAAGATAGTGTCATATTTCACGGATACCGTAACGACTCCATCAACTGCTTAAAAGCACTAGACTGTTTGATTATGTGTTCTGACCACGAAGGAACTCCAATGACAATACTGGAAGCACTATCGCTTTCTACACCGGTAGTAGTTCACGGGGTTGGAGGACTATTAGAGATTTTGCCGGAAAACTCGCATAATCTTGTATTTGATCAAAATGCCAAGCAGTATGCAGAAGCCGTATCTAATCAATTGCTACAAAAAATTCCCTGTCCACGATTATCTAATCAATATGATGCAGCCTTCAATGCCGCAAAAATGATAGAGCTTTATACGCGCCTTGTACGATCCGATGAGAACTCATGATGCCCAATATATTAGTTGCCTTCCACACGTCCGTCAACGCTGGGTATGCCATGTCCGTATTGGAAAAAGTTTTTTTTGATGTCAGCAAAGATATTTCCGGAGCAGAAGGTAAAGTATTTTTTTCATTTAATGGACCATTGACTGCGGCCCCAAAAAGTTTGCCGGAAGGTTTTAGCGACTTTTTCCGAATTGATTACAACGATAATAATACGTTTCTGCCTGCCGGAAAAATCATTAGAGATAATAACATTGAATTTGCACTGTGTTTTGATGTGCAACCTCATTCACCTATTTGCAAAATGTTACGTGATCAAGGTGTCAAAAAGATTGTATCTTACTGGGGCGCATCCATGAGCAGCAAAAAATCAGCGCTCGTTTTATTGTTAAAAAAGATAGAAGTTTGGTTGCAGAAAAATAAACCTGATCACTTCATATTTGAATCCAGGGCCATGCAATACCTTGCGGTCAATGGACGCGGCATTTTGCAAAAAAATACAAGCGTGATCCCAACTGGGATCGACCCTGTAAAATACTCACCAAAAAATCAAAATGAACGATACCTTTCTGAAGAATTTTCTATTCCGGAAAATGCCAAAGTCGTTTTTTACTCGGGCCACATGGAAAAGCGAAAAGGTGTCGATGTCATTATTGAAAGTGCAATTAAACTTGTCGATGAGAAAAAAATAACTGACATTTATTTTTTAATCTGTGGTAACCGTCCAGGCGAAGAGATTCCATATCAAGAACGGCTAAAGAACCACTCAGCTCTAAATAGAGTGATCTTCGGTGGCTACCGGAAGGACCTTCACCTAATTATGCCCAACTGTACACTTGGCGTTGTTGCTTCGACTGGATGGGACTCGTTCCCCATGTCAACATTAGAAATGGCCGCAGCGGGCTTGCCGCTAGTTGTATCTCGACTACAGGGTCTTGTTGAAACATTGGCAGACGGGAAAACAGGCTATCTGTTCGAACCCGGCAACAGTGCAGAATTAGCTGAAAAGATTAGTTTTTTACTCGATCACCCCGAAGTATGCTCATCTTTTTCCAAAAATGCTCGCGCACGTATGCTAGATGGATACACACTTGAACATCAGCGAAAGAACCTAACGGATTGCTTAAGATCTAGTTGGTCAATTCAAAGCACGCCCTTAATTAACTCCAACTCCAAGCGTAGTCAGCAGGCAAAATAAAAATGTATGTTTTAAATATTGTAAAGCAAATCTATTCGATACTAACTGTACAACAAAAAAAGAAACTACTTTTTATGCAAATATTCTTTGCATTTTCTGCGATGGTTCAAGTTTTTGGTGTGGCCAGCATTGCACCTCTTATTGCATTAATTGCCAATCCTGACTCCATAACCACTAACAAATTTTTCTTGTTTCTTTACGAATCAGGAGACTTTAAAAACTCTACTGAATTTATTATCTACTTTGCGATCACCTCTATCTTTATGATAATAATATCCAATTTCGTCAATGCATTAACACTTTGGGTACAATTAAAATTTTCCATTTCGCTGGGAAGCGGAATTCAGAAAAAGTTATTTGAAAGTTTTATCAATAGAGAATATTTATTTCATAAGTCTGTCAATTACAACCAACTAATTGCCCTAATTTCTGTAGATACGCCACGGTTTATTTACATGGTATTGCAGCCATATTTGCTACTTTGCAGCCAAATATTTGTTGCTGGGGTGATATTAATAGGATTATTAGCGATTGATCCTCTCATAGCCATTGGCTCAGCGCTGATCGTTGGCGTTGCATATATTCTAACTTATTGGTTCGTTAAAAAATCGCTGCAAAAACATGGTGATATTATTCAATCTCGAAACGCTATGGTTCAATCACTATTGTCAGAAAGCTTTATTGGAATAAAAGATATAAAATTGAATGCTGTAGAAAATGTTTATTTGAATAAATATCAACAACTGATAGTCTCCGGACTCAATTCGAGCGCCTATCTTTCACTGGCCGCCGAGATCCCTCGGTACGCTGTTGAAACTATCTCTTTCTGTTCTATTTTACTTTTTGCAATTCTATTGATATCAAGCAATACCGATTCCACCAGCATAGTATCGATACTCAGCGTTTATGCTCTGGCTGGATATAAACTTCTTCCCACCATGCAACAACTCTATAAATCAATTTCACAAATAAGTGCTAATGGCAATGTAGTTGAAGCGTTACATCAAAACCTCGCAATGCCCGTTACTACTCGAAAGCACATTGAGGCACCCGCTTTAACATCCGTTAATTCAGTATCAGTCAATCACATTTCCTATCTGTATCCGGGGTCTCTTAAACTTGCTCTTGATGACATTTCCGTTAAGTTTACTTTGGGAAATTTGAATACTATTGCCGGCCCATCAGGATCAGGGAAATCGACCCTTGCCGATTTACTTCTGGGTTTACTTACGCCTATTCATGGAACTTTGGAAGTAGATTTAAAACCTGCCGACGAGAAAATGCTCACCTCTTACCAAAAGTCTCTTGGATATGTTCCCCAACACATTTTTATTCTAGATGATGATGTAGCCGCCAACGTCGCATTCGGCACGCCAAAATCCGATATTGACGAAGCACGCGTATTGGAAGCACTAAAAATGGCCAACGCAATTGAATTCGTTCAAAAATTACCTGAAGGAGTGCGCACAGTTTTAGGGCAGGACGGAAAAACCTTAAGCGGTGGTCAACGCCAGCGTATCGGTATTGCCAGAGCGCTTTACAGAAAAAACAAAGTTCTAATTCTCGACGAACCGACTAGCGCACTGGATATAGAGTCCGAACACGATTTAATGATGCTTTTGAATAACCTCAAAAAAGAAATATTGGTTGTTGTTATTTCCCACAGACCTGCGGCTATTAAATTATCCGATACAATCACATTAATTGCTGACGGAAAATTAGTGGCGCATGGTTCCTATGAAAGCCTTTACAATCAAAATGAATATTTCAGATTAATGATCTCAAAAGGATTCATGGAATAACAATGGACAAAATCGAAGTCGACGTGAGAAGAAATTCTCCATTTTACGAGAATAATTTTAATTTAATTAGGCTTTTTGCTGCCTGCCAAGTCGCACATTACCATCTCATATCAATTTATGGATTAGAGATTAATGATGCGCATCGTTTAATTGTAAAATTACTGGGGATATTTCCTGGCGTCCCCATATTCTTTTTCATCAGTGGTTTCTTAATTAGCAAATCATGGGAAACCAGTCAGTCCTGGAAAGATTATGCCATCAAACGAGTCGCCAGAATCGAACCTGCACTTTTTGTTAGTATTATTTTTGCAATTGCCTTAACTTATTTCAGTGGCTATTTATCCCCATTGCCGCCAGTAAGCGACCTGCTTTCTCTGGTGCTTGCAAAAACTACACTTTTGCAGTTTTATAACCCTCATTACCTGAGAGGTTATGGTGATGGAGTACTAAACGGAAGCATATGGACAATTTGTGTAGAAATTCAGTTTTATATCATCCTACCGCTTTGCTATTTATTAATCTTTAAAAATAACAAAAAGATTCTTATTTACTTGTTTATAATTTTCGTAGTTATAAGTTCCGTTATTGCTCAGTATAAATCCGTAGCGTCAGGATCCCTGATTAGCAAATTATTTACAGTATCTTTTTTTCCTTGGTACTACATGTTTTTAACAGGTGTTATATTTCAAAAATATTTTTATTTTTTTTACAAAATTTTGTCAGGGAAATTTTTGCATACTCTACTTTTATATTTTGCCGGATGCTATATAGGCGGAATTTTTAATGTGGACTTCGGAAATACCTTCAATCCCATATTATTTATTCTGCTTGCAGCTTTAGTATTTTCTACTGCGTACAGCCGTACTGGAACTGCAAAACAATTACTTAGAGATGCAGACATTTCCTACGGCATTTATTTATATCATATGCCGATAATAAATTATTGCATTTATTTAAATTTTTCGAAAAGTTATGCCATGGCATCCATAATTATTTTTACGGTAGTCAGCATTAGTTGTGTTTCTTGGTTTTCGATTGAGAAACCATCTTTAAAAGTTTCAAAGAAAATATATAGATCTTAATCCGAGACAGATTGTCATGAAATATCATTTATTATCAATTGCCAACGATTTGTGGCATTTTTATTTCAGAAAGCCGGCGGGTTTTTTTTTCTACTTAATTGCAATCACCTGCAAATGGATTAAAGCTTACAAACTTTCACTAAAGTTTTGCTTAAGAGCTTGTCGCTATTTCAGCTCTTCTAATTCCAATAGATTATTAGAACAATTACTGAACAACATCTCAATTCCTCAAAGCTGGATTAGCAGTGGTGTAGATCTGGAGCATGCAGCACAACGCTCAATTGTCATTCGTTGGCCTACCTTCGACAATGATAAATGTACTTCCAAGGGAGTCATTGTTATTACTTTTACGAAAACTTTTTCTTTTTATGCTAGAGAAATCAACCTCGAAAAACTTCATCGCTACTTTTATCTTGTCTTGGAACCTAGTTGGTCAGGTTATGCGGATCCAGACATTTTAAGTCTTTTTAATAATACGGATCGTATTATTGTTGAATCATCAGAAATTGAAGATCGTATTTTGCTGAATCACTTTCCCAATCAATGTATTGCATGCACTTTCGGTGCAAGCGACTGGGTTGATACTGGCTTATTCAAACCTAATTTTTCACAGAAAATTTATGATGCAATTTATATAGCCAATACTAATCCGATCAAACGGATAAGGCGTTACATGAAAGCAGTACAGAATATTGTACTTAACCTGGACAAAAATTATCAAGCTTGTCTAGTCTGTGCCTCCTGGGGAGGCGCTGAAGAACTAATTTTAGGCTTCGTAAAACAATTTAAACTTGAAGATAACTTGACGTTAAAATTCTCACTCAGCGGAAGTGAGGTTATAAATGTCCTTAATCAGAGCAAAGTAAATGTGCTTTTATCACTAAAGGAGGGGAGCAATCGAAGCTTATTTGAATCAATGTTTTGTGGCACCCCGGTAATTCTTTCCAGTGAAAACATTGGCGTTAACAAATCCTACATCAACGAAAATACCGGTCTGTTGTTAGACGACACTGCGCTAGAAAATGGCTTGTTTTGGATGAAGAACAATTATCATCGATACAACCCTCGCCAATGGGCACTGCAAAATATTTCCCCCGAGATAACGACACAAAAGCTGATCAACTTATTCAAAGACCAGTTTAACGAACAGCTCTCCGATTTTTTAATAAAGACCAATAATCCCGAAGTTTCCTATCTGGATTATCCCAACATCGACCACTACCACTTTATGCGTATGGCACTGTCTCCCCTTTTAAAAACTACGAATTATTCCAACTCCGAGATTGCGAGCCAACTAACGACAGCTTCTGACTTATTCCAACAAGCAAAATCTAAACGTTAAGTTCATCCAAACAGTGTGTCCAATTACTCAGTTTTGACGTTTTTACAGGCATTTGCTCAAAACTTGGATTACACTCAATTGAGGTAGATCATCTGAGGTAACGGCACAATGTCTCCTATCAACTCTCTCTTACTAGCATCTATTTTCCTTAGCCAACTTAGCTTTGCCACTACTTTTTGGGTTTCTAAAACTGGTTCGGATTCGAACGGCTGTACATCACAATCAGATGCTTGCTTAACAATTCAAAAAGGCATTGGCGCTTTAAATCCTGGCGACACCTTGTACATAGGCGCAGGAATTTACATTGAAAACTCAAGTACTAATAGTGCCACCAAAAAATGTGGCTGGTTCGACCCTCTTGTAGCCAGTCTTTGTATCAATAAATCCGGCACTAAAGATCTGCGAATTACTATTTCCGCGGCTCCCAATGACGAAGAGAAAGTTATCATCGACAGTGAAGGAACTCGAGCAGGCGTTCAATTGAATTCCAACGATTACATTACATTTAAAGGCTTGGTGTTTAAGAACCACTATTCCGTGGGTATTGCCAATTGGGGGCAAGTTGAAAATGAAGTGGCGAATGTTGCAGCTTTGGCAGAAGGCATTGTTATAGACGGAAATATTTTTTTAAACACTTATGGTCCCGCCGGAGACAATGTCTCCTCAATAGCAATGTGGGGATCTAAAGATTGGATTGTCCGAAACAACTTGATAGATGGCGTTAGTGCGGGCGGCTCAACTACTGCGTCCGGCATTCAATCTTATGGCGTTATCAATGCGTTAATTGAGAACAACACTATTCGCAATGTTGGTTTTGGCATTTTCTGGAAAGATCATTATGTGAAAAATGCTTCGACTCGTGAATTGTGGCAAGAGTCTGAAATACGCTATAACCGTATTACGGCATCTAGCGCAGGCATCAGAATTAGCATTCGAGGGAGTAGAACCGTAGAGGCTGGACACAGTTTTATACATCACAATATTATTGATGGCCTGAAAAGCGGAGGGATAGGTATCCATTCTGCTATGGCTGGCGCATTTGGACCCAGTGGTGACTTAATTATTAGCAATAATTTAGTTGATGGTAACAATAACTCAGCGACCGTCGGAATTTCTGTTGATGCCCACAGGACACTTTCCCTAAGAGGTAACATTCTAACTCGAGTCAATATTGGTTTGGAACTCGTCCGATATAGCGATATTAATTTAGTTAAATTAATTGCATCAAATTTCAATATATTTGATTCCTCATTTCAAAATATTGTTGATAGATATAGCAACACATCCAGAACTTACTCCAATTTGACATCCTGGACTGCAATAACGAGTGGTGTAGCCCAAACACTACTGGTAAACAGACCGGATACAAATAGTATAACTGCAAGCTTCTCCAATTTAATTGCCAATACAAACAATTACGAATACTCAGCGTCATCGCCAGCAAAGAATCTAATTTCACCGGGAGTGAATGCTGGACCATTTGAAACGGGACAAGAAGTTATTGGGAAAACAGACGGAAACCCTCCAGCGCCTCCAGTGCGGCCCCTACTGATAAATCAGTAAGCTCAAAGACGATTCAGTAGATTTGATTTAGCTATTTCGTCTCTGTATTTATACTGATGCAACTGCGATCTAGCTCTTTCTTTATACTTCAAGTTTTCATCGACCACCAACAATATTTTACGAGACAAGTCATCTACACTATTGTCTGTAAATATTGCAAAGCCGCTAAAATATTCAACCGATGCCTGATTATTTGAAAGTATAACCGGAGTACAAACCGCCAGGCTCTCATAGGCACCACAAACAAGACAATCTTTTCGTGTAGTTAAATCGATAACTGCTTGAGCTGCCCTTAATAAATCCCAATATTTAACCTCATCAACAAACCCCGTAAATTCAATTCCATTTGAAGTATAAAAATTATCCTCTCTATTAAGAACTCCAGTTTTCTTTCGACCTGTAATACAGAGAAGGTAACCGGACTGTTTCAATTCAGACAACACAAAAGCATCAATGATATCGTTTACGGGCTCATCATCCGCCCAACTACATATCAAGAGCAAGTATTTCTGATTGTCAGAAACCAATTGAGATGGCAACTCAGGTTCAGGTATTGGATCGGGAAACACTTGTGCCGCCCCCGACATTTCGTGAACCAACTCAACTAGAAATGGATTTGAGATTAAGGTTACATCACTATTACGACAAATAAATTTATTAATGGCATACAAAATGGCGGGCTGCTTTTTAAATGCAGCATTGTGAAAATCACCTACTAATTTGCACTTACCAAAAATTTTTTTATAAAGAACACAACAGACCCCCAGTACTATAGAGGGAGTTTGGAAGTACACAACCTCAGGTTTATCTGAAAAAAGAAAATATAAGGTCTTAAAAGAATGCTGAATGTAACGAACGATTCCTTTGCTATTAGACTTCAACTCGAAATAATGCGTCCCTAAAAGGCTTGACATTGAAATATTACGAGTCTGCCGTTCCCATGTAATCCATACACCTCTTTTTTCTCCATTTGTCATTTGGATGCCTCTTCTAACGCCAGCACCAAATTGTTGACACTTTCTGTAATAACATCTAACGATTTTTTTGCATATTCATCACATGCGCCGTAAGGATCATGAATATAAATTCGTTTTGATTGTGTAAACCATCCCAATAGTAGAACACTCGCATTCGGAACTTGATTAATTAATTGATTAACTTGATTTGGTTCCATACATACAAATAAGTCCCCAACTTTAAAATCAAAATCATTAAAAGCTGTAGTGATATGACTTTCCAGATCAATACCTACCATCTGAGATAGCGATGAAATACGATCATTTGCCATAGAACCTGTAGTAGCATTTAACCCAAAAGAAGCACAAGGAATATTGCTAATTTTTTTAAAGTAATACTCCGCAAAAGCACTCCGACAAATATTTCCTTTGCAAACAAATACGATTCGATTCACGGATTTCGGAACTTTTTTATAGCGATAGTATCGACCAATCAACATTCCGATAGTTAAGAAATAGACATACCACAGAAATGCCTTTTTGCCACCGAATGAGCTTTTTAAATATTGCATAAAACTCGCTTCAAACCTATTTAAGACCATACAATAAAAAATACTTGTCAAAAGTTGCCTTAAGACTCCACTTAGTTCTTGCCTCTTCGGCTGCCTTCGACGATAGACCAACGCGTAGCTCAGCATTATTCAGTAATAAGCATACTTTATCAGCAATATCTTTCGCATTCCCATTTTCAGCAATCAACGCTGATTTTCCTTCCGTCACCACATGCTCAACGCCACAACGTGTTGTGACGATTGGTAACCCAATAGACATAGCTTGAGTTAAAGCTAACGGATGCCCTTCTGAACTCGAAGTCAATAAGTAAACATCCAAAGATGTCAAATACGCAGGTACGGAATCAATGAATCCATGCCATGTGATATGAGATGTTAGATGTAATGATTCTGCAATATCTTTACATTCTGATGCCAAGGCATTCTTATCATCACCAGCAATATGTAGATGAACTTCTTTTCCATGAGAATTCACTAAAAGATTTAACACTTCGATAGCTAATGGATAATTCTTTGCTTTCCGAACATTACCTAAACATCCAATTTGAGCCACATCAATATTGATTGAACTACTTTTTTTAGGGAAAGTGTTAGTATCAACACCGTTTGCAATTACTATTACATTTTGCTTTTTTAAATATTTCAGCGAAGTAATTCGCTCATGAAGCTGTTCTGTAACAGCCACTACTTTTTGTGATCCAAAACGAACCGACAAAAATTTAATTGCTGTAAATCGCTCCTTTTCAGAAATATCAACAAATCCGTGAAAAGTCGAAATGACTGGAACTCGTGCAATTAATCCCGCCAAACTCGCGTAAACGCTAGATCCGAGCAAATGCGCTTGTATTAAATCAACTTTTTTCTTGCGAATTAACTCAATAAACTTTAATAGAAATTTGATATTAAATGATCCCTTACAGTCATAAACATAAGTTTCAATTTCCATTTTCTTCAATTCATTCTGAACCCAACCGGGACCACGAATGAGAGCTATAGATTTATACCCCCTTACTTTCGCTTCCAGAGTTAACTGAGTAAAAATAGTTTCTGCTCCACCCGGGCCCGTAGTATCAATAACATGCAGAATTGTTTGTACACTTTTCATTGGATTTATTTCAACTCCGCATTTATTTTTTTTGTTTTTATAAATTGTGTTTCTTGGCTTAAAATTGCATTGTTCAGTGCTCCAGCAAACATGAGCATGAAGTAGTTATAAGGATAAAGTGCAACCGACATAAAAAATCCACCTATAATAAATACTATTTGCGCTATATCCAATCCAATTGAAAATTGATAGAACCATGTTTCTTTTGCATTGGGAATGAAGGTAATTATCTTACGCCGAGTTGCCCGATTTAAAGTAAACACATAGAAATATACAAAAAGATAGGTTATTAGCCCAATAACTCCCATCTCACTACCCACTTCTATCAGTGTATTGTGTGCCACTTCTTTGCGCGCACCCCATGACTGCCCCTCGGGGATCATGTAGCGATAGTAGCGATGAAAATAATCTGGAAAGCATCTATATCCCACACCTACAATGGGATGCTCCTCAAACATTTTTATGCCTCCAGCCCAATAAGTAAGTCTTGAGATAGAGGTACTATCACTGCCGGCGGAAGTAAATCTCTCTTTCTGACCCTCGGGAAGCAACTGAAAGCCAAGATAACAAACCAGAAAACCAACGACCAAATATCGAATTTTAAACTGGCCACGAAGTACAAAAAAGATAAAAAAGCCTGCCACAAGGCCTAGCTGTGATGCTCTGGAGCTTGCACCCAATACTGTCATAAACGCAGTAATCGGTAGCAAATAATAGAATCGACTTACCTTCTTGTTTTGGTGAATAACCGACATACTCATAATGACTAGCATCGCCATCATTAATGAAAGCTCCCCTGAATTCTCAAAAAAGCCATTTGGTCCAGCGATGCCATAATCCTGAAACGCAAAACCGCGCATAACCCATGTCTTTGCCCCAAAAAGTGAAATTTTAAATAGAGTAATAAAAAATAAAATAACAATTAGTCTTAATTGATTTAAATTATTTATACAGGAAGTGAAGAAAAGAACTTCTAACGTCCAAATAAATATTGTACTGAGGTTCTTTAGCGACTGATCCACATCGAAGGAGAAAATTGTGGAAATAGCGCTAGAAAATGCAAACAATAAAACGGTGAGATGCGTCTTCTGAAATTTCAATTTACCTTTGACGCCCGCATATACCAACCCCGCCATGATGAACATTTGAGTCCATGGCAGCACATTCAGAGCAGGATATAAGGCGTGCGGCCTTAAATAAGAAAAAATGATGTAACCACACACACAATAAAAGCCAAAGTTATCGCTTTTACATTCTCTGATATAATTGGATAAATCGCGATACAACTCCTTCATCAAAGCACCATCTTGGTTAATCTACGAGCCATAATTGACCTACTTAAATCGAACTTTTTTCAGTTTACGTAACCATGATTTCAATCTAGACAAACCCATTCTCATCTTTACTGAGACCGCCAACAACAAAGAAATGGGTTTCAACTGAAACACTTGAATATCCATAAACTCTCGCTTCACCATATTCCAGTTTTCATACCAAGACTCATTTGTCATAAGATCAATCTTTTCCTTTTTTTCGAATGCGTCTTTAATGATCTCGGAAAGCAACAAACTTCCAGGTGACATTTTTGAGTGATTATCAGAATACGCCAGCTTCCATAAAAGCTGGGTTTTGTTAAATCTAACTGAAAAATTTCCTGCAAGATAACTATCATCACCCTTCAATATTTGATACCTGAGCCAACCTTTTTTCTCCAATGACGCAGCGAGTGACTGAAAGTATTGTGTCGACTTATCATCAGAGAATACCGATGACTTTTCACGCCCTTTCCACCCCCCATGTTCCATCTCAAAAACGCCCAAAAATGTATTTTCATCATTTCTATCTAAAAAAATAACTTCAGATGAAGAAAATTGTTTGAGTTTATTGCTCCATCTATTCAGATTACTTCGATGATTTTTACTTAACTGCGCATAATAACTGTCATATGTTGAATCACTACTTATAGAGTAGCCAAACGCATTCATATCAGTTTGTACCAATAGACTTTGATGGGATGCCAGCCAACGATAGTTTTCGGAAACTGCATCAATGCGAGAATATTCGATATATTGTGCTGATGGGCAATATTTAAAAGCCGCCTTGTGTAATAGAGGCAATACTGATTGACTTCCTGATATAGTTATCGCATCGACAGATAAGGTATGATCATTTTTGGGAGGTTGTAGAAAAAAAACATTTCCTAAAATAGTTTTACGCGATTGAATGGTTAGCGGAAGAACCGCCATCAACCTATCAGCATCGAACGCAGCAACAACAAACCATTTAATTTGACTACCATATACTGAAAAAAAACAGCTTAACCAAGCATGGCTCATTATGGGATTTTGCTGAGGGGATTGAAGTGATAAATCATCCCATTGAGCGGCGAAGAACTCCATATCTTCTAACTGATTATAAATTCTAATTTCCATTATTGACCTCAATGTTCCTTTTTTGTTTTAACTGCTTTAATTTTTCAATTAACATTTCCCATCTATAAACCATACGATTTCTACGCAATGCCAACCACACAATCTCTTCGCCAGCATCTATAAAAAACTTTTTATAGCTATTTGCAAAGTCTGGCAAAAAATCATATTCAACCAAGCCTTGATTCGCATTGAATAGCATAGCGTACAAATGCGAGAGGTAGCCTGATCTCAGCTTGTTATCGTCCAGCTGTGGAAATCCAGTTTGGTGCATATAGACCTTATTGCGATATACATGCCCATATAAATATCCCACGGGCTGGTCGCCAACAGAAATTTTTAGTAATTGTATAAGCCCATCAGCAAAATATCTCTTGATTAACTTTCTATGGAACTCAGCCCATATAGTATTAGCATAGGAGCCCATTTTACCTACCGCCTGCCAACGTCTGGTATGAGTCTCATCCATTAGTTGAAAAAAATATTCTGCTTGCTCAAGTGATTCAGCAGTCTCCAGCGCAATGGGCCCAATGTCCGAAAAAGCCTTAATAGTTTGCCGAAGCTGTTGACGGGATTTACGTTTAAATGTCTCAACGAATCCATCGAGATTGCTAACGTCTCCAGGAAGTGTTTTTTTCCAAACATAACATATTTTATCAAGGGTGCAGGCCAATTGATTACCATTTGCAATTTCGCAATACTTCCTTTGCTCTTCATCAATTGAACTAATAAAAAATTCATCCCACGTTTTATTAAATGATTGCGCCAAACTGAAGAGATGATTCCATGCCGCCTGTTCATTACCTCGTTTAACTAATATTCCGCTGTACCCATTGACCATATTGTAATGACCATAAAGATACTCATTCATTTGCAACTGCTTTAAACGAACCATACCTTTTTTGCGAGTTACAGAACAAATTGTTAGAAAACAAGCCCCTAGCATTTCTGACTTATTTTTGTAACTAAAGAAATAAACCTTGGTCACTGGCAAAACCAATTCCAACCACGAGCCAATCCACTCCCAGGAAAGGAAAAAATTTTTATTTTCGGAATTTAATTCCAAATCCTTCCAATGCTTTGCAACATCATCAATTGATTCGATTTGAATAATTGTTGCGACGTCATCCTGTGCGCTGGACCGATGAACTATATTCATGTTATTTCACCAGCTTAATCCAATTCGGCCTAATAAATAAGTTCCGCAAACCCGGAACTGGTCGTGATAGCCAATAGAGCAGTATTGACGCCACTACGGTTAATACAACCATGACGAACGCGTAGATATTTACATTAATTTGAATAAATGCCGATGCAGTGAGCGCAGATAACCCTATTAATATCCAATCAAATGGCAGATAAATGGCAATAGAATGCCCGCCCAAGTATGACAACCACCTGGTTCCTTTTTGACATTGCATTAACATTACTGCAATTGCGATAACGCCAATACAACCTGCAAATCCAAGCAACAAGGTCATTACGCCATGCTTGGAATAACCGTTAAACACCAATAAACTATTCACACAAAACCAAATTACAATACCCAATATTGAATAGAATCCATGTTTACTGATTTTTTCTGCCAAATTAAAGATTAAGGGCGCAAAGACATACCCAGAATAGAAAAATACAAATCGTTCGTTAAAATCATTCAGGATGGGATATTTAAATTGATACTCTGGATAAGATTGTAACAAATGCAATCCACACAAAACGGGAAACATAATCCAGACAGGCACTTTTCGAGTTACTCGTGTAGCAAAGAAATATAACGGCAACATCAAAATAAACCAGAGTTGGTGGAATGGCCAAATAATGGACATCGATATAAAGCTTTTGATCAGACCAATGGGATCTTCATCTAATTCGCCAATCAAGATCCTTAAAACCCAGCTAATAAATGTCCACAAAAAAAAGAAATACAAATAATGCAATACCTTTCTGTCTAAATAGTGCTTAAACGGTTTATCAATGGCCTTTGCTAAAAAAAGGCCACTCAATAAAAAAAAGTCTGGCATACGGAAAGGCTTGGCAAAATCGACGAAATATTGAAGAAAACCTGACTCACCGAAATAGTGTTGAGCATTACTATTAACGTAGAGGCATACAACAGCCAATATGCATATTCCTTTTGCATAATCTACCCACAGGTAGCGATGATTTTTTACTTCCATAAATACCCCGCTTTAGAATAAGGCGGCTATTATAGCCATTGATATGTTAATTAGTCCTGACAACTATAGTTACTAGAAGAAGTTTTCCCACAAACGTATCATAATCATCACTATTCACTTTGAGAGAAATCGACACTTAATGACTAAAAGCAAAGTATTGGTTCTTGATGCCGGTCAACGAAGCGCACTGGCTGTGGTTAGATCGCTTGGCCGTCATGTCGAACTCACTGTATTTACTGCGGACGCTGACGAGGCCGCGCTTGCGGGCGAATCACGATACTCACATCAGTACCTGATTTGCCCCAGCGCAGAAAATCAGCCGGATTTATTTGTTGAGTGGCTAGAACAGACCCAGTTAAAATATCAATTTGATTTAGTTCTGCCTGTTACTGAAATTACCAGTCAGTTGATACTGCTGAATCAAACAAGATTGAACCATATTCCCACCCCATTCCCCCAGTATGAACAAGTGATGCAACTGGCTGACAAAAGCCGCTTGGTAAAGCTGGCGGAAAGCCTTGGATTAAATTGCCCAGCCTCACAACATTTTCAAAACCTATCTGAACTGGATCGCAGCAAGGTTAGCTACCCCTGTGTACTAAAACCTTTTCAATCACGATTATTTAGGGACAACAAATGGATTAATACAGTTGTTGGCATTGTCCGCAACTCAAACGAATTAGACACATATCTCACTAAAAATACCTATCTGAACTTTAGCGGATTTATGCTACAGAAGTTTATTCCCGGTCATGGTGCCGGGATATTCTGTCTTTATAATCAAGGTAAAGCTGTCACTTTTTTTGCCCACAAACGCCTGAGAGAAAAGCCCCCCCAGGGCGGGGTAAGCGTCCTCAGCGAAAGTCAGGCGGTTGATCAAAATCTACGTGAATTTGCCGAAAAAATTCTCAATGCTGTAGCTTGGCATGGTGTCGCCATGGTTGAATTTCGCATTGATACACAGGGCAAAGCCTATCTAATGGAGATCAACACCCGTTTCTGGGGATCGCTTCAACTGTCAATTGATTCGGGGCTGGATTTCCCATGGTTACTAACAGCACAAAGCCTGAACTTGACTCATTCAGTCCCAACGCATTACAAAATTGGCCAGCGTTTACGTTGGCTTTTGGGGGATCTGGATAGCCTCTACCTATTCTTCAAATCATCCTCTAGCAACACCGCAAAATGGAAACGCCTCTTACAGTTTTTGACACCTGACTTATTTCACACTAAACATGAAGTTAATCGCTTGTCCGATTTTGGCCCGGCTATTTGCGAATTCAAACGCTATATCCACGCATTTTTTGGTAAATAACGCATGAGTCCTGTTAAACGATTAATGAAATCTACCGCTGCCAGTTTGGCATCACGTTATGGCCAACATCGCCGCCGCCACCTAGATCCTCATCTCTGGGTTCTAATGTACCATCGAATTCTACCGACAAGTGATCCACGTTTTCAGTATGAAGAACCGGGAATGATAGTGACCCCGGACACTTTTGATATGCATATGCAGGAAGCCAAAAAGCACTTTGATATATTGTCGTTGCAGGAATGGGTCCAACTGAAAACAGCAGGAGCCAGTCTACCTTCCAAAGCCTGCGTTATTACATTTGATGATGGCTGGCTGGATAATCTGGAGTTTGCTCTACCTATTTTGCAACACCACCAAGCACCAGCAACGCTTTTTGCTGTTGCCGAAAAAATAGGGACAGATTTTCAATTTTGGCCCAATCGCGTTTTATGGCTGTTATTCAATTCCGGGGCAGATTTGTTGAAGAATCATCCATTACTTGGAAAAGCCTATCCTGATAACACCCTGAAAATCGATGGGGAATGTGCTGCACAATTCATACTGCAACTTAAGCAGTTTTCTGATCAGGAAATTTTTACTTCACTGGATGAAATAGCCTGCAATACAGATTTGTTTGCGGCTATGCCTCGCGCCTTGATGAATTGGGACGAAATCAAACTTATGCAAGCATCCGGGTTAATTGATATAGGCTCCCATACCTCTAGTCACAAGCGTCTAACTGACAAACTGAATAGCGCAGATTTGCACCATGAAATTGCAGACAGTAAAGATATATTGGAAAGGGAGCTTAAGCAGAAAATTAACTTGTTTTGCTTCCCTAATGGTGATTACAATCGAACGGCCCTGGAACTGGTTAAGGCCACTTACTCTGCAGCTGTGACTACCCAAAGAGGCATAGTTATGAGTAAATCACCCAATAATAATTTTTCATTACATGAATTAAAAAGAATTGGATTGCACGAGCAAGTCAGCAACACACCTCGCAATTTCGGCGCTCGACTCTCAGGCATGATGTAGCGATTCTTTTAATGTAAGTTTGTAGGAGGCTTACCATGGATAGACTACTTGCGCATTTATTGGCGGTATCCCCACTTAATGCAATAGCCTTAAGCCTGTTTGGCCACTATGTAACAATTTATATGTTACACAGACCCAAACCAAGCAATGGAATGTTCAATGGTACCTGTCCAAATCTACTCGATAAATGTTTGGCCTATGCACAAAAAAAGGGATTTGAATTTGCGAGTATTGATGATTTGATTTTAATGGCACTCAATGGCCAAACGACCAAACGACCAACCCTTTGCTTTACTATGGATGATGGCTATCTTGACCAACTCACAGTACTCACTCCGATTTTTTTAAAATACAACGCCAAACCGACTATTTTCGTCCTGAGCGATTTCTCTGACAAAATTGATTGGCCTTGGGACGCCAAATTAATGTATTTGTGCCAGGCTACTGAAAAGGGATTCACTCAATTTAGCTTCGACCAACAAACATTTTCGTTGAATTTTTCAACTCAAGAAGATCGCACGAAAAGCAGAAGAAAAATTACCGCTTTTGCCAAACATCTTGTGGATGACAGACAAGATGAATTTTTAATTTACCTGCAATCTATATTGGCCACAACTCTACCCAAAACTGCACCTGAAGAATTTGCTCCCGCTGACTGGGAGAGCTTACGCCATTATCAACAAATGGGATTAAATGTAGGGGCACACGGAAAATCTCATAAAGTATTTAACAGCTTAAGTCATGAACGAATTAGCCAAGAACTGACTTCTTCGAGAGAACGTTTATTCGCAGAAATCCCTCAAGCGTCCAATGTCTTCTGTTATTCTTCTGGCACACATCAGGACTATTCACCAGAACATTGTAATTTAGTAGCCCAAGCGAATTTTGTTGCTGCCGTCAGTGCAGAACCTGGCAATACCACTTTGAAAACAATTACCCAAGATTTATTTAATATCAAACGTCACAGTTTTCCGGCTAGCCAAGAAAAATTTATTCGCTATTCCTCTTGGATAGAATATCTCCGTTCCAAAATGAACTAATCCTTAAGACTATTCTCAATGCAAAAACTAGCGTTATCTGAACTACATGCTCAATTAAAATCGCAAAAAAGTGTCAAGGGAGAAATTGCCAGGCAATTTAAAAATGTAGCTAAAGGGAGTGATGAGCATCAGCAGTTACTCATGCAAATGCAGAAAATTTCTGCAGAGATTAATGAAACTGAAACCGTTATTAAAACAATTTCTAAAAATGCGGCCAGCATAGAATCAACAGCCGGACCTAACAATATTGCTTTTGATTATCTTCAACCTGAATTGATTTTTGATGGCACTTTCAAAATCACTCTTGCCAAAGATACAACCGACTGGAAGTTATTTCTTGGACAAAATACACACACTCCTTACCACCAACCCGCTTGGCAAGATCTCATAAAAAACGAATTTGGGCATGAAACTATCGTATTAATTGCTCACGACTCGTTGAGAAACATTTTGGGAGCAATGCCACTTACGATTTTTTCCAGCAAATTATTTGGTCGCTTTGCAGTTTCTATTCCTTTTATCAATTATGGCGGCGCGATCACGCAATATAAAAATATTAGCCAAACGTTAGTTCAAGAGTGTAAATACCTTCTGGCAAAATTTAATTTATCGCATATTGAAGTCCGCAGCATTCAACCGGATCTTTACCCAGTGTTTACAGATAAAAAAGCTTCAATGATTTTGCGATTACCCGAATCAGATGAAATATTGGATAAATCGCTGGGAGCTAAATTACGATCGCAATACAAAAAAGCAGATGACTACTCTCCAAAATTAAGTATTGGCAAAACCGATTTGTTGGATGATTTTTATCAAGTATTTGCACGCAATATGCGCGACCTAGGCACACCGGTTTACCCAAAACATTTTTTTCGCGCCATTTTAGAGAATGAACACATTGGCGCGACTATTTTGTGTGTGTCGGTTAGCCGCAAACCCGTTTCGGCTGCATTTTTAATTGCTAACAACAATATATTAGAGATCCCTTGGGCATCCACTATCACTGAAGCTAACAAACAAAATATGAATATGTGGATGTATCGACAGATATTATCTTTTGCTATTGAAAATAAATTCGAATTTTTTGATTTCGGTCGTTCCACAATTGATGCCGGGACTTACAAATTCAAAAAACAATGGGGAGCAATCCCCACACAACACTACTGGTATTACATAATGCCTGAAGGTCAGGCCTTGCCTGAAATCAACCCCAACAATCCCAAATACAAATTGTTCATTAGCCTCTGGAAGCTCATGCCTGTCTGGCTAACTAAAATCATTGGTCCGCTGCTGATAAAACATATTCCCTAGGTTGGTAGTGAGCAGTGCTCTCACCACCATCGCGCAGGATAATACTTATATATAGCCACAAAATTAATTAATGGTCATATATAAAGCCAAATACTTGCAAGCTTCAATGCTAATTACGGGCTCGCCAGATCATAATTTTATACCTATACTAATCTCTTACTAGTCTTAAGATGCTTATATATGCCCAAAAAAAGTGACGTTTACAATCAACTAGCCGTTTCTGATATCAGTCGGATTAAGGATTTGGGACATAGGTTACGTTTTGCTCGTCAGCGTCGAGGCTGGACTCAAGCCGAGTTAGCCGAAAAATCTGGCATGTCCCTAGGCACTATCAAACATATAGAAGCCGGCCATATGCAGGTGCCCCTGGGATTTTGGGTTAAGTTGATGGAGGTCTTTTATCTTTCAAATGGATTTGATGATTTGGCTCAGCCAGAAAATGACACAGTCGGTGCTTCACTCGAAATTCGAAAGCCAGTTTTGCGTGTACGCAAAAAACAGGATACATCTCTTGATCAATCATTGGATTTGGATCTCTAGCTATGCGGGAAAGCCTCTATGTGCACTTAAAAATATCGCCCGATGAATTTATTCTTGTGGGCCAGTGTGTACGCGATACAGCACTCAACAAAGGTGTTTTTAAATATGCACAATCCTATTTACATCGCGCTGATGCTTATCCATTTGATCCCATAAACTTTCCACTCAGCAATGAAAAATTCTATCTGCCTTATGACAAAGAAAACCCGGGTATACCCGGATTTATTTTGGATGGCGGGCCTGACCACTGGGGCAAACGCCTATTACAGACCTTGTTAAATCCTCCACCGCAAAGTGAAGTGGAATTTCTATTAGCCGCATCGGGGACAGGTGTAGGTGCACTACGTTTTACCGCCACCAAAGACTCACCTCCACCCGATGCACCTTTTCGCCCTTTCGAACACTTGGAGGATATGATCACCATAGCGAAAGCCATTGAAAATGGTGACGTTGTAGATCAATCACAGCGTATTTATTTTGAACGTGGTGCTTCAGTAGGTGGTGCTCGCCCAAAAACATTAATTTTCTATGAAGGCGCAGAATGGATTGCCAAATTTCCGCGCATTGGCGATGAGTTTGATAATCCACTTGTCGAACATCTCACTATGCAAATGGCTCGCGAAACCGGCATGGATGTCGCCGAAACTAAAATTGTTCATACCTCGCAAGGAAATGTTTTATTAGTGCGACGTTTTGATTGGGAAGTGCATGGCGTTATTCACTTTATTTCACTGCACAGCCTGATCAATGTCTATGCCATTCGCGATATTACTGATGAAGCCTTTAATTACACCCACATAGCAAAAATTACCAACGGCTTGTCAAATGACACTCAAGTCAAACAAGAAGTTTTTCGTCGCATGTTATTTAATATAGCTGTCGGCAATACTGATGATCATATGCACAATCACGCCATGATCAAAATGCCCAACCAAAAACAATATAGTCTGGCACCCGCTTATGATGTTGTACCCAATCCGGCATTTATTGGCTCACACACCATTTGTGTCGGCCCAATGGGACGCATGCCCAGCAAAGATAATGTGCTAGGGGCAGCGCAACAAATGGGTCTAAGCAATATCGAGCGCGATCAAATAATTCAACAAGTAAAACAGGTCACCGAGCGCTGGCAGGAGGTTATGCGCGCAGAAAATATTCCTGATAATCAAATTCAACGCATGGAAAAATGCTTTACACCGGGGCAACATGTATTGGCGGCGCTGGCGAAATAACTATAAAAAAACTCGGTCAAAACGAGCTTTTAATATGAGGTTTTGATTTAATCCTACTAAATTTCTTTATTTACCACTGCCAAGCGGTCTTTAATACTTTTATTTTCTGGTGCAATCCCAGAAGCGACCAACAAAACAGTTTTGGCTTCTGAATATTTTTGATTATGTATTAATATGGCTGCGTAAGTGTCCATAACGTCAACTGACTTTGGTGCGAGTTTATAAGCATTAGCAGCAAGCTCTTCTGCCTTTTTACTATTGCTTTCCATGTAAAGCCAAGCCAAATTATTTATGGCAGCAATATTGTCAGCTTGTAAGCTTAATAACTTTTCGTAGGAAGCAATGGCTTCAGTATTTTTTCCTTGTTCTTGTTCTAACATTGCATTTAGTAAAAGGGCATGCGTACTTTCCGGCAAGCGCCGGTTCCATTCTGTTACTAAAGCCACAATAGCTTTTTCATCATGATTCAGAAGATAAATACTATAAAGTTTTTCAGCGTAAAGATCGAATGCCTCCAATTTCCATGCAGAACGAAATTGTTTAAGTGCATCAGCTGTATGTCCTTCTTTTTCACTGATCAAACCCCACAAGAATAGGCGAATAGCTGATAGTCTTGGCTCATCTTGTTCAACTATTTTTTTTGCCTGATCAATTTGATTATTTTTTAATGCTATTTGTACATAGTAATACAGCGCAGTTCTATCATCAGCATCCACACCTAAAGATTTCATAAAAGCCGTCTGCGCCTGAGAAAGTTCTCCTGTTTTATAAAGTTGAAAGCCGTGGGCATTATAAACAGACGTTATTTGTTTTCTTACTTTTTTATCTGATGTTTTTTGAAGCACCTGATTAAACTGCTTTTCCACCTCATCCCATCGTTCAAGGCGCGCACCAATCAACGCCAAGTAAAAACATGGCTGCCAAAGCGTTTCATTTGATTGCTGAAGCTTTTGTAAATAGGATTTAGCAGGTACGATGATTTTATCATCGACCAAACTAAACCAACGTGCATATATTTGACTAGACTCTGGAGCCAAACTTAAAAATTCCTGCAATGTTTTTCGTGCAGATTCATTTTTACTTTGTTTTAAATAGACATCTGACAATAATATGAGCGTAGTCATTTTATCATTTGGTGATGCACTAACTTGCATTGCAATCAATTTACTTTCTGCTAGCTGGAACTGTTCCTGTTCAAACAACCACCAAGCTTCGATTAAGTCCACTTGAAAACTACGCGGAAATTTCTTTTTTAACTGCTCAATTTCCGTTACCACAGCTTTATCATCTTTATCCAAACTCAGTTGATGAAAATAAGTTTGCACTATCACCCTGTCAAGTGGCGCTTTCCGATATGCTGTTTCTAACTGCGCCAGACCCTGTTCCTTTTCATTTAACCGATAGTGGCGTTCAGCCAATGCCAATCTAAGTCGCTGTTGCTCGGGATCCATAGCGACACTTTTCTCCAGCGCCATAGCACCATCCCTATCAATAGGGTTTTGCTGTAGTAGAGCTAATCCATACGTTGCCAATAATTTTGCATTTTTTGGTTGCGCATGCACCGAATTTTTTAACAGCTCTATTGCGTCATCAATTTTATTATTACGTGCCTTTAGCAAACTACTCGCTTGAATTAACCCAGGAGTCGCAGTTTCAGGATCAATAACTTCTGACAAGTATTCTTCTGCCTCCTGATCGTGTCCTTCTTGAAACGCAATTACCCCCAACAAAGTAGTCACATTGGAGTTATTGGGGAAACTATTATGAAGCTCAGTAAGAAGTGTTTTAGATTTTTCAACTTCACCTTGTGAATATAAGGTTACCGCATCATCAAAACGACTTTTCATTGAGTCAAGCTGAGGATTAGCTGTTGCCAATATTTTTTGGTACATATAGGCTTCACCCGAACGACCCTGCTGAATTAACATTTGTACCAACATAGTTAAGATATTGGCTTTTTCTACCGTTAAAGTGTCAGCATTTACACTAGATGAAAGAGCTATAGTTAAATCTTTTTCAGCGGATTCAAAACGAGACTGGCGAATATTCAGATCAGCCAATCTAATCAGTGATTGAACATAAAGTTCAGATGAAGAATCAATTTGCGAATAAAGCGTTTCTGCTTGTTTCCAATCGGAATCTATAAATGCTTTTTCAGCCTTTGCAAATGACAAATAACCATCTCCTTCTGCAAAGGCAGCGATTTTTCTGACTTCCATATCGTATTCATTATTTTCATCCAAGTGTAAATAGCACCGCGCCCTAAGCAATCGAAATGCTTGATCTTGTTGCACACTGGACAAAGCCAAAGTGTCTAATGCTGATCGATATTTTTTGCGCTGGAAATAAGAAAATGCCAACTCGTAACTCAGCTCCGGCATCAGACCAAGTTTATTACTAATTAATTTTTCAACTTCAGAATAGTAACCAATTTGATTGTAAATTCTTGCAATCTGTAAATAACCCTGGGCGGAATCAGGCGTCACTCGAATTACATTTCTAGCCTGCACTAAAGCCGAACGCAATTGCCCTTGCCTGGTTAATTGTTCTGCCGATTTCAAATATTGCATCGACTGATTTTCAAGATCTTCTTGTTTATTACCGCAGGCCGATAATTCAACAATTAGAAATATAACAACCGCAGTATAAAATAATCTCATCACAACATTTACTCAAAATGGTAAGCCAGAGCTAGACCCGTAAAATTCTCAGTGTAATCCTGTAGTTTGGCATCCGAGGTTCTTTTTTCTTGTTCCGTAAATATCTCAAGATTAAAACTTCGTAAAAATTCGTAACGAAATGATACTCGAGAAAAAGCCTGACGATAACTTTCTTCAGATAATCCCAGTACCGGTTGCTGGTCATTAACACCATAGGTCATCAACAATAACGCTCTAGGTGAGAAGTTATAGCGAAAGCTGATTGAAGCACCTTTCTGTGTCGACTCATCTTCTGATTCAATGTAATCATCTTTTGAGTGAGTCAATGCCAGGTTTAAATCGCAACGAGCACACAGACTTGACGTGGTAAAATTTAGACCACTAGTTCTACGTTTAATTAACTCTATATTACTGCTCACAGCATCAACACCAGGAACACCTAAAATTTCTAATTCCATACCTTGACCAAAAGAACTATCAGTTACAGATTGATCCACAAATAAACCAAATTGATTTGTACCGGTCTTATAATTTAACGAGGCCTCATAATGCGGAGCTGAATACTCTTCACCAATTTCGGGCTTGACTTGATCTTGGCCAGCGCCAAATGAATAGGATAATTTGCGCAAACTGACTTGATAGACAACCGCCGCAGTGTTCAACTTGTAATCGGCTTGAGGAAAATTCAAAAATTCTGATTTAATTGTTTTCAAGCGAATATTGAATGAATCAACAGTCGAAAAATCATGCTGATAATCCAGTCCTAAACTGTTTCGATCAGAGTCTCTGGTTTCAGATTCAAGATAACGAGTACGTGTTGCATCCACAGAGGCCACCAATTCATCGCTTCCCGAAATATCAAGCCGGGCACTAGGCATTACAGAATAGATTTCTCTCTCTTCCTGATTACTGGTGCCTGGCACTTGTGATATATCCTTAAGTAAAGTTCTGCGTGAGTGTCGCAAATCCAAATTAAATACGTCCTGCGAATTCCCAAATTTAACTGAAGAGTCACCTTGTAAATAGTTTTCGCCTTCCTGAGAATCATCAGCAAAAGTTTCTTTAGTTGCCGTATATTGCACACTGGCATCAACCCAACGATTTAACCAATCACCTTTCACCGATCCAGAATAACGATTTTGCTTTTCACTAAGCTCGTCTTCACTTGTTTTTAACGCATTATCTGAACTACCTGCTGCAGCGGATAAATCCACCGAAAAATTCTTAGCAAAAGTCATGGATGGTAAAAGAATTACCAAGGGCATTATCGATATTATTTTCTCTTTCATAATTATGTTCTCGTTACGACCATTAGCTCCACGACTGAATTAAATGTGAATTTAGTTCTAGTGCTTAACTCGCAAACACCATTCCAGCAAACTTTTCTTTTCCAACCGCATCTACTGCCGCAAGAACTTCATCAGTTACCGCTTTTCCAAATGGCACAACCAACAAAGTGTAATCACAAAATTTTGACAAAATTCTTGCTTCAGTAGATTGCTGGACGGAGGGAGCGTCCAAAACAATAAAACGATCCGGATAACGTGATTTAATTTCGTTGATGAAGGATTGCATCTTTTTTGAGTTGAAAATTTCAGCTGCGGATTCACTACCTTGACCTGATGGTATAATTCGCAAGCGTTCTATGCCCGATGGGTAAATAATATCTTCCAGCGCTTTTGAATTATCGGAAAGATACTGAGTCAATCCATATTGGACATTCCCTACAATATACTTATCAATATTCGATTCATAAGGATTACAGTCAACATAGAGCGCAGTCTTATAATGGTCGAGAGCAAAGGTCGCGGCAAGATTAAACGAAAATGCACTTGAAGATCCAGTTCGAGCAACAGACGTTACCAACACCACCATATTGTCAGTTTTACTTTTTTGTAGCAGTCGAATTCTAACTTCACGAAAAGCATTTAACAGGTTGCGCTGGCGCATGCCAGCAAAGATCACCTTTTTATCATAAAGCTCCTCATGCGACCAAAGAGTCGGCGTCGGGATATTTTTGATCTGCTCGTGTTTTTTATGCTCCATTACAGCATCTTTCACCAGCTGAACAGAAGACTCGACCAAATCGTTAAACTCTTCAGTCAAAGAAAGAGAATTCTTCTTATCACGATTTTTTTTGTCCATAGTATATTTCTCGGATTAACCTCTGGTGATATGCCAAAAGGCAGCTGCTATGAAATAAATAATCATACCGGAGCAAGCTACTGCTAATAACATAAGCGCATCTTTACGCAACAATCTTTGAACAATTGGCGAATCATAGTGCGGAATAACTCCAATTATATTTACGTCTTCTGGCAGTTGCTTTTGCAGAATTCTTGCGGACCTCAAGTGTGGGTCCACCATAATATAAGCGATCAATAAACCAATCGGAGCGAGAAATGCCAAAATAGGTCCCAAAATTGCGAAGTGAATAAATCGCAATCCTGTAGGTTTCAATGGAAAAGATGGGGACTCCTGAACGCGGTATATCACACCCTGTCCTTCCTGATCCAAGGTCATAGATAAACGTGCTGCCGCTCTTTTTTCAGACATCTCTTCATAGAGTTTATGTGTTACATCATTGTCGCGCGTTAGTTCAGACAATTTTGCCTGCCTTTCCGCAATACGTTCTTGTCGAGCCATTTCTTCCGATTGCAACTTTAAAAGTGATTGCATTCTTCGTTTTTGGGTACGCATTTCCACATCAGCTTCAGATGCCTGTTTGCGCAATTGCTCATAGAGTGGATTTTGAACTTTTTCTCCACTACCAAAAATCGCACCTGACTCCTGCATCTTTTGCATCGCAGCGTCTACGTCTGCTATTTGTGATTTCAATGCAATAACATCAGGATAATTATCCTGGTAACTCAACTGTAGCTTTTCCAACTGCCCTGTTAACATCTGGCGTCTTTGTCGCAACTCATCGGCCTGTCCTTTAGCTTGAAGATATTGCCCTTCATTACCCAATTGTTGCGTTAGTGAGTTAGCTCTTGCTTGTGTTTCTTCCATATTAATTTTTAAAGTTTCCAGTTCCTGTCGCAAACTCGCCAATCGCGAATTCACCTGATCCTCCGTTCCATCTGTATTTTGGGCTTTAAATTCTTTTAGTTTTTCCTCAGCATTTTCTAATTGTTTTTTATAGATTTGCACTTGTGAATCAATAAACGTATAGGCGCTCATACTTTCGTTGCGTTTCTTGCGAGCTGCATTTTCAATAAATTCAGCCACTATTGCATTAAGCAACTCAAAAGACATATCTGCATTATTAGCGGTAACCATTAAACGGAAATAGTCATTACTACGCTCTCGCTCAATATGAACTCGTGCGCGAATAAAATCGACTACTCTCAACTGCTCTACTTCTGTCATGCCATCCTTTATTAGTCCCGATCTCAGTCCCACCGCTAACATAATAGGCTTGGTGTAGATAATTTCACTGGCCTTTTCCGATCTATCTATTTTTGTAACTTCAGCGTTACCTTTTAATAAATCACCAATAATATTACTGTCCTCTGCATAGAGAACCGCTGTTGTAGTGTAGTTCTTGGGTATCAAAAACCCTACACTTAATACCATAAACGCAATCACCAAAAAAATAGCTACAACAATAAAGCGGAATCGAATCAACTCCGCCTTAAAGGCATCAAACAACTCGCGAAGATAAACTTTATCCATGAATTTTCTCTTGTATGTAGACTCTGCTTACAATAGCTAAGCAAATTTAAAATATTCTTTCTGGAACGCTAACAATATCTGATGGTTGTAAGGTGTAATTAGTTTCAACCTCACCATCATTTAGCAAGCTATCCAACTTAACAGGATAAGCTTTGGTGGTGCCATTAATTTTTCGGTAAAGTGTTGCGCGATTGCCTGATGCAAAATCATTTAACCCACCAGCAAGTAACACTAAATCCAATACTGTCATACCATCTCTATAGGCAATCGACTGTGGATTTTTTACTGCTCCAGTCACGCGAACACGCCGCAAGAAATCAGAGCTGCTGGGATTTGAAACTATAACTGTAACCTGCGGATTTTTTACGTAATTAGATAACTTCTTACCTATAGACTGAGCCAATTCATTGCTAGTCATATCTGCCGCAGGTACATCACCAATTAATGGCATAGATATTTTACCGTCGGGGCGAACACGTAATTTCATACTCAGCTCAGGATTGCGCCAAACATTTACGTCAAGATCATCATCTACACCGATGCGGTATTCACCTGGAGTTACAGCTGACTCCATTATTGGTGGCATGCTTTCTTTTTTGGTTCCAGAACAACTGGCACACAATAGAGCCACAATGCCAACTAACACAAATGAGACTATTTTCATATTTTTCACTCCGTTATTTTTAATGGACGCCTTTACCTAAAAGTATTATTTCCACAGTTTGAATCATGATAAGAATATCCATCATAAAACCGTGATTTTTGGTGTAATACAAATCGTATTGCAGTTTATTTTTGGCATCTTCCACTGAAGCACCATAAGGGTATTTAAGCTGCGCCCAACCCATTAAGCCTGGCTTTACTTTATGACGCATATCAAAATAGGGAATTTGTTCACAGAGATTTTTTACGAATTCAGGACGCTCAGGCCTTGGTCCGACGAAACTCATATGCCCAGCTAACACGTTGTAAATTTGTGGCAGTTCATCCAGACGGGTATTGCGAATAAATGCACCTACACGAGTAACCCGATTATCATTTTTTTGCGCCCATACAGCGCCATTTTTTTCAGCATCTTGCCGCATACTACGGAATTTATAGATTCGAAACGATTTCCCATTCAAGCCTACTCGTACCTGATGATAGAGCGCAGGCCCTTTACTTTCCAGTTTAACTGCAAGAGCGGTCAACAACATGAATGGCCATAAGAGCAACAGAAAGACACTTGCCAGAATCAAATCAAATAAACGTTTGGCGACAAGTGAACTACGTGAAAAGTTAAATCCATCGGAATACAACATCCAACCCGGCTGTAATAATCCCACATCAATGATGCCCATTTCACGCTCGTAAAAACTTTGCGCGTAAACAGATGGCACCCCCATCAGTTTACAATCCAGAAATTGACTCAATGGAAATGCATCGCCTGACAAACGACGTCGCTCATCAGGAGTAATCACAATTTCCGATATTTCTTTTTCTTTCACAAATGCCACCCAATCTTCGGGCTCATTGACTACCGGTACTTCCGTCACCTGTATAGATTCCAGTGCACTGGGAACGCAGGCAATGATGTCAATGGCCAAACTATCTGAATGGGGCAGGAGTTCACTCAGCAATTTTTTAGCTTTCTCGCCGGCGCCGTAAAAAAGAACGTGCCGGCGCACCTGCTTCACGTCCACCACACGAATAAAGATCAGACGTACAATTGCGATCACTATAGTAGCGATTAACACTGCCCAAAAAATCAGTCGCTGACCAAAAATGCTTTCCATGGTAATCAAGTCAATTAAAAATAAAGCTGCACTGGAAAGCAAAAAGAAACTGACCAGTGTACGCAACAACATATTGACCAAACCCTCTCGTACTAGCGAAGAGTAAACTCCCATAGCCAAACTACTAAAGGTCATCACTACAACAAAAGTAATACAAGGGACGAGAAAATCAGAAAATTGCGAAGCGGGATTTAGGAATTCTGCTGTTTTATAGGCAAGTCCCAGAGACAAAACAAGACTAATTGCCTCCGTAATTGCCAGATACAAATAAGGTAAATGAATATAATGTTTATTAACACGTATGTAAGACAAACCCGACTCCTAGGATTACCATTTTCGTAATGACTGAACTGGCAGATTCCCTGCCGAAAAAAGCCGAGTGATTATAGCCTGATTCATACCAAATACTCGCGATAAAACAATTACAACCAAAGTCGAAAACTAGCAGTGACTTGTGATACCTTTGCCAGCTTTGGAAACATCCACCAACAGGAATTTTTTATGTTCCCCACAAATCCCAAATTATGCATTATCGGCCTGGGTTACGTCGGCCTTCCCTTGGCTGTCGAATTTGGAAAAAAAGTCGACACCCTCGGCTTTGATATTAATACACATCGAGTTGATGCTCTTCGTCAGGGACTAGACTCTACCCTTGAGCTTTCCAGTGAAGAACTTAACGAACCTGTTCACTTGCGTTACACCACTCAAGAGGCCGACGTTCAAGGCTGTGACGTCTATATAGTGACAGTTCCCACACCAATTAATGCGGGTCATCAACCAGATTTAACACCGCTTGAGAAAGCGTCAGCGCTACTTGGTCGTGTCCTCAAAAAGAATTCCATCGTCATTTATGAGTCGACTGTTTACCCAGGCTGCACTGAAGAAATCTGCATTCCGATCATAGAGCAAGTTTCAGGCCTAAAATTCAATCGCGATTTTTTTGCGGGTTATAGCCCCGAGCGAATCAATCCTGGCGACAAAGAACGTCGTGTACACAACATTATCAAGATCACTTCTGGCTCTACGTCTGAAGTGGCAGACTATGTTGACCAGCTGTATCGCAAAATAGTGGTGGTCGGTACCCACAAGGCCAGCAGTATTAAAGTGGCTGAAGCTGCCAAGGTCATTGAAAACACACAACGCGACGTCAATATCGCATTGGTCAACGAATTAGCGTTGATTTTTCATCGAATCGGCATAGACACACTCGAGGTACTTGAAGCTGCAGGTACCAAATGGAACTTCCTGCCCTTCCGCCCGGGTTTGGTTGGCGGCCACTGCATCAGTGTCGACCCTTATTATTTGACCTATAAAGCTCAGCAAGTCGGCTATTACCCGGAAGTCATTTTGTCCGGACGTCGTGTTAACAATGCTATGGGATCATTTGTCGCTGACTCAGTCATTAAAATGATGACAAAACGTAAAGCTCAAGTGGTAGATGCGCGGGTATTAATCATGGGTTTAACCTTCAAAGAAAACTGCCCGGATCTTCGTAATACTGGCGTTATCGATATTATTGAAGAAATGAAAACCTATAACACTTTGGTGGATATTTACGACCCATGGGCAGATCCCACCGAAGCTGAACACGAATATGGTTTGACCTTGATTCAAGCACCCGAAAAAAATACTTACGATGCCATTATTATTTGTGTTGGCCACAATCAATTTAAAGAAATGGGCGCAGAAGGTATTCGTGCATTAGGCAAGCCAAACAATGTGTTATTTGATGTGAAGCACGTTCTACCAAAATCAACTGTAGATGCGAGACTCTAACTAACGCTAACCGCCGATGAGCAAACATGAGATAAAAAATGCCAACACCTAACGCGACCAAACATTCGCCGAAGCCAAAAAAAATGACTCATGCGATGACCGTTGACGTAGAAGATTATTTTCACGTTGCGGCGTTTAATCAAGTAATTGATCCCGCCACTTGGGATACATGGCCCTGTCGCGTTGAACAAAACACCAATACACTTCTGGCGTTATTTGATCGCAACAAAATTAAAATTACTTTTTTTATTTTAGGCTGGGTTGCAGAGCGTTATCCGGAATTAATTAAACGTGTTCACCAACAAGGCCATGAAATTGCCTCGCACGGATATAGCCACCAATTAATATACAAGCAAGACCCAAAAGTCTTTCGCGAAGAAACTGCAAAATCAAAACAAATTCTGGAAGATTTAATTCAACAACCCATTAACGGTTATCGCGCCGCCAGCTACTCCATTACCCGCAATTCACTTTGGGCGTTAGACACTCTGGCGGAATTAGGATTTACCTGGGACTCCAGTATTTTTCCCACGCGACATGATAACTATGGCATTCCTGACAGCCCGGAAGAGCCTTATAAAATCGGCACTCATGCTGGAAAAATTCTGACAGAGTTCCCGCTCACGACTGCAAAAGTTTTCGGGCTATCTGTACCCGCAGCAGGCGGCGGATATTTCCGACAATATCCTTATTTTTTATCGCGCTGGTTATTTGAACGCGCCAGCTTAAATCAAACCAAACCACAAATTTTTTATCTACACCCTTGGGAAATTGATCCCGACCAACCCCGCGTCCCTAATGCGAGCAGATTCAGTAACTTCCGCCACTACACCAACTTACATCGCTGCTTACCTCGATTGGAGAATATGCTGAGAGATTTTAAATTCGGCACTATTAGTGAAAGTTTAGGTCGCACGAGCATTGAAAAGACTATTCATATTGATGATTTAGGGAAGAGTTAAATTTCACCCCACCCTAACCCTCCCCTTAGCAAGGGGGAGGTTAGTAGGGGGTGATCTCACCAGAGATCATTTCATACTCCCCAATCAAAAAATCAGCCGCATCATTCAACTTTTCCGAAAACAATAAATCCTTTTTATCCTGATTAATTTTCCAAGCAAAAGGCGTCATATTCAAAAGCGATTTAACTTTCTCTGGCTGATCCAACGTAATAGAGAATTGAATATTTGTTGTCTTAGTTAATTCAAAACCGTCCACTTCTGGTAAAGCTTGCAGTGGACGAATCTCTTGGTAAATTTTCTTTCGCAATTCAATCAAGTGTTGTTGGCCGGGGACAACCAGAATTAACTTCCCGTTGGATTTTAAAACGCGCAATAGTTCACTGTCTTTACTAGGCGCCAGTATGCGAACAATTACATCCATTGATTGATCTTCTAGTGGCAAATCAAAATTGGATGCCACCCAATAATTTAAATTAGTCTTTTTCTTGGCTGCTTTTGCAGCCAATGCGATTCCTGCTTTTGCGATATCCACTCCGTATATATCGGCATTGGGCAGTAGCTCTGCAAAAGCGGATGTGAAATGGCCTTCACCACAACCTAAATCCAACAAGCTTTCTGCTTCCTTATCAATAACAGAGTACAAAGCCTGCTTTAAAGGTTCAAAATATCCAGCTTGTAAAAATTCACGGCGAGCTTTGAGCTGTTCTTTTGTATCCCCAGGATTCTTGGAATTTTTATGCTGGACTGGCAGTAAATTAAAATAACCATCTTTAGCACGATCAAATTGATGCTGATTTATGCAACTGACGCCCTCTGTATTTTGTTGGAACACAGACTGGCATAATGGGCAGCGTAACAATAACTTATTTACCATTTTCCTGCTTGACTCCCGCAAATTTGAACAATTCGATATTCATTCCTATTTCCTTATTTTATTTTTCCAAAAAAAAACGCCAAACATTAGTTTGGCGTTTTTTAATTCACTACTGAATTTATTCAGCTTCTACAGCAACTGCATCAGCAGGACGATCAACTAACTCAACATACGCCATTGGTGCCTTATCACCGGCACGGAAGCCGCATTTCAGAATACGTACATATCCACCTGGACGAGCTTGGTAACGTTGACCTAACTGGCTAAATAGTTTACCTACAGCTTCTTTGCTGCGCAGACGTGCAAATGCCAAGCGGCGGTTTGCTACGCTATCTTCTTTCGCCAAAGTAATCAGCGGCTCAATCACGCGACGAAGCTCTTTGGCTTTTGGCAAAGTGGTTTTAATTAATTCGTGCTCAACCAAGGATGCCGACATATTGCGGAACATGGCTTTACGATGAGAAGCATTACGGCCGAGTTGACGACCCGATAGACGATGACGCATTTCAAATTTCCTTCAAATATGGATTGTTTACACAATCTCGTTAATCATCCGCACCGAAGTGAGTTACGAACGAGCTAATAATAGCAAAGGCCATTTATTGAAAAATATTTTCTCTAAATGGCCTTTGAGGATTAATCGTTTTTCAAACTAGCAGGAGGCCAGTTTTCCAAACGCATACCGAGAGACAAACCGCGAGATGCAAGAACGTCCTTAATTTCGGTAAGAGATTTTTTACCTAAATTTGGTGTCTTCAGCAATTCAACTTCCGTGCGTTGAATCAAATCACCAATGTAGTAAATGTTTTCCGCTTTCAAACAGTTAGCAGAGCGAACTGTCAATTCCAAATCATCCACTGGACGTAAAAGAATTGGGTCAATTGTTTCTTCTTTTTGCTCTGGAGCAGATTGTTTTTCACCTTCCAAATCAACAAATACAGCAAGCTGTTGTTGCAGGATGGTAGCAGCACGACGAATCGCTTCTTCAGGATCAATAGTGCCGTTGGTTTCTAACTCAAGCACCAGTTTATCCAAGTCAGTACGTTGTTCAACACGCGCACTTTCTACAGAATAAGCCAAACGTTTTACAGGACTAAATGAAGCATCCAACTGCAGACGACCAATAGCTCGACTTTCATCATCATCTCGACGACGGCTATCGGCAGGCTGGTAACCGCGACCGCGAGTAATAGTCAAACGCATTTTCAGTTCAGTGTTACCTGTGATGGTAGCAATTAAATGATCGGGGTTTTTAATTTCAATATCGTGATCTACCTGAATATCACCGGCAGTCACAATACCTGGACCCTTCTTAGTCAAGGTCAGCACAGCATGATCTTTACCATGCATAATAACAGCTACACCTTTAAGATTGAGAAGTATCTCAATCACATCTTCACGTACACCTTCAATAGCACTGTACTCATGCAACACACCATCAATTTCAACTTCAACAATTGCGCAACCGGCCATTGAAGAAAGTAAAATACGACGCAATGCGTTTCCAAGCGTATGCCCAAAGCCACGCTCTAATGGCTCCAACACCACGCGTGCGCGGGTTGGACCACTTTCGGTAACATCTATATGACGAGGAGTTAAAAATTCGTTTACTGCAGTCTGCATAGCCACACCTTTTAGTTAGATTTTCCTTACTTAGAGTAAAGCTCTACGATCAGGTTTTCGTTGATGTCAGCAGGCAGGTCGCTACGATCAGGAACACGTTTGAATACGCCTTCTTTTTTCTCGCTATTGACGTCTAACCACTCAACGTTACTGCGCTGGCCTGCTAAATTCAGCGCACTTTGAATACGCAGCTGATTTTTAGCTTTTTCACGAACAGCGACAACATCACCAGCAGCAACCTGGAATGACGGAATGTTGACTGTCTTGCCATTAACGCAAATTGCTTTGTGCGAAACCAATTGACGCGATTCAGCACGAGTTGAGCCAAAGCCCATACGGTAAACCACGTTATCCAAACGGCACTCCAACAGTTTCAACAAGTTCTCACCACTTGCGCCTTTACGACGAGCAGCTTCTTTGTAGTAACCGCGGAATTGCTTTTCAAGAACGCCATAAATTCGACGAACTTTTTGCTTTTCACGCAACTGAACACCGTAGTCCGATAAACGTCCACGACGTTGACCATGCTGACCTGGAGCAGTTTCAATTTTACATTTTGAGTCTAACGCACGCGCACCACTCTTTAAAAAAAGATCAGTACCTTCACGGCGAGACAGTTTACAGCTTGGACCAATATAACGTGCCATTATCTATCTCCCCTTACACGCGACGTTTCTTCGGCGGACGACAGCCGTTGTGTGGAATAGGTGTTACGTCAGTGATGTTGGTAATTTTATAACCAACATTATTCAACGCACGCACAGCTGATTCACGACCAGGACCTGGGCCTTTAACTTCAACATCGAGGTTTTTCAAACCGTACTCTTTAGCTGCTTCACCAGCACGCTCTGCTGCAACCTGAGCAGCAAATGGAGTAGATTTGCGAGAACCACGGAAACCTGAACCACCTGAAGTGGCCCATGCCAAAGCATTACCTTGACGATCCGTGATGGTGACAATGGTATTATTAAAAGAAGCGTGGATGTGCGCAACGCCATCGACAACCGTCTTTTTAATTTTCTTCTTTACTGCTGATTTATTACCTGGCTTAGCCATAGCAACTCTTCCTACTAAATGATTAGCCTAGTGATTGATGTAACCAAGAATTACTTCTTGATCGGCTTACGTGGACCCTTACGGGTACGGGCATTGGTCTTGGTACGTTGACCACGAAGTGGCAATCCACGACGATGACGCAAGCCACGATAACAACCCAGATCCATCAAGCGCTTGATGTTCATCGAAATCACTCGACGCAAATCACCTTCAACGGTACGCTTGGCCACTTCATTACGGACAGCGTCCATTTGCTCTTCTGACAGAGTGCCGATTTTAGTTTCTTCAGCAATGCCAGCAGAAGCACAGATTTGTTTCGCAGATGTACGACCGATACCATAGACATAAGTCAATGAAATAACGGCGTGTTTGTTATCTGGTATATTGACACCAGCAATACGAGCCATTCAGATTACTCCAACAACACTAAAATTGCGGCGCTGACAACGAACCACGCCACCCATAACGCAAAAAGGCGCGAAGGATAACGATAAGTTCATTACAAATCAATAGCTGAGTGATTTCTCTACTCAACGACAGTCAACGCCCCCCATACACACAACCCAGAAAAGAACAGGCAGGTGCAAGCACCTGCCTGTTCAAAAGCTATGTGATTAACCTTGACGCTGCTTGTGACGCGGCTCAACAGCGCAAATTACACGCAATACACCGTTACGACGCACCATTTTACAGTTACGACAAATTTTTTTAACAGAAGCACGAACTTTCATGACACAACCCCTACACTACTTGGCCTAGCGCAACCCTGTTGCGCCATAACCTTTTAAATTTGACTTCTTCATGAGCGACTCATACTGATGAGACATCAGATGAGCTTGCACTTGTGACATGAAGTCCATTACCACAACAACAACAATCAGCAATGAAGTACCACCCAAATAGAAAGGCACTTTCGTAAGAACAATCAAAAACTGTGGCAGCAAACAAACAGCTGACATGTAAATTGCACCAATGACGGTCAGGCGAGTCAATACATTATCTATGTATTTAGCTGAGTGCTCACCTGGGCGAATACCTGGGATGAAAGCACCTGATTTTTTTAGATTTTCCGCTACTTCTTTGGGGTTAAACATTAACGCTGTGTAGAAGAAACAGAAAAACACAATAAACCCAACAAAAACAATAGTGTAAAGTGGTTGCCCAGGGCTTAAAGCGATAGAAACCTGACTCATTACATCATTCAATTTACCTTCACCACCGCCACCAAACCACTTACCAATTGACGCGGGGAACAACAAAATACTGCTGGCAAAGATTGCTGGAATAACGCCAGCCATATTAATTTTCAATGGCAGATGACTTGCCTGAGCTTGACGACCCGGCTGACGTTTTGCGTAATTGATAGTAATTCGACGTTGGCCACGCTCAATACGTACAACCAGCCACACAACAGCAGCAGCAATCACGCAGACAACCAATATTTGCATAACCTGAAAACTATCTCCCTGACGGGCTATTTCAAAAGTCTGCTTTATCGCACCTGGAATTCCGGCAACAATACCGGCAAAAATCAGCATTGAAATACCATTTCCAATGCCTCTCTCAGTAACCTGCTCTCCCAACCACATCATAAACATGGTACCGGTAACCAGCGAAACAGTAGCTATAGCATAGTATTGAATATCGGCCTGACCACCGTAAGCATATGAAGCAAAACTAATTGCCATGGCAAATGCTTGAACACTCGCCAATACCAAGGTCAGATAACGAGTCATCTGATTAATTTTTCTGCGCCCTTGATCACCCTCTTTCTTCAATTGCTCTAATGAAGGCAACACAGAAGAAAGTAACTGAATAATGATGGATGCTGATATATAAGGAACTATACCCAGAGCCAATATACTCATGCGCTCAAAAGCACCACCCGAGAACATGTTAAACATGCCCAAAATGGTATCTTTGTTTTGATTAAACATATCCGCAATTTTCACTGGATCTAAACCAGGAACAGGAATATGAGTACCAATCCGATAAATCACTAATGCCATTAACAAAAAGCGGAGGCGAGCCCAAAGCTCGCCTAAACCACGTTGATTTGCCATTGGCAGTTGAGCTGGAGTAGCCATTCGCGCCTCGTTACTCTTCTACTTTGCCACCAGCAGCTTCAATAGCAGCCTTAGCACCTTTAGTGACTGACAAACCTTTCACGGTCACTGCTTTTTTCACTTCGCCTGAAGCGAAAATCTTGGCACGTCTGATCACTGAACTAATCAAGCCAGCTTGCTTCAAAGTTTCAATATCAACTACTGAACCTTCAATTGCATTTAACTCTGACAAACGTATTTCAGCAGTTACCATTCCAATACGTGAAGTAAAACCATATTTTGGAAGACGGATCTGCAAAGGCATTTGACCACCTTCAAATCCAGGTCTTACTGAACCACCCGAACGTGACTTCAAACCTTTATGACCACGACCAGCTGTTTTACCGAGACCACTACCGATACCACGACCAACACGCTTTTTCGCATGTATTCTGCCTGGTGCCGGGCTTAAGGTGTTAAGACGCATATTATTCCCCTTCCACCCTTACCATATAATTAACCGCATTGATCATACCGCGAACTGAAGGAGTATCTTCTACTTCAACAGTGTGACCTATACGACGCAAACCCAATCCTGACACGCAGGCTTTGTGGTTTTTCAGACGATGAGCTGTGCTCTTGGTCTGAGTTACTTTGATCATTTTTTTAGACATGATGAAATCCGCCTTCTACAAATCGAATGAACGATTAATTCAAAATATCTTCAACTGATTTGCCACGCTTGGCAGCAACAGTTTCAGGGGATGACATAACTTTCAGCGCATTAAAGGTAGCGCGAACTACGTTTACTGGATTAGTAGATCCATAGCACTTTGAAAGTACGTTTTGTATACCAGCGATTTCCAACACAGCACGCATAGCACCACCAGCAATAATTCCAGTACCTTGAGAGGCAGGTTGCATATATACCTTGGAAGCACCATGAATACCCTTGATAGGGTATTGAATCGTATCACCATTCAGGTCAACACTGATCATGTTGCGGCGAGCAGCTTCCATCGCCTTTTGGATTGCGGCTGGCACTTCACGCGCCTTGCCCCGACCAAAACCCACTTTACCATTGCCATCGCCAACAACAGTCAGCGCAGTAAAAGCAAATATACGACCACCTTTTACGGTTTTAGCAACACGATTGACTTGAACTAACTTTTCTTGCAAGCCTTCGTTGTTGATATCTTCATCTCTTTTAGCGTTTGCCATATCTCACCCTTAGAATTCCAAACCGCCTTCGCGTGCGGCATCAGCCAACGCCTGGATACGGCCATGATATTTGAAACCACTGCGATCAAAGGCCACTTGCGTGATACCTGCCGCTTTGGCGCGCTCAGCAATCAATGCACCCACAGCTTTAGCTGCATCTGCATTACCGGTTTGGCCAGAGCGCAAGGCCTTGTCCAAAGTAGATGCACTCGCCAACACTTGTGATCCATCGCCAGAAATTAACTGGGCGTAGATATGACGCGGCGTACGATGAATAGCTAAACGTGCTACACCTAACTCGCGAATCTTGGCGCGAGCACGACGTGCACGGCGAAGACGAGATTGTTTTTTGTCGTTCATATCTGCCTCTATTTCTTCTTGGCTTCTTTGCGCAACACTACTTCATCGCCATAACGAACACCTTTACCTTTATAAGGCTCTGGCTCACGGAATGCGCGAATTTCAGCAGCGACCTGACCGAGCAATTGCTTGTCTGCGCTTTTTAATACTATTTCAGTCTGGCTTGGGGTTTCTACTGTTACACCTTTTGGCAAAGCGTATACAACAGGATGTGAATAACCCAAAGACAGGTTTACAGTGCTACCTTCTGCTTTAACACGGTAACCAACACCAACCAATGTCAGTTTCTTTTCGAAACCTTGGCTGACGCCAATAACCATATTATTTACCAGCGCACGTGTAGTGCCTGCTAATGCATCAGACTGCTTGGCGCCGTCGCGTGGAGTAAAAGTCAACACATTATCAACATGCTTAACTTCCACACTCGCGTTAATTTGCAGCGCCAACGTACCCTTACCACCTTTTATCGAGAGACTCTGGCCATTCAGGCTCACAGTCACTGCGGCAGGTACTTCAACCGGACTTTTCGCAACTCGTGACATGACGTTTTCCCAAAAAATTAGAATACTGTGCAGAGGACTTCGCCACCAACGCCAGCAGCGCGGGCGGCACGATCAGTCATCACACCTTTACTGGTTGAAACAATTGCAATTCCCAAACCTGCACGGACTTTTGGAATTGCTGTTTTACCAGCGTAATTACGTAGACCTGGACGGCTGATACGATCTAACTCAGCTATAACAGGCTTACCTTCAAAATATTTCAGCTCAATCGTAAGTTCGCTTTTTACATCACCGGCTACGGAGTAACCAGCCACATAACCTTCATCCTTAAGGACTTTAGCTACGCTAATTTTCAGCTTAGATGAAGGCATAACCACTGAAGATTTGCCAACATTCTGTGCATTGCGAATACGAGTTAGCATATCTGCCAACGGATCTTGCATGCTCATCAGATTCTGCTCCTATAATAAGCCGAATTACCAGCTGGCCTTAACCAAGCCGGGAACGTCACCACGCATAGCGGCTTCGCGTAATTTATGGCGACATAAGCCAAACTTACGATAAACCCCATGAGGACGACCAGTTATACGGCAACGATTACGTTGACGAGATGAACTTGCGTCGCGTGGCATTTTCTGCAATTTAATTTGCGCTTCCCAAACCTGATCTTCGGTTGAAGAAACACTGGTAATAATTGCCTTCAGCTCAGCACGCTTTGCAGCGTACTTTTTAACGGTTTCTGTACGCTTGGTTTCGCGTGCAATCATTGATTTTTTTGCCATGTGATCACCTTATCCTTTAAACGGAAAGTTGAATGCTTTCAACAACGCACGACCTTCTTCGTCAGTGCGAGCTGTGGTGGTGATACAAATATCTAAACCGCGAAGTTTGTCTACTTTATCGTAGTCAATCTCAGGAAAAATAATTTGCTCAGTCACACCCATGGAAAAATTACCACGGCCGTCAAATTGTTTTGGGCTAATACCGCGGAAGTCACGAATACGTGGAATAGCCACATTAATCAGACGATCCAAAAATTCATACATACGGTCTTTGCGCAGGGTTACCTTACATCCAATTGGCCAACCATCACGGATTTTAAAGCCCGCGATTGATTTACGAGCGTTATTCACTACAACTTTTTGACCGGCAATTTTCACCATGTCATTAACTGCAGCATCCAACACTTTTTTATCACCAACTGCTTCACCAACACCCATATTCAAAGTGATTTTGGTAATGCGAGGCACTTCCATTACGTTCGCCAACCCCAACTCTTCTTTCAGTTTGGGTGCGAGTTCTTTAACGTAAAGATCTTTTAGCCTTGCCATTTTCGATTACGCTCCCAGGGTTTCGCCATTAGATTTGAAAACACGAACCTTGTCGCCATTCTCAAGTACTTTGAAACCAATACGATCTGCTTTTTTAGTTGCTGAATTATATATAGCAACGTTGGAAGCATGAATCGACGCTTCTTTTTCGATAATGCCACCTGCAACACCTAACTGTGGGTTAGGCTTTTGGTGTTTTTTGATCATGTTAATACCGCCTACGATAAGACGATCATTGGCAAGTACACGAACAACTTTTCCGTGCTTACCTTTGTCGCTACCAGCGATAACAATCACTTCATCATCACGCTTAATTTTACGCATTTATCTGCCCTCGTTCCTTTAGCCCGTTGTTACAGCACTTCGGGTGCTAAAGAAATGATTTTCATGAACTTTTCGCCACGTAACTCACGAGTTACTGGTCCAAAGATACGTGTGCCTATCGGAGCATCTTGGTTATTCAGCAGTACAGCAGCATTATCGTCAAACTTGATTAATGAACCGTCTTGTCTGCGAACACCTTTACGGGTACGCACAACAACTGCCTTCATCACTTGGCCTTTTTTCACCTTGCCGCGCGGAATTGCTTCCTTCACGGTCACCTTGATGATGTCGCCCACCGAAGCGTAGCGACGGTGAGAACCACCAAGAACCTTGATGCACATGACACGGCGAGCACCGCTATTGTCAGCAACATCTAAGTAGCTTTCTGTTTGAATCATCGTCCGTCTCCGAAACCGTTAAAAGTGCACAGAGGATTAAACCTCTAAAGCGCGCTCTTCAATTTTCAATAAAGCCCAAGTCTTGGTTTTTGACAGAGGACGTGACTCAGAAACAGTCACAATGTCGCCCATCTTGCACTCATTCTTTTCATCATGAGCATGGATCTTGGATGATTTAGTGGTGTACTTACCATAAATCGGGTGCTTAACACGACGCTCAATCAGGACAGTAACGGTTTTATCCATTTTGTCGCTGACTACCTTACCAGTCAGTGTACGAGCAACTTTCGCTTGTTGAGTCATGGTTAGTTACCTGCCTTTTGTCCAAGCACCGTCTTGATGCGAGCGATGTCTTTTCGAACTTGTGACAACAAGTGGGTTTGGGTCAATTGACCAGTTGAAGCTTGCATACGCAATTTGAACTGATCTTTTAATTGTTCCAACAAGACACCGTTCAGTTCTTCGACGGATTTTTCGCGGAGTTCTGAAGCTTTCATCACATCACCGAACGTTTAACAAATGTTGTAGTAATTGGCAGTTTTGCCGCAGCGAGTGCGAAGGCTTCACGAGCCAAATCTTCACTCACACCATCCATTTCGTAGAGAACTTTACCTGGACGAATCTGCGCTACCCAGTATTCAACTCCACCCTTACCACTACCCATACGAACTTCGAGCGGTTTGGCTGTAATTGGCTTATCAGGGAACACACGAATCCAGATTTTGCCACCACGTTTAACATGGCGAGTCATTGCACGACGAGCTGACTCGATTTGACGAGCAGTCAGTCGACCACGACCCGTTGCTTTCAGACCGAAATCTCCAAAGCTAACTTTGGAACCGCGTTGAGCTAAACCGCGGTTACGGCCTTTCATCTGCTTGCGAAACTTCGTACGCTTAGGTTGTAACATTTATGCGTACTCCTTATTTGGTCTTAGTGGATTTCTTTTTAGCTTGGGCTTCGGTTTCAACAACATCACCGATGACCTCGCCTTTGAAAATCCATACTTTAACGCCAATGATCCCGTAGGTAGTACCAGCCTCAGCAGTCGCGTAATCTATATCTGCACGCAGTGTGTGCAGAGGTACACGACCCTCACGATACCATTCGCTACGAGCGATTTCGGCACCACCCAAGCGGCCACCCACTTGGATCTTGATACCTTCAGCACCCTGACGCATTGCGTTTTGCACGGCGCGCTTCATAGCACGACGAAACATCACACGACGCTCAAGTTGCTGTGCAACACCTTGCGCAACCAACACAGCATCTAAATCAGGCTTGCGAATCTCTTCAATATTAATATGAACAGGCACGCCCATTTGTTTGCTGAGATCAGCACGCAACTTATCAACGTCCTCACCTTTCTTACCAATCACAATCCCCGGACGGGCAGTGTGAATCGTAATGCGCGCAGTATTAGCTGGGCGTTCAATATCAACGCGGCTAACTGACGCACTTGCAAGTTTATCTTGAATGTACGCACGTACTTTCAAGTCGACGTTGAGTTTGTCTGCGTAATCAGTTCCGTCCGCATACCAAATAGACGTATGCTTCTTGACGATTCCGAGACGAATACCGTTTGGATGTACTTTCTGACCCATATCGCCCGCTCTCTACTTATCAGCTACTTTGATGGTGATATGACAAGTACGCTTTGTAATACGATCAGCACGACCTTTAGCGCGTGGTTTAATACGCTTCAAGCTCACACCTTCATCT